>Ga0163217_1016933_pt1 | contig 18564 bp, 9 predicted proteins | sample SynspAceP_FD_185933 | JGI IMG/M metagenome (GOLD analysis project Ga0163217, IMG submission 185933) | Saline lake microbial communities from Ace Lake in Antarctica - Synechococcus sp. Ace-P (PacBio error correction) | ecosystem: Environmental > Aquatic > Non-marine Saline and Alkaline > Saline ...
AAAAGAAGAGAGATTTTTTGGGTTTAAACAAAAAAAAAGATGCCCTTGGGTGGGTCCCCAAACACCAAACCAACAAACTAGAAAAAATCCTTGGGCCCCAGACGAATGGTTTGAAAGTATGTTTCGCACGGCTGTTACTACTGGCCCAATTGACCCGAGGAAGGCCCATTAATTCTACCTTTCAGGCAAGGGGAAATAAAGGGTAAACCTATCAAGCCAAGGGCTTGGTTTTGCTTCTACTGCTTTTTGCAGGAAGAGGTTTTAGAAACATTATTTCCCCGACGGGCCCTTCAGAATTTTATTGTACAAAATTGGGTCGAAGATCGCCTAAGGTTCTAAATTTACAATAATCCACATGAATTTTGATATCGAAAAAACTCAAGGAAGCTTGTTCCCCCTGTAACTTCATAAGAAGTGCCAAAATGGCAAAGGCCCTTTGATATATTTGAACAATGCAAGCCAACTACTCAGAAGCCCAGTCCGTTTTGGATGCAATTGACGGGATATTTACAATCAATGATAAATCTCGGAATATTCACCGAGGTGCAGCATGCATAGCGGGATTCGGGCAACTCCGGTATTTTGAAAAAAACCCGTGAACGATTCAAGGAATTTCATTCACGCAGGGGAAGCTGCTGAAATCATTTTCACCAAAGGATACTATCCGAAAAGCATCAATCTGGTAGCATCACTTTTGGCAAAAAATTCATTTGAAAAGGGGCGACGAGATCGTCATTTCTAACCATGGAGCACCATTCGAATATTGTTTTCCTGTGGCAAAATGCCCTCCTGTGAGGAAACAACGGAGCATACTCAAAATCATTCCTATCAGTGAATCAGGAGAAATTCCGTACGAGGAGTTCGGAAAAACTCTTTCTCCGAAAACCTAAAACCCGTTCAGTATCGTTCATGCATCCAATTGCATTGGGACGATTAATCCCGTCCGAAAACATCATCCAAGCAGCACAACTCGTAGGAGCAAAAAGTTTTGTTAGACGGTGCTCAGAAGCACTAGTCCCTTGACGATAGAGTCCAACTTTGGACTGTGGATTTTCTAGCTTTCTCAGCGCACAAAACTTTAACGGGCCCACAGGTCTGGGGATGCTTATGGCAAAAGAGAGATCTTGAAGCTTATGCCTCATTCCATAGGCGGTGGAGAACAATGAATCAAAAGTCACCTTTCGAAAAAACCCACTTACAAACGAGATTCCTTTTAATTCGAGGCGGGAACTCCAAATATTCAGTACGTGATCGCTTCAAGTCTTCCCTAGACCTTCATTAATGGACTTGGGAAAAAGTCGATTAAATCACATGAAGATGATTTTGCTAGCTTTGCAACGAAAAATGCTAGAAAATAAAAGGCTTTATTTCCATTGGTACTCGCCAAAAAAAGTGAAGTGTAATTAATCATTAACATTAATTGGGGATGCACCCGTATGATGTGGGGATTATCTCGGACGCAAATGGGATCGCTGTAAGAACCGGACAATCATTCGGCACCACCCCTGATGAAAAGCTAGGATTGAGAAGGAACTTTAAAGAGCATCATTTGCTGTTTACAATTCCCAATCAGAATCGATTTCTATGGCAGACAATGTTGCCAAATCGCAAGAATTAAAAATAAATGAATAGCATACTAGATTTCAAGACGAGATTGTAATCAGAATTTGAAATTCTGGGAGATGACAAACGAATCAACCATCTACTTCCATCATGGAACTAGGCGGGCTGGATTAGAAGCTTTAAAACAGAAGTAGCTCACGAATTGAAGATAAATATCAATCAAAGGATGCCATTTATAGCTAATCGCCGAGGAGCAAGAACGGAAAGTACACTAAACATTGGCTGTCAGAAATATCACCAAGGACAATATCGTTCCTTGCTTAGAGTATTGAATAATCGAGCACCTGAAGAAAATTTTAAATGCCAAACTTGATTTTGTTGAGCGAATCGAATGGGCTCCATTATAGGTAGCCAACGTTCCAATGATTTTGCCTCGATGATTAAGCAAATCAAATTAATCGGCCTTTGCATTCCAAAAGCATCAAAAATGTCTAATCAAATGGAAACAGAGCAAAAAAGAAAATAACGTAGGACAGATTTGAAGCTTTAAAAGAAAAAAGGTCATCCAAGGCGATCAAGCTATCCTATGATCAGAGATCCCCATAGAAATGGTGTATGAATCTGGGCTTGACTATGAAATCACCGTCTACCTGTAAACAATGTTATTGTTTTGATGACGTTGACTTCACCTAATTGCCCTTTTCTGCTGAGTTTATCCCATCGGAGATTAAGATAAAATCCAACAAATCCAAGGGGATAAATAACGTAGAGCGTTGAACTTACCTTTGACCCTGCTCATAATCGCCAAGACATGATGTCTGAAGCCGCAAAGTGAATTAGGATTTTCTTTAATATGAAACCAATAAAACTTAAAATACCATGTACCAGAGGAAATTAATCGCCTCCCATGAGAGCGGAACTTTCGACTTAAAGATTTGAAGAATAAAACAGCTGATCAAGTAGCTCACTCACATAACTCGCTCGGCCCTGATTCATAAAGCACCAACCTGTGTAGTAGTAAATTCCAGTTTGCGGATGTGCAGGGCAGGAGCACAAGCGCCGCCCAGGTATTCGCTAACGCTGTGGAGAACCGCAAAAGTAAAACCAAACCACGCTTGCACCGTATTTGCCGGAAATGAATCGAGAGGCGTAGACAAAAGAGAGTGACTCTTCCTTATCCTCCCTCCCTCCCCAGCTTAATGGCTCTTTTTCAAAGATGGGGAATTAGTAACAACTTTATCGAGGCGTCATCACATCGAAGGAAGAAACGCCAAAATGATCGGTGATCATTTTAAGTTTGAGGTGTTTGAACATTTTTGTGCGTAAAAAAATTAGCCCCCTTGAGGGCTTTTTTTTCTTTGCTCACTATTTAAAATATATCAGCTTTAAAAAATCTAGCCTCTTATTGAAAATTAAAATTCCGATCCAGAGTTAGTTTTTTCCTGGAAAATATCAACGTTTTCAACAGAATTATATTTCCACCTAACTGAATTAAAGTCTGAATACTTTACCGTTTTTACTAACTTGAAAGCTCCAATTTGGGGCTTTAACAATACAGAACACAACTAATTATTTATGTCCTGATTCAGCTAAACTTTCTATAAAAGGGACAAGAATTTGAATTTCCGGTAATCACCGGTACATGAAAATGAGTCTCGAATCGATATTGCAAAATCTCGCCAAGAACGGTTCTGATCACCATCGATCCGGGAATATAAGAACACAGGCGCTTACTAAAAGTGCTATTACTTTTTTAGAATGGAGAAGACCAGGAATTCCTTCCGATACAGGGGATAGTAGAATTGAGGATCTGCAGAGAAATCTACCTTCTTATGAAGTTTCCTAACCTTCTAATCTAGTGGTGACTGGCCCCACTCCGCTGAGTAATGGAGAATTTTCGCAAAGAAATTACTTCTCACACCTTGGATTCTTGAGGATAAATCAAAAAGATTCTTGAAGGTTTTCCGCCCAATGCTCACCCAATGGGTTTCAATCTTCTTTGGTTTGCGCATTGACCGCATTTAAAAAATCAGATGTCATTGAAATGCCAACAGAAATGAAAAGGATGAAATTTAACTTGAGCATCATCAGATTGATGCAAAAAGATGCCCCTTTCGCAAGCTTGGGCTATAGAAATGAAATGGGTACATCCAGTAAATTAATCCTGAACAAATTCGCTGACTATTGCTCTAATTTCCTAAAAATGATGTTGCGCTCCACTGCAAAAAGTATGATGTAGATCCTGTGATCCGCTTCAAGCTTAGATAAATATTGATTCTTCACTGCAGATCACGAGCAGAACTGTTCTACTCTACTGTTAGAATTGTTGGTTCTTCTCAGGCTAGCATTTAATGCCTTCTATGTCAGCAGGAATGATGCCCTCTGGGGACCATTCACGTGAGCCAATTCAATCATTGTAATCGAATGCTTAAGCAATCAAAAAAGCTGATGGCGGTGAACGCTAAGAATACTTAGACAAAGCAAAAAGATAAGAATGATCCTTTCCGTTTGATGGGATTTTGGACACCGAAGTTTAATAAAAAAAACTTTGATCCACGTGGCCCTAAAAATCATGCAAAAAAGCAACAGATGAAAATGTTTCGCTAAAATTGAGTCAATGACTCAATTTTTGGATATCGGCAAAAAGAATTGGAGCATGCTGGCATTGGAATGAATCAGTATTTCATAGATCGTCCAGTTCATCCAAATGTTGATTTCTATTCTGGAATTATTTATCGGCACTTGGGATTCCTACCGAAATGTTTTACTGTAATGTTGCACTTGAAAGAGCTTCCAGGTTGGATCGCTCAGTGGAAAGAGATGAGAGAGAATAACGAGCCTATTGGAAGACCAAGACAAGTCTATGTAGGTGCTAATGAGCGTGATTTAATGTATCCATGAATAAGCGTTAAATTCCTAATTTGATAGAATAAAAAAAACCAGCCCAAACGGCTGGTTTTTTTTTTAATTAAGTTTGCAATCAAGCGATTTTGATCCAATTTTTGAAACTGAAATCCCACAATACTAGTGTACTATGGATGATTACAAATTTAGAGGGGCAAAAACCCTCACTCACACAATTTACTCCAAACCAAGCACACCGAAGACTTGTTGAAAACTTATGCCTCTATAAACAAGCTACAGAAGGGGAATACCTGAAACAGAACGACCCAAAGGAGGTTTTTTGATTTCAAAGCTGCTCGAAATACAGAACAGCTGGCTCAACTTCCAAGGACTTCCAAAAGTTGATGCTGAAGCTATCTACATTAGCTTTAGTTTACAGAATGGCCAGCAAGCATACATCAATCAAACCTGGAATTAATCAGGATTTATTTTTTCGCTCAAACCAACTTGCGAATGACAGACCCGCTCGATCAGCTGTGAATATGTTACATGCATTTATCCGAAGTGAGCAACTAATCCTAAAAATGCGGATTTCCGGAAAAATAAACCTTTCCCAATACCACTCCTCTTTGGACAGTGTTTCTTTAGGACTCCACAAAACAAGGCGGTAATGCGGTCTTCAAGTTGGAAGGCCTAGAATTTTGCTGAGCAAAGAACATAGCAGACCAAGAAGAACAATCCCAACATTGAGATAGCTATTCATGAAAAAGTGTAAGCTTATTCGAGTAAGGAGAAAAAAGAACCTTTGGGCAAATGATTGTGCAAATGAGGTAATGCAATGACCATGGAACGCTTTTATCCAAGTACTTCAACTTTGAGATTTGCTTAGCTATTCTTGGAAAAATAATTCCGTGTACGCAATCCTGCTACAACAGGAAAAAATGACTTTGAATGTCCAACTCAATAAGTTGTGGAACGTGAAATCAATTGGATTCCTGAGGCTTCAAAATCCCCATCCAAGCAAGGAGTGATCACCACACTGATGAGACTTGAATACTTGCATTGAGATCGCTGCAGGTACTATTTCCCCTAGCAATGGAAGACCATCACCATCAGAAGGCGAACTTACCGTGGAAGCAAAATACGACAAATAGCTTATTCCGCAATTGAAAATCAGCTGAAATCCAAGGGCTAAATTTCAGGAAAGACCCACAGCCAAGCACGGAAAATAAAAGAAAGGTAGCAGTTTTGAAATTAATAAATTGAAGTTTCCAGTTTTGTCAGCCCAACTCACAGTTGTGCGTGATTAAGTATTACCCCAATAAAAAAAGAAAACTAATCCAATACCTATATTAATAATGAATTTTCCATGGAAATCGCAGAGTCTGTAATCCAAAAGTGGAAATAACCAACCTAAAAATATGGCTAAAAATAACCGCGAGTAGAAAACCATTGATTCTCTATACTTTGGGGCCAGCAAGCGGTCTGATTTCGAGCTAAAGTCAAGAAAGTAGTCTTTTAAATTATTACTGATGATTCGCCTGTGGCTATCGCCACATAAGTGAGCCTCTGCCTCTCCAAAGCCCGAATTTGTCAACTTTTTTTCGTCACGAGTATTTCCAATCACTTGGAATACCCTTTGACTAAACATTTCCCATCAAAATCCCTCTGGCTCGAGCCTTTTTCATCTGATGGAATTATTTCAACCATCTAGGAGGCTTCCATTACAGGAACTATTTCCATTTTTGCGAATAGTTGAGCCAAATCACGATAGAAAAATTTTAACCCGGTAAATGAACCATGCTTGCCTGAATCACCTTTGGATTGTAAACATCCTGCTGTTTGAGTAGAAACAGACTAAATGATGGAATCCCATACCAATCTGCAATCGAATGAATTCGGTCACCTAGGTACCCGATCTCGTTATCGTCTAGCGCTATCACCAATTGCCAACCACAGCCGAAACTCACACACTACATCAATTTAGATTTTCATGCCCTTCACGACGCCGCTAAGGCACTAAATTCGTTCTTGATATTGAACGCTAGTCCTCAAGTTGGTTTTGGGTTACTGGAATTACCTCACAAAAGATTTCGGAAAACCATCCAATTGATGATTATGCAAAAACTGAGGAGTCCGCCCAAGAAATCGAGATTTGAAAAATGATGAGTTCAAAACTCAAAGAACACTTTTTTCTCCTTCGACAAAGAAAACACTGTTCCGCATTTCGGAATTCTTCTGATTAGGGATTTAATAAACTTAACCTATTTTGCTAAGGCATAAGAAATATTGCCCATTTTGAAATCCTCAAATTATATACTTTTTTTCTTTCTTCGGCCGGTGCTTTTCGGCTTGTTCGCTTGACTAAGATCTGGCGGATGGGCGAATATGCAACTCTATGAACAAACTTAACAGCACTCGCAGAAAGACAACAGACCTTGCTAACCTGACATTGCCGAGCAAAACTCGATCCCACTGACCTCAATAAATCATTAGGGGTAAGTTACTATCGAAGGGTGAAGCATTTTTTGATAGTGTAAAGTGCGAACAAACTTGAAAAGCCTACTCAATGAAGCGTGATAGTATTCCAAATTTATTAACAGAAAATCAAGTACAAAATAAATTGATTCAGCGATCAGACAAGCTTGCTTCAAAGATTAATGACTTACGAGAAAAGCTGAATTGGAAAATTTTCTGTAATGCGGACATGGAATCCAGTACGAAAACTGAATAGCAGCGGAAGTGACTACAACGTCCTGAAATAGACAATTTACTTATATAATCATGGAATATCTGGATAGCGAGTGACCTAAAAGAGTAGCTACCCAAGAAAAGAAAGAGGAGGTAATTTATCTGGTCAACGAAAAACAACCCCTAAATCTCATTGGATTCCATTTACACTTCTACTGAGAAGAAGAAATCTTAAAACTTCTTCGAGAAAACAAATCGAAACTCACCTTCATGTTAAGGAACGATAAATATGTTCCGAATGAAATTGTAAGCAAGAGCGAATAAGACTTGAGGATCTTTTAAAGAATAATGGCTTTTTCATGTTCAATAAAAAAGCTTCAAATCGATTAACAATTTGTATTACGACTCGAAGCAACCGAACAATCAATGTCCAGCAACGAATCTTCAACCCATTTTGGCCAGAGAAAGCATGAGGTTTTATACCATGGATTCAATCTCCAGTCTCAGTCATCCTCCAAGCAAAGACTTTATTGATCAAGATATTTTGAAGGAATATCGAGGAATAGAATTTTTGATTTCTATAGAGATCGCACCTCAGAAAAATTCTTTCCCTCTCGTATTTTCTTTCAAAAGGGTGGGGTTATAATCGATCAAGTTTTATCGAAAACACAAAAAGCAATTATAGTAATCTCGATCATTCGATTTATCAATATCTTCCTTACCATACGCTTGGAACATCTTGCAAAGCCAAAATCATCCACACCCAGCCTATCAAAAAATATCTAGTTTGCCAAATCAGGTGGGATTGACTTACTGAGGCAGCTTCCAGGACCATTTTCTCTCAGGAGATAAATCGCTACGGAATCCGGAACTTCTTTCGCGCAGGCGAAATCTTGAATTCAATTCCGCGCAGGATTGGAAGGAGTAACATCTGCCACAGATCAAGGGGTATCATAGGAGATCGGGTTATACTCCGTAATCTTTCCAAGATTTCTGAATTCCTTTCTAACCAAACAGTTTAAAAAACCAGTTTGGTAATACATCGAATAACTAGAACACAAGCGATAATAACTACACTAACGCGGAAACCCCCGAAATATACTCGAAGCGGTTTGAATGGGTTGTATCCTACACTTGGGCGACCCGAATAATCCGGACAGCAAATTCAACATAATCCGCGGACTATTGAAACTCCTCAGATTCAAGATGAATTTTTACAAATTTTGATAGACCTCCAAAACCAGGAAACAACTTGAATTTGTCCCATTTCTACTTCCAATTTATCAGCTCGATTTCTGCGCAATCGTTATCAATTTCCAACCAATACGGAAAACTTCACGAAAAAATAGCGCTCCCTACCTGGACTGTTTGGACAGAAAGTGGGGGAACACACTAAATTTTCCTTATTTAATCTGCCGACAAGTGCCGTGCTACGATTTGCGAATTATAGAATAGATCCAAAAGCTGATTTTAGACGCTACTATCCGATCGATAGCACAAACCTGGCTTCCGGGCCAATTTTGGAATAGCTCAACCCTATGGAATCAGTAATGGAATCCTTCCCTAATGACAAATAATTTCTTTGCCTGTGGGGGTACCAGTATCCGACTGGCAAGCGCGGCACTTGGTCCAGGAAGTTATTCTCCTCGGTAGGTGAGCCGGAGACCCTAGTGATACCCGATGAGCAGCCGCCAGAAGAATGATTTTTTGAGAACCGATGCTCGAAATACCGGAGAAAGCTGCTGGTTACTTCGACATGGCGCTCTTGGTAGATGCCGGGAAATTCTTGGTATTGAGGAGTTCGATAATTCGCGTCCCAAGGAGCGATCTTTAGATTTTCGACAGATTATTACAAAGAAATCGCATTCGGTACTAGAATCGGACTCGAATGGACTTTGACTCCTAGTGATCAGGTTGATATGGCTACCAAGCCATTGAATCCTTCTCACCAAGAGGGCGGATCGATGGTGCTGGACAATGTGACCATTTAGAAACCCAAACTCGGAGTCAGAGGACTAGACCTGTGCTCAATTTTGTATAAGAAGGTACCCGTTCTAATAGATTTTATTGAAGAAATGGCAAGAAAAAAAAGAGATCGCTGAAATCTAAATGCAGCAATGCAAAATCCACATCTGCATAGCAATCGCAGCAGCTGATGGGCCAAGGGTACTTTGAAGGACAGTGGAATAGGCCAGAAGGTGGAGGCGCAAACTTCGAATCTTTCGAGATGGCGAATTAATTGAAAAAAGGAGGAATTGGCTTTTTTCTGGCAAGTACATGGCCACTCCCAAAAAATCCTAAGTAAACTTGGATAATATCTTGCAACGGGTGTGTCCATAGTAAATTCACCCCAAAGTCCATGTACAAACCACTCGCCTATCTTTAGATTATACTTTGAATGGAAAACGGAGTTCATTGGTTTGGAGGTGGGGATTGACCTGAACACTAACATTACTCGTCAAACCTGAGGATGTACCGTTTTTCATGAAAAATTAAAAAGCCACCTTGCGACAAATTTGATGTGGGTTATTATGATAGATTTAAATCTTGGGCAGAATGGATTTTACTTTTCATTAAACACAGGAATGAAACTCGTGGATAGGCTGGAATATTTTACGATCGACTAGGAAAGCCACCATCTGCCTACCATTTTGAAAATCACACTCTCACACACTAGAAGTATAGAGTTATTCCTGAAATCTTATGGGCATTTTTAATGAGAACAGAATCTAAATCCAAATTGGGGAATCAGGGAAAAATCTTGGCAAAAATTTGCGTAGAGGAAGATATGTGGAGTTATTTGGTTTGGGACGCTGGACTAAATTGGATTAGACACCAATGGAGGACTGAAAGTAATCTTGATGATAATGCCTCCAGTAGCTAATGGGAATACCATGCAATGAAGTCGAGGAAAACGTCAAGAACAATTTACAAGGAGCATTTAAAAAAGGAATTGATTGGTTAACGTACATACCAAAAATGAAAATTGAAAAAACTAAAGGCCTATTGATGAGGATTTATTTCATCTGGTTAATCATTTCATACTGATAACTCGACATATTACAACACACCACTCGAACCACGATCGGTATTTCAGCATGAACCGAGCGGTTACTTGGATTCCTTATGCGATTTTGATTTATTTATTTATCAGGGCAGATCACAAAGGCATTTGGGATGGGTATTGGGTGGTGCGCCTTGCTATTTTGATCTCTTGATCAAGTTCACTTCTGTTTATGAAGCCATTATGAGAGCGCTTAGACCTTGTCATGAAGAAACTCTAGAAGGAGTAAATCCGATATTCAGGTTCTATATATAGAGAGTCTCTTCTCATGCAGAGCAAATACCTTCGCTAATAAGCAACTTTCTTAAACTTAAACTTAATACAGCTACCCCTATTTAAAATGGCTATTTCCTCTGGGGCATTTAAATTATTTCGTACACACCCGAATTTATCTGGGGTACAACTATCCTTTGGACCATTCTTGGAGCAGTGATAGGAGCCTCTGCAGATGGCTTCTCTTGGTTTTGATGTAAGTGGTCCGACGTGAAATTTAAAGATTTTTAAAGATAATCAATCCTGAATTAATTCATTTTGATTAATTTTCCTGAGATATGATCACGCTTTTATTTTTAGGCTAAAGATATTTGTTAGTGATTTGATTGTTAATCAAAAAATACCTAGACAAGTAAAATAGTGTAGCAACACAAACAAACTTTGAAATTTTCTTTTACCATACAATATTCTAATTAAAATTGTATATTAAAGTCAATCGCCTGCAATTAGAGAATCCTCTGCGTCCACAAACACACACACAATTCTTTACCTAGTAAAAATTCCAGGTACAGCTCTTTCCGGTTACCAAAACTAAAAAAGTTTTTATCACTTGGCTAATCACCATGGCTACAAAATCAAGAAAAAAGCAGCCTGCCGGTGGAATTAGTATACATCACCTACTAGAGGAGCACTGATAATTCATTCAACCAAAAAACTTTTAATGATCGTGAAGAAAAAAGAGCATTATCAGGATCATTGAAAAATTATAGCTGCCTAAATATGTATACTGAATGTCTTGTTTTGGTGATAAATATTAATAAAATCCTAAATAATATGAGAAAAATCCTACTCACTATACTATCGGATCTTTGATTTCGCGGCTCTCCCGCTAAGGTCAAATCGAAAAATCTGATCAATCTGGATATCGTAAACTGAGAAAACTTCAAGCGGGGCAAATCCTATTGCCTCGCGGAAGAGCTTTTTATATTCAAAGGCTCTATCCCAACATACACAATGGTCAAATTGACATTTACCCTTCAAGAAAATCTGAAAAGCAGACATTCCTATTTTCGGAAGCACCTTTGGTTATACAAGAATTTATCCCTATAGTTTTGGTTCAGACCCCCTTGGTCCAGTTTCAGCTATATTTTGGAGTTTTGGGTTTTTTACGCAAAAAGCCTGGCAAATGAGCAAGTGGCAGAAGTAACTCCGACTGAATCAGTCAAAATTCATGCCTATCTCTCCACCATCACACGACAACGTGGGTGGAATTAAGATTTTCAGACCCAATGAAGTAAATTTCATCGAATCCTTGAGCAAATTTTAAGATCGGGAGCCATTCGTATTTTTGAGCTTCCAAATGTGAATTCCGGGATTCAGTGAATCACCTGCGAGCAAAAACTCGAGCAGCGGGAAAAACTTAAAATGGGAAAAGCCAAATTCAACGCTACATAAAGTCGGTGAAAATGACAATGCAACAGATTAGATGCGCTCAATATCTCTCGGAGACTTAAATGCAATTATATCATCAGAAATCGAGCAATATATAGTATATAATGCTTGGTAAGAGTGGATGATAAGATTCATGAACTTCCCCGACTGAAAAAAAACACGCGAACGTTATCCCAATAATGTAATGGGGGGTATGGGCGCTATCATCTGGGTAAAGCATATAGAGATAAGAATTTGCCTACAGTCCTTATATAGGATTTTCAAAATCCGTTGGGGAATCGAACTTTTGCCTTTTATGAATAATCTTTCCATTTCTCTGGAGTTTTCATCTTCCTGGAAACATGGAAAAATGCCCTAATAACGAATTTCTGGACCTATAGACGCGCCCTAATTTATGTAGATTGGGCTATATATTTTTTCCGAGCATCAGACTTAATGCCGGCGGGACATTTTTACCACGAAAAACTCAGTGGCTCAAATGTGGAATACACCAGCCTTTCAAGCCTGTTGTAGGACATGAGCGCCGATTCCAAATCTTTGGTAAGGCCATTGGTAAAAAAATAAACAGAGTATAAAAAGGTAATAACTTTAATTCTCAATTATTATCTCAGAGCGCAGCTTCATGGAAATAAATGGAAGAAATTTGGACTGAAGTATGGGCACCACAACCATACGTCGGTGACATAAAACCAATGCCACTGAGAGATTTCAAATAATCTACCAAGCTCTACAACCGCAACATGAGTTATTCTGAAGCGCAGTTTTTTCTTACCAAGCCTCTTTGGGAATACTGCTCTTGGTAATTCGCTTAGGACTCCATGTGACTGCTGGTAGTTATATCGATTCGATCAGGAGATCGTTTCATCCAAAATGAGGTCTCTTTGACTGAAGTCGAAGTTTTTTGACCGCGCAATTGATTTCCAAACCCAAACCCTCTATGTGCAGCCTTTTCTGTTGTGATCAAACCTGATAACAACTGGTTGCTCTCAGGACAACTCATTCTTTGCCCCCTACCTTACTTAGAAAGTGGAGTCCCAGCTTTTGATGTGTTTCAAGGAGATTTATTGGACGCAAATGGAAATCGCTATGGACTACACCATCAGACACAATCCTGACGAGATTCGAGACTCCCCTAGCCTCTTTGGGGACTGAGCGAAGCTGATGGAGACAAATCGAACAACCCTTCTGCTAATCTAGGATTAGGAAGTGCAGAGGAATTCAGAATCACCAAGATCAATAGAAAATCTTTGCTCAGTCTGATTTTCAAAAAGTGAGCTGCTACAGATTATTTAGATGATTATCAGGGCAATACCGGACTAGCTATGACAATGATTTTTTCAGGAATATGCTGCAACACACAGCGAGAGAGAGAAACTCTACACATATGACCTGCTGAAACTGCGAATAGGGGAATTTAATGACGGAAAAGGAAGATTTGGTACAAACCATCTACCATGGTATCGGTCTCAATTTAAGCTTCGGTTGCTCAATAAAGCTGCAATTCAAACCACCTGTGATCACTCAGCGGTAAATACCTACATACCAACTGACTGACAAAAATTCAACTCGAGCAAAACCTCAGGAAAACCAAGTGTTTCCTTCTCAGTACGACCTAATAATTAATTTCACGGGTAGTCTCACTCCGGGAAAGTATACACGAGGGAGTAATCAAAAACAACAGATTCAATCAGCTTATCAAAATCAAGTAAATTTTTTCTTATGGGAGAAGAGCTTGATGCAGAATGGAAAAAGCTGAAACCGAACTTCGTCGGTATATAGCAATCACTTTGGCAGAATAGTTCAAGAACATCCAAAGCTGCAGGCCTTCAGGTGTTGGGAGCCTGAAAAAACATCAATTTCTAGAAGGCAAAATCTAGTATTTCATTTTTTGAAGAGCAGGAATTAGATATAGATGAGAGATCCCTTGAATGAATAATCGCACAAGTAGAAATCCGTGATCCACACTCGATTCAGCCGGCCAATGATTCGAGAATTGTATTTCATTATCCGGTCAAAGTAAGTCGATAACTTAACTCAGACTAATTCTCAGCCTGGCTAACAATTGATTCTGCGAGCCAAAACAATCCATAGTCCATCCGTCCAGCCAAAGTTGCTGAAACAATGAGTATCCCGAAACCATGAGCGAAAGAGTTTGAAACGCAAATGGGCCAATTTCAGATCCTGAGATGCTTCAAGCCCAAGCTAAACGTGATTCGTGCCTGATGAAATTGCGTTTTGCTAGTAGGTCAACAAGTAGTCAGCAGATGAAACACGCTGAAATAAGAGCTGAAGGCGTTCCTAAACCACAGAGAAGTGGCAATCTTCTCAAAGGGGAATAGATCACATACAGCTCAAAAAGTCCGGAAAAACAATGAAAAAAGCAATAAGGGCAGACGAAACGCAGAAGCAGCAAGAGAAAATTGAAAAGAAAAATAATGAGTTTTGCTGAAAGACGCTTTATGTTGGGGGTGCATGGCTGTAACAGCAGCGGTGACAAGTGATAAACACAGAAAAAAGGAAACTCCGTAGACTCATACGCAAGGTGATATCCTAATAGCTAGAGGAACCAAGGAATTTAGAGTTCAACACCACATAAGAGCTGACTTACGCACAACGTTCCCAATAATTGTCTCCAGTTGTAGTTGAGCCTGTGATTAAGAGTTGATACAGTGTTTGTTGGAAACGAGAAGCAAGTTTTATTGCAGAACAAGCAAAATGGGGGTGTAATTTCGAAACAAAATCAAATTTAACCCTTTCAGAATCGGAAAATTGCCAAGTTAGCACCTAAATCTCACATCTCAACAGTAACGCCTGATGAAAAGAATTTTAGAACTTGTAGATTGCTGACAACAACCGTTTCGTCGCCTATAATTAGCCCTAACTGAAGAAACGAGGTAGAATCAGTAAAAAAAGATTCTGTAGACAACTCCAGCATCCCTGCGAAAGGAATAAATACCTAGCGATGTGGAGTTTGATCGTAAGAGGCAGATAGGACTCAGGGAACAAGATCGAAAAAGTAAGAAATTGAAAGATTAACGTTTGAACAAGTAGTTAATCCTAACTAGATAGAGTGTAAATGAAGTTTAAAACATTGTAAGTTAATTATTACAACCTAGAAGTTAATTTAAATCAAATGGGAAAGGAGTAGTACTCTTTTCCCTCTTTTATTACTTATAACTTAAGAAGCGACATAAAGGCTTGATCTTTATATAATTATGACAGATCACGTATCTTCAGAATAAAAGAAAGTGAACCTAATACCAACGAAACCCTTCTATTCCTTCCAAAAATCAATACCATTCAGGTTTCAATAAAGCGACACCCTCATAATTAATGACAAGCACTCTACTTTCCCTTAGCTTTATTTTCATCGATTGAACGGCCTCAAGCACAAGATTCGATTACTATAACGGGCCGAATAAGTTCCAAAGTCAGTTATTGTGTCCCACTTCCTGCTATAGGGCTCAAACCCCTGCCAAACAGACTATCTGGAATTGCTCCGTCCGCAACTTGGAGAATGGGAAATCCTGAGACCTACACACACCTTTCTAATCTGGGTAGTAATCCCTATATAACTACCAAAAAAACAATGATTTTCAGTTCGAGAAGTTACAGGTTTTTTCCTGAAATGAAGATAATTGGATTTTTAGTAGGGATTGGAGGTATTTTCATCACGTCTCAGCAACTTTTTGGACTCGGATAGCACAGTCCCAATGAATCCAGCTTGAAAACCCAAAATCAGCAAAGCATAATATTGGGGGGGAGCAACAAATGGATTACTTTTTGGGTACGTTCTATGAACAGTATTAAGCGAGTTGGGGATTCCTTAAAGGTTTTACTTAGGCGTGGTTTATCACTTGGAATGTATATTCAAAAATTGAAGTTTTAATCGAGATCGAAAAAACCCCAGACGAATGAATTTTCCCATGATTACTCAATCAGCATTGGGGATTTGAGTACAGAAAAAGTATACAACCACTCTGGTTTTGACTTCAATGCATTATGGAAAATAGAGACTTGCAGTTCTCCATATGAAAAGAATTTGCTTTGATTTCTTACAAAACGACCCCTTTCACTCACTTCACGGATTACCGCATCAAACCTCTTTCTTATCCCTATACTCGGATTACCGGACACTAATATTAGTTTAAGTGAGCAAGCGCAAAAAAGGCACTTGCTGGCCCTTTGGGGATTTGGAAACTTCTTTAGTCACCGGAAATCTACCGTCAAGGGTCTTCCCAATCGATTGGCTATGATAATGTTTGGTCGAAGTGGAAGAGGCCTATGCGCAAGGTAGATTTAGTAGGAAAGTATGGCGCCTATTCGGAAGCAGAATCGCTTTTCCCTTCAAAAAATAAAGGAGACTTTTGGGGGGACGCTATTCGAAAACAATGTTATAAGTAGCAAGAACTACAATGAAAAGAATTTTCACTAAACTAAATCAGGCTATGGATTGGGGCTGCGAGTAATGATCAATAAGAAAATCCCGGACACCATTACCGCAGATTTAGGTTTGGGCCAAAAGGTATTCAGGATTTTTACTTGAATATCATGAGACTTTTTAACTGAAGCAGTTAGGGAACAGGACAATCTGACGTACTTATAATTCTGGGATATAAGTTCATGATTGAAAGTAAACCTTTATGATCAAAAGATGGCTGAATCTCAAAATAAGAAGTCAAAAAAAGTTAAGAGGCCTCGTAATCAAGTTATTCGAGCGCTCTTTGTTACTAGGCCACACTTGCGTTTCTTGCAGCATTGATTTCCAAACTACTTCTCAGATAATCGCTGAGGTTTTTCCCATCATAATATCCTGTTTTCTCAGCATTTGTTGAATGCAAATTCTGAACGGTATTCAAAAGGAAAGTACAATCCCCGCTCGCGGATTTCCAAATAGACCTTTTTGATAACCGAAAGATTATCTCCCATCAAATTGATCCTAGGATAGAAACTACCTTTAGCTTCTCGATGATCGCTGAATATTTCAGTGCAAACATGATTTCCAAAAATCCTCGTAAGATTTCATTTTCTTTTTTCAAATAGCCCGTTGCAGATAGAAACATTTGCTAAGGTTGCATGGAATTGCCTAGCAACGTCCTGAAAATAACGGCAGAAACGACATAATTCCTTCAACTAACTTAGCTTTACCCTTTTTTCTCTAAAGCATCAATTGCGTCACCTACTCCATAGAAACCCTGGGGATATTCTGCTTCATCTGACAACAAAGAACCCACAAAAGGAATAGCTCTCATCTCCAAATTTCAATCCCTCTCTCCTTCCACGCTCAATCGAGAGATACATACACCAATATTGACCATTTCCAAATACTTCAAAGGCGTACATGCTCCAGATAGGAGGCACAAATTGAGATTATCTATATTCATTGGCCTCATAGCCAAACCTCCTCGATCAGTGCCGCCCGTTGGTCGAGGTTGAAAATTTTCTCGACTAACCCCGAATACAGGTGGTTTTTCCTAATCCCTGCGGCTGAGAAGCTGTTCAAGGTTATATGTACATGAGAAACTTGCTACCCATAACCGAAACTGCGTCCTGTCCCCTGGATCGTTCTATGAATCAATACAAATTTTCTAAACTTTTTCTCCCAGTGAAGCAGATATAAATTATGCATGTTTCCCCATTCAACTATGCACGGAGTCTCGCCAACGAGCACATTGAAGAAATATCTGAACTGCTATTCCATCCAATCACCATACACATCAAACACGATACCGCGAGTCATTCCTCTTTAGCCTCGAAGGATCGACCAGTTTGCCTTAATATACCCACGCCATCTTCGTGCCGTCCGAAAAGCCTAGCATACTGATCGTTTGCTTATTCCCCCTGAGGCAGATACTCACAGTGTTCCTTTATAAAACGGGCAATTGGTAGAGCTTGCCGTCATAATTCCCGGAGCCTACACACAATCAATCACAAATCGCTCAAAAAGAGGTACGATATCGATTGGAAGGCTTTTCTTCTTTGCATCGTTGCCCGCATAGAAGAGATCGATACTTGTTGCTAAACGGATACCTTCCAAAAATATGCTTCTTTCTCTCGATGACTGTTGGAAACTACTATCGCGATTAAGCACTTCCTCCCCACTACATACCATCGGAGGATCAATGACGAAACCGCACAAACGACTAGAGACCACATCTTCTTAACATGGAAAAGTCTCCTTAAAATTTGATCTAAAGCCATGAATCCCGTTGGCGGAAGATTTTAGCTCGGCTCCAATGTTGCTCTCCTCATTTTGCACAACACAAAGGTTTTCCCTTGAATTTCAAATATTTTCATCCCCCAGCGCAAATCAATGCTTTCCTACGTGTCCTGCTCCGCACCGCATATCATACATCCGAATTGGAAACCAAATCTCACTTTCAAGAATAAACTCATGCGACGTAATTTCCCACAATAGGCCTTGCAATGATAGATACCAAAGCCATCTCTTCTTGCATTCAACTAAATACTTCCTAAAGATTGATCCAAGCAAGTATAGATAATAAGAAGAATTCCTACAACGAAGAGTGGGTAAGCAAAGAAAAGTCCTTTTCTACTTTAATGATGATCTGTTCTTCAACATGTCTTGATATTGTTGTTCTTCTTAGCCTCCGCCGAAGTTTCGCATAACACTACATCACGACACACTCAGCATCGTCAGAATCCCACTTTTTTCAGAACAACTACTGAAGTAATCTCACCACAGTCCCACAAATGCGATTCCCCATCTCGTCCTC
>Ga0163217_1100009_pt1 | contig 18564 bp, 16 predicted proteins | sample SynspAceP_FD_185933 | JGI IMG/M metagenome (GOLD analysis project Ga0163217, IMG submission 185933) | Saline lake microbial communities from Ace Lake in Antarctica - Synechococcus sp. Ace-P (PacBio error correction) | ecosystem: Environmental > Aquatic > Non-marine Saline and Alkaline > Saline ...
GCAAGGAAGAAAGGAAGAATTTTTGCCCCCCCGCCCGTTCCTTGTGTCGCAAAAAACAGCCCTCGTTCAAAAGGATTCCCCCCCCGAGCGGATGCGTCAAAAAACAACGGCCCGCAGAGGGAGAAAAAAATAGTGTCCGAAGTGGTGACTTGGGGGGAGCATGACGCCGCAAAACATGTGGCCGAACGAGGTTTCGGCCCATTAGAGTAGACTGCTCGACGAAGAACCGCAAGCACAGCTCAAGCGATGAATAGAAATTGAGTGGAGTGGCGCCGGGGAAGAGCATAAAGGCCAAGCAGCCAAGTGTGCGGTTTATTCCGTCCTGATGCTGCGCAAACGGCCCAATGGTCATTGATTGGTCTTTTTCTGTAGCATTGTCAGCCAACCGCAAGAATGTGCCCTGCCCCACAGCAGCCTGACCTCCAATAAGCGGAATAAAACCCGGACCAAGCGGTTTTGCCTTTGGGTGCTGCTGGAAATTACGCTCGGGCGGGTCAACGTTTAAAGGCCAGAGGTGTGTTTTGCAAAAGGCCAAAGGGGTAATTTTTTTAGACATTGCCATCGGTGCGGTATTTAGCCCGCGAACAGATCGCCGGATGTTTTGGGCTTTGGCCAAGACAGCGTGTTTCCGTTCCTCCTTGCCAAGAAAGTCCGAGCGCCAAAAGAAATTTTTCAGCAGTCTTTAGATAACCTCGGCGCCAGGCGGCGGTACGGTCCGTTTCCCGCATCGCTATGAGAAAACGCCCAGCCCATATTGGTGGCAGCAACGATCCAGCAAACGCGGGATTACGAAGCCAAACCTACATATTTGACTGACGGTCGCACCCAAGCCGATGTTGGTCCCAGACCCTTGCCACTGCAAGGCAACACGGTATTAATTTTGAACAACCGGAATAATGCCGCCGTATTAAGCGTGTGCCGAGGCCAAGACATTGGCCCAGCAATTTGGGGGCACAATACGTTTTATTGAAACTCTCTTTTTTTAGAGAACTTTTTAGAGAACTTTTAGACACTTTTAGAGACCGGTTTTTCTGACTGCTTCTGGTGTTCATTGGCCCTGCGGTTGTTTTTGCCCGGCGCCAGCGCAATCAGGGAACCAACCATTTAACGGCTGCCGTTTGGGCGCGTGTATTCTCACCAACCAGGGAAAGTGGTTCTGAGGTTGTTTAAAACCGGCCCTGATTACCTAGATCCGCAATTCTCGCGAAACGCGTCTAAGCAACCCGTTGAACGCTTCGACATCTGGGCATGGCAGGAGAACGATTACTGCGAGATAAATGTTCCAAAGCGGCGCAAGTAGCGGATTTGATTCTCGTTCGAAGGCCGTCAATGCGCATGGTTTGATGGTGATCCCTCAGCGCCGAACCTGCGGCTCGTTTTGGGTAAATTCCAATGGGCGAATTGTTATGGGATGTAAAAAGGCAATGGCGCCGAAACGCCCGCGCTGGCGACAGTTTTGGCGAATTTCGTGACGATTGCTGCACGTCGCGGGGCTTTATTGCTAACTCTTGTGGAAGCGAACGTCATGCTGGAATGACTTCGCGATCGTTCCAGAAAAAATCTGCCGTTATTGGCAACACTAAAACGCGACGAAGGCATTGACCTTCCAGAGCGTCACTTAGGGTTAGTGGCAAGCGGACGAAAGTGAAAGGACGAGTTAGAAGTGTCGTTTTGGAAGTCGGCGGTCGAAAGGTTTTTAAAAGAAACCAAAGACAGCGGGCTTATACGAACTACCAAAAGCCGTTGTCTTTATTCTATTTAAATAAGAAAGTCTCTGTTGAATAAGCAGAACCGGATGCAGAAACAACCATTGAAAACGCTTAGCGGGTAAAATCATCGCCGTTGCCAAAGACGCAGCGGTTCAGCTTTTATTTACGATGCGAATCTTATCGCGCGTGCAAGCATCGGGCGCAAATAGTGGTGTTTTTTCTCGCCCCTTAGAAAGATCAAGTCTTACCCGAACGCCGATGCGCTTTGGCTGCCGGAGGTTACCCAGAATTGCACGCGCAAAGCCTTGTCGGACAACACTGCCAATGCGCAAGCCCCTTTATGCGTTTTAATCAAACGGGCAAAGGCATCTTGGCTGAGCTGCGGCGGCCATGTTGTAATAGCTTGAACGATTTAAACCGATTTTGTAACGATGACTGCTTACGATGCTCGCATCCTAGAAAGGCAAGGCGCGATGCGGCGGCAAACGTGGTTTGCGCAAGGGCAGCAAACGGCGGTGATTTCCTCAAGGCGACATCCGTGGGCACCGCCACAGTCATCGGTCTCGTAGCGCCAACACACCAGAACCTGTCGTTATGGTCGACGTCAACGACATCCGCACAAGGCGAAAGCGAATTTATCAGCAAAAAGGCTTAACGCCAGTTACTTGCATTTGTTTTTTCCTTCTAATCTTAATGCGACCGCTTAAGCTTTTTTAGCGGTCCAACAGGACCTAGCAAGTCCATGTGGCCTGAAAGTTGCAGAATTCCCCCCCGCGCACTGCGTACTGGTTTACACCACCGGAACCTGCGGCTACAGCCTGTTTGCGTGGCTCGCGGCGCAAGCATTTTTTTGCCCCCAGAAACAAGACGCCACGGGTCACGTCCACTTACCAAAGGTAAAGTGATTGATCAGCCGATCATTCGAATACAAGTGTTGAGGGCGGTTTTAAAACCGCCACCCCATCAAGACGCAGGAGACGACCCGGACGCAACTCAATGGTGCGACCTGTTTGTCGAGCTTCGCCTCTGCAACAGAAAAAGGTGTGCGCTTTCAGCGGGCGCAAGGTGTTGGCACGGTACTCGCACAGGGGTTTTATCGTACTTGATGTATGGCGACAGCGATTCATCCCTGTGCCGTGCGTAAAATGATGAACAGAAACATCGCTAGGAAGGCTTTCGCACAGACTACCAATATCAAGGTGGAATTTGCGTTTCCGGTTGCGTGTATCAATGGCGAGAAAATCGCGCAAAAAACCATGAATCCCTCGATTGGCATTTTGGGTGTTATCGATTTTAGGCACAACGGCATTGTCGGCCTTTTTCCTCGGCCGTCGCGTATATCGCCTTCGATTCAATCAAGCAATCGATGTCGCGCGAGCCAACGGCATTTAACGCACATCGCAGCGACCACAGGCAATGCCAGTGGAAGACGCGAATTAAAAAAATCATTACCAACTGGACGACATGCACTTATTGAAAATGGGGTGACCTTTGTCGCGCTGTTTTAAAGCATATTAAAAAAGTTGGAACAAGATGGTTTTCAGTTCAGTTTAAAGAAACGCGACTCAATTAACCAAACTCAGTATTGCGGTGGTTTCGGTAAAATCAGCAAGCTGGGCGCAAGTAATAATGATTTGAATAGCCGAGTGTCCGAGCATCAAACCCTTGGTGGCCTTACAGAGCTTGCCGTGACTTTAGGTGCCGAATCAAGAGTGCAAGAACGATGAAAACGCCACACAGCGGTGGAAGCCCCTATCTTGCCTCTCTTCGGCAGGGGCTAGAACTGCGCCGATGCCTTATTTGCCAGCAAAAGCCCTTAACCTTGCTGCGAAAAATTACAATTCCGATCACCATGGCATTGGGAGGTCTGGGCGATTGATCGCAAAGGGCTAATTTGTTCCGTAACAAGCCGTAGACAGCAACATAGGCTGGCCGGGGTGCAAATACCATGAAAATTTTATTGCTTGGCGGCAATCCGCCGATGGCCGGCGTTTAGCGGACCGCCTTTCTATCAAGGACAGCAACCAATCTGGGCTAAGCGTAATTAACAACCTAGCGGGTTTGGTTCGTGTACCAAAGTCGATTGCCAGCTTGTTGTCGGGCGCTTTAAACGCAATTTTTTGGGGGGGTTGGGGTTGGGCGAATTACTACGGATAACGGATTGGCCGCGATTTCTCGATGTCACTCACTCCTTACGCGCAAACCATGAGCAGCAAAGGCGGGACGCGCCGCGTTGTTGGCATTTCCTTGCTGGCGTTTACATCGTCCTGCTTGGCAGCAACAACGGCGATGTGTGGCAGTTTAACTGATCAGACAAGACGATGACATTAATCGCGCAATTGGATGGTTTTCATGTGGCCATTATTTGAAGCGCAAGCCAGAGAGTGAAACTTACTAACACGAATTCTATACAACTTGCCGAGTGTGCGAACGAATTGTCTTGGCGACGCGTCGAGCCCAAATTTGCATTGCCAATATACAATTGATTGATAAAAGCCTCGGGCTTTTTGCGTTAGGCAGACGACACGTCCAGTTATTTAAGTGAGCAAGGCATTGATGTGATCGTCAGTAAAAACAGCCGGTGGCGTCTGCAACCTACTCATACAACCTGGTAGCGGCACCGAATTATTGATTCTGTTTGCTGCACAACCCGATCCACATTGCTCAGCCGCGGATCGAGAATTCAGCACCACCAAGATTGCCTACAAGCTGTTTTAGCGATGTGGGCAGATAGCTCAGTCTAAGAATCAAAAGAAGACAGCCAATCTAGTGACTCCCTTCAGACGACTATAAATACGAAAACAATCCACAAGCCATGAGCACGACAGTTTTAGACAGATCCGTGAACTCACCGATTTGTTCGGTTTAAGCAAGATTCAGCAGCAAGTGGTTTAAAATGCGCGTGGTGCACAGCCTTGGTTTGCCTGATGTGGCCGAACAAGTGCGATTCAGCGCCAATTGCACACCAAGCCGGAACGTGACGCATTAGCTACAACTGGCGCAATATTATGCGATTGGAAATGAGTCCAAACAAGGCGTGACCAAGCGCAATGATCACTCGTGAAACCTTTGGTTTTTTTGGAAACGACCCTTCGACATCCGCTGAGCTAGCCAAAAAGCCAAAGGTGATAACGCCGCTCTACGGCGGCGCTGAAGTTTGTGGAAAGACGATCTTGCGGGCAGCGTGTGCTTAATCGGTAATGCAACCAACGGCCTTATCTCGCTTGTGGGAAATGATCGAAATGGCGCGCCTAACCCGCATTGATTATCGCAAATGCCAGTGGGGTGTGTCGGCGCATGCAGAGTCGAACAGACGCCCTTTGGCAAGCGTCACGAAAAAGCTGGGCATTGATGCATTACCTTGCTGGGTCGCATGGCGGACAGCGCGGTGACCTCGGCAGCTGTAATGCTTTGTTTGCGCTGCAAAATTGGACAGTATATTGATTGGAATAAGCTCGTTTTTTTTTGTTCCTTCCCCTTATCTTCAAGGGGAAGGTTAAGGATGGGGTTGTTACTTTTGACCCCTCCCGCAGCCTCCCCCTTGACAGGGGGAGGCGCAGACTGCGATGTTCTAGTGAAGCACAGGTACCTCGTTCCTTGTGCGGGGACATTGAATTGGAAGTAGGTTAATGCAGAAACACAATGCCATCCATGTAATCGCTTGGTGTGAAACGAACACGCGACCTCGATGCGTCTGCGCAAGCGGCATTGCAAGCTATCTGAGAAAACATCGTGCTGGGTTTGCTGCGTCAACATGAACACCATTGCGGCGTTAATTTCCATAAATCTCTAGCGTTGTGATTCCCCAAGCTCAGCGCTTAGAAGGCGACTTTTGGCGACGTGGCAAAACCCAAAGGCGCAACACAGGGTGTGTGTTGGCGTCGGGTGATCCTTTGTATTAACCGTTGATTGTGCTGTGGTTAATGCGTACTTCTTGCACCCGAAAACCTGAATGTTTTATCCGAAGTTTCCAGCATTCCAAGTGGCCGTGTCCATCGTTAGGGTTGTGCCTTAACAAGACGTAATGTGGTCAGCCCCTTTCATGGTCTCCATTGTCGAGTTTTGCGGCGTCATTTTGAAGTCGACCAGCACTTTATGTTATTGACTGCGCATCAATACAGTAATCCGGGGAAAACACATTTGCTCAAGAGTGGCGTGCAAGCGGTTTGGATCAAAACGAGATCACTAGTGTGCGAAGCCTTTGGTTTACGAGCAGGAAAAAGTCCGCTCTTTTGTCCGCGAGGCCATTTAACTGCCGAGGAAGCGTTTGAAACCGCATTCGACTTGACTCGCTCAAATTCATTGTGGTGAAAAACCAGCCAGCAGACTCCTTTTATCCGCCCAGCGCCGTGGCAATCCCGACGCGTCTTATCATGGACAAAAGGCGACGGCAAGGCCATGATTACGAAGCCGAGAAGTACGCTTGGCGATTTTTGTCTTATATGAATATTGCAACAGGGCGATACCGGTGGTGGGACATTGTGCGGGTTGCGGTGGCGTAATGTGTGGAAATTGGCGTATTGGCATCCGCGTAGTCACATTATTTGCCATTGAACATCACCCAGAAAGACTGGCTTGCTAACCGGCCATCACGACCGTTTTTTGGTGTCATCAGAATCTATCTATCGTCGCGGGAGAGGCCCGACCGTGCTGGTGATTTGGCTTTCTCAACATAATGGTCAGAAAGAGCACCAAACAAGTTTCATTGGTGGCAGTGATGGCGCATTAAGCGCTTAATGGCGCAAAGTTGGGATCTCTTGCCCGATGGCGGCAGTTGATGGTCAGCGCGGTGACGGAAGACACCCAAATTTTCAAGTGATGCAATTCGCTCAAGCGCGAGAAAGCCGCACAAGACGCAGACGAGCAAAGCTCAGTGTCTATTGCCAAAGGCGAACGCTAGCGGGGCAGCGTTATTTCGCCCAATTTACCGGTAACCGCTATCACCATTTTAAAAAGCATTTTTGCAGAACAATGCAATCAAAGACACATCTAAAGGAAGCGCCCAATGAGTGCGTCTGCTACAGTCAAAAACAGCCGATTTCATCGGTGTGGGGGTCGGTCCCTGTGATCCAGAACTGATTACACTCAAGCATTACGTTTGATCCAGCGCGCGAGCGTGGTGAGTTCCTTGCCAACGACGAAGCGGCTCCCAAGCGAAAACCATCGCCAGTGAGCCTTTGCTGGCGTGACGCACGTAACAAAATGAAATTTGCAATCGTCATGCCCCATGTCGACGGATCGCTCTTTGGCGAATGAAGCCTACGAACAATGGCGCAAACGCCCATCGCGCCGATTGGCACAAGTGCAAAGACGTGGTGGTTTTTGTGCGAAGGTGATGCCGTTATTTTTTGGCTCATTCGCCGTATTTATTAGACGGCTTAGAAAGCGATTTTCATGCCAAGTGTGCCCGGGCGTTTCGTCTATTAATGCCGCGTCTTCGGGTTAAAATCATCCGCCTCACGTGCTAAAAAGAAATTTTCGCCGGGTCAGCGGTCGCACCATTCCCTTTGCAGATTGATACCGCCTTGGACAACACGACATGTGGTGATCATGAAAGCAGGGGCCCGCGCTCGCCCTCGTATTCTCATGGCGCTGCGCAAAACGCATACCGATGCAAGAAGCCCAAAAATACCTAGAATACATTGGTCCCGTGAAAACGAACGCATTGTACGAGATGTGTCGACCCTAGAAGAACACAGCTGGCCCGTACTTTTCCTTTTGTGGTGACAAAAAGCGAAGCGAGTCCATCGTGATCACGTATTCGGTCGCGCCTAACCCCCGCAGGCAAACAACTTGCCTGAACGCTTAACAAGTTGAATGGACTAAGGCCGAATAACCTTGAGGTGAGAGTTGATACAAACCCAAGCTTTTGCTGAGTCGTGCAAATCGCCTTTAGAAAATGGTGAATTTGGTTGGTGTTATTTGTGCGACAGGCATCGTCTGCGAACTCTCGCCCCGGTATTCAAGCAATAAATCGAGACTCCGCCATTCTTGTTTTGACGAAGAAGGTAAATTTCTCATCCCGCTGTTATTCAAGGTAATGAAGGTGCGCCAACGAGTGGGGGTGCGCAAGTAGCAAATCCTTGCGCACAACTTTGTGATGACGACAGCGAAACTTTACTGAACCCCCCTATTTTATCTTGAATGGGCTGCGAACGCACTGCCCACTGAATTCTTGAAAGCCTCATGCTCGAATGCCTCTTGCGCAAAACGGCTAACGCCAACGACATTCATTCCTTAAACAGCATCGACATCAAAGCCGACGAGACACCTCAATTGCCCTCGCTGCAAAATATGATTGGGACTCAACACCTACACGAGCGCCAACAACGTCGCCAATGGAAATCACTTCTTAGCACTAAATCTGACTACATTTTTAACACCGTCGGCGTCTACGGCGTCCGCCGACTTCCCCGCCGCTCTTTTGCCGCAAAGTTGGCGGGTTGAATTTCAGAAACCCGAAATTGGTTTTAGAAAAGATTAAAAATTCTAAAAGCGACAGTAGCTGTAGCAAGAGGCTTTGGAGTCGTAGTCGTTTTAAAACATTCATCCTTAATGTCAGAAGGGTTAAATTATAGGATAGCCAAAAGGGTAAATACGTCGTGCTTGATTTAAAGGAGAAAAAGACAAGCATCAGTAAGAGAGGAGAAGGGATAACGCCGTTTATGGTTGGTCCTGTCAAATTTGGGTCGAAATATGGAAAATTAACTAAAGACATGTACCAAACCTAAAGGCGCTATTCAATTAATCAAAGATCGAACAAAAATTTAATGTCAGAAGTTTATGATTCTGATAAACAGGTTAAGGAATAAAGAAGTAATTCAGAAGCTACTTTCAAGAACATATGTAACAACAGTGTAACTCAGTGCATATCGGTACCAAATGATGTGAGGTTTTCTAGGTTTTTAAAAAGCTCCACGATCTGATTTTTGAGCAATATGAGATACCCTTTTCATATTCTAATAGCAGTAATCGGTCGCTGTTGATGCTCGAATAATTTCTCTTAGGGGCCATGATTGGACATGTATTATCACAACCAAACGCCTATTTATGCAAAGATCCTAATTTAACATGCGAAGCCGCCTGATCAAAAATTGAGAGACTTCGTAATTGGGAGACTACTCAGCACTAACGATAACTATGATATTTATTATTGGTACTATCTTATTCGACGTCATATTAGCGCTAGAACATGTAAGGGTCTTAACCAACAAGGGCTAAGTAATTACGGGTTGTTGGAATTGTTACATTTTTTTCCCTATGCCTGTCTTGTTACTAAAAAAATGAAGGTACATACCCTACATCAAGCTATGAAGTTAAAGTTGGGACAGATCCGTCGAATCGACCTTGAATTTCTGCTAGCAACCTCGAAATATGCTCAATTCCTTCGGTAACTTAGCCGATGATCAGTTTTAGAGTGTCGAGTGATCAGCTTTGTATCACAAGCATGCCTCTTAAAAGTGATTGATAATCATGACAATTGAGGAAGGTGCCCTCTTGGCCTTGCCTCGAAGAAAATGAACATTCCAACGAGGTAAGGCGGGTAGTTTCCCGAAGGAGGAATGTCATTTTTCTTCGATTACTTACTGAAGAGACCTAATCTAGAAATTTAAACACTCCTACTCATAGTTCTTCTTCGCGCTTTGTGACTTTTTCTTAAGTACATCCGAGATCAGATCGAGATGGTCGTATCCTGATTTTTTTATAAACATTGCTTTATCGGATGTTTGGTTTACTTGTACATTCGCTCTTGTTCTGTTGCTGTCGGAAGGTTTTCAAGTACGTTGCTGTGCCACCGTTTGTAGAGCCGGGAGATCATGGAATATTCCTGGCTTACCTTTGTGGTGACTTTGACGAGATAGCGCGTTGGTAAAATATAGAGGTAGGCGCTGCCGATTGATGTGCTAGCAGGGGATAAAAAGCAACTCTTTTGGTTGGTTGAACGGGTTTTTTCTTCACTAGGTTGTAACACGTCTTTGCCGCAGTGAAAGGCGCACACTTGCATCAAACCATAAGCGTTTTGCTGGGCTGACGGCGTAGGTTAAAAGAACTTCAGTCTTCGATGATGCATAACTAAGGGCGGTTCAGGTTTGTCACGCGTTTAGCGCGGCGATCACATAGTCGGCTGTACTTTTCTTTTGGGCGAAGGTTCGTTCTGTGCAAACAAGATTGAATTCAACGGCGTAAACGTTTTGCCGTTGATTTGGATTTTTGAGTTTATTGGTTACAAGGTAATTTGAGTAACGCCTCAGCTCGCCAGCGATATTGCAACAAGCTTGGCCCATCGTGAATTCCCATGACTTGAGGATACACAAACGGCAAGCGCCTTCGGTATCTCGGTGCAGAGCCTGGAAAAAATTCGGTTTTTTGGTTTGGATCGCGTAGTGAGTAGAGTGTTGCGACGGCTTGTTTTAAGGTAATCCAGCGGTGAGTTTGTTGGTGAGTGTTTCGACTCGCACGTGCTTTTTCAAAATCGACGATGGTTTTGGCTTTGGTAGTTCGTTGTGTATTTTACGTACTTTCTTATCGGGCAGTTCGCTATTACCTTTGCCCCATTTCTTATTCACTTTCTGTCACGCCTTGCGTACAGGGGCTTAATCGCTTTAGATTTCTGACAATTAAGTGCTCTGCTGACTTTTGCTTTTCGCGATGGCTTTTAATCCTCGTCAACACCATCAGCAATTTTTATCTGTTCTGATAATGTCTCAACGAGTAGTGATTTTAAACGGAATGTCTGATTGGCAGCCATCTTAATGTTAGTAATACAAGCCAATTGAAAAACAAAGGCGGGTGGCGAATGATCGTTTTTAACATCAAATTGTACCTTATATATAAGCGACATTGAAAGGTCGCTGTTTTCGTTTGAATGCTCTATTTTAAACGGTAGAAGTCCTGTGTTATAAAAAAAATGCTGTCTCTTCAGTCGCCGATTGTATCAGAATAGTCACTCTATGTAAAAAAAGGAACCATCACTCTGTGCACCTCATTATGTGGTGTTCATGGCGAACATCGTCTGTATTGATTCCAGTGCTTCGAGTATGGTGCAATGCTCGCACTTTCGCTCCACCGCAACAGGCATCTGAGCGCTTTAGAGACGTTTAAAGCGAATGGGTTCGCATTTTTTTCTCGACGTCGTACGTTTAGTGTCGCACAAGACTTTTACATCAGCGCAGCGTTGTCCTGCTTTGTTTACTTCTATGGAGAGTAATTTCACGGAAATGTCGGCCAGTGTGAATCCACGCTTTAAGCTCGAAGGATAAATTGTAGGTATCTTTGCCTTTTTCTGTGTAAGGCGAATAGCCCGATTCTTGAGCGACCTGGACGGTGTGAATAGCGCTTTTTTTTCATAAAAGCGTAATGTGTCGCGTATTAATATCGCATATCCTTGCCAGTTCCCCAATTCTATACATTCTTTATACTCCCTTTACGTTGTCCTCATTAATAACCTTAGAGGTAAGTCACAGGTCAATGATTTTCCTTGTTTTTACTTTTCTTTCACTGAGATCTTTAACATACGGCGTCTGTTTTTCGGTAAGTTTAGCGCTTTGCGCCATAATAGTAGAGGTAGGTTAAGGTGGAATCATACTGCATAGTGTCATTTTGGGTTGGTAGAGGGAGCAACCAGAGTTTTTACCTATTTTCTTCACAGTCATAATATTGTGGTCAGTCAATGGTTGGGATGGAGCAAACAGAAGGTAACAAAGCGTTTGAGATTATTCAATTGCGCCGCTATCTTCGGCGGTTGTCGCGAATATAGAGAGCGTTTTACTTCAAACAACTCGTCTTTGGTGTCAGGTGTTTGTTGCTTTTTTTACCCGTTGCTGTGTGGGTTTTTTACTGCGTCACAATTAAAAGAGTTTGTTTTCCTGTATCTTGTAGTGGCAACCATGTTTATTGGGTGGGTAATTATTTTTTGATTACTGAAAAAGTGATTAAGGGTAAAAAGGCCATGTCGAGCAAGCTAGAAAACTGAGTTTTAAACCGCGCGTTAATGGATAGATGGCTCAGGTATTTTGGGCATTTAATCCCTGAACCAGTCGAGCGGGTTCATCGATTGTCGGCGCTTTGTTTGACCTGGCCTTAAGTCCGTAAGGCCAGTGCAGAGTTTCTTTCTTATTCGGCGTTGCCCGTCATCGACTGGCCGCTTCTGAGCTACGATTTACTATCAAATTATAAGGCGTTTCTGGGGAGCAGTTATTTGCCTTTGCTGGTCGGATTTGTCCGTCGCATTCGTGAGTGCTTTTGTGCAATGGAACTGTTTATGCATTTTTGGAACAAATTTTACGTTTTGTGGCTTTTGGCTGTATCGCCATTGTTTGGTGGCCTTGCTGTTTTCTGCTTAGCCTTATCGATTTACCGTTTATGTCGTAGCTCCACGTCATAACAGTAGACTCGCGGTCAAAAAAAGTCGTTTACACCATAGGAAAGGGAGTTTTTGTAATGTCCCTTCATGTTGTCCTTTTTTATGAACGACCACTTAGTGGGAATGTTTGTTATGCATCGTTGTTTTTCTTTTGCTGTGCTGGTCACTTTATTGGCTTGGCTGTGTGTCTTCAATGGCTGCGCCAGCGAATCGTTCCTTAGATTCCTTTACGGTGAGTCGCTTGTTAATGATAGAGAAGACTGAGCTTCATACTGCGGTCGTGATACGCAATACATTTCCGCCTTCGAGGCAGGCGATTCCTTTTGAGGAGATGAATTCCTATGTATCTCAACCAGTGTTCGCTTCTCCAATGTGTAATGGTATGGGCAAATGCTTCCCGCCTATTCCCGCCTGCCTCTAAATTATCTGAATGTCCGGTACGCCAGTGCTGCCGACACCACGGAATGATTTTGTTAATGGCGCCAATATGAATGGAGCATAGACCTGACAACTCCATCCACTCTTTCAATGACCTTACTGATTTACTATCCAACTACTCAACGATCGAGTTGATGAAGCCTATGAAAGAATACCAGGTTTGTTTCATTGGATGGGGGAAGTGAAAATTTGGTCAAACAAGCTCAAATTCAACAATCCATCATGTAGCGGCAAAGCCCTAAGATATTACTCAGTGGCGGGGTTCATGAAGAAATACGAACAAAGGAAGACTATCCCATTACAAACATTCCACAGTGGGGTAATGATGGCTCACCTACCTTGGTATCTGCCTCTCATGAGCAAGCGTTTGGCGTTGTAATCCTGATAACAAAGTTGTCTGGCCACACATGGAATTCGTCCTATGAATTGACGACAATGAAGGCATCAGAACACATTGCAGTTTTGTCACGCTTATTGGACCAATATCCTACGTGAATGCTGGATATTTTCCAATGGCGCATTTGGACGATTACTATTTCTAGTAAATCAGAAAATCAGGATCAGTATGTTGCTTTTATGAACCATTATTCTGAAACGTAATTTTAGCCAGGGCTCTGACTTTGTTGCGTTTCCGAAACAATGACTTTAAAGACATACAACAGAGTTAGAGGTTACTGTCGTATACACAAATATCCTGGTGATAAAGCCTTCGTGATATTGCTTTGGGACAAAATTCCTTTACGTGTTGAACCTTGATTATCAGGCCGCAGAGTGTTCAGAAGTTAGTTGTTTATTTTAAACATGCTTCAATTTCTTAGTTTTTCGTTGTCTTGCGTTGTTAAATAGCAAGCGTGCTCCATGCTTCTAGTATTCAAACTCGGAGGAACTGTGTATGGGTAGTATTTAAGCCGCTTCTAAACCGTGGTCATCTTTAGGGGAGGAGGTGGCGAACAGTATGTCATGTTTGGGGTTGGTCGCTGCGATGTTGGTACTCCGTTTCTATTTGAGTGCCATTGATTACGCCGATATGAAAGTTTTATTGTCGCGTAAGTATTTTTTCAGCCACCATCGATTGTGCTGTAATTTGGCATCGACGGTTTTATCATGCGATGCCACAAGCAAGGCGAATACTGTCTTTCAGGTGATCGATTACTCTGCTGTATACTTTATTGATTGCGGGAACCTATACACCCTATGTTGGGTGTGTTGGAAGGTGTTATGGGGCTGGTCTTGCTTGCAAGCCGTTTGGACATTAGCAATGGTTGGAGTGGGTCTTAAACGCATTTGGGAAGGCCTCTCATCCTGCTGTATCCACAGCTCTATGTTATTTTGGGCTGGCTTAATATTAGAATTGCGATTAAGCCGCTTGTGCCCCTTATGGAAACCATGGAGTTACTCCTACGGTGCTTGTGGCGTACTTTATACCTTGGGTGGTTTTTTTGTGATGATTCACGTCTGCGCTATGGCCATTTTGGTTTGGCATTTATTTGTTTGTGGGTGGGACAGTGAGTCCAACTATTTTTTTCAATTTTTTATTACGCGCGCCTTATTGTAACACTGAAAATATCGTTATGACCGACTCTATTTTGCCATCTATGCAGTGTTTTAAGCTGTTCTAGCATCAATGTTTTTGTTATGAGGCGTTAGTTCACTGAATAGCTTTTAGTACACTCTGTGTTTCGGTGGCTGAGCAGTAGCTGGTTAATGTACTGCTCATCTCTTTCTTCTTCTTCTTCTTCTTTTTTTTCTTCCATCGACTTCTTTTCAGAAAATCTGATATGTCTGTGATTGGTCGCTTCGCTAGCAGCATACAAAATGGATGGTTTGTATTGAGTGGCGATAGCCACTCGTTGAAGCAACCTTCTGAGAGGGTTGTTTCTTAGTCCTTTTCATACGTGAAACGTTACTCGGTGCCATGTCGCTTCCCAGTGCGAATTTGCTCTGTGTCATCTACGTTGAAGGCGCAAAATTTTAATAACGTGGCCAATATTTCATTCGAAATTATCCGTTTAAATTTTGCCTATATGGCAAAACCTGTCAGGCAATTTACTTGACAGAAATTGCCTAAATGGGCAATATTGATGAATCTTTTTGTCCTATAAGACAAATGTAGGGTGATGTGTAGCCTTAATCGAGACAATGCAGAAAAGGATTGACTTGTGATAACAGACAGTTTTGAATTTTTGCGTGATTGGGCAGTTCACTGAAGAAACGATGACAGTTTTATTGTGTTAGATGGTAAGATTTAATTGTTTCTTGTAATGCAAACTGCTCAAAAAAAGCGCTATTCAACGGAATAATTACACAGAAGGTACATTTCTCTTGACAGCTTTGGATAGAGCCGATGGAAGCGAGTTTTTTTATTTGAGTGAGGTTTTGAAGCATTGTAGGGAAAACAAATCAAACGCTTTTATGACGTCGATCGATCGAGAATATTATACGGTGTAGATTCTGCGTTGAAGCGTTTTTCTTTTCTGGAATCATATCACTTTTAAGTCCTTACTATTCAAAAAAAGTAGAGCTTCAGATAGCGCTGATGGTTTTCCGGAAGACGCTCGTCTTCAGTAAGACAGTTGATGGCGAAGGGTTGAGTGAGATTTTTGAGCAAATTAGCATGTTAGGTTTACACTACGTACCCCAAATAAATGCGCTAGACTGTCGTCTTTATGGTGTAAGAGGTGTTATCACGGTGGACGAGTAAAGGCGTTTTGGCTTGTGTCCACCAACGATTTTTGCCATAAGCGGAGGTTTTTGGCCTTAGTAGCAAATTGGATTTATGGTCTTGCGTCAAGCCATGCAGCAACGCTCGCGGACTGGCGTAACCAATATAGAGGTTCGCCTCCTTATTCGCGGTTTCATTTTTCTCCCTGCCACCCTTCGATTTTTCCTGATTTAAAAAAATACGATTCAAACGACCCTTAAAGAGAATAATCTGTTGCCATCTCTTTGGTATTGGAGGTGACGGAAAACAAGGAGGTTTTCTGCTTATCAATCTGCAAGATGTCATTCCATGATCTGTATTAATGGCATCCATATCTCATTGATGATTTTGGAGTCGGGTATTCAAACTAAAACGATTACTAATTCCCGTATCACATGACAGCTAGACCGTCTTTTGTGATGGGTTGCAACAAACTATTTCAAAAAGATCTAGTGAACACGGTGTGGGCAATTAGTCCAAGAAATAGGGCGGTCTCGATCGCCAGAAGGTGTAGAAACAGAGTGCAGTTTTTTCTTTGAAAGAAATGGGTTATGAGGTAATCAAGGGTATTTTTTTGCACGTCCCTCTTTCTAGAGTGCATTTTGGAAGAGTGCTTTCAGCATCCATAATTCGATCATATCAACACTGAAAGTAAAATGATGATCTAGACGAATTTTATAATTTTGTAGTTTGGATCTAGAGCGGGTTTCAATCTTCCAATAGGATCAGTGTATATTGGGCTTTTTTTCTGTACTGACTTGCGTCTGGTAACAATAATTTTTTTTGATGTTTTTCGCTGTATTTAGAATATTTCTTTAAAAAATATCGCTTGGATCTGATGTAACCTTGCTCTAAGCCAAGCTTGTTGTTGGTCGTAATGGAAGATGATCATCAGCGATACTGCCGTGCCGATAAGCATATTTTCCGTTGGATGAATGGGCGAGAAACGATGTTGAGGACTCTGACCGATGGTGCTCCGCGTAGATAGAGATACTACCTTTGTTACGATTTACGACACATCGGCCTTTGGATTTGCGAGAGTTTGAAATGGGATCGGATTGAATGTCGGGAAGAATTTAAGCGTCATTAAGGTAGCCATAATAGCGCGTCGTCGTATTTCATCAATGTTTTTAGCAAGACTATTGCCATTATTCCTAAATTGTTGGTTCTCTATTAATCATTTGGTTGTGTTTCACCATGTGTTATATCGTGAAAACTGCGTCTGTAAGACTTTAAAAAGGGTGTTTCGATGGCAAGCGACCAATAGGGTTTTAATCCAGAATATCTGAAGATGCCCCGAGCCTGATGACTTAGCCGCTTAGTTGGCAAGCGCCGTTACTTGAATTTGGTACGCCTTGGTTGGGCAATTGTCAGGAGTACACCGTTCGCGTCTGAGAGGTATGTTGCGTTCCCAACTTAGCGCATATCAGTGTTTGAACGGCAAAGTGAAAAACGCTTTGGTAGGCAGTTTTAGTGTGACGTTGCCCAACCTATTTTGCTGCACGACGGAAAGAAGTGGCGAGTGTTCGTTTTACAACAGCCAATGAGTAACGAGAATTGATTGAGGCCAAGCGTTGATACTGACTACTCATTTGAGTGCTGGCTAATAGAAGCCGCCACTGTTAAAGCGGCGTTTTTTTTTTTAGCTGTTATGGTCATCAAGTCTGCATTGGTTTATCGAGAGTCGATCACCCTTGGCATTGGCTTGAGCTCTATTCACTGCTTTTGCTTCGATTAAGCATCTTGAATCGGAAAACCGTAAATGCCCGTTTTTAGGTGCATTTTGGCTTAGCGTTTTGGTTGATGCTCCGCTCTTGTTGTGCTGGCTTGTTCTATGTATCTTGGCTGCGCTGTAAGACCTTGCGACCATTATGGAAATGAAGAGTTTGTTGATTTGCATTGGCTGGCTTCTCTTTAAAAAGTAATTAATAACAAATAGTATCATTTAATTGTCTGTTTTTTGAACAAGGCAATGCTTTTTTAATATGTTGGGAGTATTGAAAATGCCATCCATTGAAGATGTTGTTAGTCACCTAAGAGAGAGTGACGGGTGGTTTGAAGAAGATCTTTGCCTATCTGCTGCATTAGTTTTTTCTTATCACCTGCGACTGGCCATTATGCTATTGATTCTGCTAATAAGCGCTTTTGTAATAAAGTGATAGACGAGAGTCAAAGCGGGTAACTCGTTTCTGCTGCCATACTCAACAACTGAGGCACTTGAGTCAGTTTTGTTAGGCTCTGTGTAAATGTTGGTGGCAGTGGGGCGGAAGGTGAAGAAGGATTTATGATAAGACCCTTTAGTACGTTTGATGTATTTGATCTGCACAACGTATGTTGAAACATACTTGGCGGGTGCTATGTCGGCTCTTCTGATGAATTTGAACAGATCTATGCGATTGGCATAAAGAGGGAAATGTATCCTTACGTGTCGCGCAATCATTTTTCCTAGTCTAGACTGGCTTACCTAATATCAAGATAAGTTAGTTGATATCACATCACCGTTGCAGGCGCGCTGTTTCAATGGCAAAGACAATAATAGATAAAACGGCGTGGTATCAGCATATTGGGGGAGATGGTATCATTGCGATGTGGCATCGTCGAGCGATTGTCTAACGTGTTGACTCGGTTACAGGGAGAGGGTGATGCGTTGATCCGAGCCTGCGTTCTATCGTTATAATTCTCTTTGACCGATTTGTTCTTTGGTGAGCTAAGCGCACTAATCAAAGCCCTTATTAGATCGAATTCCTTCTGGCAGTGTGTCAACATGGTTCGCCCCGATCTGGGCCAATTAAAACAATGGATTGGACTATATGACGTTGTCACATCAAGGTTATCGCCATCCGAAAAAATGGCACGTAAATTTATTCGGCATGCCAGTGTTTGTACACAAAAAGTTCTTAGATGAAACTTTGTCGATACTTCTCCGGTTATTCACGTCCTCGACTTTGAAAGGGTTTAACTGTTCAAAGCTTGAAGCATTAACACGCTATATTTTCGTTTTATTCTATTTTTTTTATTATAGGCTAGTTTTATATTGTTTCCTGTTTAAAAGTTCTCGTACTGAAATACTGTAGTGTAACTCAAGTGCATCACAATGAAATGGGATTTCGCGAACTGAACAAATACAAGAGTACATCAGGCAGATAAGGCTTCGCGCAAACAATGTAGCTGCCGATTTGTTGGTATTCTAAATAAATGGCCATCATTTGATAATAACGCACAGAAAAGCTACGACGCCTGCCTTTCCCTGCATGCGTCGAATTAACTATATACGTTACGTAAGTTAGTAATTGCTCAGTAATATTCTCGTCTTCAAGCTTTGGGTCAAAAGTACGAATAATAGAAGGCGAGCA
>Ga0163217_1107201_pt1 | contig 18562 bp, 34 predicted proteins | sample SynspAceP_FD_185933 | JGI IMG/M metagenome (GOLD analysis project Ga0163217, IMG submission 185933) | Saline lake microbial communities from Ace Lake in Antarctica - Synechococcus sp. Ace-P (PacBio error correction) | ecosystem: Environmental > Aquatic > Non-marine Saline and Alkaline > Saline ...
GAGAAAGAGATAGCGCGGTAAACGCGGGTTTTTTTTTTTAAAAAAACCAAAAAATAACTTTGGGCCTTACCTGGGTGGGCGCCCGATTTTTCCCCCAGAAAATGAAATGGTGGGGGGGGTTGCGGCCAAAAAGCCATTCTGTACCCCCCCCGCAGTTCCCCAAAGGCGGGGGCAAAAGCTGGGCGGCGGCGGCCTATCCGGGGCGGGTGAATTGGCATAACGTTTGATGAATCTCGGATGTGCCCGGGGGATGAATATGGCGATGAATCGGGTCCCGGCCCGACCGGTGGGCGATGCCAACCCACATCGCAAAACGACGCCGCCAAAGGCAATTTTGACGCAGTGGGGCGTGGCGGTTTCCGGGCCCTCGGTCCACGCGGGCGTTGGCCGCGGGGGTCGCCAGGTGGTGCCGCCCGGTGATCCGCAGTTTCAAATCGCGGTTGTGATGAACCGGATTTAGCAAGCCCCCAGCAGTCACTGAATGCGGCGGCAGGCTTTGGGCCGAGGCCAGAGGGGGTATCGCGGTGATCCGTCTGGGCAAAAAACGATCTGGAGGCGAGGCCCGCCGAGGTCGCCGCGCCATGCCGCCTTGGCCTCTGCAAGAACAGGCCGCGGTCCTAACGCCCCCGGCCGAATGCACGCTCCCTCATCCTTGTCGGGCGGAGGTTGAACCGTCACGCGGCCGCGGTGATGGCGTTGGCGGACCGAATGCGGAATACGCCATGGCGCTGATGCTGGCCCCTGAACGCGGCGGCGGGCATCCTGGGGGTTGGCGTGCGATACCGACGGCGTCGACGGCGCGGCAAAGAGGTGGCGGGTTGCGATCCATCGGGCCCGAACAGTCCTGGCGCGGGCGAGGGCCGCGGGTTTTAACGCAAGAAATCGGCGTTTATCCGGTAAATAACGCCCACCGTTTCTTTGAACCTATCGAGCGGTCAGGTGGTGACCGACCGACCGCTAACTAACGTCCAATGACTTCGCGTTCTAATATTGTGCACTCTTATGAATGCACAAACCCTAAGTTGGGTTCGTTTTTAGATTCTATTGAGGTTCTGGCTTAAATCTGTGGGCAAGTACAATTTTTAAACGTTTGGCAAGGGAAAACCAGTGCTACTCTATAAGCGAAGGAATGCCGGTAACATAATAGCGGTTGGCTTTTATAAAATTAGGCCGGCAGTTTTCAGTTTGCGAAATGTGAGAGAGTAAGTTTTTGGTTCAAGCGCTTAAGATTTGGATTTTGGTCGTCGTAATGCCTTCTTCGTGACCTTCGGGATCTAGCGCTGGAAAGGCGCGCGATGAACCGCGGGCCGCGGCCAAGGCTGAATTCCGCACCGCAATCACCGAAGATGGGCTTACAGGCGCTAAGACAGCCGGAAAAATGAATATCTACCTGCAAGCCTAACGGTGGGCCGCCGGGGGATGATGCAGGCATCCGAGAACATCGAGTCCTGACGATTTCGAAACCTTCGTCGAAAGTGTCGATATCGAAAAATTACCTGCCCGGAATTCAACGCATCGGTTCATCGAAAACCTGTCGCGAGGGTGGGACGAAGCGGCCTTTGGTAAGCCCAGATGCAAAGGCCAAACGGGTCGCCGGTTTTGAAGTCGCGGCTGAAACCAATCACGACCAGAAATAATGTGATCAATACATTGCGCCCGGTTCTGCCAACAGGAAGCGGTGGGCTGGAATATCAGCTTTGAAAAGCGGGCGACGCGAGGGCGGCAAAATCGGGCGCGTGAAACGAACACGCCAGCAGTGACGCCGCGTATCCTGCTGGTAAACAGGAACGCGATGAAGGAGCCCGGGTTCTTGTTGCTGCGCCGCTGTTTTATAGCCTCGGACGCGCGCGACGGGAAGTTTCGCGGTTGGGTATATGCGCCGTTTTGTTGGCCGGAACCTGCTGCAAGACCTGACGCGAACCAGAAACAACTGTTTATGATTTCACGTAATATTAACGGCGACACGACCGATCCCCTGAGGCGTCTGTTATGCCAGTCCAGGATCACGAAATCATACGGCCGGCAAAATATGGTACCACCTAATACCACCGAATTTTTTTTTGGGCGGACCTGGACGGTGCAATTTGAAAGCCACGCCGCAGTTCGAAGCGACTCTTTTCCGGTGGTACCCCACTTTTGGCGCTGGGTTCGCGGGATCGCGTTGAAGGCAATGTTGAAATGAATTTGGGCTGCGTGCCCATCCGTCGCGGCGGAGATTTCTTTGGCCGAGATTCGCGGGAGCTGCGCGAACAGCAATTGCAGCGCCCCTAGCGAGGAGAGGGGAAACCGGTCGTTCTTGAAAATCAGCGTCGTGGGCATTGTTTATTCTGGAATCACGGCGGCAGGTTTCTTATTTGGCCAGCGCATGCCGCGCTTGAGGTTTTCAACGAGGTTGAAGGATGGAATGAGGGTGGGCGCCCCTTTCGTGACTTGTCACCCCTGCCCAGGGATTCCACGATGAAACGCCGGTTTAACGCGACGGGCAACGACCGCGCGACGGGCCGACGCTGTATCTTGATGTTTGCACCACAGACGACTGGGTCACGCGAATGGCGTCAAACGGGTCACGGCTATGTGCGCGACGTTCACCGCGAAGTGGGGGCCGTCGGGGAACTGGCGTGATCAAGGAACGTCTACGATCTTGCGTTGGCAGGGTCCAGAGTTGGTGTCCTTTGAAATTCACCTCGAGACTGGAAAATCGTGTCTCGCCGAACTTGCGAAAAAGATTACGGCAAGTGGCCCCCGAGGTCGAGGATACCCAAGAGGCCTTCCTGAAACCGTATCCCCACCCCGACGATTTGCCCGGCTGCTTTGAGGCAGTAAATACTGCATAACCGGGAAGGCCGAAAGATGCTTCAACAGGAATTTCGGATGCAGTTTGCGACAGCTGGCGTTGGATGCGGTCCCGACGCTGTGGTCGTGGATCGCGCGGCCGATGGCCGGCGACACGCGGATGTCGGCAAACGCAAAAGCGACATAACCGCCCTGCGCCACGCTTCGGAAACGCGCTTGAAGGCAAGTGAAAAAGCGGTTCGCACCGTGCTGAATGCGGGCCCGTCGGCATGGAACGCGAACCAGCGACGGCCAGTTTAACCAGTGTGAACAATGCTATGTGCGAGCTTACGGGCTATTCCAAAAGGGAGATGACGCGGAGACAGCTTTAACCCCTTGCCTTGGTCAGGTCATCCCTAAAAAAAGACGTAAAGATGATGCGGAGAATGTCACCGTCGCAGTTTACCGAAAAGCGGGTTCAAACGAAGTTTATATGGGCGAACATCCTATTCCTCAACAAAGACGGTGGCGAACGATGGGGGGGTTGTTAACATCACCTGGACCTATGACAGAATGAAGACGCTTTTTGTCTTTATCGCGCAGGTCACGACATCACCGATCAAAGAAGATGACGAGATCAAGAACGAGGTTTTGGTCCTCTACGTTAGCCATGAATTGCGCACGCCATTGAACGTCCGAATCAAAGGTGCGCTTGGGCTCATTGAAATGTCGGCGCGGACGCGTGCCCGCATCCGCCCTGCGTCTGATCGGGAGAAATCGCGCGGAACAAATGCGGAACCGACTGACCACCATTACGTGAACGACATCCTGGACCTCGAAAAAATCTCTCATCGGGCAAGATCGATTCGACCTCGACCAATATGAGCCTCAACGAGGGATTGATTCCGCTGTCCACGAGATGATGCCTTTGGCGTAACGCACGGAACCAGCCTTCAGAATTGATCTGCCCCGAGACGCCGATCCATGTGACGGCGGATTGGTCGCGGATGATGCAGGTCCTGGCGACCTGATTTCCCAATGCCTGTAAACTATTCAACGCGAAGGCCAAGCTGTTACCATCAAGGCCGGAAATCGATTGGCGAAATGGCGAATCGCTATGTGCAGAACTTTGGCCCGGCTGCCCGAGAATTTCAAGGAACCGCAAATCTTTCAAGGCTTTTTTCGCAAGGCGATGGATGACACACGTGCAAAGGCGGCAACCGGCCTTGGGCTGAACATCAACGCGGCAGATCGTATGGCGTCAGGGCGGGAATATCGGGTTTCGAAAGCAAAGCCGAGCGGGACGACTATCCTTCTGGTTCACGTGCCCGTTGAAGAGTGGGTCCTGCCCCGACGTGCAGGGGCCGGTTCAACCCGCCGCAGCTCGAGGCCGTTCACGGCAGCGGAGCGAACTGAGGCGTGTTTGCACCTTGAGGAATGATGAGAAATTGCAGAGGTGCTTCGGCGAGGGGTTGAACCGTTTGCCGACGTCCAGAATGTAACGCGCCTGAACGAGGTCCCTGCCGCGCTGAAATACGGGGCCCGTTGGACGTTATCATTTCTGGATTGGACTGTTGCCCGGATGGGGATGCAAGTGCGGTTCTGGACGACATAGCAAGGTTGCAGCCCAAGCGCGGGGGGGGTTGGGGGTTCGGACTGACATCGGATGGGGCACGCGACAAGGGATAGCCGGGTTGGCACGCATCTCTTGTAAAATCGCAGGCTGAGCTATCTCATATTATCAACAGAATTGGTCGGGTCGACATAAGGCCCGAGCTGATCTATCTCAGGTTGTGTTTAATTTGCTTAAAGTCGCCTTAAAAAATGACTGATGACTTTTGTCTATAGGGGCGCAAGGGAAAGAAGGGTGCTGAATTTTGGGATGGTGCCTTCTTTTTTGTAGATAAGGACGGCGTATGTCTTGAAGCGAAAAAGAAAGAGCCGCAATCGGCGACTGGTTTCGTCGGCAGGGTCGGCTTTGGCCGGAGGTGGTACACCCTCAAGCGCGGGCTCCTTGTCGGGGGGGGCCGCCAGACTGTTCCCATCATCGGCAGCGATTGCAAATCTGCGCGGTCCTTGTTCCCCTGATTGCATTCAATTTTCGATCTACGCCGACCGCGGGCCACGACTAGATGTGACAGCCCTTGTGCAACAGCTCCAGTGTCTTGAAGATGCACAACGATGGTGAATGTCGTCGATACCGATAACCTGCCTGGAAGAGGTGGAATGACCTGCTGCTTCAGGCGACAGGTAATACGCGCGACGAACTGATCGACCGGTCAAGAATGCTGTTAATGCCGCCCGAACAACCACATCACCAACAACTGAATATTCTCGCGATTTTCTAAGCCAAGGCAAAGGCTTGGCAAGGCCCAAGACCATGCGCCACCCGTGATGGCCTCTAGCTGTGTGGAACCCAGACGACTGTAACGCCGGTTGCGGACGCCGCTGGCAATTGATCGGGTCGATTTCGGCCGCACGCATATTACGGCAACCACCAAGCTGATCGCCGACGTGATACGCCATGACATTGCACCGACTACGCGATGACATCTGGATTGGTTCTGAACAGGATTTGGAACGCGGTATATGAACTCGCGGCGAAGGCGGCGGTTCGGATGGGTTGAAACGCCCTGACAATGGCTGACTGTACCGCCGATATGTCGCGGGACAACGGTGCGAGGAACGTGCTTGAGCGTGGTTTGCCGGATAATGTTGACCACGGCGAGACGTTTACGACACTTTTAGCGGCCCAGATTGCGTCTAAGAAATTCCGACGGGTCGATAATGGTTGAACAAGGGAACCGCCGATGGTCGCTTGTTGATCATGTTGCAGACATCACGAACGTCTTGAACAAGACCAGCTTCAGGCGGGATTTCATTTCGAATGGTCAGCCACGAGCTTGCGGTCGCGCGCTGACCTCTATCAAGGGGTCAATGGGGTTTATTGTTGTCGAAGGCCGCCGGGGGAGCTGCCGCCAAAGGCCGAAGGGCTACTGGAGATCGGCGCATCGCAACGCTGACCGTTTGGGTGGCTGATTTATCAACGATTTCTGGACATCGAAAAGATTCGTGGGACGTTTGGATTCCGAGATGAACTGCAGATCTGTAGAGTTGATCGCCAGAATCGCTGCGGTCCAACGGGATGGGCGCATCAGCGGTTCGTTTGCAAGTCCAAGTGCCACGGCGTCGATACTTCGACGTTTATCGAAACCTGAGCGCCAACCGTAATCATTAGTTTTAACCAAGTCTCTCACACAGTGTCGAATAGCCGCGAAGTTTTACCAAGACTCCGGCGGCCCGTTCGTCGAAATTTCTGTATACTGCCGAGTCGCTGCGGAAGTCCGATTTTTTGATGGCTTGACGGCCTGGTTGAAAACGATTCAGGCTATTGCCTATGATCCGCCCGGCTTTCTTTCCCCTCAGCAGACCGCCTCGGCTTGAGGCTTGGCCGTGCGTCGCCAGCGCGAGGACCTACGGGCAATGTGCCCGCCGGGCAAATGCGATCCTTTGCTGCTCGATCGACGGGCGAAATCCCTGCCAAGCGAGAAATTTCCGATTTTCTGTATCTGGACGACGATACCATTCGGGGCTGGCTAAAACCGCTTTCTGCAAAGAAATGGTTTTGGGATGCCCTTGCTTTCGACGGCTTGGAAAGGCGGTCAGTCCCGTATGACGCGGGCACAGGAGGTTGCGTTGTGCGCCTGCTGGAAGCGCGCTTCTTGTCGCTCGACTGTCGAGATCAGGGCCCAGTGTCGCAGCTAGTGCGGTCCCTGACTACTCCCAATTCTGGCTGCATCAAACTTTGGCCCGACTGGGCCTTTTAGAGTACCGGCAACCCAAGCCCCTGCCACGCGTGGCATCAGGGAAAAACAGCCGCTTTTCATCGGCGCATTTTACGAACGCCTGATGCGTGAGTGCCAGCAGATGAAAGCCGTCTACCTTCGCCGATGCGGTGCATCGGAATACCAACCAAGCTGCGTTTGGCTGGTGAAGGTCGATCAAATCCAGCGGTTCTCAGCACGGCTAGGGCGCGGTCCGTGGTGAACATTCATGGGGCTGTAAACCTCGAAACCTTCCGTGCACCCTTTGTCGAGGCCCACAACCGTTGATGGGGTCAGTGCAGCACAGCTTTTCCTTGACCAAGATCGAAGCGCGAACCCTGACAAGCGCATCATTCATGCATCTGGACAAGCGCCTACACAAAGGCCCGATGTCAGAGCCTTCCTTCGCCAGGGCAGCTTGCGTATCCATCGATCCAAGCTGCCGCCTACTGCCCTCATCCTCAATCGCCAATTGGAGCGGCTTTGGGCCGTCTTGCATCATACGTTACCCCACATCGCTACTACCAGTCCAAAAAGCGTTCGCCGACGCCATCCTTGGCATTCCATGCGTGAAACCATCCGCAAGGATGGACGAGTTTCCGCGACAAGGTCCTCAGACAACGTTCCGCGTCCATAACCCACGAAAACTTCGGGTTTTAAAGTAGACGGCGGTATAACAAGAATGACGAAGTCGTAAGTGTAATCTGTGCGCGACGAAGGTATGGGCATTGCCAACCGAAGACGAGCAAAGATTTTCCAGCGTTTCGCAGACATGGCAACTCTGATCGTGCAGGCAATAGGTGCACAGGTCTTGGGCTAAGTATCTGTAAAGCATGTTTGAAAGGTTTGGGTGGTACGATCCAATTTTGTGGAGTAAAGAAGGGCGAGGGACAACTTTCACCTTCACTTTACCTGTAAAAACGCGGCATTTCTGGGCGGATAAAAGATTATGAAAGACTAGAAAATGTTGGATAAAGTGTAAACCGTAATGAATCAATTGCTTCACGTAGAAGACGATGCCGTATCCGCGAAAATCGCTAAGATGTCTTCGAACTATCGGGCGAATTTGTGTTGAACAAGTGTGATTGCGGCGAACAAAGCGCTTGAAAAGACGCTGGATTAATATCCCCGATGTATTTTCTGTTGACATGATGATGCCGGCATGACAGGCGCCACAAACGCTAGAAAAAGCTGCGCGAGAATCCGAACTTGCAATGTTACTGCAATTTCATGACCGCGCGGCCCCAGCCGAATGAATTGGAAGAGCTGCCGCAGTCGGCGCGACAGAGGTGAATCAAGCAAACCGTTTGATCCCACCCAATGTCGCTGGCCGACCCAGATCAAAGCCCCATCGCCTTGAAAGACTACAAATTTAGAAACATAAACTGTAGTGGGCTCCACTGCGGTGAGAGTGTCCGATCTTCTGTGTATGAGTAATTTGCCCATGCTTCATTAAACGAAAGGAGCATGACGACAATGAAACGATATCCAAGGAAAGTTTTAGACGAGCTGCTGAGCGGCGTTGAGAACGCGGACGATTTACTGGGCGATCAGGGCTTGATTGGAAAAAAAAGAAGGCCCCCTTGGAAAAAGGGTTTTGGGGGGCGGGGGGGGCCCCTTGATGGAAACGGATGCTTGGGCGCTGAACTGACCGAGCATTTAGGCTATGAGCCTGACACCCAGCCCACAAACCTACAGAGGCAACCGCCGCAATGGCAACGTCGCCAGAACGTCTGAAGCGGGCAATGAATGGGGCGTAATGCGCTGCCCGATTGATGTCCCGCGCGACCCGTGAATGGCAAAGTTTTGAACCGGAAACTGATCAAGAGGGTCAAACCGGGATCGACGGTATGGATGACAAGATCATTGGCCTTATGCATGCCCGGATTATCGACCTCGCGACATCCGCGCACATCCTCGAAGAGGTTCTACGGCTTGAGAGTGTCCTGCCGATCGTGTTCAGCCGCGTCACAGATGCCCCGTTCTGAGCGGAAGTATCAGACTGGCAGAACCGGGCTCTGGAGCCGATGTATCCCATTGTTTTCCTTGATGCTCTTCGGGTCAAAATCCGCGATGCGGAAAGCCGTCAGGTCAAGAACAAAGCCGTTTACGTAGCTCCTCGGGCGCCATCTTCCTGAGGCGAACGTGAGGTCTGGGGCCTAGTGGGTTGCCAATAATGAAGGGGCAAAATTCTGGCTCTCGGTGATGACAATTTTGCGCAACAGGGGCGTCGAAGAACAATTCCTGATCGCCGTTGTGGGACGGCCCTCAAAGGGCTTTTTCCCAGATGCCATCAATGCCGCATTCTGAGACTCACAGTCCAAACTGCATTGTCCACCATCGTGCGCCATTCCCTGAACTTCTGCGAGGAGAAGATCAGCAAGCGAAACAGTCCGCAAAAGACCTCAAAGCCGGAATTGAATGAGAGCGCGAGGATGGACGAGCCGAGGCGGAGAAAGCCTTGGCTAGGTCTATGCGAGATGTGTCTCTATATATTCAAAAGTACCCGTCAATCGCTTCCAGCTGGCGAAGCCGCGTGCAAAGAAGTCACCCGTTCTTTCGCCTTCCCACCAGCAGTTGCGCAAAATCATCTCACGACAAATGCCGATTTGAAAGCCTGAAACTCGCGTCATCCGAAAACCAACCAAACGCGGCGGTAAGCTTTCCCACTGGTGATGCTGGCGACAAAGCTGATCTATCTGGCCAATCCGCAGTTTTGGAGAGACAGGAGCAGAGAAAGTGGGTTTGCTGCCCGCAATCATTCGCATATCCTATACCCAGAACGGTTCAACAAATTGAGCGCAAACTCGCATGGGCTAAGCCTCATACACAGAGGTTTCGGATACGTCCCACTGCGGTTTTATGCTCTTTGGCGTCTTCTGTGAGCGTACCTGAACTGCGACTCCCTATTACTTTTTGAGGGTAGGGTGATCGCCCATTTACGCCAACATATTTTCTCTGAAGACCTCCGCAGGTGTCTTCCATCCCAAGCATTTGCGCGGTGTGGTTGTTTGAGGGCGGTCGCTTATTTCTTTTGATGTCGTGATCCGTGAGCTGACGTATATCTCGCTTCTGGGTAGCCACCGTCGAGCCCTTCGATTGGTATTTTCAACGTTCCTTTTTGCCAGGGGTGACGAGGGATCGCAGACCAAGTTTGTGTACCATTTTTTTGCCTGCAAATTGCGGCACTGACGGAACCGCTAACCATCGATTCAAAGGTGATGGAGTCTGCGGGCGATATGGGGCGGTCTTTGATAGCCTTCAGTAATCCTTCCCATCCACCGGTTTGGTGCGTTTGTTGGGGTTTTTAAGGATCACCGTGAAAGACTGACGCGCTCAACCAGCGACGTGACATTTGCTTGGCCACGTCCTCTGTTCAAACAGCATTAAATCGCCTCCAATGCCCAAACTGGCGACGTGGGCGACCATCATCTGGCCGAATAGGAATGCTGACATCAACGAATCGAACTTGGATTTCTGACGCTTTCGAGCACGGCGGGGTGTCCGGTTCTTGCGATGCAATGGGCAGGTACCACCACATAGTCCTGTGACATGCCTTCTTTGGAGTAGATATATCGGTAGAATTGTTTCCTGGCAACGCCGCTGCTTGCTCGCATCAAGATCATCCCGGTTGCCGATCTGTTTCAAGGCGTCCATTCCTCCTTAAGATGGTTCACTACGCGCTGACACAGCTTCTAGGGTGCCGATCAGCTTGCGTTGTGTTGGGTATCGCCGCCGTTTGTGTGATCCTGAATGAGGCCGCCATGCCGAGTAATCCAGCATACTTCTTGGAAAGCATCATCAGCCCAGAAAATTAACGTTTGGATTCCTCGCGAAGAATCGTGGGACTTTAATGGCGTTTCAATACCCGCGCCACTCGGGCGAACAGGCACCTTCGCAATTGCCACCGAGCCCTTCCCATTCGTCGACGTTCTTGCCCATGCTTAGTTGCGTATAAACGGTTCCCATGGCGATGTTCTCCTATTAGATTAACCCATTGTTTTCTAATAGGAAGTCGCAAGTTCAAGGTAGCGCGCAACTCACCGCGAACAAAAAAGGTTTCTCCAATATGAACGTTATGTTAAGTAATGGCCCTTGAGTACAACACAATGACCTTGCCACTGCGCACTGCCGTCACGGATTATGTGGAGATGATGCAAAACGGGCGGGTCGCGGAGCCAAGGCCCCAAAAGCCAATGTAAACACGCCGCCGCATCATTTCCTATACTGAACTACTGCTCAGATCGGTGGCTGATATGGCCCCTGACTGGCTCGACCGGACAGCAAGAACAGACAGGAAGCCTGCCGATTGCAGTGAACCGATCCTGAGGTGCTTACGCTTTTTCGCAGATACCGAGCCGCCTACCCCGCCGAGGCCAATGGCGCGACCCGCGCAAGACACCGCCGTATGTATGACTGCGAAATGTGCGGCCGTTTTTCGTGCCCCGCGTCCAGCTGGTTCTGCCGGTATCGACGAAAAGCGTTTGCGGGCGTTCCGGTACGGCGGTACACGCCTGACGGTGCGCTGCCGCGGCCCTTTTTTGCTGCTATTCCTCAAATGGGGGCGGTTTGTGTTGTTTTGGTGGGCTTGATAGCCACGATTGACGTGTGCGCCGAGCTGGCCGTCGCGAACAGGATGGCGAGGTCATCTCTTGTCGATTATTCGTCTCGCGCCGGAATACCTGTTCCCCGCACAGATCGCGATGTCGCAGCGTCTGGTGCGTTGAAGCGCCGCGGGCGTCAGGGCAATCTGCAGTCGGGACAGCGCGGGTGGTAACCTTTCTGGCGGGTCTGTGTTTCCGATGCGTCGCAACTGGCGGGCCGATGGCCCCTTGCGCAGGTCCCCCTGATCTATCCGGGTTTTGGGCGGCGACATGGATGCACCAATGGACCCTAGCTTTCGACAACGCGAGAGATGCTGCCGATGGCTGAAGGCGCAACGCAGGAACCTGAAAGCCTATGCTGGATGAGAGGTGCTGACGAGAGCGGCGGACATGGAGCTGTCCGCGCAGCAATGCGTGAACCCTCGACCCTTTGGTTGCGCAAGAGTTTTCGCAGGATTGGCAACCCGCCTTTCATGTTGTCACCGCTAGATGACTCCGCTGCGAGACGAACTAAGGCGCGGCCTAGTCTGAAGAGGAGCGTTTTACAGGCCGATTATGTGTGAATGCGCCTGCACAATGGCGCAATGAGGCCACAAACTGATGGGTCACGGCTATCTGCGGGCCCGCCACATGCCAAGCGCCCGGCGCAGGGCGAGAGCTTTCGCGCCGATCTGGCAATTGGATCAATGCTTTTGCTTCGCGCGATAACGAGTCTGCTCATAGAATAGGGGAGGCGCGCTATGTCCCGGCCGCGCGGCTCCCCCCGCAAAATCATATCGCCGCTTTTTCTGCGATATAACCGTCGGCGACGCGGTGTGCCCGATATCGATGCGCGGCATCACCGACGCAATCGAATGACGCGCAGCCTCGCGCATTCGTGAACGCGCAGGTCAATTTTCCCAAACCACGGACTTCGCTCCTGCCCCATTTTTGCCAGGTGCCCACCGATGGAAAATCGTTGTGCAATATCGCCCGCTTTTGGGCCAGCAGTTCTTCGTCGGTGGCGGTAGGCGCTGCCGGGAAGGGCCACCTCTTGCGGGCATAGGCTGCAACGCCCTTCGGCTGTCAATGATCTCGCGCGCCTGCTTGAGAGATGTGACGCGACACGTTTGTCATTGATCGGCAACTGATGGGGTAATTTCAGCGCATATCGGGGTGGGTGTCCGCTGTCGGATGTGGTGATGTGACAGGTGCCGATACTTTCGGGTCGCAGGTTGCACACCGACACCGGGTAGATGCGCCCGGATAGAGCCGTGCAGGCGGATCGCCCCAGTTGTCGGTGGACAGGGGCTGACATGGTAATTCCAGATCAGGTGGTCGCCATGGGGGGTCGGATTTCGTGCACAAGCCAAAACTGGTCGGGAGCCATCGAGAGGGGGGCCAGATCGCTTGAGCCGTATTCAGGGCCATGGCGCGCCTTGCCTGAAAAAGCTGTTTGACGCATGGGTGTTCTAACGTCTTTGCACCGGTGACCTTATTAGACGGTGCGGATTTGCAGGTGGTCTTGCAAGGTTCTCTCCGAGCCGTTTAATTCGTGGTGGCAGCTCTATGCCCTTGATCGGCCAGCACATCCGCGCGGCTAATGCCTGAACAGTTCCAGCAGCTTGGCGAATTGATCGCACCGGCGCAAAGCACACCTCGGCCTGCGCGAAACGCTTTTTCTGCCTTTGGCTTTGCGGCGAAATTCTGACGCCCCGGACGGTTTTTCCGTCAACGATCAAGACTGTGTCGCTATGCGGCCCTCTGTGATGACCCGCAGGTTTGGGCGCTTTCATCGCTTGGGCGCAGGAAACCGCGTGCTGTGTCCAGCGGCGTCCGCCTGTCCTGATTAACCTCGAAAAGCCCGAGCCCGCATTAATCACCATCGTTTGAAATCGGCACGCGGCATAATGCCGAATTTCCTGGTGCGCGCCGGTCTTGAACGGCCCTTGAGAAATATCCCACTTTAGCCCGCTGTTTACTGACCTTCCCACAGTTGCCGGCCCCTGCCGTGCAGTTCCGTTATGCGCCGCCGTGGTGGTCTCTCGGATTTCAAGAAGTAGGGCAAGCACATCGTCCGGAGCCCATTCCGGTATTTCCCCAATTGGACGCCCAGTGGTCATAATCGCGGCCTGCCGCGCATACTAGAATCTATGCCGGTTGACCGGACCGCTGCAGCCGCCCACACCTTGCCCCACCGCCGGTAAACCAAGGCTGGCGCCGTTTCAGCCCCGGATCGGGTGCAGTCCTGCATCATCCAGTCCGTCGCGGATTGCCGATACAATAAAAGATACCCTACGGGGACATGCACCCAGTGGATTAATTGTCGGACTTGCCTGCCTCTGCAACAAGACCCGGGGTCTTCGGTTTTCGCTCAGGCCGGTTGGCCAGCCACGCAGCCTGCCAGTCCCTGCCGATGATGATATAATCATAGGTCGCCATCAAAGGCTGGACGTGTTCTCGTCATATCGCGGCTCCCCTCATTCCGGCTCTCGGACCCGCAGCCGTCCATCCAAACAAACGCTTTCATGTTTCTGCTGTCGCGGCTCAAAGGGTTTTTCTTGCCAAAGTCATCCGCAAATTGCGCGGCACGCCTGCCGATACTAGAACGAACGTATGCCCGCTACAACACGATAGATATTGATCGCGAATTTCGGGCTGTGATTGCAGGGACGCCAGCGAGCCTGCGAAATTTTTTGGTGCCGTGCTCGATGATCACCACCGCACATCGGCCAACGGCCTGGGCGAATGCCAAATTCTGTTCCGACAAGAGCAACCGTTAACCCTTCGTCTTTTTAGCTGCAGGATCACACGGGCCATCTGTTCGATCAATCACCGGCCGGCGATCCTTCTGAGGGCTCATCTAGCAGGATGAACGCGGGATTGGCCCATTAAGGTCCGTGCGATGGGTCAGCATCTTGCGTTCACCCCCCGACAGCCGCCTTGGCCGCGGTTGTGAACGGCGTTCGGCGAGGTTCGGGAACAGATTCAAACCACCATGTGCTTCGGTCCAGGTGGTGCACGCGTCGCGGGGCGGCTGGCGGCCCCACCTCGAGGTTTTTCAAGACACGGGTAAAGCTTGGGTGGAAAATTCCGGCGTTCTTCGGGCACATAGCCCCGAACCGTTGCGCGCGACCTTGTGACCTGGGGCCAACCGGTGATGTCGGTGGCACTTGATAGATGACGCTTGCCCTGGCGTGGCCGCACCAGTTGCATGATGGATTTTCATTCGTCGTCGTCCTTGCCGGCCCCGTTGCGCACCAACAGCGCAACGACGTGGCCGCGGCAAAACGTCAAAGTTCAGATCGTTCAGGACCTGCGGCCTTGCCATAAAATGAAATTTACCCGCCGTTCACTTCAAGCATGGGCATTCTCCTGCGCCTTGAATAGCGGTGCGCGCCGCCCAGATAGACCCTTGCACCTGCGGGTTTTGTTGCGGATCTCGTCGACGGTGCCATCCGCGATCAACTGGCCGCGATTCAGCACGCAATGATCGGTGCGAATGGGCAAAGACCACATCCATATCATGTTCTGTAAACAGCACGCTGATTCCCCGTTGATCCAGAATGTCGGCAGTCAGCTGCAATCAGCGCGATCCGTTCGCGCGGTGCCAATGCCGGCGGTGGGTTTCATCCATCAGCAGCAAAGATCGGTCATTGTGGCCAGTGCGACCCGCCAGTTTCGAGCCGTTTGAGGTCACCCTAGAGCAAGCACCGCGCAGTGGGCGTTCGGCTGATGCGGCCATGCCCACGGTATCAGAGCAGCGCAAGGCTTCGTCGCGGTAGAGCTTATTGCGCGGGAAATTTTCGTCAGCGAATAGAGCGTTTTTGTTGGTGCGACATCCAGTGCCATCTGCACGGTTCTCGACCACCGCGTCATCGAGGCATAGGTCGCGGTGATTCTGGAACGTCCGCCCCACCCCCATGCGCCAATGCGCGGTTGCATGCCGGCGATATTCTTGCCCATCAACTGCACGTGCCGGACGACGGTTTTCAGCTGCCCTCAGCATGTTGAAGCAAGGTGGCTTTTGCCGCGCCATTCGGGCCGATCAGCCGCCAACAAGCTCGGCCTTGGCAAGGTCGAAACTGACGTCATCCACGCTTTGATCGCACGGGCAAACATTGGCGGGATAGATTGCGGCACAGACAGGATCGGGTTTCATTTCGCGTCCTCCGGTTGTTTTTCGCAGTCCTATGCGTTCGCCTGCTTTTGCGCAGGGACCGACGATTTGCCTTTCGGGGCAAGGATCACGACAAAGATGATCAGCAAGGCAAAGGCAGAGGCGCCAGTAAATTCGAAAACGGCGTCCAGGTAGTCTTTGACGCCTTCAAAGACCGCCGCCGCCAACCCAGCCCCCCGCCAGTGTTTTCACCCCGTCCCAAGAACACCACGATCAGCGCGTCCAAAAGCTGCGGTGCGGTTTCAAGCTCGTTCGGGAAAGATGCCTGCCCCTTGGAGAAGACGAACAAGCCGCCGGCGAGCCCGCCATGATACCCGCAAGGTAAAGGCGACCCAACTGGATGCCGTTTTGGTGGTTTGATCCATTGCTTTCGCCTGAAACGGGCGCAACTGTCCGCGTGCTGCGCGCATGGCAATAGCCAAAGGGGCGTGTGCGCTTGGCGCAAGCAGCAGGAAATGCCCCCGGATGCAGAGCACAAATGCCGAGGTAGTAATAAACGGTCATTGTCAGACGCCCATCGGACTAGGCCAGATGTTTGACCAGCCGTTCGTTCGCCGCCGGTGACGTCGCCACTGACGCCGAGCTCAGAGCAGTTGCCCGAAGGCAGCGCGTAGAGCATGGCGAAATAAGACCCCCGGTTGGACCGCCGGCACGAATCATCCAATCACATACAGCGGCCAGACCCGCACAAATGGGGGCGAGCACCAGCGCCAGCTCCCATCGGGGTGTCCGGCAATAAGGTGACCGAACGCGCCGCGGCATAGGCACCGCCGCCAAAGAAGGCCGCATGTCCAAAGCTGACCAATCCGCCTTCCGAGCATGAAATGCAGGCGAGGCGCGCAAAGAGGCAAGAAGATCATGATGTCCGGTCACCAGCACACACGGCAAAGTTACCACTATAGAACGGCAACAGCGCAAGGATGACCAACCCGGCGGCTCACCAACATTCCGTACGCGGTTGCCAGCGGGTTTGATCGGGCGCTCCGGCTTCTCCGGTCTGGGCCCGTGCTCGCCTGCGATTTCCTCTTTTCCAGTAGACCGAAGGGGCGGAACATGAGGGACGATCACCCATGACGACGACATTCAGAAACAGCGTCGATTGCGGCGCATAGGTCACGCCCAAAGACGTTAGTGACCGAAAATGATCCCGCCGAGATAGGCCCCGGCAGCGACCCCATGCCGCCGATTGACACGACCACAAAGACCGACCGCGATGATGCCTGAAATCCATCAACAGACAAGCACCCGCCTTTGGGCACTGCACGCGCCGCCAAAGCCCTGCTAGCGCACAGCTAGAAAGAACACACCGGTGACAGCCACGCCTGATTGACGCCAAGGGCGCCGACGCATCTCGCGGCTCTTGGGTGGCGGCGCGCACACAAGGGTGCCCGACGCGTGTCTTCCCGTGATCAGATAACCAAAGGGCGAAGGCGACAAAGGGCGTGATGATGATCACGCGATGTCCATATTGCGGCACGGGTTTTCGCCCCATGATGCGGACACGCCCTTTTCAGCCCCGGTGCCCGTGGGACCCAGCAAATCCTGTTGGTCCCCAGATCATCAGCGTCAGGATTCCCTGGATATAACAGAAGTCACGCCCAAAAGTCGCCACCAGCTGGAACAGTTTCCGGCGCGCTATAGAAACAGGGCGCAGCAAAACGCAGATTCGACGATGCACGCCAATCACGAGGCCGAACGATCAGCCCCCGCCAGCAAGATCGCCGCCCCCAAAACCCGACCATGCCGGGCAGCACCCTCGCATCAGCGAATAGCCGACAAATAGGCGCCCAGCATGTAGAACGACCGCGTGGCAAAATTCACCACCCGTGGTGACGCCAAAAGATCAGCGACAGCCCAGAGCAACCATGAAGATCGCACCCGCATTGGCAAAGCCCAGTCAGAATCTGTGCGATAAAAAAGGCCCATGGGGCACCTCTTGATATTAGGGAGGGGGTCAGTGCTTGCCAAGGGAGCCTTCCCCCTGGCAGCGGGTCCGGGTTATTCTGCCGGAACGCAGTTATCCGACACTTCTTCATCTGACGGCAGGTAGTCGGCACCGTCCAGAATAGGTCCAGTCGGTCATAACGCCCCTGGCCCAATCTTGAGCCATTGGTCTTCCCGACAAAGGCCCCATGGTTGGCCTGGTTGTCGATCTCGCGGAAGGGGAGTCGCCCACTGGGCGTGCCACGTCCAGCCTTCGAACGCCATACGATCGCGTCGCTTTCGGTGGAACCGGCTTTGGTCTGACGCTGCGGCGATGCTTTGGCGGCGGTCCATGTAGCCCACAAGCGAGCCGAGCTTTGGCGTTTCGTTTGAAATTTCGCCTGATAGCCGTCAACAAGAGTTTGTTTCGCGCCGTTCCTTCTTCGGTGATGTCTACCAAGGGTAGTCAGGTCAGACCCAGCCTTCGGGGGCTTCATCGGCCAGTGGTTCTAGGTATTCCGGTTCGCCGAACAACGCAGGCCATAGACCGGTGCGCCGTCGAACAGACCGCGGGTGGTGCCTTCGCGGACGAAATTTCGCAAGGTCGGGGCGAAGTCACGTTATAAGATCGCGTCGGGTTTGGACGCGCTTCAGCGCTTGTAACTCGGCACCGGCATCGATCTAACAGTGCGGCCTTGCTCTCCATTCGACTCGGTTTTTTCAGGCCTGGGTCACATCGCTCTTTTGAACGCGGCAACGGCGTCTTATTTGCCGTAGGCATAGTTTCGGCGCGATGGCGCGTATTTCAGCGCATGCGGGCTTGGCAGCTTTGCTTCCGCCAGCATCGCGGCTGCATATAGGGTCGAGTGTCTCTTCTGCAGGCGGAAGGTCCAGGGGTTTGCCTTGGCTCAAGGTCAGCGCGTCGGCCAAGCGGTTCGGACCGCAAGGTAACCCAGCCCTTTCCGCCGCCACGAGGGAAGATCGCTAAGCGACATGTCCGACAGGATCGAACCCGGTTGATCATCACGTGTGCCCTTCGCTGGTCATCAGCCTCTTCGTCGATTTTGATCGCGTTCACCGGGGTCCGCCTGATCGTCGCGGAAGATGGAATTCAAGCGGGCGTCCAGCACGCCACCAAACGGCGTTGATTTCCCTCAAGCGCCAGTTCGATGCCCTGTTGGTAAGGCTCACGCAAAAGCGGCCATGCGCTTGTAGTGGTTGATTTCTCGCCGACCTTGAATCGCTCGCCCGATTGCGGCTGACGCCGCTCAGGCCGGTGA
>Ga0163217_1010340_pt1 | contig 18560 bp, 5 predicted proteins | sample SynspAceP_FD_185933 | JGI IMG/M metagenome (GOLD analysis project Ga0163217, IMG submission 185933) | Saline lake microbial communities from Ace Lake in Antarctica - Synechococcus sp. Ace-P (PacBio error correction) | ecosystem: Environmental > Aquatic > Non-marine Saline and Alkaline > Saline ...
CTGTTGGTTCCATAAAGGAAAAGAAGGGAAAAGATGGGGAAAAAAATTATTGGAAAAAAAATGAAAAAATAATAACCAAAGTAAAGAACATAGGGGATTTATGGTTTTTATTTAAAAAATTAAAAGAGCCAGGAGGCCCAAGACGATGAAAAAACCCGATATAAACATTCTTTAAATCTTTGACTTTAAAATTTGAAAAAAATCTAAATGATTTTTTAATTAGTTTCATATTTATGGGTGCCCCCTTATAATACGGAAATGTTGGCTGTTTCTTTCTGGCGCTTTTTTGGGGCGCACACCTTAAAAAAGACATTTGTCTGATGACCAGTTAAAAAAAGTTTTGAACTGGGGTCAAATTGACCAAATGTTTTAGCCCATGGCTATTTGCTAGTGATCATTGGTTACAAATTTTAATTTTATACAATCTTTTAGAAACAAATATCGCTTTTTTATTTGGGCTTTAGATCATGTGTGTAACATTTTTTATTTTCCTTTAGCAATCTATGGCCTTAGTTATAGTGCCCTCAAAATAAAAAACTTAGAATATTGGGGCGCAATACCGCCCATAGGTGGGTTTTGGATTTTTTTTTTGGTCCCGCAGGTTGGGGACTATTAATTGTAAATTCTTATATAAAGAGAATATTTTTTAACATTTGCATTGAATTTCCTCAAGTGCCTTGAAAAGTTTGGCGTTCAGATATTCATAAGTGCTGATAAAAAGAATGGAAGAGAAACGAGATGCTTTTACGCGAACAGTCTAGCGGTCTTTGGAAATTCTTTGTATCTAAATTTGGGTTCAACTTAAGTGACTTATTCATTTACTCTGTTTTCTCCTCCGTTGCTGTAAGGTTTTTTATGGCTGTATTAGGTTTTTCCCATAATTGTATAACCTTTCAAAATTCAGGATCGATAACGTGCTAAATAGGCTTTAGGTGGTATTATTATTTGTTTTCTTGAATAGCCTCAAAGTTCCATTATTTATTTCTTGGTAAATCTAAAAACTAACAATTTCATATTTATTTACGTTTGGTTAACGGCTCCATCAAAAAATCAAGTGAAAGTTCAATTTTTGTTTGTTTTTACCTTTTAATCATCTTATAAATTTTCTATAGATTTTTAGTTGTCGTTTTTTGCGCCTGCCTAAAACACCGCCTTCTTTTTCTACATTAACCCGGGCAAATTATATTTTATTAGCGCTCTTTAATAGAATATTCATTTTTTCCTTTTTCTAGATATTCATTCCCATAAAAACACTAAAAAGTTTAAATGATTTTAATGGCTTTACATTTTTCATAATCGGCCCGCCACTAACGGCAAAATCATCTGCATTTATGTATAAGGGTTCCTTTATAATCTGCGCCTCCTTTGGGTTCGAAGTTTAGAAACATAATACTATACTACATCACTCTAAATACGGTCAATTCTTTTAAGGTGGAGTTGGTATTTTCTAGATTTTGTAATAAAATTAAGATCGGTAATCTCCTCTACAAAAAATTGCGAAATCTTGAAAAAAGCTTAGAGATTTGAGATTTTGTGCTATTTGGCAAAAATAAGCGGTTTGGCATTTTCTTTTTCGTTTTTCCTCTTCTCTATTTTTTTTTGTTTAAAAGGCATTGGACATCACTTGAATCTATTTTCCTTTCGCGAAGAGTTCGTCGTATCTATTTTTAGTTGCCAAATAAACCGATTTTTATTTTTTAAAATAAGATTCTGGTTTTACATTTTTCTTTTAAAATTTGTTTCAGTTTTTTCCTTTAAAATATCAAAAATCTACTCCGTATTTTTATCAAATACATTTTAGAGGCTTTAATTAAGCCTATTTTTTTGTTTGTCGGTGGATAAGTTAACCTGATAAGATCGGGCCAAAACCTCGTTTGTAAATAATCAGAGCTTATAGGCAATGAATTTATAAAATATCGACAAATGTTGTTGTCCAAAAGCATCAATTTGTGCGATTTAAATCTGAATAGTTGGTTTCTGTTAATTGTATGATAGGTAATGATCTCTAAAAAAACATCTTCTTTGGTAGTCAATGAAGTAATTTGTTAAGATTTTTTCCAGAAGTGATTCTTTCTACCAAATGCTATAATTCGTACGGCAGTATAGGTTTTTGTATTGGTAACGATGAGTTTTTTTAGCGCAAATGCTTTGTGAGAGCTAATAGAGCAAGTGCTTGTCCTTAAAATTTTCAATGCTTAATTGGCGTAGGTTTTAAACCCCAAACTTGAAATAAATAGGGAATCTGTTGGGGCGCTTTTTTCTGAAGCACACGCTAAAGCTACCTCTTGCAATTAAGAAGATTACACCGCTTTCGCTCGGCGAATTGGATGGTTGCAAAAGGAATAGGTTTCTTTCGAAATGAGTCCTAAGAATTGTTTAAGGCGCTTTAAAGTTTTGGGATTGGGCTTTTGTTGCGCTAAAATATAAAGCAATAGCAATACAATAAAAGGAAAGTGAAAATAAAATTTTCATCAGAAATTAGTTGGGTGGTTAGAGCAACAAAAGAAACGATAGATCAATAACAATCCATCCTATTTTTGATTTTTATTAAGAGTCTATTTAAGTACTTATTTAACGGATATTTAAAAAAAAATGTTCCGATTCTTAATTCTCAAAGACGTTTTATTTTTTGCTAAAGGTTGCCTGAGGCAGAAAGAAATTTTAAGTTGTAGACGGGATAAAAATTACGATCCTACTAACCCAGGGATGTGGGGATAGGAATATTTTCCGACTAGCCCTTGGTTAATTAGTGGCATCCCAATCGCCGCAAGAAACTTCGATTTTTTTTGAGTCGCAAAAAAAAACGTTTTTGGTAAAAAGAATTTTTTTAACACATAGCCTACGGCAATGGCAAAGGGTAATATAACAAGTATGTGCTTGAGGCTGCTTCACTTTTATTCAGGGTTTGATAAGCAATTAAGGCAACAACATAGGCAAAGGCACTCAATAAAAACTAGTTGAGCAAATGGCCATTTCCAGGTATTGGTTTCTCTTTAACAATAGCCAAAGTACTCGCGCACTGCATAGCAAAGGCATAGAATAATAATAATGAATTCCTAGCCAAATTAAAAACGGCTTTGTGTTTTAGGATTTACTTCGGCGGCCATTCTATGTTATGGTATCCCTGTTCATCGCTAACCAAACACTATAAGATAGTGGCTAGAGTATCCTTACAAAAACTTCAGCGGTGCCGCCGAACGTAAGTTAAGACGAGCATAGCCCAATTTTCCCAATCATTAACCTAATGGCTCAACAATGGGGGTAATGGCTTTTTCCCCATTTAGCCTATGTATTGAGTTTTCTATGTTTTAAAACTAGTCAATCTCTTGACTTTTGGCAGTTTCAAAAAAAGAGCACGCGATTTTTGAGCTAAAGAATCTTTCAATCGCCATTGCATCTAATGGTATACCTATCGTTGCGGCGACACTTATCCTTTAAAGCCTTCTCGTACGCTAGTAATGTACTTTTGTTGTTCAAGTATTAAATTCATGACAAGCCTTGTTTGTTCAATTTTATTTTGAACAATGGGTTTCTGCATTTTTAAAATTATCCAGAAAATATCGTTAGAGCCTAAAAACCAAAGAATAATCCGCAATTGCTAATATATTTTACCAGCCCAAAACAAAACCTTTTTTGGTTTTTTTCCAAGAACGGTATAGGCTACATTTTTTTAGTAAGGAAGTTTATAGTTTCGGCTTTCCAATACAAAAAAGATTTGGCTTTTTGATTTAAAATTTTATTTAAAATCATTAGCGGCACAGATTGCTGCCGCAAAGCCAATTAAATTTAACAGCATTAAGGTTAATCGCTTGAATACTAAGGCCAAAAACGCCCTTGGGAAATCACCAGTTCAATAATAATTAAATTAACAGGTATCTGGCAGAACAATGTCGTAAAAAAGGATTACTAAAATCGTAATTAAGCCGTTCTTTCCCAATTCTCATTGTAACCGTGTTGCCATGATGGCCCGGGATAGGCACAAGCCGTACCTGAAATAAGGGGGTACTACCTTTTACCACTGAGTCCAAATGGGCGCATAACACGATCCATCAAACACTCCAACGGCCATATATCCAGTTTCTCAAGCAAGGCAATGGAATAAAAATAAAAAGGCATTTGAGGGCATAAAAATGACGATTCCCACCAATACCGGCTAAAATGCCTTCGCCAATAAATTGGTAAAGAACTTCCAGGCTGGTAATGTTATTTTTAAACGCCCAATTCAGCTGCATTGGCAAAAAAACCTTCAATTAAATCCATCGGATATTCATCCAATCATAAATTGCTTGGAAAATGGTCAGATAGGATAAGAAAGAACAATAAGATAACAAAAACCTTATGGGTTAGCGCTATTTTGTCTAGGGTTGCTCTTAAGTCCTTTGGCTGCTATTAACATCTAATTTTGCCCGCGTTTTTTGTTTAAAGAATCTCATTAATATACTGATACCTTAAATAGTTTTCTTTTGTTTGTAATCTTTTTAACGGTCCGATTTGGTTTTTTGGGTGGCAAATGATGCTGTATTTTTTGGAAAAATGTTTTTTTTTCATCGGCATAAAGTTTACATCCTGAGTAATCACCAGCAAAGTTATACAGCATCTTTTGGAAAGTGGTGTTTTTTAATTTTTCAAATAACTGGGATCTATAACCGTGGTTCTATATAGGCCTTTGTACTTAGGTATTTTGAATCAGAATTAGTTCTTTTAGTTGTTTCTATCCTATTTTTTTGCGAGTACTGTACTACGGCAATTTAGTGTCCGTAGCTTTTTCTTCCAGTAATGCCCCAGTTCAAATTGAAATGCCTTTTCTTGAACATTCTATCCGCCATATTGAATTACGAGTTAGCCGGTATTTTTTTAATCTTTAATTTTGGGTAAATAGGAGTAGATTTCGCTTTAAATTTTTCTACAATCCTGCGCAATTACTACGGCTACATCAGGAATAATCTTTATCGTTTTTTATTTATAGTTATTTCCAACAAGCAAGCACTTTCATCAAAGAAGTGGTGTTTAAGCCTGTAAGGTCCCTGCAAATCAATAATATGTGCTTTTATGCAGTGAAGCTTTGCAAATGACTTCTTTTTTTTCGACTTGTAATTCCGGAATACGTTACCTGTACTTTTTGGTTTAATCAGTGAGTTGATTAATGAACAGATTTTCTTCCTGTAGTTTTGGGTTTTCCGATAGCAGTCTACATTAATTTGTTTCTCCATAATAAGGGCAGCATCTTCAGTTTAGTTTCCAAATTCAATTATGTCAGCCACATGAAGGCGTATGGCAATATGCGAAACCTTTAACATGTAATATCAATAGGGTCTTTCCAATGGAAGTCCAACCTGTATTAACTCTAACTACTCATGCCAGGCAACGCAACCCAACTCTAGTAAGTTTTATAGGTAAAATATCACGGCAAATTCCTTGATAATTCCTTTCGTCCTCTTTTTAGTTTGTGCGACCGTTTTTAATCATTTTTATTTAGACTTGAGTAATAATTAAGACAAATGTTAAGCTTAATTATTAAGGAAAAGAAAAAGGAAATAGTAAGTTTCGCATTTACTGCTAAACCTAATACCCTAATTGTTTTAGCTTTAAAAAACCATTACTCCGTTGTTATCTCGGAAGACCGCCCTTAATACACTTGCTAAATCTGCTAAAAGCCGTTGTAATTTCTTCAGGATCTGTGCCGTCCGTAAGTACCTCGAATTCTAACGTTTTTTTATCTAAATCAACATAAAATTTTTCAGTGTGTTGTATTCATGTCGAAAGGACCTCCATCAACCATCCGATTTACTGCTAATACGAGTTTTCTTGCGAGGGCATAATTTTGTTTTCTTGTCGCCAGTGACCAAATTCCATTTACGATCACAACTCCTTTTCTAAGGCATATTTTTACTTGAAGCAACAGAGTCCCAATCTCTGCGTACGGATGTGACAACAATAAGAAACATCTCGTCCATTTTAAAATTTCTTTTTGTATTACGCGCCATATTTCTGTCATAATGGGGGCAAAATGTAGGCCAATGGTGAAAAAGAAGTTTCATGCAATATAAATCTGTTCTTGGTAATTTCTTGTTAGAATCACCTTTCCCATTTTGGTTGATTAGAGAAAATCGGCAAATGGTAATGGTATTTTTACACATGGGTAATCGATGAAGTCAACCAGTTCAGGAATTAAAATCTTGGCAGGCTGGTAACATACGCAAAATTTAACGGGGTTGTAGGGGCAGTCCAAAAAAAGGTACATGATGACCGCAGAAAGCCCCACATCACTACAACCAAATAATTTGTAATTTTGCAAAGAATTGACGCAATATTTTTTTTTACAAAGATACCAGCCATTATTAGAAATATTAAACGGCTTTTAGCAACTTATGCTGCTAAATATTTGCCCTAAAAAAAATGGGCGGGAAAATACTTTGCTTTTTTTTAGACTTTTAAAAAGCTTACTTTTGGGCGCTTTAAAATACTAAATTATTTTCGTTAATGGATTATTTTAATACAGATTCTTAACGTTTTTTTAATCATATCAAATTTTAGTCTGTTTTAACACGAATTAGGACAATTACATCCAGCAAAATATTTTAAAACCAAAGTAGAAAAGTTCCTATTTGTTTTTTGATGTAAAATTTTTCACTTTTTAAGAAAAACATTGGAGAACAGAGTACGGGCATCGGAAATGGTTGCCGCTTAGGAAGGTTAGTGTCAACAATTGCTGGTATGAATTGATTGAAATGATGATACCGAGCAACTAAAAGAAAAGTCCGGAACCATGGGAATTTTAGATCCAAAACAGCTTTGGCAACGGCTTGATTTATTATGCTTAGGATGGTTGTTACGGTAAAATCTTTTTTCTGGCCTGGCTGATTTATGTGGTTATTTTTCACGGTGGGTGGGATAGGTAATGATTCCAGCATTCGAATCATAAAACACGGTAAATTTTAGTTAGAAATTCTAATCGGGGAACGAATTGGATCTTAGAACTGGGAGATCAGATTTTAGAGATAGATGGTGAAAAAACAAAGAAGTTTTGATGTGCTATGATCGACATTCTTCTTGGGATAATATTACTGTAGATCGCAACGGAGAAAAAATTAACATTTCCGATAACAGAAGAGGGGATAAGAGATGTTTTAGTGCAAAAGGAAGACGCTTTTTAAGGCTACAGAACACTTTGGTTGTTGACACTGTTATTGCCGGGAAGCCTGCAGAAAATCAGGTATTTAAAAGGCGATCCGATTAATCTGCGTGAACGACAAAAAAACGGAGTTTGGAATGAGTTTGTGCAAGAAATCAGTGGCTCGGCTACCTACATCCTTAAGATTACTTTAGAAAAGAGACGGTAAGAGAAAAATTATTGATATAGAACGGTAGGGGAAAGATGGTGTCTAGGTGTAAGGTCCAAAAATAGAAGATATTAGTAATTACTGAATGGATTATACCGCTTTTAGCATCTATCCTGCGGGTTTTTACAGAAACTATTAATGTTATTACCCAAGCAAATAAAAACAATTCAAAACGCTCTTTCCAACAAAATACAGAGGCTATAAAGCGGTCGTGGACCTATAGGTATCGTTTGATATGATGCGGCGCGTTTGACTGGATGTTTTTCTGGAGCTTTTTAGCGAATGTTTTCGTTTGGTTGGCATTTGTAAAATCTATTACCCATACAGCATTAGATGGTGGGCATGTAAGTGTTTTTTAACTCTACGAGAATGAAATCTCAGGAAGAGCACGGAGTGAAAAAGTTTTAAGCGCGGACAATCAATTGGTTCGTGATTATTAATGTTCGTTGGATGGCGTGATTTTTGGTCATGATATTTGGGTATTTGATTCAGAGAAAATTTTAAATAAGTAAGGAATTTAAAAAAAGTAAAATTTCCTATTTCTTTTGTTTGCCCTAATTTTGAAAAAACATTTATATTTGCACCCGCTAAGGCGATAAAAGTACACTCCTCTCTCATAGGCTCAGCTGGTTAGAGCATCTGACTGTTAATCAGAGGGATCCTTGGTTTCGAGCCAAGAAGGGGGGCTAGCAAATTAGCAAGGCTTCAGAGAGTTTCACTCCTGGAGCCTTTTTTAATTGCACATAAATTGTGCACTTAAAAGTCAGTATTTCCTTTTCTAATCGTGTTTAATACTATTTTTTTTAGACATAATTAAGTTAATTAAACTGAACTCAATTTTATTTACTTACTTTAGTTTTTTGTTTAAAAATATTCTACAGCCAATTGTAATACCGAATTAAGGTAAATAGATTCTAAGATTTTTTACTTTCGTTGTTCAAAGTCATGTTACAACCCCTTTATTCATCTAAGACTCATTTATTCCGGCAAATAGGTTTTCATTCAAACCCATATAGTGCCTAGCCAATCAAAATTATCTTTACATTTTCCAGTTGTTGAATCTTTTAGTATTAAAATGACATAACAAATCTATAGCCAGTTATTTGTGTATAACTCTTTAAATTTGTTTTTTTAAAAGAAAAACAATCTATTGTTCCGTGGCAAATTATTATTTTTTTTGAAATTATTAAGAAATATACTTTTTCTTTAAACGGCCAGCCTTCATTATGATAGGCTCACGATATCGTGCTCAATAACTGATTTATTCATGCTGCTGATGAAGCATATTCAGTTTCAATCATTAAGTTCTCACAATATAGAGTCACGACATTCAGTAAGCTAGCCATATATTTGAACACTTTCAGGCTTCCTTCTAATGGAAAGAACTTTAAATTATGTAGCTGGAGAATGTACAAAATCTTAATGGTTAAGTGACAAAAATGCCTCCAAAATGTCTGCTTTTATAGTTGATATTTATAAATCAGTTTAATTTGGCACGTCAAATTTTGAAAGCAACGCTTTTCGGGATTATCTTCGATAATTCCGTATTTTATACAATACCTTCCCATCCACTAGGGACCTCCAATCTGTTAATATTATTAATGTATATTTATATTTAATGCTTTTAGTTAAGCTAAAAATAACTATATCACTGTTAGTTTATGCCATAATCTTTTTGTCATAACTATTTTCATTAGTCACGTTTAGAATTAAAAATCTATTGGCACTTATTTAAAGGACTTATATAGTCGGCTCTTGGTGTTTCATTTTTTTGTTTCCATCTTAAAAATTCCTTCTAACTCTAATGTTAGGTAAAATCATTCAAAGTTTTCGATAAAAACAAAAACTTGTTGTCGGAGATATTACCTTGTTCCCTCAATAGCTGGGGACCTTTCCCTTAAACAATTACCCATTGAATGCCGTTCAGATATTACCGAACAATCAAGTATGGTAATTACATATCACCACTTTAGCCGTCACAAGAGTGAACAATTAGTTACGTTTCCAGTAGAAAACAAACCAATGGTAAGCATTCTGGTATTAAGGAATATGCGTTCCTTTGTCTCGTTTCGGGTTTCCCATTGTTAACTATTGTTTTTGAGGAAAGTGTAGATTTTATATTAGGGGCAAGAAGGCACAAAGTTCAAGAGCGATTAAGTGGCTTGCCAAAGACATTCTGAAGGCATTTGGAAAACCCGAAATGGAACCCGAACTACAGGGTTGGTGAAATATATCATATGTCCATCCATACCGCAAAAAAGGCCTAATGAGATAAATACGAATGCCATAAACCGAATTGAGAACTATTCAAGATTGGATTATCAAAGACAACTATTGGAACACTGGAGCGGTGTTGCAGAAGTGAGTGGTTTTTGGTGGTTTTGGTCAAACAATATGAAATTGCAAGAATCCAGAAAATAAACTTCAAAGTATGAATGTACTATTGAAGATATTTTTACCGCGCTGGAAAAAATAATCAAAACACAGGTGGAGCTTACATAGATAAGGTCCCTAATGCCTATTTTTATTCGGAGCGAAGGTCTGGTTAACAATTTATCAAGAGCTGGAGAAAATAGCTGTTAACTTAAATAATGGAACACCTGTACTTTATTAGGGATGTTGCCAAAGTACAGTTGGTTCACGGTGTACGCTATGAGCGGCTACCCGAAATGGTGAGGGCGAAGTTTGTACTGGAATTGTAATGATGCTAAAGGGAGAAACTCTTCTGCCGTTATCAATGAATGTAAAGCAAAATTGAACAAATTAAAGAAACTTTGGCCCGAAGGAGTAACCAATTGAGCTTATTTTGGATAAGGAAAGGTTTGGGTAGACACTCCGTGCAATCGGAGGACTGTATAGTAACTAACCTTACGGAAGGTGCGTTGATAGTATTTTTGTACTAAATCCTCTGTTCTTGGAAATTTAAGAGGTGGGGGTTGATAGTGGCTTTCGGTCTCCGCTCTTCAATGCTTTTTTGTTCCAATCTGCGAATGATGAATTCTGCTATTTCGGGTTTTCACTAGGCACTATGCGCTGACTTCTTTAGAGTCTGGTGAGTCGTCGCCATAATTTCTTCGCGGATCACCTATATTAGCGTGGTTGGGCAGCGGTTATGTTGTTGAATCTGTAAATGTTTGGGATTCATCCAGTAAAAAGATACGCAGGTGTTGAAAAGCTAACCATCGAAAAAATGGGATATCGAGGTAAGGCACTCTGCGGGAAAATGATGACATTCTGCTGCTTGGACAAATTATAATATGTAAAGTCGGTACGTGCCTATTTTGGCTTGAGCGTGTTTGCAGGAAAATGTTTTCATCCAATGGCACAACGGTAATGTTCGCATTTTTGGGGCGTTAATTTTATCACTTACCTACGTTCCAATTGATGTTGCCCTTGCCTGGGTTCGCAAGACGGGAACATAACGAAAAAAAATATCTTTTTCTGATAATGATGGATTTCTTTTCAACGTATCTTACCACCTATTTTAGAAAGCTGCCTGCGCGCAAAAACTATTGGTACTTGGATTGGCAGTAGTGATTATTGTCATTACGCTTATAGTTTTGCAAAATATGGGCGGTGAAGTTTATACCCCAATCTGGACGAAGAGATTTTGCGGTTGAAACCGAGTGCCCGTCGGAATTTATCGACCAGATGATTGATGTTTCTCAAAAGGCGCAGACCATCTAATTAAATGAAATATCCAGAGAAGTTATGCAAGTTGTTATATAAATCGGTTCAGGGGAAATCTCCAACAGACCCTATGCCCATTGAAAGCTGGCATATGATGGTTATTTAAAGCCCAAAAATCCGATGGACAAAAGCTGGCGGAAGAGCAGAACTGGCAGCAGAGATGCAGGAATCCCTGTCGGTCATCCCTAATGCTACTTTTGGTTTCCAACAACCCATACAAATGCGTTTCAATGAACTTTTGACCTGGTGGCAAAACAGGATGTTCAGTTATCAAAATTTATGGAGAAGACCTCAATATTCTTTCAGATTTGCTGTAATGTGGGTAGCAAAATAAAATCGTAGCAGGTGTTGAAGATTTATATGTGGAAGAAGTAAGGATGCACAGAATCTAATATTAAAAAATGAACCGTGATAAAGATTTTTCTCATATGGAATGAACAATGAGGACGTAAATAAAGGCTATCGAAAACTGCCTTGCGGGTACTTCGGCAGGACTTAATTTATGAGGGAGAACGTAGATTGACCTAGTTGTAAGGTGGAAAAGAACTACCGGAACCGATATTATCGATGTGCAAAATTTTACGCTCAGTACACCACCAGGGAAATCAAAATTCCCGTTAAGTCAGGTGGCGAACATTTCATTTGAACTCGTGGACATGTACAAATTCAAACGTGCAATGCGAAGCGCCGAATTATTGTTGCTTTAACGTGCCGTGACAGGGATGTACATGAGTATTATCGAGGAACATCAAAGCAAATTATGAATTCAAAAGTTGATATGCCAGCAGGTTATTACGTAACCTATGGCGGTCATTTCAAAAACCTACAAGAAGCTAATCAACGGTTAATTTTGCTTTGCAATAGCTTGTTGCTGATTTTTAGTGTTGCTTTATTTTAACTTTCGTCAAATGAAACAAAGTTTGCTTCATTTTACGGCAATCCCTTTATCAGCTATTGGTGGTGTCTTTGCACTAATCGAAAGAGATTTACCTTTTCGTATTTCACAGGAATTGGATTAATTGCCCTATTTGGTGTGGCTGTTTTAAATGGAATTCGTACTGGGTGGCAGAATTCAATAGGCTTTGAATAAAGAGGTGTAACTAATATCTATGAGCGTGTCATTTCTAGAACTCGGGTGAGATTTGATGACTGTATTAATGGACGGGCACGTAAAGCGGGTGGAGACCTATACAGTTTTTACTAATTGGCAGTTGTCAAAATTCAGTCAGGTCGACTGAATAAGGCGACGCTATTAGGCAACGCGTGTTATTGGGCGTTTGATTACGGCTGACTGCACTATACACTAATGTTTCTGCCAGTCCTCTGTAATCTTATTTTACGGATATGAAAAGCTAAATTAATTTTAGTAAGTAATAATACGTTACCAACTTTATATAGTCATTGGGTGGTCTATTTCTTTTACGGCAATGCCACGTTCAAAGCACAAGAAACAATTATGATGCAAGAGCGGTGAAATTACGTTGTGGCAGCAAGGCTATTGAAATGGCACTTCAAGAATAATAACCGTATTACGATTGCTCAAAGTACGAAATCGAGTTGACAGAAAAGGAAAGTACGGTGCTATATACAATTCCGAGAACAGAAATTTTCAAAATCAAAGCGGCGAATTTAATACGCCCTAATGTAAGGATAATCGTATACCGGAGCTTACACAAGCGGAATTATATTTTCCCCAACAGTTTTACACCAGTCAGTTCAATCTCGCAAAAGCAGAGTTAGTAGTAGTGCAGCAACTAAAGATTATTGAAGACATACCTTATTGCTTGATGTAAAAGCTGCCTATTAAGAGTTGTTGTTTTTTAATGCAGACAAACAATTGTTGCAGCGTCAAGATAGCCTGTATGGCAAATCTCCATGTCGTTCAAGTTTCAATGCGTTATCAATCTGGTGAAATCCCCACAAATAGAAAGTGTCCCTCGGCGAACTCATCAATGCAAATAAAAACACAAGCTTCAACAGAAACGAAGCCGATAATGAGAATCGCCAAAAGCAACTTCAAGGTTGTTTTTGAATACGAATGAATGATATTGGTATCGTAGAGACGTGAGCTGGTTCGTCGTGAATAATTTAGATATTGAGAAGCCATCTGTGAGCAAAGACGCCCATTTTCGTTTATCTAAAACAACAGATGGAAGTAAGGAAACGGAGACCAAATGTGGAAGAGACATAAACGCGTTACCAGATATTATGTTTTCGGCTTAATAGCCAAACCATAAATGGGGTTCAAAATAGTGGTAATGTAAACCAAAATTTAATGACGATGACCGATTTTCTTACTTTCCACGTAGTTTTGGCAAATCCCTTATTTTTCTGGTGGACACCGTGCCAAAATTCAGGCGGCAAGAAATTGAAGAGGAATGTCGTCCAGGCTCAATTGAGTTAAATAAGAACGCAGCTTGAAGGCGAACTAACAAAATTTATTGCATAGAATATTATAACTTCAAGGTAACTTTAGATTGTACTATCAAAGAAGCCCTGCACGAAGCGGAACTTACATTGTAATTCAGAAAGAGCTTTAAAAGTGTAATGTTTCTATACGCAATATTTTGCAAACCTCACTTTGGCGAACAGTAAATCCAAAACGGAATAATTTAACACACTATATCAATGATAACCAGTCTATTATAGTTATTGAAGCCTTATTTGGGCTTATAACAAACTATTGATTTCAAAATTAAAAATATAAAAAGAGTGAACATTCTCAATTCAAATACAAAATTTCACTGCTCATTTTATCCACAGCATCTACGGGTTCTGATGTGGCCTGTGTCATACGCTGATTCCGAAAAGAAGGGGAGCTTCCGAAAAGGTTCGATGAAAGCAGAACAACCAGCTTCCGACGGAACTAACAAATCAACTTTACAAAAGCCCAAATACATCTCGCCGGAATTGAAAACCGGTGCGCTTGAATGCGAATTTAAGTGACATCATAAACTAAATGGCACTATAAGACGTAAGAGCCCTGAAAAGTATGGCATCGGTATTGCACCTTTAGGAGGTTATTTATAACGGGCTGGTAGGTTGCCAGGGGACGTAATTAAAAAAAGGGCAAAGTCCTTGCGACATTGTAAAAACTCCCTGATTACCAATCCCAGCAAGGATATTTGGAGAGTTTTGAGTAGACTTCAGTTTCTTGAGAAGAATTCTAAGCCGCCAGAAAAGTTGAGAGAAGAAGACATCAACTCTGCAAAAAACGTTTCAACAGTTTTCTTCTGATTTATAAATCACCAGTAAGAGTGAAGGCATACGAACAACAAGCTTGCCACTTGCAAGAATAAATAGAATTCTGTCCAAAATGGAATATAACCCGAACCGCAAAAACCTCTATGCCCTTAATTTCATGGTATTTCTCCATAAAGGCGAGTAATTAAAATATATTTGCGCGATTATTGGGGTTTTTTTCCTCGGCACCACTAGCGCTTAGGATATTGAAGTGGTCAAAGATTATGCAGACGAAGTTACATTTGGCTTGGAATAGCTTTTGAAACAAAGAGTGTTGGAAAATTGAGAGCATTGGGATCAAATGCACCAGAGAGTTAAACTTTCACTTTCCGATGACAATACGTTCAAATCGCACTGCCGGAGTTTCTTAATTGGAAAGCGCTGGAAGTGACGTATGAGCCAGTCGCATTGCCATAAATAAAGAAATGAAAAGGGCTCTTTGCCGGGAATGTATGTAAAGGCTTGGGTAGAAAGCGGCACCTAACAAATGCAAAATCGCCTTCAGAAGCAATTGTTCAATATCAAGACAACGATTTCGTAATCCGTCAAACACGAAGAAAACGGAAAGTGGCTATACATCAAATTGGGAACAAGGTTAAAAAAGGAATTGAAAGCAGGAAGGCTTTTACTGCTCTCACTTTTTGCTGAGGTCCCAATTGTTCAAAATTTTAAGCCTGTGACCAAGAACGCTAATTCCATCTTGTCTGGGCTAAGAAAATTCTGAAAGAGGAGAATAATTAATATCAATAACTATATAAATCAACATTATGGAAAAAAGTACTTTTTTATCGCAACCATTCAGCTTTAACGTTATTAGCACTTGTAGACGACAACAACAAAGTTGAAAATATGGACGAGGCAAAACACTTGAAACTACTTAAAGCAAGAAGAATTTTTGAGCCAAAGAGAAGATAGTCTAGCAAATAGTAAGAGAAGAAACGCGTAATGGATAGCATACCAACAAGTTAAAAGCCACGGTCACGCTCACTATTAATCAAAGTCCCATTGTCCAGCAATGTGCAGATTGGAATTTAAATAAATTGGAACTATGAAATCAAAAATTTATAATGCCTTTTCTCCCATTATGTTTCTATGTGGAGCATTTGGTTCAATGGCGTAATGCTCACGGAGTAGATGAAGAACACAAAAATTTTATTTTAGGCCAATAGCGGAGTTGGCATTTGGACCCTTTCCTTTATATAAGGAGCAAACATATATTACCGGTTATGACATCTTACTTTTTTTGGTTTGGTGTTATTTTCTTTCTATATAACCGAAAGAAGTGCTTTTATATGTTAGCTTTTTTAACCATTGGACATAGTACCACATAACTTTAGGTGCTTAGCCGATATAAATATAAATGATATTTAAGATGCTATCATTGCCACTATCCATTGTTTATAAAGGATTGTGACAATTTTGGGTGGATTCCAAACGTTTTTTTGGCAAACAACCTAAACACGAAAGCAGCAAAAGTTTTGATATTCGGTCTGTTTCACGTTTGGTCTTGCAGTTAAACCTGCAAGACTTCAAGTTGATAAGAAGGACTTTTTACTAACTAATTGGTTTCAATATAGGTGTGGAAATAGGACATTATTGCTTGTAGCGGTCGTGTTATCCTTAATAACTGATTTGGGAGAAGACAACCCAGTTTTATGAAATTTTCAATCCATTACAAATTTACAGCTCTTATGGCAGCAGGGTTTTTTTTGCTCGGCTCCATTAACAGGCTATTTCACATCTTAAAAAAATAATTTATGTCAGAAATGAACATCCAATTTTGGGAAAAAAGTAAAATTAAACAGGCGCTAAATCATAGCAGTTAGTTGTTGTGTGCACTTCTATTAGTTGTTCCAGTATTACTGCCGAAATATGGAATGGACCCTACAGGAGCAGGCAACCTTTTAAGGCTTTAGTAGATTATATGTACGCTAAAGTAACAAACGATGGTTTTGGGAAACGATGGTATCAACATCCGAACTTCCACTATAAACTCTGTGAAAAGCTGGTCAGGACCCGACGTCGCTCGTCCTGTGAAGCAGATAATCCTGCAACGAAGACAATTAAGCTACTCGCGAGGATGAAAAAAGTAGTGGTTCCGGCAGGAAAAAAGGCAACTAAGAATTTAAAAATAATATGTCAAATACCGGAACAACTGAATATGAATGGAAACTGCCCAACAACGAAGTCTTGTACTTTTGAATTTCACGGTGAAGTAAAACAAAAAGAAGAAGTAAAGAATCTATTTTGATAGTTATACAATTTCCAATTCTCACAATATGGTTGGCACTTTTTATAGCACCTTATGAAGGCCAAACACGGAATGTTTTTTTTAGGAATACAGTACTTGAAGACGTTGTAAGTTAAATTTAAGGCGTAAAAGGTCAATAATAACATTATAATCTAAGTCCTGCAAAAGTGGAAGGTCAGTTCTACGCCTAATTGAAATAACCTTCCATTTAGCAGGCAACGAAATTATTGTCCTAAAAGAGTAAACTTTCTAATTAAAAATATTTCTTAAAAGAGATGAAGCTTGTCAAAAAATTAACTAGAACCTTCCAAGCCTTCGCACAAATTATTTGCAAGTTGTTTTGGCACAGACCATAAGTTTATTGGGCGATGCTTTTACGTGGTTGGTTTTGGCATTTTTGCTATCAATTTGGAGAAAAAGAGCTGCCCTCATATTGGCGACGCGTCTTTACTTTAAGGGTAACGGCATTTATTGTTTTTTTCCCCTTGTTGCGGTGTACTTGCGGAATAGAGTGTCCCGCAAGAAATTCTATAATATCACACATTTCAAGCAGAATGGGTACGTAGGATGTTTTGCTTTTTGTAACCGAAGAGTGGCCAATTATGTTCTCGGTATTTCTGATGAATGTATCAATGCGTTTTTTTTAGTCCAACCTACCGTTTCTAATAATACCCTCAAATTGTTGAGAAAATCAATTGTATAGGCAGCGATGTGGAATTTATTGCTGCAACTTATCCACTATTGTGTTAATTAGGTTTCCAGGCTTGGAGGTATATTGGCAATATGGCTGGGTTGCCAGGGAAATATTTTTTGTTGATGCCCGACCATTCGTCTCGAGGAATATTATTGTGAGCCTTCCCAAAAAAAGTGCGTTTGGATGTAACGCAAGGCAAGTGATGATGCGGGTTGCACATTCCACTTGGCAAGCTGTTTTAAAAGGCATACGCTTTGTTATTTTCAAAATCAATAGTCCGCTTTGCATTGCTTTATAGAATTGGTATCTGCGGTTGCAGGTGCAATGATTTTGGTTTAATACCATTGTTTTGGGTTAAAAGGAGGTCTTCAACTTTTACCGATAGGATTAGGAAATCATAATGGCAGCTTTTGCCATCGTGCAACTATTGCTGGCTTTTGTTTCTGGAGCAGTTTGAAAAAACCAAATCAAGACGCATTTTCACTTATTATGGGCGCTTTAATTTTAGGAATCGCCATCAGCGCTGCCAAATTCTCTCAATTTTTCATATGCTATTTATTAGTGGTGGGATTGTGGCCAGGACTTGGGCAAGTCTCGCGGAAATCCTTCTGAAACCCTAATTGGCGGAAACCGTACTATTGAAGAACAAGGCCAAAGTATATGGGTCTCAATTTTGCATTTTTTCGACCTCTGTTAGCATTCCGCATATCCGCTTGCAGGTTTTTTGGGCACAAAAATTCCAGACCAAAGACTTTTTGTTACGGAGGGTTATTATTACAACTGTATTACTGGTTGTGGTAAGTGTTTTTTTAAGACAAAAACCAAACAACCAACTAATACCTTTCTAAGAATCAACCTTGGAAGTCACCAAAACGCATCAACAATTACAACATAGTGAACGATTGCTGAAAAATATAAAGCCCATCATTACAGATGTGACAGGAGCAAACTTGCCGAAAGCAAAAAGGGGAAGCCTTTTTAGATTCATTATAAAGAAAATACGAAACGAAAAATAAAATTGAAGTTGAACAATGGATTGTAATAAATAATGCGAACAACGCCCCTGTTGTCTTCGATCTCACCAGAGGATATATGGTTTTCAGAGAAAGATGTTAGGGACACTAGTTTAAAAAGCATATTTTTAAATAAGATAGGAATTGCACCTTTTTGTAATGTAATTCCTGAAAAGTCCACGCACTTTTCCACATACTGCTTTTATGCCAAGCGTTGTGTAACGCTAATAAAAAATACATGACTAACGAACAAACGCCCATACGACCACTTATTTCAGTATCATTGAAATACTGCTTTAGCCCTTATAAAAGGACTTGCAGGTTTTTCG
>Ga0163217_1086136_pt1 | contig 18559 bp, 5 predicted proteins | sample SynspAceP_FD_185933 | JGI IMG/M metagenome (GOLD analysis project Ga0163217, IMG submission 185933) | Saline lake microbial communities from Ace Lake in Antarctica - Synechococcus sp. Ace-P (PacBio error correction) | ecosystem: Environmental > Aquatic > Non-marine Saline and Alkaline > Saline ...
TCGAATTTGTTAAGTTTGGCTGAAGACGGCTTTTTTTTGCCAACTTTTTTGAGCTCTTGCAAAAAAATAATTGCCGGACAAGAGAGGACGTAATCAGAAAAGAGGTATGGATTCGCACTCGGCAGCGATAATCTGTTTAGAAAAAAATGGTGCGACGTACCGGAATTCGAATTTTCTGGTGACCTAACTGATTGACAATCAGTTGCTCTACGCAACTGAGCTAAGTCGGCACATGGAGTGCACTTTCACAGGGTAATTTAACTCTAGTGAATAACTTTTGGGATGTTGGTAAACGACTTAACAAGACGTTAGCCAAAAAGCGAAGCGCCATTCTATTCGTACGCTCGCCGTTGTTTCAAAACTTTCCTATTAATTGTCGCTATTTTAACACTAAGCAGTCTGTTTTGCTTCTTTCTTAGCAGTGGGAAATGTTCTTCTGGTAATAGCGGCTAAGTTCAGCAATTTTTTGTCCCAAGCGCAGCATAGTTATCAGCACAACATTAAAATGGCCCATTTTGCGTTTGGGCCGCACACGCTTTGGTCCGTACCAATGCAGATGGCTGCCTGGGATACTGAGTAATTCTCTTGAAATAAATCAATCCATAAACGCCACGATATTAATCATGGCAGTTAGACTCACTACATTCGTTTTGAGCCCTAAGGGTAAACCGGCTTATCGCTCTAATATGAATTATCGAAACTGACAAGTATCAGCGCCTTGCATGCTCCATGGGCCAGAATTATATGTACTCTGGGAGCAATTTCATTACTAAAAGTTGCCCTATTTGAAAAACTCTACTGCAGCACGCCAACATTATTGAGTTCTTTCAGCCATTTAACTTGGAGTGAAAGATGCTTTGAGCGTGGCTGCATTCGTTTTTCATTCTGTCACCTTAGTGCTGGTGCAATAGAAACACGTGAAGTTGATCCTTGATGTGCAGGATTGTTCAGCCAATAGGATAAAATGATGATATTTCGCCTTTATTGGGCGCGCTCACTGGTGTTTTCCCGACTAAAGATATTGTTCCACTTTTGGTCAAACTGCAGCATTTTTTTTCTGCCACTAAGGGTCACTTTATTTTAATCTAACTGCTCAATTGTGCCTTGAGCTCAAATAGCTCTGCCGCTCTAGCTAAACGCCATTGAGCTCATTTAGCCATCATAAACCATGTGCCCCGAACTTGCTTTGATAAATGAAGCTTTTCACGCTTTTTTGCCAAATTTTTCAATTGCATTTGTGTTTTAGCTATTCTAATTGGTCATCATGGTTTAATTGATATTATAAGCACAATTTTTGGCAATATCAAGATTCCGACAAATAAGCGCTTCTCTTTAACTCGATCAGCGCCTGCCCCATAAATAGAACTCAATACTGGGCTTAACATTGCCACTGGCAATTCACCTTAAAAAAATCAGTTTTTTTTTTTTTTTTTAAAAAAAAAAATTCCCCCCTTTTGGGGGAGGGGGGTATGTGCTCACACCTCTACCGATAATTGCTTGGGCAGATGCGATTGCTTTGGTCAAGTGAAACACTACTAACTTGCCCTTTTGTAATGGGATTAACCACCTTAAGGTATTAAACATCGAACAGCTGCAAACCTCTAGCCCCAGTGGAATAGGCCGCCAAAGCCATCATTCTGGCAAGTTTGGGGCAGAACCCTAAAATCAAATAATACTCATAAGCACGGCCACACGTTATTGTTGAGGTAAGGTGAAGTTCTTCTATCGCTAACACTTTAGCCGGTTTGTTCGCTCGAAAATTAATAACCGCTTGCTGTACATCTTTTCCCTGCAAAGCAAATAACTTGAGCGGCAGCAAAACCGGCATTGCTGCACCGGCCTCACGCAAAAATGCTAAAGTACCCACTGCGACCAACCTTGGGCAATTGCCACGATTGAGAGTAAGATCAATACCATTGAGCTGGCTTTGAGCGCAAACAGGCAACGCAAACAACCGGTAAGTGTGTATGGGCGGCTATCCATAACTGGTAGTGAGCTGGCCCACCCGCACCGCCAATAATAACTTGATAACCTTGGCTCAGCCGCCTGTTTTCGGCGACTCAGTGAGAAGATGAGGTGTACGGTGGGCAGACAGACTTTTGCCGCATACTAACACCTAACTTAATTAACATAAATGCCGCTTGGTTGCATGGTTGGCCAATCAGAATTAGAGCCCATCACTATTGCCACTTTTGGCATAATATTCCTCCACTTTACATTTGTTAGCGCAGTCACCAAACTGATTGGCTTATTGACAGCGTAAAATTTTAGGGAACCGCAGATTGTAGCCTAACTCCTACCTAGAGCTTAAAGTCTAAACTCAGGCAAAAGGGCAATTTTTTAACAGCCAGCAATCTGTTTTTAAACGTTAAATAAAAAAATCCGCTGGAGACTCTGGTCTCAAGCGGATTTTTTCTCTCTTTGCAATTTACTAATAATTTAGCTTTTCTGACGACGCATCGCAGTAAAGAATTCTTCATTGGTCTTAGTCATTGATAACTTATCATCAAAAACTCCAATCGCATCGTTTCAGACATTTCAATGGCAGCTATCTTACGTAAGAATCCACATTTCTGAAGTTCGTCTTTAGTAGTAAGTAGTTCCTCACGTCGAGTACCAGAGCGATTGGTAGATCAATAGGTGGGAAGACAGTCTTTCGGCAAAGTTTACGGTTAAGGTTGTAATTCCATATTGCCGTAACCTTTAAAAAATTCTTACGTTAAGATAACTTCATCCATTTTATGAACCAAGTGTCGATAAGCGCTGTGGCGATAATAGTTAAACTACCCCCCTTCTTCAAATTATTTCGTGCCGCACCAAAAAAACGGCTTAGGTTTAATGCAGTGCATTTGCATCCACACCCACCGGTCAATACTTTAACCTGATGAGGGAATGACGTGTTAATAAGCCGCGGGCTAAACGGGTAATTGAGGTCAGCAATGATAACCACATCTTTTTTGTGCTCAACTAAACGTTTTGCTTTTTTCGATAACCATTTCAGGCAACTTGAACGTGCCTACTGGCTGGCTCATCAACCGTTGAAGCAATTACTTCACCACGCACTAGGCGCTGCCATTTCAGTTACTTCTTCACTGGCGTTCTCGATAAGCAAGCACCATCCAATACACATTCTGGATATTGGCGGATCGATTGAGCCGTATATTCTGTAATAATAATGTTTTACCGGCCTTGGGTGCGCAACAATTAAACCACGTTTGACCCCGACCAATAGGTGCCGCCAAGATCTATATACTCTATGGCGGTGATATCTTCGCTTACCTACCATTACCCCACGTTTCCATTGTAAGGCGTTCGTTGGCATGCAGCGGCGTTAAATTTCGAAATAAAGAATTTTGGTTTCTAGAATTTTCTTGGACGGCATAATTAACTCACTAATTTTCAGCAGGGCAAAGTAACGCTTCGCTGTTCTTTAGGTGGACGAATTCTTTCCAGAAATCGTGTCCCCCAGTACGCAAATTAAAACGTCTGATCTGACTTTGGAGAAACATATATGTCATCTGGACCAGCCAAATATGACGCAATCGTTAGAACGTAAGAATCCAAAGACATCTGCAGAAATTTCTAACACGCCATCGCCAAAAAATATCTTCGCCACTTTTTAGCATTGAGATTTTAAAATTGAAAAAATGATATCTTGCTTACGAGCGCGAGCCATGTTTCTCTAACTTCATTTCGTCGGCTAGGGCAACAAGTCGCTGATCGGTTTAATTCTTGAGTTCCGTTAGGTTCATATTTGGTGGGTCTTTATGCTTGGAGATTGCCTGAATGGCAACTAAGGTTGAATAATTTCAAATGGATGGGTGTTTACTATTTCATATTTCTGATTTGAGCAAAAAAACTGACTGTTTCAGGGAGAACACTTAAATCTAACACCAATAAAACAGTGCGTCTAGCCTAAAATATGCGCCATGTCCGCGTCTTGTGTCAAATAAACTGTGCAAAAATTAGAACATTGCGCATTGTTTCTTTGATATAAATTACCAACTCTTTTAGGGTTTTGTAAATAAAGGCTGTAATAAAAAAAGCCTAGCAATAACATAGGCTCTAATCATTATCATTTGATTTCAGCTTTAGCGAGATTAATATTACTATTTTATAAACTCGACTAATTGGTTGAACTTAGATAAGGCACCCTCTTTTAGCGCTGCAACGTTTCCACCTTAAAACAGCAGAAGAGTTGGAATGCCTGCTAAATAACCAAACTTTTGGAGGCGTTTCGTTATTTTCATCGACATTAAAGCTTGCGCCAACCTGTTACTTTGCCTTCGAATTTCGTCAAGCAACCTCATGCAATATTGGCGCACTCATTTTACTACGGACCACACCATTCCGCCTCAGAAGTCCAACCAACACAGGACCAGCAGCATTGAATAACATCGGCCCGAAACTAATCGTCAGTTAATTGGAATAATTTTTGTCGCTCATCTTTTCTCCGTAAATTTTTTTCTCTCGCTGACTTTATTCAGCGCGTCATGATTGTTTATATAGAAACTGGTTTTTTAATGCAAGCACAGATAAGCTATAAGCTATGCAAAACAAACAACATTTAAACTGAACAAAATTTTTCAGATTTGCCCATAAATGAGCAAGTCCCATCAAAGGCTAAGGGCAGCGAATTTTAATCATTGCCCACACCCATTCAGGCGGTTAAAGTTACCAACCTTTATTAGCTGGCCACGACAATCCGCGGGGCAAGCCTCAAACAGGAACAGGGTTAAACTATCGCCTTTTTTGGTAGCAACATTTCACCTACTTACTCTGGCTAATCCGCAGCAAATAAAAAACAACCGCGGGCATTATAATGGCAACTAACCCCGTGAGCTAGCGGTACAAATATTTAATGACGCAGAATTGCTCAGCCAGCACACGGGAATATCCCCTTGTCTCATTTTAAATGGGGGCGAGGTTAAATGAAAAGTCACGCGATAGTTTTTTTTGCAAAAAGGTGTCGACTTATTATCGGCACTACGGGTCGAAATTATTGACTAACTACAAACAAAATATTTTTTCGCTTGAAGGTATACGAAAAAAAAGTAGCTGTACTCGACGAAGCCTGACCGTAAAGGTTTGATTTAGGTTTTATAACAGATTCCGTTTTTTATTCACCGCATGCCCCAAAGCGATGGAAAGATTAAGTTATGTTATTTTCGGCCACGCTCTCTTTATCGCGTGCAAGAACTTGCCTATTGAACATATGAAAATCCAACTCTTTGGCAAATTGAGCCAGAACGCAAAAACAGCTGAGCGAGTTGAAAAGAGGAGTTTTATTTTTATCCTTCTGATGAAGATAAAATGCCCTTTACTCTTAGCTAATGGAAGAAGAATGGCCCGATAACGGCTATATTGTTTTTGCCAAACACCCAAAAACATAAAGCCTGTGAAAAAGTGGCTGAATTGGTTACAGCTGATGTATCGAGTTTGGGTTTTGTTAAGTGGGCGTGTACCACAAAATAAGCGCTTAAATCCCTAGAAAATTTCACTACTGGTGTACTGGATATTCCTGGTTGCCACTGATGTTGCAGCCGAGGGTTACATATTCCAATGGTCAGTCATGTGATTAACTTATGATTTACCCGATGATAGCAAGAAGATTATGTACACCGAATTGGCCCGCACCGGCCGTGCTGGTGAGAGTGGCAAGTCGATTAGTTTCGCCTGTGAAATATGCCCTTCAATTTACAAACCGGGCCATTGAAACTTACATTGACCATTCAATAGGCAGTAACTGAATATGGATCCCAGTACCTTGATCAGGGGATGTTACACCACCTGCTCCGCGTTTTAAAAAGCGCATGCAAAGCGTAGAAATCACCCTAAACACCATCCGGACCTAGACCTCAGCGAACATAAATGAATAGTCAAACTTGATATAGCCAATTTTCATTTAATCAACCAGAGCAAATTTATGCGCGGTTGATTTTGGGGCTGCCACAGCTTTTCACATGGTCATTGGTGAGAGTTTCAGCGGGCAGTGTGTCCTATTATTGGTAAAAGTGGAAGCAAAAAGTCAGAATTAGCTGCAGGTTAGATGAAAAACATGCATTTTAGATGAGGCCAAGTCTGAGCGGGGTTGGCAATGTTTAGCAACGTTTGGCTGAAAAGACTACAAGGATAATTCCTCTAGCGAATATCAAAGTGGTTGGTACCGCAACGCTTAGGCTGGCAAGTAATGCTCAGCCAGTTTTTTTAGACAAGCCGAAGACATTCTGCATCATAAGATTGATGTTTATTTTCAGGTGTTTGAAGAACTCACGCAAATATACTTTAGGTGTGGGCCTACACTTCAGCTAACCAAGGCAATTCGCTGGTAATTGATATTGGTGGCGCAAGCACAAAGAGTGATTGTCGAAACGACATGAAACCTATTCATTTAAGTCAGTTTGAATATGGCTGTGGTTAGCTTAAAAGAGCGGTTTATTTTAGTGATGATTTGGATCACAGAAGAAGCCTTGCCCGGAAGCCATTTCTAATGCCAAGAACCCTACTAGATTCCAATCAACATGACTTTATCAGTTTTGATTGGCACAATGTTAGGGGCCATCCGGCACGCCGACCCCAAGCCATTACTGAGATTTTTGATTACCTCAAGGTATCAGTGCTCTAATTCGATTTGATTACCTATACAACCTAAAACAACAGTGTAAATCGATTTGTATCACCATTGAACAATTGGATATTGTCCCCGGCCTAAACAGAATCACGTCGAACGAGCGCATATTTTCCCGTGGACTGGGCTATTTTAAATTGCCTTGTTTGAAGAACTTAATAATTCACATATGCAAATTTACACAGGGGCACTGGCGCGAAGGTCTCATTTACGGCATGTTAGACAATATGAGCAAAATGACGACGCACCCGCAAAACCCTTGAGCAAATGATCAAGCAATTCCCTATTGATGGCAGAACATGCACACCGTGTCAAAACCTCGGCCACTGATTTTATTTAAACAGTAACAACACCAGCTCAATTTGAAAAAAATCCGGATTGTGAAGCAAGCATTAATTGCCGCAACAATGCCTGCATGAAATTAAGGTTACATATTGAATATAAAACAACAAACCACAACACGGTGCCTTATATTCTGTCACATGTGCCCTATGGTTGGTTACAACCCAACAAATTACAAATGGCCGTTAGGGTATTAGTCCTGAACCATCGCCGGTGATATCAAACTGGCAGATTTTAAACCTTCCAAACCGATATACATGACAAGCTTATGGTTATTTAACGCATAGTTTTCCGCTTGCTTGTTTTACTGTCGATTCGTCGTAAAGATAAGTTTACTTCCGAAGATAAAAAGTTAATATTGAAGAGGGTTGTTGGAACCTTACCTTCCCGAAGGATGGCCTAAAAGACCATCCTTTTAATTGATGCTGAGCTTTTGCCAATGAAAAAGTGGCAACAGGCAATAAAAGTCGGCTGAAGTAGAGTGTCGCTAGCAACTAGCAAAAATCTAATTCTTATTTAGCCGTTGCTTGCAACCGCTTGATGAAGAAAAAGAACATTATGACTGTTTTCACTGCCAAAAGTCATCAAAATAAAGCCAAAAGTGCGTTGGTCTTTCGCTGTAAACAATGGCTCATCTTTATTAACCTCGCTATGCTTTTTTTCGACCGTGCATCATGAGCACAACTCCACCATCAAAGCTTGATAAAAAATGCCCTTAGAATATCTTTAAGCCAATTGTCAACAATAGCTGGTTTGTAGGCGACCGGGATATTTAAACAGGTCCTTTATATCTAACTCATATCTTCATTTGTTTGGCTGACACAAAACAATAAGCGATACCTGAGCAATTCATGCAATGACAGGCCTATAAGATGGGTGGTTTTATTAATTGACGATTATTCATGATAATTCATTAACAGTTTTATATTTTTCTGGATTCAACGCCACGGCTTCGTTTAACGAATGCCTGATACAACCTCAAAAGTAGGCATGATAAGTCTGTCAAAGGTTTAAAAGGGCAACAAAGCTGTAATCAAAAGAAGATTTTCACCATGGATCTCCCTCGATTAACTCAATATGTACAGTGTTTTGCTTAATTTTCCTTAGCGCTATACACTAAATTTTGCCGGTAAATTGATGCAAGTAGGGCCAGTCATTAATCAATCCTGCAAAGCTATCAAAAGGCTTTATTCTCACAGGAGTATTTTATCCATGCGTGAGTTTAATTCTGTGGTGCACTATTCGGTTTCTGTTATATGCCTGTTCAGAAACCAACGATAGTGGCCTCAATGCAATCAATGGGCAAGTCAAAGCTCATTTACTGTGATGCTTAAAAAAACGGTAATAAAGTCGGAATATTTAAAGGTAAACAGCAGGGTAAAGATATTCAGGTAGATTATGACTATAAGAAGCAATGGTGCGTGGTCCGCTTATCAGAGAGCCTGACTACTCGACAACCAAGGCATACCACTCATTGGAGATAAGCGGGAATACCACATTTGGTAATCTTATCACTGAACAGATGGAATATAACTGGCAGGACAAGCCACAATGGCTAATGCCACTGGTCAGCGTCACGCATCATTCGATAAATCCGCCCTTTAAATGTGCCGCAAAACAAGCCAGTCCTTACAGTGCTTTTGTATTGGCAACAGCACTTTTTACACACTGAAACCTTACAATGCTGCCCTCACCCGCCGGCCAATTGTCCTCTACAAAAAATTGGAAGAGCTGAATATTGACGACACGGCTAATGTCACGCCTGTCGCTCCAGTAGCTACGCCCTTCTGGGGTAGATTTTAGATCCTGAATATTTATTCCTTGATGGGCAACAACAAGTTTTTTTTGCCTATATCACCCCCGTTTCATTATTATCAGGAGGGCTTTGAAAACAATGAAGCTGGTGCGGCCCTCTCAGACAAATATTCCACCGAAACGTTTTGAGGCGATACAAGCTAAAATATGCCCATCAATACGATGGCGGCGGTTACGTAATCGCAATGTAACGAGTTTTTGGAACCGCAACACCAAGGTCTTTCCAGAGCGATGTCTGTTGTAGTGAAAGACGGCCGCATCGAACATATCGCATTAATAAACAGAAAGCCACACACGCACTGAAACCGAAATTGACGGAGCAGGAGGTACGTTTGGTACTGGTCTTTTAATGACATGCACAGCCAATACTGGCGATGATGAACAGCCTTAATGAATGTGTTAAGCCGGTATCACATCAAGTCAGAGATAATGGGTAATTCACGTCGGCGGTCTAAATGAACTGAAAAAAAAATTGATACGGGAATTCTTAGCGGCCCCAGCAATTACCCGTTATGGCATGGATTGAGGGCAAAAGCCGCTTCAAAACAACAACAATGGCATATTTGGTAGAAAACCAAGAGCACAGCATTAGCAGCAGTCAATACTTACGCAGAAAACCACTTTTCTGGTATAAACAATCTAACAACAGTATGCAGGGTGAATGGGTACCCGCCATGGCACAAAGGGCGAAAAGAGTTGGGATGCGAGTGTCGGGTCATGTGCCGCTTTTTCTAAATGCCGAATGCAGATGATCCTCGCCGGCTAGATGAATTAACTCACATCAATCAAATCATGCTGGGTTGGGTAACTAAAGCCGCCGACGAAAGATACCCGCAACGCTTTTACGCCTGACCGCAACTGGATCGACTGCCGCTCTAAGACCTAAACAGTGCCCCAAGTTCAAACAACGCTTAAACTGATTTGGTAGACAATCACGTTGCCCATGATCCCACGCTGGCTATCCATGAATATTTATTACTATCACGTAACGGAGAAACCCGAGGCTGGAGTACAAGACTACATTGGAAGCGCATATGCCCGCCAGCAGTGCAACGCAGCGCAAAAGTATCCATGGCTAAAATTAAGCCAGCCCAGAACAAGATCAGGCTTATCCGAGGGGCCTACCAAAAAGATTTGTCACTAACTTTTTAAAATGTATGAAAAGAGCGGGAATTTTATTGTGCCTGGCACCGACCTTGGGCGGCGCATTTACTTGCACGCGAGAATTAGAATTGTATCAAAGCCACTGGGTTTATAGCCCTGCCAGAGCTGCTAAAACTTGGCAGCTATGATATGGCGAATTATCTTGGTTATACAGACCGTGGCAGCATTGAAGCAAGGCAAACTTGCTGATTTCTTTTAGTGCCAGGCAAATCCTGTGGAAGATTTCAAAGCCTCAAAACCATTAGTTTAGTCCCTCACGTGGGCAGGCGTTTTTTACTACGCTAGCGAGTTTTTCCAGAAATTTGGTCATCCCCCTTTTACTGGGGGCAAGCCTACGGTGCAAGAAGCAGATCCCAACCATGTAGCCCTTAAATAAGCTGAACTCGAGATAAGTCAATTTCGAGTCAGCTTAGCGATGAATAAAACGCTTGTACTCTTAACTCCGAGATTTTTTTTTACCTGTCTGCAGTAAAGCGCGCCGCTTTGTTTTGCAAAATAGGTTTAAAATCCCGTCGGCTCCCGGCACGTTTTAAATGCCAACAATTGATTCCAATATGACTTCCGTCCTTCCTTTAACGACCGTTAGCAAAAGCGGCTTTTGTGCATGGCGTATTCACTCACTGACTTGATAAGCAAAAAGTGGGGCACCTTAAATTCAGATTTACACCGCCGCACTATGTCCTAAAAATAAGGCATACCCGTTTGACCATAACCATGTTCGGCAACCTTCTTGAATACTAGGGCGATTTCACGCATCGCTTCATCGGAATTAGCCGGATCCACTTTGAAAAATTTCTTTTTTTATTACCTCCCTTTTATTTCCACCGCTGAGCCCAACAGCGTCTCTAAAGGGACCGTAAAACTCCGAGGCATATTTTTTGGCGGAGTAAGCCATGATGCAGGTATTAACATACACCTTGGGATTCGAGCGCCTGAGAAATGGCACCAATACGACATCCCCATCATATCCGAAGGTGCCACAATAACTCAGCACACCGCCTTTTCAGCGTGAGACAGGCGCCTGTTTTAACCAAGATTTGACGTGGTATCGTTGATTAAACGTAAGCCCTGTAATCGTCGATGATGCCCATCTTGACCGGAGTGGTAAAAGGATCGAGAGCCCACATCAAGTAATCACCCGCAATAAGCTGGCACGCTTGCTTTAGGCCCCTTACTGCTTTTTTGGGCTAATCCCTGCGATTTAAACGCTTCACACTGGCAGATTAAAGATTTAAGGGCCTGAGGCGTCACTGAAACAAAGCAATAAGCCCGGTATACCCAATTCAACGCAACTCTTTGCCTTCCCTCAATCACACAAGTCTATTGTGACTCGTTCAATGCCGGCAATTGAGGCGATAGCTTCACGTGATTTACCCTTCAATCACAAACATAGGGTAAAATAAAGAATCTTGCGGATTAAGCTGAAATTTCCCTGCGACTAAACTTTCGCGTGTAATCAATGGTGGCCCTAATCGGCGCAATTCTAGTTGAAGAAAAAGTGTTCTACCATATCGTTTGTCCTATAAATTATATTAGTCACTGGCGTTTTAAAAAATGCCTTTAACATTATTGCGACGCGGCATTTTGCCAGATTAAATTGCGCATCAGCCTTGCGGCTAATATGGCATCCTCCGGCCTCATAAGGATTAGCCACCGCCGTAGCATACACAGCGCTTTACAGTTAGTTGAATTTTATGGCCATCGGCCTGAAATTATTCTGACTTTCGATTTTGTTGTCCTAACGTGTTCTACCAGTGGCAGTGGCAACCGCTTAATTCGGTACTGGTCACACCAATACAAAATTCCTTCACCACCGTAGCGGCATAAAACATCACTGGGTCGCTTTAGTAACACACTTTTTAACGTGCGTGCTACTGCAATAATACATTCATCGCCGACCTAAATGGCCGTACTGAAATCATTAATTTTCTTAAATAATCGATATCTACCATACAATGGAGAGCTGCGTTCGTTCACGGACGACTGCGAGCGAAATTTCAGCGATATATTTTTATCTCAAGTAACTACGATTACGCACGCCAGTTGAGCGCATCCATGGTATTTTTTTCTTGGTAGCTCGCGATTAGTTTCAGATAATTCGCGCAAGGCTATTTCTAACTCCAAAGTGCGTTCTTGACTTTATATTCCAACCTCTTCGTTTGGGTATTTTCTGTAAGGCCAAATATCATCTGGCTTTGTTCTTCTTGAATGGCCCTTGCCTTAATAATTCGCTTTGCCGCATCGCCTTGCAAAGCTTGCCGTTGTTGTTGTTACTAATCGCCAACACCTAAAGGCCAATAATAGCGGTTTCAAATAAGTCGCACCAAGTACCATTAAAATAATCGGAAGGCAGAATTAATTTAACGATATTTAAGATTATCTAAAACAGATGATAAAACCGGCCAAAAAATATACGCTCCATGCCAAAGTAATATACACCATGCTAAAACTCACACCTTGGTCCACAACCCAAATACCAACCCCATATTTAGTGCGCCACTGGCCAGTAGGCATCACTAAAAACCAGTATTTAATAGCGACAGAGGGACAAAATAAACTTTAAGAGACACAGGCAAAAAAATAAAGCAGGGCAGTAATCGCAAATAAGCGACTTAAGCTCAACAACTATAGCGCTTCAAACACCGAGCAGCAAGTTCGCAAAAGATGATGGAAAATGCAATAGTCAAATTGGCAAAATATAGGCAAGGCTGTTGCTGAAACAAGGCGACTCTGGCCAAATATGTTTTATTTAACCAAAAAAAAAAAAGGGCCCCCCCCCCCAACCCAATGGGGGGGGGGGGGGGGGGTTTAAAAAAAAAAAGGGCCCCCCCCTTTTTTAAAGCCCCAAAATTGGGAAAAAAAACCCAAAACAAGGGGCTAAAAACACCACATATCCTGCATAAACAGCAAAGGTACTATCTGGTGGGTCCACAAATAGACAACAGATTACTGATGGCCATCGCCAGCACATAAAACCCTAAAAAAAAACAGTCCCATTACCAAATTAATATTCGCTGGCAAAACTGAGATAACTGGATTCCGGCACACATCGCAGACAGGCGCAAAAGGCTCCAGTAGTTTGCACCGAATTAAACGGTAATTAATTGTTCAGCTTTTGGGGCACAGGGAACAAAAACCGCTCATTCTCTATCGTCTTTGCGCAACGGCAAGAGTAATATACACCACTATGGTATTCAGCTAAAATTTTTGCCATTTATCTTTCAAACCATACTGAGATAATGGTCAAGTAAAGGGAATAACCCACCTGAAGTAACCAATTCCGCTGCGGTATCCACTTGTGGCAGAGGTAATTTAAAACCAGTAAAGGGGCAGCAGACATGTCCAAAGACTGCAGACCATTGCGGACAAAACTTAAGCCACGTTTGCGCTTCTTTTTGCTGAGCATGTTTGGCTTGAATATTGATTATCAGCATCAACCAAAATATTCAATACCTGTTACTCGGCTATAGGCTGAACTTGCTGAGCTTTGCATAATTCGGATAGATGAACCCCCAATAATCAACAGAACATCACCGCAACTACAACTAACAGTTATTGTTTATCTTTACTTTGCAGGGCGTCAGAACCGCATCACGCTACATTCCTCCAACAACACCCAACAAATTGCGGCTGTTTAGCCCACACTGTGGGCTTGTACCAACACCCACTCGCGCTCCAATAATATTAGCTAATTGTTCGGCGATAAAAGGTAGATAGGCAAGGTTCATTAACTACCTTACGGTGCAAGCTTACGATTATTGGGCAAAAAACCTTTGGGTCTTAAAGTAAAGGGCTAATCGGTCTCTAACAAACAGTCTGTCTAAAAGGAAGATGTTTAACCGCTCTTGCAGTCTTGGCCTCGTTTGCTATCAACAACCCAACCCGTAACTCCAATATACAAGTTTCCGAGTGCCAAATAGGCTGCATTTGCTCAAGGTTACCAGTAAACAATGTACAACACCGCCAACTAGCTTACTGCGAATATTTAGTAGTAAGTGTATTTGCTCTGCAAAGGCAATCGCGCTCGTGTAAAAAGACCGGTTTTTTTTTTACAATCCAACGGCTAAGGCTTAACTGTTGTTCAAATACTTTAAGTTGCTCAGCTTTGACGAAAAATTACGAATTAAATTCAAGACGCACACTCGGCCGATGGCACAACCTGATTATGGTTTGCAATAAGGCGAAGTTTGTTCAATGAATCTGCGCTAACATCTTTGCGTAATGGGATAGCACACCAAGCGGTACTATACAAGTTGAATTAGCATAAAGCAAACACAAATCAAAGGGCTTTTTGACTTTCACTGACGGACGTACCGGTCAGCATAATGGAGTAACGCCCGCCGCTGAAGCTCTTGCTATGAATGGATTCGATAGCGAACTCGTCCATTGGGGTAAATTCACGCCAATATCAAACCAGCCCATTGTTATTTGACCCGCTTAACCCGTATTTCTGGTATTTAATCCCACTTTACCCAAAAAAAGTACGAGCCTAAAGGACCTGTTCCAGATAAATTACATCACCCTCGCGCAATGTCATACGCCCATTATCGGTCTGATGCCAAATTGCTGTCCAGACCTTAAAATTTACCTGCATTACCCAGACGACTTTTTTTCTACTGCAGCAAACCACCGCCTCTATTTTTTTCGGGTGTTTTCGATTTTTTGCAGGCAAAACGCAAATTTCCAATATTGGCAGCACTTCAGCTTGCAAACACTGGCGCCAACTGGTGGTTGTTTATCATTGCGCTAAGCAGACTTGGAAGCTAGTGTTTTTCACGGCGGTTAATTTTTCCCTAGCAGGGTTTGATAATTGCTGCACTGAGCTTGTCATAACAGTCTAGAACGCAGGCTATTGTCCTAATTGTTTAGCGCACAATTGCACTTCAGAGGTAGAAATCCGTGCGGATTCACATACTGCGCTTTGGCCATCAACAGCAAAAAAGTAGCTGTAACCCGCTTTTTAACATTTCAATCAACCGCTTCAAAACGACTGTCTTCCTCTTCTTTGTCATCGTCGTTTGTTGCGAGTATAGAAACACCAACAATGACGCCGAACCTCAAATAGAATCCAACATAGGTTACGCTAACAACGTTTTTGCGAAATAATATCTGGTGGTGTTAGCAACATACGCTAAGACAAAAAGCACCAACCACCACAATAAGCTCGTTTGCAGGGCTGCGCAAGGCCGCTTTGGCGTGTCAATCCCCTGTCCCAACACATCAATAACAATGGCAACAGGAATTTTCAAAAGACAAACCAAAGCAAAATAACATTTTAAATAGCAAAATCGAGTAACTGTGATGTCGGTATTGTTCACATAGTCCACTACGCTTCGGTATAACGCTAGTAAAAAACGCAAACTAGCGGAAATACTACGTAAATACGCAAAAGCCATTCCGGCATAAACAATAAGGTACTGGAGAGTATAAGGGGGCAACTAACCCGTTTTTCATTTTTGTATAAACCAGGCGCAACAAAAACCCCAAATTTTGAAAAACAAGACCCAATTGGAACATAGCGACAAAAATGACAAAGACTATAGTCCAGTTAAAGGGAGCAAAAAAATTGAGAAGGCACATCTGTTGCAATCAATCTGTGCATTCTCTGGCAATACGTTTTGCAAAGGCATCGCTAGCCAATGGTAAAGATCCATTAGCAAAGTAAACCCAAACCAAAAGAAATAACATAAAAACCGCTGGCAACGGCTTTTAGCCGCACTTTCTGAGCTCAATTAAATGAGCAATCAAGCTATTGGTTTCAGCCATCTGTCATACTCTTTTAGAAATACGGTTTTTGCACGACTTAGCCGCTTACGAAGTTTCATCTACCGTTTCTTGTAAACTTAGGCGAAGATTTTCCATGTTTTTGTTCCTCAGCTTTTTTTCAATTTCAATGTAAATTCTGAAAATTTTGAATGCTGTTCAACCTCTTGGCGAAACCATTAGCCATACCTTAATCGAGCGCACCGTTTTTTATAGTTGAAGCGAATAGCCCCTGTAATTTCTCTGGACCCAAGACAACCATGCCACTACGCCAATTAAAAAGCAGTTCAAAAAAGCCAATATCAAACATTACTTGTGGCCTCTTTTTGACCAACTCCGTCTTGAGTTTGGGTGTGGGTTCAGATGTTACCTTAGATTTATCCTCACTTATCTTTGGCTGGAAATCCGCCGCGTCATCTTATCATCTTTGTCTCTTTCTCATCCTCACTATCGCTTTTAAAGCCTTAAAGCGAACCAAGATCACCAACCTAAACCACGTAGCTTTTTAGTGCAAAATAACAAGACAAATAAATTACCAAAATAATAATAATTGTGGAACGCTGATGCCAAACAAATAACTCACTCCTAATTCAATATGCGCCTATTATAACTTAGGCAAATCAAAGGTCACTGGATTTGAATTTTATAATTTTCTAAATATTTCTCTAGAAATAAGTTAATCTAATTAGGGCTTAAACGATCAGCTCAAGTAACAAAGTGAAAAACCGTTAATCGGCTTTTCCAAATTTTAATACTCACCCTAGTGAGTACGTCGAGTTTTTTGTGATGAACAACCAAGAAGCCTTGGCTAGAATTCTTTACATGAAAACATTACAGAATTCGGTTAATGAATCGGCCTCCTGGTGGTTTGATGAATTTTTTTATGCTTGATCAAAAAGTTTGGGTCTGAAAGCGAACTTGGCGAAAGCTCGCATCCAACTCGGATGGAATCCCAGAGTCCGTGACCTCATCAATTTGAAAGCCCATAAGCTACGTTATAAATTACCTAATCTGAAAAATCGGTAGATTTATGTGGTATCCGACTATGACGATTGAACAACCAGATAAATTTGCTACAAAATCCAACCTTGATAACAACAATCAGCAAAAACCGCTTTCAGTCTAAGCCCTACAACTTGGAAAGGTAAACCCGACGTGGTTTATCACAACCGCATTGGTATTGCCACGGTTGCAAAACCTTTTGTTAAAAAGCCGTTTATCGTATGGTCTTTGGTTTTAAGCGAACAGGCAGATTTTAAAGGCTAGAAAGTTCGATTTATTATTATAGTAATGATGGTTCGGCGCTGAAATAGCTGGCAGTTACCGGTTATGTTATTACGGCCAAGCTCACTATTCCGGTTTAATAACCGCTTTCCTTATTCCGAGAAAGTCAAATGGAATTGGTATGGCAACATAGTTGGCAAATTTAGTGCAAATTAATGAAAAAAACGCCTTAATTGCGGTCTGTTAATCGAAGACGAGTCAACCCAACTACCATTTAGAAGAATATTTTAGTCCAGCTCTCGCTGGCGCATCAATGCCTGCGTAATTGCTTTTTCCGAGATGGAACCTAAGTCACGTGGCCAAAGATGAAGCGTTATTTCTGCCTCTTACGGTATTAGGTTTAAAGGGTTGAAGGATATTTTGGGGCAAATCTAGTTCAAATTGGCAAAAACTAACTTAGTTTGGTATTAAAGGCTAATAACGCACTGAAATACTCCTGTTGCAGCCAGAACAGCAACTTAATCCACCAATGGCTTTCATAAGGCACAATCGCACATCACGTATTAACAAAGTTGCACCTACCAGCAATATTGACTACGTTTGCTTGTTGCTGTGTAGCCACCCTGAAATTGTTCAAACTGCAATCGTTGCTGCTCAGGTAATTTTTAATTTGTTAAGGGTGGTCATAAACTAAATCAGGAATTTCAGGCAGTTTTTTCTTGACCAGTAGGGCAATTTGCTTTAAATTTTGCTATACATGGCCTTTAACCCGCTATCTGCTCCTTCATCAGTTTTCAAAGGAAGGGCTTAGCGGTTTTCCAACAAATCTAATTCAGGACATAAAGCTGACGCCGGCCCTAACCCTTCGAATATACCGGGTTTCTGCAGCAAACACTAAATTGGTGGCTGAATCCATGTTAAAGTCTGGCGGTATAAAATAATTGCAGTAATACATTACTAATTCAATTTCAGCAATGGCTTTTTGAAATATCGGTTCACAATACCGACGTATTGATGCTTCGAATCATCATATCGGTATCTGCAGGCACCCAACCAGATCCACATGTAAATTGCGCTACTTTGCGATATTAACGATTAAAAAAAGCGATAAAGTTTTTCAGCTAAAATAGCGCTTTCTTCACTATTTAAGGTACCACACAATACCAAAATCAATGGTGATATATTGGGGGATCAGCAGGGTTTTAGAGTAGATACAAGATATTACCGGGCATGCATATCAGCGTGAAAAAGCTGTCGCGGAAAGACCTGGTAAAAACACTTCAACACCCACGTTCTGCCAACTTTTTCATATGGTAATTTAAGGCATTAAGCTGAGTGATATTTGAAATGGGGTGCCGTAAATTCCGCTCCATAACCATCACATTTTTGTGACAATAATCACTAATAAATAAAGTCGGGGCAACAATATAGGGCTTCAGAACCTTCAAAGTTACGCTTAAACCTGAATGCCTTAGCGGCTTCATAGTTAGTCCAACTCATCAATATGGGTGCGTTTATATCTCTACTACTCAACCCGGGCGTAATCGTTTGCCATCAGGCAGTAAAATTTTTGTAGTGCCATGGCGACAGTACGCATTATCAATGTCAGCAACTCAATCGTGC
>Ga0163217_1107951_pt1 | contig 18558 bp, 29 predicted proteins | sample SynspAceP_FD_185933 | JGI IMG/M metagenome (GOLD analysis project Ga0163217, IMG submission 185933) | Saline lake microbial communities from Ace Lake in Antarctica - Synechococcus sp. Ace-P (PacBio error correction) | ecosystem: Environmental > Aquatic > Non-marine Saline and Alkaline > Saline ...
ACAGAAAAAAAGGGAGGGAGATTCATCCCGCCTCTTATTTTTTCCGTTTGGGAATATTTTCAAAAGGGCGAAAAAACCTTTGGCCCGGAACAAAAGGGTGGCCAACGCCCCCGCCCTGCATCCGGAAACCGCATGGTCCGCCCTTTTGCTTTGCCGTAACCGCTTGGCGTGAACCATCGGCGGAAAAATTCCCCCCTGCGCTTGCCCATTCTCTAGGGCATCCGCCTTTCATGGTAATTGACTTGTATCTAGGTAAGCACAATCCCCCGGCCCGTTACAGACGGGCGAATGGCAAAAGGAAAAAGGAATTCCCCACTATTGTCCCGCATTCGCAACGAACACCTGGCCGTAAATTGGCGTCTTGATCCTTTTGGGCCTGTTTTCGCAAAGGGCGGCAATGTTTCCCAACAGCGCGCCGCAAGGGCCCCCGGTGCAAGGTGCGGTTGCGGATCCCGCCTCTGCTGCCTACTTCCAAAAGCGCCGTTGGCGATCCGCGTCCTGTTCCCCGTTCGAATCAGCACACACTGACGGCCTGCGGCCCAAACCGCAACTTGCCCGCGCAAGCACTTGGGCTGACCACAAACGCCGGGTTCTCCGCGAATTGTCGAAGCCATGGGCGGAACGAGCAGGGCCACCGCGACTACAAACCTCGCCCTCGGCGGCGCCCGTGCCACAGCTGCGCCGCGATTAATCTGGTTCAGCCGTGGGGTTGCAGCCGAACCGGTTTGGCCGCACAGTGGGACTTTCCGCAAGTTTCCGCCCGATGGAATTTGTTTCGGACGAAGGCATGTTAATGCCAACAACCGCTCGCGCGTGACCGGCTGCAAGGCCGCGGATCGTGATCCGCCAGCCCTTGAACCTTCGCGCTGGTATCGGCCTTGCCGCGGCCCCAGCGTTCGCGCAAGATCGCAGTCAGACCTTGCCGATTATTCGCCAAGAGCTGAACCGGTGCTGTTCATCGGACATCCAGTCCGATACGGCGCGGAGTTGTCGACCAAAAACCGGGCATCCCACCGACGCTTAACCTGCCAGCGATATGCTGGCCGCGTGGGGCGCAATTGGGAGGCGAGTTTGCACGCTTGACCGCGCAGTACCGAGGCGCTTGATTTGCGCGTCACCGTGTGGTCACGACGCACCAACCGCATTGGCGATCTGGAGTTTTCGCTGGTTGAGCTTTTGAAGGCGGCGATTCTGAGCCAACTGTTCGCCAAACCACAACGCTGGGCGGCGAACTGCTGTGCCCCCCGTCTTGCGCCTGTTGCCGACGAACACGGTCGCAGCTGCGATTGGCGAGCAGGGCGAATTTTGGGACCGAAGCTCATGCACTTCTCGACGAAGGCCGCAACCGCCGAGGCCCACCGCAATTTGCAGCCTCACTCAAACCTACCCCGCGGCAGCGCTGTCGTCCTGAGGCGCATTAATCTGCGTGCGAAGGGCGAAAGGCCCGTCAAGCAATTGTCAAATGCGGCGCGGCTTACTTGGACCAGCTTTTTCCGGCGATCCAAACGGGGCGCGCTCGCAGAAATGCGCTCTATAAACTTGAGTGTCTCCCCTCGCAACGGCTCGCCAGCGTGATGAGGCGTGTTTGACTTGGGCCGAGGTCGGCGTGCGTTTCCCAACCCAATGCCCCCGCGATGGGCCGCCACTGCAAAGAGCCGACTGCCTGCCCCAACGCTGGCCCTAACGCAACCGGCCGTGATCTGAATCGGCCGTTTTCTCTGAGAAATGGGTGCATTCCTCGTCCTGGATTTCCCAAAGGATTGGTCCTGGCCGTCTCCGGGCGGGGGCGACCTCCCATGGCGATTGTGCTTCTGGCGGGCCCCTTGGGCGCGCGTCATGGGCATCGGGCTGAAAAGGTGGTGACTATTGATCATGGCTTTGGTAATGAAAGCGCTGCCGAGCCGAATTGGTGGCGCAAGCTGCGCCGATCTCGGGCCTGCCCACCGACGTTGAAAATGGGAACGGTGGGGACGGCAAAGGAAACCTGCAGCTAAGCGCCCGCCCGCCGCGTCATTGACCTGCTGGGGGGCGCTGGCCGCGGTGAAGGTGACATATCCCTGTTTGGCCATACCCAGACATCAGGCCCGAAACCGCCTCATGCGGCCTCGCGCTGCACGTGTCGGGGTCTGTCGGGGAGAGCGCCGCGTCCATACAACTCGGATAACCTCGGACCCGTGACCCCTCCTGCCGTCCGCTGCTCAGCAACCACCGGGCCGAGTTGCCGCCATTACTCCGCGTCCTGCACACCCTTACGTCGATGATCCCACCCAATGACGACCCGACCTACGATTCGCGTCAAAGCCCGCAAAGCGCTCGACGCCTTGCCCCCCCGGTCTGACCCGCAAACGCTTGGCCCAGACCGCCACCGCCATGGCGCGTGGAGAACTGCGCTGAGCCACCTGCCGCAGACGCCGCCAACCCTGCAAATCGCGCGGCCCATTAAACGAATTGCCAATTGGACGCGCACGCCTTCGCCGCCCTTGAGCGTGACAGACCCAACTGCGCTTGCCTCGCCCCGCCGCCCTGCCAAATGGTCGCCTCAAATCCCTACCGTCCGCGTGCAAATGCGCGGACGATCTGCTCGACCCGCGCACTGGCAAGGCGGCGACGGGTGCGCATGGCGGGCCGTAAATGGTGCGGCGTGACCGGATCTGGGTCCTCCGCGAACCAACGCCATCGCAAATCTCATCAACCCACGGCCCAGACCGCCCGTGGGACAACGCGCATCCGCTCCTACGGCCCGCAATCGAAGCCTCACCATCCGCGCGCCTTGGAGGGCGGCATAGCCCAACTCCCAACGCCCCCGACGACATCCCCCGCGCCGCCTTGCGGGTCACGCCGGCGGCATTTGACGCAGGCACTCCCAAGGCGTTCCGTCTGGGCTACGGGGTCCGTAGTCGAAAGAACACCCACCCAAATCCGGGAATTTTAAGCCATAAGTTAATGTATCATAACGCGTTGAACTGAGCGCCCCACTGTCCTATCTTATGACCACACGCTGCACAACCCCTGTGGCCGGCAACCCTGTTGTTAAGAGTCCTCCCTTGGCAATATGAAGAAATTTCGCGTTCTGGGTCGTTCTGTTCCTGCTTGACCTCTGGCGCTGTTTAAACCACTGTTCAGCGGTGTCAATACCGCGCGCCAATCGACCCTCTATCACCTAATTCGACTTCATTGACCGGTCCGAGCGCGGTTCAGGTTTGAAGGCGTTGTGCTGGACGGCGAACGGGTCTTGATCCGCGCTGAAGGCGGCCCAAGCAATTCACCACGATCCGCCAGAAGGTGTGGATGTGGCCGACAAGCGCTGACCACATGTTGCCCTTCGAGCGCGTGCCCCAAGGACCAGTCCGGCATCCTCGCCTAGTCGGTACGCTGCCTGCCGTTCCCTGATCCTGACGTATCCTGGATTTTCCTTCATGAAACCGCAAATGCAAGGCGGCGGCAAGGTGGCGCGATGGGCCTTCCGCAATCCAAAGCTCAAGCTGCTGACCGAAAAAGCAAGGCCGCGTGAATTTGACGAGTTGCAGGCATCGACGAGGCAAAAGACGAGCTTGAAGAGATCGTGGAATTCCTGCGCAACCCGCAGAAGTTCTCCGCGCTTGGGCGGCAAAATCCCAGGCGCGCTGCTTTGGGCCCTCCCGGAACCGGTAAAAACTTGCTTGCACGCGCCATCCGGCCGAGGCGGGCGTGCCGTCTTCACCATCTCGTGCTCTGACTTTTTTTCGCCGGGCTTCGTCGAGATGTCGCGGCGTGGGTGCATCGCGTGTCCGCCGATATGTCGAGCAGGCCAGAAAAAACGCGCCCCTGCATCGGTGTTTATCGACGAGATCGACGCAGTTGGTCGTCAGTGGCCCCGCAGGCTATGGCGGCGGCAATGACGAAAACGCGAGCAAAACGCATGAACCAGTTGCTGGCGAAGAAATGGACGGTTTGAGGCCAATGAAGGCATTATCATCGTTGCGGCCATCCCCCCCCCCCCCAAGCCCCCCCAACGTCTGACGTTTCTGGATCCCGCTACTGCTGCGCCGGGCCGCTTTGACCGTCAGGTCCAGGTCCGAACCGCAGACATCAAAGGCCGCGAGAAAATCCTCGGCGTTCATGCTCGCAAAGGTGCCGTCGGCCCTGATGTGGATCTTGCGCATCATCGCACGCGGCGCCCCGCTTTTCGGTGCTGATCTGGCAAAATCTCGTGAACGAAGCGCACATTATGGGCCGCCCGTATTGTCGTCGCTTGTGACAGGATGACTTGAGCGTGCTAAGGACAGGTCATGATGGTGCGGACGCGCCGCTCCATTGTCCAGAACGAGGAAGAGAAAGCGCTGACCTGCCTACCAACGAGGCGGGCCAACGCGGTTGTGGTCTACGGCTGCAGCAACGATCCGATCACAAAGCCAACCATCATCCCACGCGGTCGTGCGCTGTCTGGTGATGAGTTGCCCTGAGCGCGGATCATTGTCGGTGACACGCACCAAAATACACTCCAAATCGCCATGGCGATGGGCGGTAAGTGGGCCCGAAGAGCTGAAGTTTGGTGCACGAGAACGTAACGTCCGGGCGACCGTCGACACCAGCAGGTAATCGAAGATTGCCCCGCGCGATGGTCACCCAGTTTGGTTTCTCACCAGAGCTGGGTCCATGTGGACCTATGCCAACTGAGCCAGGCAGTCTTAAACTTGGGGCAATACGGGCGGCGCCATGAACCACAGCCAAACACCCAAAGCTCATCGACCAACAGGTTCCGTGAGCTTGATCGACGAGGGTTACAAGACCGCCAAGCGCATCCGATCGAGAAGAACGAAGAGTGGGAAAACCTTGCCCAGGTCTTTCTGGAATACGCAGACGCTGACCGGGCTGAGATCGTCCCAGGTCAGAAAGCGAAGCGCTGAACCGGGATGAAGACGAAGACGACACGCGACGCCAAGGGCAACAAACCTTCACTGACCGCGTGCGAAGACCAAAGCCCAAGCGGCAACCCGATGACGTGGCCGTATGGAGCCAGCCAAAGCGCATAAACTCTTCGCAGACACATAAAAGCACCGGCAGTCCGGGGCCTTTTGCATTCAGCTAGGAACATTCGCAAAAAGCAAAGACGGCCAGACCGATGTGATCGCCTGAACCCTCGGCAAGACTGCCGCCAAATCTGACGGAGATATTCATGCTGCGCTCGTCCAACCGCCCACACCCGCCACGATCACCTATATCGCCATGCCCGACCGCATGCCAGCCTGCGCTCGACCCAGATGCAGCCGCACAGCTACCTTCGCAGGGATCGCAGCGAGGCTCAGGCGGCGAGACACGCCCCCTCGTCAGTCGCGTGAATCAGCCACATCCACGCGACAACGACCATCCGGAACGGCGCCAGCTGTCTATCGTGTCGGCCGAAGAACTCGCCGAGATTTGCCGCCGAAAATCGGGGTGGAGGCAATGAACCCCGCAATGGTTGGGGGCTCGCTCGTGATTGAGGCATTGTGGTTTACCCACCTGCCCACCAATCCGCGCGCCCTGCAAGCACCCTCTGGTGCCACGCTTGTGATCGACCATGGAGAACCAGCCTTGTCCATCTGCCCGCAACCCGTCAATTTGACGAAGGGGGAACGCGCCGGCCAGCAAGCCTTCAGACCGCCGCAAGGGCAAGCGCGGGGTACAGCGTGGGTGGAACGCGAGGGCCTGGATTGCGGTGGCGACACCTTGCGCCCCATGTTTTCCGGTCAAGCGCGCGGCGCGGCCAAAGCTAACTTGCAGAAATAGTCCTTACGAGAATCAAATTTCTAATGCCAGTCTCCCGCCGGGGAGTGTTTGGTAATGACGTCTACAGTAGCGATTTGAGATCTTGGGCCTTTGGGCCTGATTCAATTAACGGTGCTGTCTACGCCCTGCTGCAACTCGGGATTCGCGGCACGGCTATATTTATCCAGCAAATGAACCTAATGGGCGCGACCTTTGTGGCCGTTTCGCTCTGAATTCCTGAACAAACATGGTCGGCGCGACCCTCCGTCGCGTTCACCACATTTTCTCCGATCATCGCATGGGCCGCGTCCCTATCTGCACCAGCCGCGGTGAACGTTCGACCCGCCGCGAATCCTCCATTTACCACCAACGCTTTCCGGCTGCTTCACGCCGCGACAATGCGCAGATTTGGGCAGGCGCATGGGTTTGAAGGCGCGCCGGGTTGATCTGCTGACAACGCCAAGGCGCGCCAAGTCACCGACCTGTCGCACATCTATGCTGGGGGGGTGGATATCCTCGGGCGGGCGGGGGGACGAATCGCAGATGTCGGAACCGGCGAGTTGATCGTGAAGTTGCGTGCCTGCAACGGCGGTCCCTGCGAGTGCCACCGTGGCGCTAAATCAGCCCACTGAGTATTTCACCATCAAGTCCGACGCGCTCAAGGCCCTCCAAAAGGCAACGTAGAATTTGCGTGCGCAGCCTTCGAATTTCCTTTGCAGGCAAACGTCAAAAGCAAAGCTGGTGGCGGACCAAATTGCGCGGCTAGGGCGGCGTGAAAGCGCTGGCCCGAAATCGACCGAACCCAAGGCGCCAAACCATCGCATAACCGCACCGCGTGTTTCCGATACGCGCCTTGGCCCCCTGCGTGCGCCGCTCAAGAACGCCCAAAATGTCGCAATCCCCCCTGTTATCGTGCGCCCCGAACGGATGCCTTCGTTGACCCGCGGACCAAGGAAGACCGCCACCAAGGACCGACAGATTCAATGAGCCGTGAAGAAAACCGACATCACAGATTGCCCGCGGAAGCCAACGAAGAAACCGATCCAGAGTTGGCGAAAAGCTGGGCATCCCGACGCGCATTTGCTGCCCACGGGCATGAACAAAGCAAGTTCGGTCAGGATTCATCGAAAGCCTTGGCGACCGCAAGAACGGCAAGTTGATCCTGGTGACCGCGACAACCCGACGCCCAGCGTGGGGCGAGGGCAAGACCAACAACGACCGTGGGCTTGGTGACGGGCTCAACAGATCGGCAAGAACGCTGCGGTCTGTATCCGCGAAGCCTCGCTGGGTCCAAACTTCGGCATGAAGGGCGGCGCGGCTCGGCGGTACGCGCAAGTGTGCCCATGAGGAGATGACCTCCACTTCAACTGCGGATTCCACGCAATGCAATCGAGCGCGCAATAATTTCTGTCGGCATGAATCGACAACCACATTTACTGGGGCAACTCGCTTGAATCGACCAACGCGTGTTGTGTGCGCCGGGTGCTCGACAATGACACCGCGCGCTGCGCGATGTCAATGAACCTCCATGGGCGGCGTGGCCAACGGCTTCCCCGCGCCAGACCGGCTTCGACATCACCGTGGCGTCGAAGTGATGGCGACCTATGCCTGTCCAATGACTGGCTGAATTTGCAAGAACCGCTGGCGACATGATCGTGGCCTACCGCCGCACCAAAACCCCGATCTATTGCGCGACAGTCAAGGCAGACGCGCGATACGTTGCTGCTGCGCGATGCCGATGCAACCTACCTCGTCCCAGACGCTAGAGAACAACCGGCCTTCGCATGGTGGTCCGTCCGCACAATATCGCGCCATGGTTGGTAACTCTCCGTATTGCCTACCAAGACCGCAACTGAAACTGGCCGACTATGTGGGACCGAGGCGGGCTTTGGGGCCGATCTGGCGCGGAGAAAGTTATGAACATCAGTGCCGCAAAGCAGGCCTTCGGCCTGATTGCGTGGTGCGGTCGCCAACGATCCGGCGCTGAAAATGAAACGGGGCGTGCCAAGAAAACGATTCTGGGCGACGAGAACACGATGCGGTGACCGCAGGCCGGCGCAAACCTCGCGCGCCCATATCGACAACATCAAAAGCCTTCGCGTGCCCCGTTGGTCGGCGCAATTAACACTTCTACACCGATACCGATTGCCGATGTCGCTGCCGTCCAGCCTTCGCGAGGGCCACGCACGGAAGCGTTCTTGTGCAAGCATTGGGCCGATGGCGCGCAGGCATCACCCACCGAGATGGGCAGACCCGCCGTGGCCGGAGAATCGCGATAGCCGGAAGCATCCAACTTCGCGCCGATCTATCCCGACGAAAACATGAGCCTTGCCGACAATCAACACCGTCGCCAACCAAAATCTACCGCGCAAGAACGCCGGGCGTGATTGACAGCAAGATCCTCGGCGCAAATGGCTGAATGGGAAGCCCAAGGTTACGGCAACCTTCCGGTCTGCATGGACAAGACGCATTGTATTCGTTCTCGACTGATCCCGAACCCGCGCGGCGCGGCCCAACGGGCTTCGATATCGGGCGCGAAGTGCGTCCTGTCGGCAGGTGCTGTTTCGTTTGTCGCGGATTCTGCGGCGAGATCATGAACGATGCCGTCTGCCCGCGCACGCCCTGCCTGCCGAGACGATCCGCATCAACGACGAAAGGTCTTGTCGAAGGCCTCTTTTAGGGTTCACAAACTGTCAACATTTGGTACGGGCGGGTTCACAAACGTCAACACGCCCGGGCCAACCGACCCAAATTCCAATCAACAGCCCTCATTCGGAGGGAATTCATGACCGGCCACATCATCGACGCAAAAGCCTTTGCTGCCAAAGTTCGCGGTCCAGTGGCCGCGAACATTCACCCCGCCTGAAGGGCCGATCATGACAATGACACGGTCTTGCCGTGGTAACTTGGTGGGCGAAGATCCTGCCAGCCAGGGTTACCGTCGGCAACAAGGGCAAACAGACCGTCGAGGTCGGATGCACTCGTCGAACATAAGCTGGAAATCGACACGTCGGAAGGCCTGGATCTTATCGCTTATTCAGCACTTAACGCTGATCCTGCCATCCACGGTATCCTCGTTGCAACTACCTTTTGCCGGGCCATCTGGACAGCGATCTGGTGAATCATTCCATCGATCCGCCATAGGATGTTTGACGGGTTCCATAAAATCTCGACGTCGGCCTTCTGGGCACGGGTCAGAAAAGCATGGTCCCCTGCACGGTGGCCGCCTTGGCGCCTAATGATGCTGCGTGACCAATCACGGTCTTTATCGGGCCTGAATGCTGGTGGTTGTTGGCCGCTCAAATATCGTAGGAAAGCCAATGGCCTTTCGCTTCTGTTGGGTGTAGCTGCACGGTCACAATCGCCCATTCGCGACTAAAGAATCTGAACGCGGTTTGCCAAGGGCAGACATCCTCCGTTGGCCGCTGTCGGTTCGCCCTAGATGATCAAACGGGCGAGATGAATAAGCCGGGTGGCGACCGTCATTGACGTCGGCATCAACCGCATTCAACATCCTGATATCCTGACAAAACCAAGCTCGCGGGGATGTCACTTCGCCAGCGTGTCGCAGTTGCAAGGCCGAATCACCCCCCGTGCCCGGTGCGTCGCCCTAATGACCATCTGCGTGTTTTGCTGGCCAATACGTGACCGCAGCTGTTCGGCCAACGCTTGGCGAGCCCGAAGGCCTGACCGCTTGAACGTGACCCCCGCGCGCATCGTCACCTGTCAAAAGGGGAATATCAGTGCGCGCGTAAAGACATATACCGGCAACGGCTTCGAAATCAAGTTTCGATCTAAAGCGTTGTAATCAACGCAAGAAATTGCTTTTCTAAAGTTACCGCAAGTCTTCGACCATCGCAGCGCCCATGGTCAAACCCGAGCAGCGCCGCCGAAGAGGTCGCCGCCATGATCCGCACCTGCCCGTTCAGGGGCACTTGGGTTTCAAGCGTCTGGATCAAGGCCTCGACGAGGCAACCAACCCCGACAAAACCGGCGGCAGTCTCGGAAAATGGCCGCTTGCCGTCCAAGGTGAATCTAAAGATCAATGGCGTGCCGAGAACGCGCGCAACATTGTGGTCGCGTGGCATGGACAAAAAACCACCCATGCCGCATTTACAGCCACGGTCGAAGCCGCCCTTCACCGCGAGCGGGAGCAGAGGCAAGAAGCTGAAAACACGCTTGAATCCCTTTGTGCCCTTAAGAGATCGTGGCGTTTTCCACAGACGGGTCCCCTTCAAGCAATAAGGCCCCTTGGCCTAGAGATTACAAAAACGGGCACAGGCCACCGCAATCACTTCAGACCAAGACAGCGTAAATCTGTGTCGCTGTGGCCACTCAAATGAAACAAAGCCGTTCTGTGACTGCAGCCAATAAAGAAGCCTGGGTTCAAGATGCCGAGTTGCGCGGATATAGAGGCAAAGATCCGTCCGGAAGCCGTGGGTCATGCGACCATGCGCTTTCCCAAACCTGACCTGCATCAAAACTATGCCTGGTTTGTGGTGCTTGCGGCCAGTGTTCAATAAAAGACCTAAATATTAAGCCTTTATTCCCCCAAAAGATTGGGTTGAGTGATAATAAAAACATAAATACTACAATGGTCGGCGAATGTTGTTGTGGCGACAGTTGCCAGAAGCAAACGCATTGACAGGAATTGAAAGGCCGAAATGCTAATACATCGTCAAGCTCATAACTGTATATCCCTGTCACCGATCGCTCTGTTCGCTTTATTGCTGCAGGGAACAGCTGACGACCATTGAACCGGGCCCGTTTGGGACATAACCTGTCGATGAGGCCTGCTTGCGAGGCGGTCTACTGGTTCATCTCATCGGGGTCTCCATCCAATTATTCTCTATGACGATCCGCCGCTATATCGACAATCGCCCTGGCGATCGGTGGATTTTTGGGTGCGCGCATCGTGCCCACCGTCTTGTTTACGGTGATTTTTCACGCCCTGCATTATTGAAATGAACATTGTTGGTGCTGGGTGCAAGCAACTGAATTCATGCCGATTGGAAGAATGTTTATCTGGTGTGAATCAGCGTGCCGCTGACTGTGAAACCCATTGGTTTCATCGTGCTCAAGAATCTCAGCGCGGGGACGTTACCAGCCCTGCTGGGTCAAACCGCTTTGCCCCCAGCTACAACTGTTTAGCCCAAACGCTCCGTATATTTGAAGCGTTTGCGAAATGGGCCCTTGGCGGATGATCTGCTGCGCAATATCGGTTCAGTGATCTACTTTGTTCATGTGCATCTGGCCGAAGCCCGCAGTGAGAGCTGCGTATGCGGTTTGGCGATTGCGATTGCGGAGGTGGGACCTGCGTTCCGGGCCTGGGGTGCACCGGTCCCATTGGGTCGCTGAAAGTGCGGTGTCGGGGCATGAGTTGGGAAAGTGCAAAGGTGATCTTGACCTGCGCGACGCTCCAAAAGTTCCGGTTAGCCCGGAATTACCCGCGCGATGTGGAAAAGCCGCTGGCTTGCTTGGCGACGTGTGTTGTGCGGTCTTTGCAGCCCCGATAGGCCGGAACGCAAATTGGCGTAAACGCCGGTCAGGATTGCTTGGCTGTAAGCGGATCGAAGTGATCCATTGATCCTGTTTTCCGCGTAACATCTAAGCCCGCCTGTAATAAGGCCCCATATGCCGGCAAAACAGACGTTTAGCACCCATAGAAGACCGCGCGCGGAATCATCCCGGCGCGGTTTTTTGAAGCCGCAGCTTTGGATGAGATAGTGCCCCCGGAAAATTCTCGCCCAGACGTGCTCGCGTTTTCAGACGCGATGTGCCCGAAGGCGAACCGTGTCTTTGGAACAACCTCATCCGCGCTCGTCGCCGCCCATAGCCTTCGGGGCAGGATCGTGGTTCCCGCTGGACCATTATCCATTGGTGCGCAGCGGTCAAACTCTTCGATCATACGCGCGCTTCTTTGGGCCTCAAGCGCGTTCACTCCGCCGATCATCGTCAAAGCTACGGCCAAAAGGCTAATGAGGTCTTTTGGGGCGTTGCTGCGTATTCGTGGCGAGTTTCGCAACGTCTCAAGCGTCCTCTGTAGGGCGGCAAATAGCAGGCGCCCACCAACGCCCCGCGCGATCCGGTCGGATTTGCCCAGATTCAGATCGGATTACACGAGCATTTCCCGCGTCTGCCAGCCACAAACGCGCCGAGCCAAGTGCCTGGAACGAGAATGCCCGCAAAAGGTGAAGACGATGTTGTTCATGTTTGGGCCATCCAATCGAAAGACACGCGCAAAGTCTAAAGTCGGGCGAGGCCTTGCGTCGTGCAGCAATGCTCAAGCTGCTTCTGCCAGCAAATCCCGTTCCTGGGCTTGACCCCTTGATCGAACGCGACCTATCTCGATGAAACATCGGAGAATAGGGGCGTGTCCGGCCGCAGGCACAATTAATCGATCCGCCCTGCAGTGCGCTGGGAGCATCTCGTAAATGCGTCCGAAATCGACGAGGCCGCGCAAAGCCTGCTCGCGGGTGATCTGCAACACATCTCAGGGTCGTTTCAGTAGCGGTGTCGTAAAGAATATCAGACGAAAACGTCGCTTGCGCCCCGACTTTAACGGCCCCGCCGCGCGTTTGGCCGCTCATCAGTCCCAATCGTTGCCGGCCCGCGAAATGTTGCGTCTTCATCACTGCGTTGCAGAACACCAAGACCTCAAACGCGTCCGCGCAAAGGCCCGTCCGAGGCAACCAGCGTGGCAGGGTCTTCGACTGGTTTCAGCCCCCAGATTAAGGTGCGTAATCCGTGGCAACGAAGCCAAACCGATCGAGGCCCTGCGTCTTCCATCCGCTGCGTTGACCCAACAGCCGAGGGTTTGTTGCGCGTTATGGCGCGCGAACCCGTGAGACACCGGTGTTCGCGCCCGTCATGGGAAACGTCTCGACCAACAAGCGTCAGCGCGCGCAAAATTTCGAGACCTATTGCTTTTGCAGTTGCGCCATTCGCGGGTGTCTCGGGCAATTCCGGCAATCGTCCTTGCAGAAACATCGCAAGCACGCGCTGGCTGAGTTGGGTGGAGGTCGCAAATTTCGTGCCACTAAAAGCGTGGCAATCTTCGGCGAGCGATCGCACGGCGCGTTACCTCCACGGTCATCTCGCGCAGGCCCTCGTTCGACCGACTTGCCTGCCGATTTAAAGGGTATCGCGCCGGGGGTCAGGGTGGCGGCAAAGCTTTCTTCAATCTCGCCAAGGGCGTGCCCGGGCCGCGACTGATTCTTTAAGCGCACCTCAGCGTCTCGATATCGATGAATCGTGCCCATATTCATTGCGTATCAATGCTGGCGCTGCGCGGATCAACGTAATTGTCCAACATCCCGTCGGCGCGTGCTGCAAGCGCTTCCAGCGATCAATTAGTCTCGCCAGCGCGTAGCACCCGTCGCGCAGAAATCCGAGGCATGGCATCGAACCCGTCGCGCGACAGACCCACATAACTGCCTGCGCTTGCACACGTCGTGATACAGCGCGCCCGCGTTCAACGGGCCAGAAGCTGCGGTCGTCTAAAGATAGTTGGCACAGCACATCGCGCGGTCCGGGGCCCGCGCGGATGCGCCGTTCCAGATCATGAAGCCTTGATGCCGCGATCAAGGGCCCGCACGCACCATTCGGGACAATCTCGGAGAGCCGCAGTTGGGGCGGCAACCCAGCGCAGGGCTTTGGACGGTCCTGCATGCCGATAGCCGGTGGGTGCTCGGCCTGCGTCCCGAATGTCCGTCTCTGTACAAGACCGGAACCTTCTTGTTGCGGGCACGACTCAGTTTTTTGTGGTCACAAGGTCCCACGTTGCCCCAGTCGATGCCCAGATCAAGGCTGCCGGTGCAGATCAATCGCGCGCAGCTCTCCGGCTGACCATGCGGCCCTCAACCCGCTTCGCGCTGCAACGCCAGGTCGAGCTGCATGGTGAAATGCCAAATGGCAGTTGGTCGTCATGCAAGCCACAGATGGTGAAGAAAATCTCGGCTTGGCGCGCGGTGTTGTGGAAGACTGAGCGTGGTTTTGTGCTGGCGAATTTGGTCTGAGGACTTCGGGGATCGCATGCGTGGCCAAGCCTCCGGCCCGATTGGCGCGCGGCCGGCGGTGTCCGAGCATCGCAATAAATCGGGGTCCGGGCGCAGGATTCGGCAGTCAGGAATCGCACAAGGATCATGGTGGCGGGCGAGAAAACTTTGCGATGGGGCGTCCGGGTTCTTCAACCGTTTGCCGCACAGCCCCAACCTCGCCGCACGCCGGGCACCGAATTTGTTGATAGTCGTGCAAAGCCCCCAGCATCAACTGATCGCCTCGTTTTTGCTTTCGGGCCAGTGCGTGAATTTCGTCCACAAACCAACCCGACGCAGTCCCGCAAATATACGCGGCGCATCCTCGTACTTGAGCAGAACGCGAGGGTTCCGGCGTCGTTAGCAGGATATGGGGCGGGTCAGCGCGTGGCGTCTCGCTGGGTTTTGGTGGTGTCGCCCGTGCGGTCTTCGATGCGGATAGGGAAGCCCCATGTCATCTACAAGGCGTGGCGCAAAATTGCGTTTGATGTCTGCGGCCAGCCGCTTGAGGGGCGAGACATAGAGCGTGGTGCAGCCCCCTTAATGCGTGCCGTCTGCCAGCTCAACCAGCGATGGAAGAAACCCCGCTAAGGTCTTGCCACACCGTGGGCCGCGATCAGGCAGCAGCGCGGGGTCAGCCTGCGCGGCGCTAACATTTCGGCTTGTGCGGGGGTGGCCAAACCCCAGCCGCGCTTTGCAAACCGTCGGAAAAAGGGGCGGGCAAGGGGCTGCGTCATGCCCCCTGAGAATAGCCCGAAATCAGGCCGCGCTCAATGCGCGAAATCGGATTTCCTCAACATAGAGGTTGGCCCAAGCCCGGTCGATCAGATCAAGCGTCAGTTGGCCGGGCGCGATGCCCTCGTAGTCACAAATCCGAAAGGATTTGGTCGATCAAGGAACGGCGCGTGGTAGTTTTGGCGTAGACATTGTTGATCTTCAGGGTAGCGCTTGGTCAAACAGATGGATCATGCGCAGGCTCCGGTCAAGGGCGATTCCTTGGCCTTGGCGACGAGCGCGAAGGCGCAGGAACTCTTCTTTCGTCCGGCGCAATCGATTGGATCTTGAAGAACACGCGGCGCAGGGCTGGCTTTGTCAAACAACTCGTTTCGGGTGGAAAGTTGGTCTCGAGAAATCACCAGCCGATCAAAGGGCATCCACGAACTTTTCGCCCGATTGCCAGCGGCGAGAAATATCATTAGCCTTGCCTCCATCGGACGAATCAACAGCGTTGATCAGTTTTTGCGGCTTTTCGCCTGAACGGGTCCAAGAATCGTCGACGATGAAGAATACCGCCCGTCGCTTTCAATTTGCAGCGGGGCCTGATAGGTGCGCGAGACCGGGTTTTGGTAGGTCAGGTCGAGCATCGAGAGTTCCAGCCTCGCCCCCGGTGATCACCCGCAAGGGCGTCTGCAACTTCAGGTAAGCGCCGTCAAGCCCGCAGCCCGGCGCAGGGGCGAGGCGGCTTGATCGACGGATTTTCACCCTCTCATGCACGATAGATCGTAGACGGTGAATGATCTGGCCGGAGTAATTCGACCGCGCGCGGCACAAAAACATGATCGCCAAGCGCGTCCCGAATACCGGTTTGAGATCGAGCTTTGCCGTTTCCGGAGGGCCATACAGCAGCAATGACCGCCCGACGAGATGTCCGCAGGGCCAAGATCGCGCAAGAAGTTATGCGCAGGATCAGTATTGCCCATGCGCGCCCATTAGGCTTTGCGGGGTGATGCGGGATATTCTTGACCGATTGGCTGCTCGGACTGGCGGTAGATGCGGCAAGGGGACGGCCATCGCGCCGTAATATTCGGTACTGGGTCAGGCGTCACGGGTGCGGGCGACCACCCAGCCTCCGACAACTGATAGCGCAATTTTCCGAGGTGCTTCAGAGCCAAGCGAACCCATCGCTTTCGATCAGTTTTTTCGTCGCGCGCACTATCGACCACTGCTGCACCAGCGCACTGGGATCGCGACTGGAATGGCATGTCCGGTGACGTATTCAGCGACATCCGGTAGATGCGTCTTTCAGTAAAAATATCGGCGGCTCAATGGTCTTGGATAGACGAGATCGTCCAGCACACGCGGGCCGCGGCGGGCAAACGGGTTAAGGATTTCTTGGTTCATGGCACCATCCGTCAACTCGGCACACTGCCGGAGATTGCGTGATGCGTGGTATTTATGTCAATAGTGGCAACGCCAAATAGCAGGCCAGCGTGCCACCAAAGTGCCAGACCCATGGGAAATACATCGCGTTTTCTCCCCCCATGATGCCAGTCAGCGGTCCGCACTGCGAATGCCGGAATCCGTCTGCCAAGCGACTGCGCGACTAAACCGCTACCGATCGCATGGCGGCGAAAGTGTCAAAACGAGGGACAGGTCGGGAAAAAGCTACAAAAGGTGGGCCATGGCGGTGGCGATTTCCGCATCCCCCGCGCCGACAAAGCCCTGGCCGGAGCGACGATAAAGCCCAAGGCCAATTACCGCGCCGGATTATGGGCGTAGCGCCACAGGTAATCTTCCCATGCGCAGCGCAAAAAGCCGTATCGCGAACCCGCCCAGCACAAAAGCACTGCCCCTTGTGGGGAATCTTCATGACTTCATATCGTTCCAGGCGATATAGAAGCAGATCGTCAACCGCAATCGGCAGGAACCACGCGCCTGCGTAAGGGTCAAGAGAAAGCGGTCCATAGTTAACCTCGGCTTCTCTCGAGCGTTCTGAGCGCAACGCTCCTGCGGCATCGAAATGCTGCGGATGGGTGTCCGATGGCTTCTTGCAACAGCCCTTGCCAAATGGACACGTCCGCCTTGCTTGATCGCGCTGAGCGCCGATGGTGGTGCAGCAAAGTTGCGCGCGCTCCACCCTGTGTTGCGGGCACGTTGGCATGCGTAATTGCCTGCGCCCCGCGTGCCAGACGAGGTTGTTCTTGGCGGTAAAACAGGCTGCTATCATACTCTATCGCTTGAACGAAAAGCCTGTTCAAGCCTCCGCGAAAATCAACCTCCGTCGTCAGCTGGAAATACCCCCAGTTGTTCAGTCACGCCAGCTGGGCGCAGGTGTCATGGCGGCGGCGTCTTCGTAGAAGCTGTCGGCGCGGCTCCAGTCGCGTGCTGTCTGGCAACCATGGCCTCTAGGCGGTAGCGCCGTAAGGTCTCGAAGGTTTGGGGGATCTGGTTCAAGTTGTAACTTCAGCGTGTTCCCAATCGCCTGCCGCACGAGGGCGGAGGCATTAATCGACGCGTCCCTCATGGGTGCCTTCCGAACTGCCGACGACATCTTCGCCACTACAGCAAGCGCGCCTTTGCGGTTTGCCTGCAACGCTACCACGATCCGCGCAGGCCACGCTTGAAGTCGATCCGACCCGGTTCTTGCAGCAGATCGAGCGCTGGAAATAGGCAACCGCTTCTTCGGGGTCCGGCACAGTCAGCAATAATGTCGTTGAGGTGCTTTCCGTCGATGACGTTCACGCCAATCCAAGGACGCGGACACGTCTCCGGCACCCCGGTGCTGACAACCGATAGCGCAAAATCACCGGGCAAGCGGCTGCAATTCACTTTGCGCATTTTGATGCGTCCCTTAATACTGGCTTCGCCTTCGTTCATGGTGTGGACAGAAGCTGGAAGGCTCCGGACCTGCCTCATCAAAGTCGAAGTTTGTGGTTATCACAGGAAGTATATGCTGGATTTCCATTTTTGGCGAGCGCCAAGTCGCAGTTTCGCGGAATCATCCGGTGTTTTTGCCCGCCGAGGCGAATGCGACCGGAAAACGCGCATCGCCTCGCCGGTTTCGCCCAGTTCCATCACACCACGCGAGGTTGTTCCATGCGGCAACGAACTCGCATCCTGCTCGGTCGCGTCGCGCAGCAAAAAGGGCTTAGGATTTGCTTGCAGGCGTTCCCAACCGCAAAGTTGGCCGATCAAGCGCGGACAAGACATCTGTTGTCATGCCCTGCTCGCCTGCAAAGCGCGGGTAATATGGTGTCACATCCCGAAGGTAAGTATGGCTTGTTTTCTTGAATCAGCTCTGGTCTGAGCTTGGTGCAGTCCTTTCATGGCCTGCAAGGGCGCTCTGCTGCCCAGTGCTGACTGCGGAAAGCTGCTGGTTGTAGAGCCAGAGTAGCGGTGCAGGGTCGTCTCCAGTTTTCCTCGCCTGTCGGAAGTGGTGGCCTTGCAGCACTCTTCGATAACGGCCGTTGAAGCGCTCCACGCATCCCGTGGTCCTGGGGTGGAACTTGGCGGGTCAGGCGGTCGTTCAATGTCCAGAGCGTGCAGGCGTGTTCGAACTCGTGCGCGCCTGTGGCCGCGCGCTTTCGCAGACCGAAGAGTCGGTTCGGTGAAAACTCTTTTGCATTGTCCGTGTAAAAGAATGGTGCGGATACGGATGGACAAGCGCGCTCCAGGTCACGAAAGGAAGGACGCGCTATTCGCCGCCGTCTTGGCCGTGAAAGAATTCGGATAAATAGCCCACCGTGTTTCCCTGTCGATGGCAACGAAGAGGTAAAGCGACTCGGCTTTCATCGGCCATCTGGGGCAGTATTTTTACGTCGATGGTGATATAGCCGGCTCATAAGCCTTGAAGGCCGCTGTGGTTCGGCCTTGCTATCCTTGGATTTGAGATCGCGCAGGTTTCCCACCCCGTGACGGGCGCAGGCAGCGTCCAAGCCCGAGCCGTGAAGGCGTTTTCGGGTTGAGGACACTCGCGCACCACGGCAGAGCAGATTCATCAAGCGAGACCACAGCGTCTGCGAAAGCGCCGGCGACGGCCTCTGCGCGGGCGTCAACGTTCGTCTGCAACCGATGC
>Ga0163217_1012516_pt1 | contig 18556 bp, 13 predicted proteins | sample SynspAceP_FD_185933 | JGI IMG/M metagenome (GOLD analysis project Ga0163217, IMG submission 185933) | Saline lake microbial communities from Ace Lake in Antarctica - Synechococcus sp. Ace-P (PacBio error correction) | ecosystem: Environmental > Aquatic > Non-marine Saline and Alkaline > Saline ...
CAAGAGAGAGATCGACGAATGATCCCCGCCTCAAATCCTGGTGTTAAAAAAAAAATCAATATCGCTCCCTCAAAACTGATGAATCCCCCCTGAGTTTTACACCGCTTATTTTTTTTTTAAGGGGGCACCCAATGACCCTAAAAATCGCCAAAAAACCAGTACTAACTTTGGGTAGTCCCCCAATGGCCAGTAAAAATCAAAGTCGTTGGGCGTACCGGTTTTAAAATCCAGGATTCCTCCACCTTTTCCGACATAAGCTTAATAGGGTTTGCCCAGCTGCCCCTTGGCAGGCAAAATGTTTTTGTTTTAATGTATCTGTTTTTTTTTTCCTCGTTGGCTTGGCCAAGATTAACAAAGATTGAAACATCCTTTTTTTTCTCATTGTGGCGTGAAGTTTACCATCGAAGTGCATAAGTGGATCGCTGGAGGCTCTTTGAGCGGGAAAAGAGCAATTTATCATGCTGGTTTCGCCAACTTAGGATCCGTTTGTAAAAAAAACAAAAAAAAACAAAAAAAAAAAAAGAAAAATTATTTGGTATTGAAAATACGTGCGCGCGATCACATCATCCTGCCCCAGTTTTATAGAAGAGCATATTGCAACGCACAACGACCAAGAAACTTGGTTATTGTGCCGGTGACACCGACGCATTACTGATTTAACTAGAAAATAAAGGGTTTAAAGCAGCTGGCATTCTGCTAATCATCAAGCAAAATCTGCAGTTGGTTGAATGGCTTTAGTCGAAGTAAGTGGGTTAATCTCATCATTTTGTGCCCGCCTTAGGTTTATGCCATTAAGAGGCAATTTTCGCCACAATAACGGGGCATCCTGTGGGGTCGCGGTTGCCAAAACGGGGAAGCGTATTTAAACAGAATTTAGGGACGCACCATATTGCAAAGTCCGGCGATACCGTGTGTAGCATAAGGAGAAGCAATGCCGAATTATTTAAGCGCAAAATAATAATTAGGGATTTTTACTTGTGAACCAGATTGAAACCTATGAAAAAACCGCGCCATGAAAAGGCGGGTTTAGCCTGAGTCAAGATTATTTAATCGCCCCGGTGGTGATGGCGGGCTTTGTGCAATTTAACTGAGTCGATGTTGAAGAGAGAGGGAGAGCTTATATGCGCACTCTAGCAATAGTCGATGGCGCATCTCAGAGGTCAGAGCGTATATATGACCGCTGTTTAAACACCCATCAGAGGCTGAACGAGCGCAGTCATGATGAGTATGTGCTGTAACGCGTGGATATTAAACAATTGCGCGTCGTTTGCACTGGATGGGCATTAACAAAAAACCAGAGGTGTTGCACGGTTTTTTAGCCGGCACAATTGTTGCGTGGAGCATGGGTAAATGCATTTTTTTACTGATATTGACCTAACAATGTAATTTGTATCCTTGCTCACTGAAAGTTATTCTCTAACAATGGCCTGCCGCTTTTTACTGATGATGCGGATTGGTGCCATTGATCAACCAACGCAGCATCAACTCACCCCTCCCCTTTACCCTCGCTATAATGATGGCGGCTTCCGCCAGTTTTTGCTAACCACTGGCTATTACCAACCACTTAATGGTTCTACGCCGGTATATCGCTTTGTCGATTTCTAAAAGTTGGCCTAACCCATGAATATCTTAGTTGCTTGTGTCGTTTTAACCCCTATTGATTATTTTATCCACTGAGATAAGCCGTTTTCAGCAAAAGGGCAAGTGCGAGCTAAATTTACGCCTTTAACCATCACAAGCATCTGGTAAACGTAGCGTATTTAGGCGAAAAGCTTTAGTCTCTATGGTGGTGTTTTGTATATATCATCGAAAATAAATTTGGCCATTTTTCACGGTATATGTAAAGACATGGCTCGTCGCTTAATGAGCACAATTCCAATGGCGCAAAGTGTGCCAAAGCACTTAAAGGTAAGGTCCGCTAAAATTAATGTACTGTGCCAGTTGGCCGAACATACTGCTGCGCTAAAATGGGAAATTGGATAAAAAGCTAAGCAAGCCAGACAAAGTTGGATTGGTAGCCAACACCTTAACTTATCCAAGTGCTCACAGCGCCACTCTAGCTACTTTTATCCAATGGAAATTATGTTAAGGAGTCTGCATGTCATCGTCACTAGACCTTCCTGCTACGCTAAAACACGCTCGACCACGCGCCTGGAACGAGTAACACACTTGCAGAATTTAACCCACTTGGCATTCGCACAACAACATCAACAGGCTTTGGCCTTGAGTGATTTTAATTATCACCAGTGTTTTTAAACATTCCCGCCCATGATGATAGCCTTGTGCACGATCAAGAGCACCCGATTTTCATTGGCCTGATTATCAAAACTGTTACATTCTGACATTGCCCACGCTTGACTACGAGGTTTGAGCTCAATCGTTGTGTTTTACGCAGTTTCCCGCAATAAACACATGGCGATATTGCTTGGCGAGATTGTTACTTCATTTGCAAGTATTGAGCAATCTCTGCTGCAAGTGTCCTGAGTTAGCCATCAATTGATATCCCAAGCCAATGACTGGCTGTAAATGCATAAATTATCTGAACGTTATGGGCGTGCCTAAGGGTGAGTTTTGGCCTCAACCTCTTGCTCATTATCGCATGGGTAATTAGGTGGCTAAAGAGCTCACTTTTCTTCGACATTGATTTGATTTTTTACCTATCCGGAGCAAGGTGGAAAACCTTCGGGCGGGGCGGCAGAATATCGAACAACGCAACAATTTTTTACTAATTAGCCCAGAGCTTAATCAACTCCCTACAAACAATATGCGGCTGACGGGCAGGTGTACCGAGTTGAATATGCCCTACGCCCTTTAGGCGACAGTGCCCCTTAAGTCACTCAATTTGGTGCCTTTGAAGATTACTAACAAGACAAGGGCGAAATTGGGAACGTTATGCTTTGGCTTACAGGACGTATCCTTTAATCCTAGTAGCCCCTATACCCGAAGAAGTACAACAAATACTAAAACCGTTTATCTATCGCCGTTACCTCGACTTTAGCATCCATAGAGGTCGTTGCGCAATATGAAAGCTTGATTCCAACAAAAAGTGGAAGACCGAGGTTTAATAGACAATATTAAGCTTGGCAGGCGGTATTATTCGCGAAGCTGAGTTATTGTGCAACAGTCCCCTGCAACTGATTCGGGGTCGGGCGTGAACTGAGTTTGCAATTGCATAGCTTGTTGGCGGCCGTCAAGAGTTATCATCTAGACATGTTTGCCACAAGATGAAGGTAATAAACGGTATCCACTATTTCATGGCTGCGTAAAGTTGAACACTGTTTACAAACAATTCCAAACGATAACAAACACCAAGTATTGCCGCTAACGAACAAGAACAAACTGCTTTGCAATATGTTATGCGCTGCAGCAGCTATGCTGAATTTTGTTGGCGCAACACAGCTGCTTGTCTTTATCCATAGCCAGTTTTTTTAATTACTTATAGGCGAAGATAAACCACCCTAAGCGAAGTCAATAACCCTGCCCACCCAAAAAGGCCGCTATTGACCTATGGCAACTCGATTTAGACGAGCCTGAATGCCAAGAGCTTTCACGCCTGGTTAGCCGCCGCAGAAGCCAGTAAATTTCGCGAACAACTTATAGATTTTAGTCACGTTTGAAAAACCAGAGAATTGGCCAAACGGGGTTTATAATACCCTTAACCGTCTGAATGCCTTATTGATTGTTATGTCTTACACTGTGAAGATTACCCGCCTTAGAGGCGTCTGCACAAGTATTGGTCGGTTTTCCAGGCCATATTGGGCCGTACTTCTGCTATTTAGAATTTACTTACTGGCCAATCAGCGGCGCATTAAACAGCCTGGTATTTAATGCAGCGCTAAGCCTTGGGTGAACTGAGCAATTATCGCGTTTTCCACTACTACTGATGAATTATTAATCCAGCTACCTTATATAATCCAACGGAAACTACATGAATATCCGAGTGAATTACGCCGGAGCCGTTACTGCGGGTTGAAGCTGATGATCTGAGTTGCAAATGGAAACGTTGCGCCAATTTAAATTAAGTCAGCAATCATCATCGCAGCCCGCTGATATTGCCAATGCCCTACCCATCAATGAAAATAAGTGGATCCGCTGACATTTTTGCCGAAGCGGTAATTGCCCCATGTTGTGGATATCGCTGGCAACACCTGGCAGAGAAACAGCGGTGAGCCCTCATTGCCAAATGCTGGGCCGCGTAACTGCAGAACAAAAGCTTCGCAGTATTGCTTTTGGGTAATTGGGCTGGTTTTGGGCCTGGTTATGGTTTCAGATTTGGATTTAGTTTTTGTGCCAATAGTTTGCGAGGTAATGCAACTTACCGAGGGCTTAAAGACCCATCGAAAGTAGTATTTACTTTCAAATTGCCCAACGATCTTGCATATATTTACCACTAAAACGGGCCTAGGCATGCTTATTGAATTGACATGCAGTTTGCGTCCTGCAGGGCATGTCAGGTTTATTAGTTTTTGCCATTTTAAAATGGTTTTTGCTACTTATCAGCAAAATGAAGCGTGGGACTTGGGAGCATCAGGGGCCCTGTGCCGCGCACGTTTTATTTATGGTGGATAAAATTTACTCCATGACTTTTAATCAATTGCGTCTCAATATCCCTTGCTCGTCAACGCAACGTCAGTGAGTTTCGAACCAAGTCGTCGAGATGGCCGCCGAGAAAATGCGCCCACTTGCTAAAGGCACCGAAGAGCCTGTTTTTGACGCTTAAACAGGATAGTGCGGTATAGCCGACATAGAGTTTATCGTGCAATTTCTAACGCTCGGCTCATTGGCCAGCAATCATTCAATTGCTAATGGACAGATAATGTTCGTGTATTGGAATCGTTGGTGGCGACTGTTTTAATCAGCTCAGATGATGCCCAGTGTTTAAAAAGCGATTATTTGACTATCGCAATCAAATCATCGCTTAAATCCCTGCCGAATAAGGTTATTACGGTGTAATACGCCCGGATTTACAAGCCCATAAAAGTCAGGTATGAAATTTGGGCAACGCATTTTACATAAACGACTTCAGCCCTACTTCGGGCCTCTACACAATGCTTATTGAGATAAGTCAGAATTCTTTCTGGGTGATCCACCAACGACCGAGCGCTGGTTTTGGGGCAAACATAGGCTTTTAACCTTACCATTGAAATTTGATCAATGCACTTTGAGATGGTTTTTAAGCTCCCTAATATGGTTGTCTTCCATTTGGAATTGCTCTTTTTACGATAAAGTCTTGATTCAGTTTTCCCAGATAACTTGCATGCCCTCCGCTTTGGGCATAATCCGTAATCGCACGCGCAAAAGTGGTTGCGAGCTTTAAAGGTGCGATGTTTGGTCTTCGCCGACCCAGCGCTGAAATTGGTTTTTGCAGACTTTCCATTTTCTTCTGCAGTCGTTCAGTTTAATCGGCGTTCGGAATTCTTTACTTCCAAGACAAAATCACCCAAGCCAATCTTCTCTGGCCTCGCGAGAAGACAAGCGATACTCTAAATCAAAACTTTGTCATTTTTTTCAGATAGCGATCTCGATTTAACTTCACCTTCTGTTTAGGCAATAGATCCTGCGTTGTTGCAAAAATATGACTACCAACCGCCCACTACAATAATAAGTAGGCGCAAGGGCAACATGGTCGCATCCAAACTAGATTCTGACGACGGTTTTGGTTAGCTTGGGCAACGTTTTATCTCTGGCCCAAACAGAACTTCGCGTTAGCTTTGATTTTGTTCTGTTTGATCTTTGGCTTAGCCATACAAAGAAGGCCCGTTTGGATCTGGGCGGCGTTTTAAAGCGTTTTGTGCTCACAATATTGGTCTGGGGCGATTATATCAATTTCTTTCAATCTTGCGGTTCATTCTGGCTACTCATATTATCGTCACCACTGGGGAAAATTCTCCAGTCCCGGAAAGATCTTTATTTTGTAGCCTGTTCCTCAGTGCGGATAGACCGCACAGACAACGCGTTTCACATTAGCTTGCTGTGCAAATAACAATGAGCCTGTGGTGGTGGGCCATCAGGCACGCAAAAAGCGGGTAAATTCACATTTTATTGGCGCCCAATAATTCTTGGACAGGCAAGTAAAAGCACCTTCTTTTTCGTTTAAAGCTGAGAATCAAACCCTCTTACAATTCTTTTTTATTTACCATGTATTTGTTAGAGAGATTGCGCTTCCATGGTATTGCTGTAATCCATTCACTATTGTTATGTTACGATAAAAAGCCGACCGACGGAATTTTAAACCGCTACTCTCGACAAGAAAATCTAAATTCATGTTGTGTATGGCATAAACCAGCACCCTTTACCTTTAGCGAGTATGGCCTCAACCTGCTCATAGCCCTCAAATTCCGCTTTTCTTAGGGCTACACGCCCATGTTGGCCACCACCAACCCTACTTTGTTCTAACACCGGGCCATACCGGCATTATCAATATTTGCTGGCTAAATTTATCGCGCCCTGCTTGGCTGTAATCCGGAAAGCACAAATTCTAAATTACGTTTAGCAATTTGGGTTAGCGCTTGGGTGCAAGCAATTAATCCAACTGGCCAAGCCCCTGCCCCAACCTAATTGCAGGCGATAAGGTAACCAGATATGCTGTACAACAATAATGAATGCTAAACCATGTTAACCAGTAATTAGGTAACAAAAAAGACCAACTAAATTTCAGGTGCCTTCACTTTTTTTATCTCGCAAACTACGTCCTCTTAATCAATTTTTTGTCATTCTATTACTATGTGCTGGCAAAACCACGCTGAACAGCAAGGTGACTACTCGGCGTTTTTTATTGCGGCATCGCTTGTACTAAAGAATGAACTGCTCGCGGCTCTTTCTTTCATAATTGATGATATTGATTATGAATCCAAAACAAGTTCAACTAGCGCATCTTTTAAAAACAAGGTGTAACCATCAAATCGGGTACCCTCGCCTCTACCCTTCAAGAAAGTAAATGAATCATCTTCTTGCTGGCCTTTTAAACGAATGGTTTCAAATACCTTGAATAATTTACTATCGATATCATTTTTCATGGTGTGGAGCACTCAATGTTAATCAAATCAGTTGGAACTATTATTTGCCCTAAACGACTTTAGGTATTGGTGACTCTATTCGGCTTTAGCACCAGAATAGTATGTATCTAACCACAAAGCTAAAGTTGAATAATACCTTATGCCAAAACTCTGGCCTGATATTGGGTGACCAATTGAGCTTTCTTCTGTCTGCTCCTGCAGATTTAGAATAGCCGCCCGTGATATATCAGCTAAGCCGAGCTCTTCATACAGAAACCCATTAGTAAAACATAATAAGTGAGAGATTTGCGGCTTATTTTTTCGGCTATGCGCCAACTTCGCACAGCAATTACGTGAAGCTGGTTAACCAATGTTGAATATTACGCCTTATCAACACAAAGGGACCAGTTCTCGCCAATTTTTACTGATTGGTCAAGCATCAAACTCGCTCAGCATCTCATCACGCAGTTAATACTGTACCGAGCCGGGGTGAATATCGCGGCAACAAGGAAATGCAATCTGGTATCAAGTATTGACCCTAGTACATCTCTAATAGCGCCTGATATCCGTTTTCATCTTTAGTCTGCAAACAAATGCACAGACTGGTTTGCTGAGGCGCAAAGGTCCGCGTATGAACATTTTATCATATTTGCCCGAAACAAACGGGGCCTGTTTGCAATGAAGATAACAAACCACTGGGCGGACGCCTTTAAATTTTGAATAAAGAGAATCCGCCAGCTTTGGCAGGCAAACACGCCTTACCACCCGCGATTGAGCCCTACAAGCTAAGATTAACCTACCAAGATGTTATTACCCTAGTTGAGCAAGAGTTTACGATTTCAGGTAAACTTGAGCGGCTTTAATTTCGCTGTGACTAGGCAACAAGCCGTAGCGGCAACTAGGCATTTTGGTGCACATAAACTGCCCGCACGTTTTGCCAGTTCAGGAATGCCTTGTCAGACATCAAAATAATACCCTATTTCATAGCTTAATAGCCAGTTTATTAACTCGGTTTGTGTTACTCGGAGGTTTGGGCCAGGCCGCTAACAAGCTTATCAGGATGAAAAGGCGCCCTGAATGCAGTTGAAGGCTTTGTGAGGCAAATTCTCGGCTGGCGTGAGTATGTGCGGCGTTTGTACTTGTATAGCAGGAAGAGAGGCTATAAAAGAAAAAAGCCTTAAGCCACCACGCGCCGCTGCCTGCCAGCTTGGTTTTGGACCAGTAAGAATCGCAAATGCGCTGTGTCAGTCAAGGCAATCAGTCATTCGAATAGATGATGCCTATGCTCACCAAGTTCAGCGCTTGATGATTATTGGTAATTTCTCTTATTGCAGGGTTCTAGACGTTAAGCAAGTTTGTGGTTGGTAACTTAGCGTCTACATTGAATGCCTTGTGAATGGGTACGTACGCTTCCCAATACCGTAGCCTGGCGCTGTCATGCAGATGACGGTTTTGTTAGCACAGTAAACCCTACGCAGCGGAGCGCCAACTACATCAACAAAATGGGCGATCACTGTGCTTCAATTCGTTATACCACCTAATTAGTGACCGGGGCTAAAGCTGTCCATTTAATTGCCCTGTAAACTGATTTCATTCAGCGTCATGAAGAGCAAGTTGGCCCGTAATCCCCGCATGGCAATTCAATGGTCAAGCCAGTGGCAAAAAAGGATGTTAGCGACCAAAAAGCCATTGTTCCAGTGGGCACAAGTTTATCGAGAAACTGGATCAAGTGTGATCATCTAGTCTGGTTAAACACGAGATTTGCGGCTGTCCGGATCCACAAGCCCCTGTGGCAAGGCTGTGGGCAAGGATTATGCCTATTTGTCCTTGTCTATGTGTTTGAGAGCGATTATTGGCAGTTGCCTGAATACATGCCCCGCCAATGGCAAATTCATTTTAATGCAGCCTGCTAGAATTAAAACAGCAAGCCCAGCGGCTTAGGGGGGGGACTGTGGTTATTACAAGGTGGATTACCTTAGGTGTTTTGAACAATTACACCAAAACGTTTTAGTATAGAACGCACATCTTCAGCATGAGGAGAACCGGCCCAATGATTGGACAGTATCACGGGACAAGGCACTGGCCGTGGTGTGAAGTTGCCCCACAATATAAACTGGCAGCAATACCCCATTTGCCGGTCACCAGAGGCAAGCTCATCGAGATAGTTGGGATAAGTTTTAGGGCAGCGCAATTTATGCGCAGCCTACTTTACCGGTACCTGAATCTGCATAGGCATTGGTGCAAGAGCCTTATTCGGCTGCAGGCGAACCACCAGCTTTAACCCTACCCCAAATACAGCAAATACTTAAATGAGCCATTGATAAATTCCTTATTAGGTAACGACACCTCACTTGGTGCTTCAACCACAGCGAGCGGCAGTTTTAGCCGCTAAGCGGGTACTTAATGTTTTTCGGAAACCGCCATAGAAGCCTATTTGATGTCAGTGGTCAAGCCCGATTAAAGGTCACAAAATAGGCAGTCGATTTAGTTGTTATCTGGCCTAAATGGCAAACATTATCTGCGTGAAGTGGTGGCATACACTATTGCAGCCCTGCCTCATACTAGCCAAAGCGGGCATTGACGGCCTTGATAAATCTCGTTTGCACTGGCATTGGCGCATTTTAATCCAAAAGATGGAAAGCCGAGCGCAATTAAAGAAAAAACCACGCCTTGAAACATCAAAATCTGCGCCTTTACGTTCAGAAGGCTTTAACAAATGCATTTGACGGTGGAAGAAAGCTTTAAACCGGCGTGCCCTTTTGTTGATGCCTGTATGCGCATGTGCAGCACTTTGCTGGATTAATTTTCGCAATGCGGCCATGTTAATTTTCTTTTTCGAGCTATCAACTTTGGCTACCTTGCAACACCTGCGAGCTCTTGCCCGCATTTACCAGATTATGAACCGGGTATTCACTATCCGCAGATCCACATTGCATGCGGTACAAACGCATTAAATCCTTTTCGTATTTATAATCCGGTCAAGCAGGTGAGCGGTTTTTGATCCAAAGGCGAAATTTATTCGCCGTGGGTGCCTGAGTTAGACAAATTCAGTAGTGGCCTATATTCTCAGCCGTGTTACGATCTTGACGGCCGCAACGAGGACACTAACCCCAAACCAGCAATGGAGCCATTGAGGGCCGCAGTTGGCCGCAAATACTCTTTTTGAATACTATAAAAAAATCATGTTGAAAAAGAAGACGGCGCGGTTTATTAGTACATCCAGTCCGACGCTTTTTTCGAAACGTAATGCCCGCTAAAGGCAAAAACCCACTTTAAACCTAAACAAATGAAGCTGTTTTTGAACCCTATGATAAATCTGAATACTACTGCTGTTACTCTTGTTGCATACACACACTTACGACTACAAATAACAACGTAACCCCAGCCCTTAGTTGCCCGCGGCCACATAAGGGTTTAAATTTGTTTATATTGTTATGACGATTGGTGGCAGTTTTCCCCCCCGGACAAACCCTCAGTTTGGACTCAGTCTTGCGGCCCTCACCGAGCTGGTTTATTTGGCAAGAAGTTTTACAAGTTTAAGGGCAAGCTGCATGAGCCGGACACACTTTTGTAATAATTGGTTAGAGGTGAACTCACAACGCTATCATGGCGCAAATTTGAGCAACAAATACCGATTGAAAACTTTATGTGCAAGCTCACGCTAGTGTTCAACAACATCAGACACTTAAGTCAGCTTAACCCAGCGCTTTACATGTCATATCATGCCCGGAAATACCCTATACCTTGATGCAGACCAGTTGTCCTTTGACTTGCTCACTGCCAAGTTTTTTACGCGTTTTAAAACAAAGTAGAAAAAAGTTGGCCTGATTGCTCGCCACTCGCCCAGTCCCATGCCCTTTGGCCTCTTAGCACCCAGTTCATTTATCTTCACTGGACTAGCGCCCCCAACGACCAAGTGGCAAACTTGATGCCAAGACGTGCGCTGGATTTTGTGGGGGAGAATCTGCGGCTTTTAAGTCGACTTGAACCACTACATTGTGGCAAACAAAAGCGCTTCAGACTTATAGAAGAGAACCGCAATTCAGCCTGCTTGTAGTGACTATTCAGTAAATTTTCCTTCTCTTGGCTGGCACTGGGTGTTTATTCGGCGTAAACACATTTATCAGCAGGTCCACTATTCGAAGCCAAACATGGCGCGTAATGATCAACCTACTGGTTGATTTTTGAATTGGCTGTGGCGGGGATTATTTGTTGCTTTTAGTGCACAAAGGACTTAGCGAATCAGTCAGTCTTAGCAGCAGAAAAGCCCAAGCATAAACGGTTGTTCGTGCAACAAGCCCTTTGAAATCTTGGTGCAGGGCAACACCGCAATGATTTGTCGACGCTAATTATGCGCGGATACTCAACAGCGGTTTTATGAGTAATCGAGGTCCGGCAAGAATGTGGCATCGTAATTTATTAATGAACTTAATCTAGTAATTGGCGCTGGGGTGCAGCGTGGTTTGAACAACAATTAATCGATTTTGATCAAGCCAAGCAACGTGGGGTAATTTGGCAAATATTGGGCGGGAATAAAAGTCCCCCCAATGGTGCAAGCGTTTTAACATTTGCCTCTTGCAAACGATGCAATAACGATGCACAAGGGCATATCGGCGTCATTGTTGAGTCAAGCTTCAGCCCAATGGGAAAGCTATAGTCGTTGAAAACTGAGATTGTAGTATTGCATCTGCACAGGATTGCAGATGAGATTGTTCTAGAGCAAGGACGCTAGAAGCGCAGTATGCCTATGGTTTTAGCACAGTTGATTACTTAACAAACTGCTAGCTTATTGATAAATATGGTTACATTTGAAAGCGGAATCCGTAACTGGTTAGTCAAGTCCGCCTTTGGTCTCTTAAGTATTCAACTCTGTTAAGTTAAGGTAAGTGAGAGATCAAAATCCGGCGCATAACCTCAAATTAGCTCGACTTAGATTTCAGCTAAGTGCTTTACAGCAATGGCTTTATCAGCATGTTTGGCGACCCTGTTAACTGCTAGCATCTGAATTTCGGTTTAAAATGAAGTCTAATCACTCAGAGCAAATGATCTGGTGGATTTGGGCATGTTGGTGATCGTTTTAATTCGACTCATCGATATTGGCTGAAGTGGACTTTTCGCAAGCAGTAAGTCTCAGTTTGGTCAGTGGCAAGATTGGGTATATTAAAACGGATTTTGCTTGCAGGAAACAGTTATTGCGACCGCCCTACGGCTGGGGAAGTTTTCTGTGTTTTTATTTTATTGAACACATGACAATAGTCGTAGTCGCGACCCTGTCATGATTATTTTCCTCATCGGCCGTGTTCGCTACTGTATTAGCCGCGAGTCGAAATTTATCTATTATTTTTCAAAACCTTACGAATGGATTCCCTCCTCGCGTCGTAATTTCTAGCCACAGAACAATATCAAAATTATAATGGGCCTTTTAGGCTTGTATTTATTATACATTATGTGCGTCCAGAGCTTAAAAGTAATCGAGTTTTTACGCCGCGAAGCCTGCCGTAATAAAAAATCAAATATACCAACTCTTCGCACCCCGAAGTGGCCAACAAAGGTAATTTTAGTTTCTACGGTCAATGTGGAGTTAGAAAACGCCACCACTAAACTCAATGATATTAACCAAGATTAGAATTAGAAGTCAAAAAACGCACAGAGAAAATCTTCAACTGAGTATGTTATGCACAGTGTTAAACTGGGCTGAAAAACCGCAAGCCTTACTGCCCAATTAGATATATTAATTGAAAAGGCTGTACTCTAATGCTTCGCCTCCGTTGCGCTGTTGTTTAATCGACTTGGATGGTTTTAAAAGAAAATTAACGATACGATGGGCCATGCCAATCGGTGATTCGCACTTTAAAATCGAAGTGGCTAATCGTTTGGCCGATTTAGCCGATCTCGAAAGAACTGGAACCTGGGGAGGCGATGAGTTTTTAGTTGCCCTGCTTATAGTGATCACACCACGGCTAATGTCTATCGCCAGTGCGATGATGACCAAGCGGTAGGCACCTACCATGTTAGCGGGCAATGAATAACTTTAATCTACGCCCTCAATCGGCATAGCCTTGGGCTCCTGTGCTAACGTTTTAAATGCTGAAGATTGATCCAATTAGCTAGATTTGACCATGTGTGGTGAACAAGCACGTCGGCCCCAGCGTAAAACCGCGGACTATTTTAACCGAGTTAAAAAAGCAGATGAAGCTGTCCCAAATATCCCCTTGAGGCCTGCAACAGCGCCTTAGAAAGAAAAGAATTGTATTTTGTTATCACACATTCATTGCCAAAGAGAATACCTCTTGGGCCTTTTTTGAAGACTCTGTTACGCTGGGAGGCACTTTTAATGGCAAATTAATCGGACCAAGATGTGTTTAAATTCCTCTGCGCTGAAAACTCAGGTTTTAATCAAAGAGATTTGGCCACGTGGGTGCTTAATCGCCGCCATCGTATGGATGCCAACGCATTGGCAATTCATCAAACCGCAGGCGGGTGTAGTGAACGTGTCGTTATCCAATTTAATGGATGTGGTATGTTATTCGTAGCAACTCTGATAACATAAACCTGCGCAGCAGTGGCTGTTATTTCCTCCTGAGCGTATTGTGCATTTAGAAAATAAGGAATCGACTTTTTTTGATAACGAAAAGAAATCCGCGCACGAATTAGACAATTCAGATCGTATATTCATGTTTTATTGAATGATTTGGTACCGGGCTTATTCTTCACTATCAAACTACAAACTTGCAGTTAATTACGTGAAAATTTGATAAAGCCTTTGTGGATAATATTTGAAGGGTAAAGGGTGAAGCTAATTATTCGTGCAACCCTATTTAAATTGCCCCGCGAGCTGTCACTGTAAAACAGTGGCGAAGGCGTTTGAAACCACCAGAACAGCTATGGCAATCTGTCTGCAATCCGGTGTAATTTTTTTGCAAGGTTATTATTTTGCCCAAACCCATGAAAAACGAAAAAAGAATTTATTGTAGGTGGCAAATCCTATTTTCTAGCTTTTCTGACTAAATAAGCTGAGTTTTTGATTAGTAAACAATCCCGCTTTCACATTTAATTTGCCTGCCAAGATTGAAACAACATTTTTGTATTTTGGATATCCTATGGCCAACCTGTACTTTTATTTATTACAGCAATGAATCAGGGTAAATCCCATCACTGCTGCAATCTGCTTACAACTACGCAGAACGAGGCTGAATGCTGAGGATTTATACCGCTGCCTTAGATAACCGCTTTTGGAGAGGGCCCCAAGTGGCGTCGCGCATTGGTTTAAAAAGCAACAGCGCTTTATTTAACTCCAGTCGCAACTTTGGAAAAATAAGTCAACTTACACGCTAAACCCTAATTCATTGTTATTTATTGATGCAGCGCAATTTCCTAAAAAACAACAACAAGTACATGCAGTTAATCGCGGTGGTGGATGAATTAGATGTGCCTGTTTTAGCTTACTGGGCTGCCGCACTTGACTTTTTAGGTGAATACCTTTTGAGGTAGTCGTATTTGCTGCTTGGGCAGACAACTGATTGAGTTTAAAAAACGCGTTTGGTCATTGTTGGTCGCACAAAAAACAGCCAATTTTGTGGTGCGTATTGACCAAAATGGCCAAAGCCCGCAAAAAGAAGGGCGAACAAGTAGAGGTGGGGGCGGTAATGATCGTTATGATCTATGGTGCGCAAACACTTTAGAGAGCTTAGTTTTGGTAAAGCAAATTGAGCATCAACAAAGGCGCCGTAATTCGGCGCCTTTGGTATGTCGTATCTTGGTGATATTAAGGACGTAAGGCCTTTTTCAGCCTCGAGCGTAAACCATACCGTGTGCGTGGAAGCTTCATAGATCTCAGTGCTTTGACTCATCGTATGCGCGACAGCGTCTAACGTTGTCGCTAGGTTACCGTCAACTTGAATTGGTGTAGTTATTGCTATCTACTCGACAATTCTGGGCACGATAGATACCACGTATAACGCGTGAAATTTCAGAGCGCACCACTTCAACTGCGTGTTGCCACTTTGATTCAACAGTCAATATGTCACGTTCACAGATATCCATCAGTTAACTCACCACTTTGAGCCACGGGCTCGATAAGTTTTATTCACCTGCTTGGTGATTTTGCTCAATGACTTTGTCGTCGGCTTGGTGGTTATGGTTTAAACGTGACAAGCTCTTGTCATCAGTTGGCTGCTACACACAAGGAATCAACGTTAAGGCCGCGCTTTGGAAAACACGCCCACTATACGTGACAAAGCACCCGGAGCGTTCCTGCCATCAACAAACTGATAAAATCGTTTCATTAGGTACGCTCCGTTTTGACTATCGTATATCATCCATTGGCACCCAAACTTAATTTGACATGGGGTATAACATGTTTCATTTTGAATCGATTTTCATGTCCATAAACACCAAATTTATCTTTCATCGCAAAACAACGTCGCCATTGCTTCGTCTAGGTCCAGCTGGATCGGTTTACCTCGAATGACCCACATGGCCATAGGCTTCTGCCAACTTAACAAAGTCAGGCAAATTGAACCATGTATGAATGAGACATGACGGCCCTTATAATTCCATATCTGCCACTGCCTAACCATTGCCCAAGGGCGCGGTTATGTCAATGAAATGATTTTGATGGGCAAAATTGTAATTGCATGCAGGTAGCCAGTTTCTTGAAATTTCATCTGACTACTGCCATCCGCCGGTAAACATTCTCGAATTAAATGTTAATATGAATGATGTTTTTAATCATGTGTTAATAAAAAAATTATTTTTATAATTTGTCAAATTTAATATTGGATGTATAAGAAACAGAGAAAGTCCGCATCAGGAAAGGCCATTTGGCACGCCCATGGCGGCAGGTAAGAACAAAGCCATAGTGCCTAGGCTCGCCAGAGTTAAATTCAAACGACGAGTTTGGCAAAGGGATAATATAAAGCCGCAAACAATTTGGTGCTGGCCTACATCGGCAGCTGACATACAGCATCGCCTTTGGTATGTTTTATATACCATGACTCAAATGACTTCCTGCGGTTTGATTAGTTTGCTGTCTTTTTGATAGGCCAAACAATCTCGAGCACGCCACTTGATTAATTTGTTGCCACCAATCAGCTTAACTTTGCTTTTTGTGCTTTACTGTCAAACTTTACCATAGTGTCGAGTAACTGTTCAGCACTTTAATCAATGCTTGCCACGACAAGAATATGTACCCCGCTACAGTTTTTAGAAACTTGAACGCGGGATCGGATAATCGACATGGATGATTAGTGGCGTGAGGACAAAATTTTGCGACAATTATTGGTCACACGGTCATCAAAACGCGCCGCCCAAACGCCAAAATAACAATCGGCGTTAATGCATGCTTATTTGCCTTCGTAATGCGGACCCATTCATGCCCCAGCATACCACAAACTGCTCATGTACACTTGAAAACGCACCTAGGCCCCTCAGGCGTTGAGGTACACGGGCGCTGTAATTTTTTTCCCGCTATCTGAGTAACGAGTTCACAAGCTCCGCAATGATTGTTCGCCAACCCACCATAAATTACTGGACGTTTTGCTTCGGAGTATAGGTGGTAAACGGGCCTCTTAATTGTTTATTGTGACCTTTTAGCGTCGGATTATATGAACGATGGTTGACATCTGTGGGAAACACATAAGCGATGTTTCTCTCTGCACGTTCACAATGTCCTTTGGCCAGGTCAACTACGCAACAGGCGCCTGGACGAGAACCAAGGCTAGCTAGTAATAAGCTTTGCATCGCTTCAGGAATATCAAACTGCACGTTTAACTACAAAAACTGTGCTTAAACGACTAGGCGAAACACCCCACCATAATCAGTTTTCTTGAAACGCATTTCACCAATATGCATTGAAGGTACTTGCCCCGATTAGATCACCATTAGGAATGGAATCCGCATCATACGCGGTTGCAATGCCCGTCAAGGTTATTAGTTGCGCTCTGGACCAGAGGTTACCAGTACCCAGTACTGTAATGGCCGGTAGCGCGTGCGTAACCATCAGCCATATGGGCTGCAGCTTGTTCATGACGGAAGAGTAAATATGTTCAACATCCTGTTTGTGCAATAATGCATCATAGATATCAAGATACGGCACACCTGGTACCGACACGATGTTTAACACCCTCATATCTTTTGCGTTTCGCAACAACCGCATGCGACTTGACATCATTTCCATCAAAAACTCTCCAAATTTAAAACTAATAACAAACTACTCAATCGAGTGAAACTATACCTTGAGCCCGCAAAAAAGAAGGAAAAAAAAAAGGGGAAAAAAAAAAAAAATAAAAAAAACAGTTAAAACAAGAAAGCGGATATACTATCCCAATTTGCAATATATTAGGATAATATATCTAAAAGAAGGTAATTTACTCAACAAATAGGATGAAATATCAAGTTTTGCTAAACCTGCTTTAATCGTCCATTTCTATTTCTAAGATGCTGTCTTCACTACAGTATCTTCGTCATCCACTTAAGGAAGTACGATAGAACCCATAAATACTGCCTCATTTTAGGACGGTAATTCGCTTTCTGATATTAACCCACGGCTTTTTCAGCCGGTTTCAAGGCGCTTTTGACGCATGATGGCAGCCACACACCCTTGTTCTTCTGCTTAGCAGGACCCGATTTTACCATCTGCTAAGGCAGGCATTACAGCCATATTGGCTTAAGCTTTGCTTTCCCTATTGAAAAATCTCCAGAACGCGTATGCGAAAACCAGTAAGGATAATTTTTGTGTCACTGAAGACACTGAGCAAGCAAGCTTCTCTAGGTAAAGTTTTGTCAATCCCAACACCTCACAAAATAAAGTTTTAAAATAAACGAGTTAAAGATCATTGGTCTTTCGTTTGCTTTATAATTAAAACGAGATTCTGTCAACGTTTAATTCAGTTTATTTAGTGCTACGATTATGTTTTTTGACATAAGTATGTTTAGGGAACAAAGCTAGGCCCTCTATCAACTAGTTCCACCGCCAAAAACTCGATAGATTGACACCATGGGCAAGCTTTGCGTTGCACTGAAGCTTGTTGATCGCGCTACGCAACCCAGTCTCGCTTCAAGCATCTGAGTAAATCTAAAACTCCATTACCCGCTTCATATTGCACCGCGAAATAATCATAGCCTGCGTGCCTCGATCGACTAAACTGCTGATTTTTAATTAACCGTTGTTCTCTGACTCAATTAAGCCATCAACCGCTAATTGAATTTCATTAATCGCTTTGATACCTTTTGTTCAAAATCAGCTAGCTGCCATTTGGCCCTGATTGTCTGCTTTTAATTGGGCTTAACCGAGCGCAAATCAGCCCCCCAGCAAGACACGCCGTGGCGGCAACTGCCATGCTTGTTGAATTACATTGAGAGACAATCCTGCGGGCTGATACAAATCCAAAAAAGCTGAAACTGAACAAATTAGGATAACAATGGCAGTGACGATGCCAATATTGGCGGTACTTGCTGCCAGATTGCGCTCTGCACTGGCGACAATCAGCACGACAAGCGCGTAATTTTTACTATCGTCAATCGCTTACGGGGTGGCTTAACTGTGGGTAGCCCCGCAAGAA
>Ga0163217_1111010_pt1 | contig 18555 bp, 21 predicted proteins | sample SynspAceP_FD_185933 | JGI IMG/M metagenome (GOLD analysis project Ga0163217, IMG submission 185933) | Saline lake microbial communities from Ace Lake in Antarctica - Synechococcus sp. Ace-P (PacBio error correction) | ecosystem: Environmental > Aquatic > Non-marine Saline and Alkaline > Saline ...
CAAGAAGAGAAAATTGCGGCCCGGAAAAATGAAAAAAAAACCCCCCCCCCCCCGGGTCCAAACCTTTGAAAAAAAAAACCCCCCCGAACAACATAAAGAAAAAAAAAAAGGTCCAAGTCCGGCCATGGAACAGTTGGGGGAATTTTGGGGGACCCCAGTTCCTGGGAACACGGGAAAAAGCCCCCTTTTTTGCCGTCTGGGCGCGCGCCAGGGGGCTGGACCCTGCCCGCTCTGTTGGGCGTTGGACGATGATTTGCCCATTGCCCGCGAACGCCCGCGTTTGGACCGTCTGGCTAACAATGGCCGGTTGGAACCCCTTCTCACTTCCCCGTGCAATACTCGCCGTGATCCCGAAAAAACATGCAGACCCGCGCTGGCACAAGCTTTTGCAAGAGCCCGCTGGTCCGCTCCGCCTGGTCCACGGCTGGGCACACAAATCAGCCACGCGGCCGAAGGGCGAAAAAGGCAAGAAGTTTCGGCCACCCCCGCCCCCTGAAGCGGCCACGAGCTTAACCCAAGGGTTTTGGGGAACGGAATGCAAAGCCTGTTTGGCGATGACCTGCCTGCCGGATATTTGGTGCGGCCGTGGAACAGGTTGGACGACGGGTTGCTGCCCGGTTTTTTCTGGCGCAGGCCGGGCTTATGTCCGGGGTGTTCCGACGTATCTGCGCGCGAAGGGCCGCATGGCAGCACCGGAATCTGGTAGCAGAATCAACACCCATATCGACCCGACTTTACTGGCGCGCCAACAACGCGGGCTAGTTCCGCCAGAGAAACGCTGATCGCCGACGTATTTACCAAAACTGCCTGCAGACGCGCCCCGCAGCGGGAGGAATAGACCGCCACGACCGCTAAGGGTTTCTGAACGCACCACTTGTGCATGACGAAAGATAATCTGGGGGTTCACACACGCCTGTCGTCCGCGGGTGCTTAGACGGTGGGGCGGTGGCGGCGGAAATGTGCCGCAGCCTGGCCCCTTAATCGTTCGAAAAAAGGGGCGCTTGAAATGCCGCCGCTTTTCGAATAATCTGCTTAGTTTGTCCATCCTTTAATCTGAGCGCGGAAAATGACGCTTCCTGAGGGATGTCGACCTTGCCGAAATGGGCGCATCTTTTTTCTTACCCGCCTTTCTGCTTTGTCCAGAGTTTTTTGCGTTTTGCGCGAGGCGTCGCCGCCGTAGGCATTTCGCGTCACCATCCTTGCGCATCGCGCTCAGGGTTTTTCGCGCGCAAATCAACCTTGCCGCCGATTGGCGCTTGAATAGGGATCTTGAACATGTTGGCGCGGGATCAGATCCTTGAGCTTTTCAACCATCGCAACGGCCCCGCATTTCGGCAGGTCACGGTGCACATGGGTGCTGAGCGCATCAAACGGGTTCGTCGTTCCCCACCAGAATAGACATTATTGACGCAAGCGCATCCTCGCGGTAAGCCGATCATTGGTTAGTCGAAAGAGCATAGCCCTTGTTACCGATTTCCAGCCGGTCATAAAAGTCAAAAGACGACTTCGTTTCAGCGGAAGGTTCATAGAACCACCATGGCGCGCTGCCCGCCATAGGTCAGGTTCAACTGCATCCCGCGGCGGTCCTGACAGAGCTTCAGCACAATCAACCAAAGATATCATCGGGGCAACAAGGAATCGGGTCGCTTTGATGCCGCGGCTCTTCGATGTGATCGACCAAAGTCAGGTCGGGCATGTCGGCGGGGTTGTGCAACTGCTCGACGTGCCCGTCTTTCATGTGGATGTCATAGATAACGGCGACGGCGCGGTCGTGATCCAGATCGATGTCATACTCGCGCTCGATCCGGTCGCGATCACCTCGAGGTTGCAGCAAGCCGAGGAACCCACAGCGGAACCGAAACCAAGAGCGGCAGATGTTTCCATCCTCGGAAGCGGAACGAAGCGTCGTTCAGTGCCAGCTTTTCGATGCTGTTCGCGCAAAGGTTTTCGAATTTCGGCGGCGTCCACGGGGAACACGACAAGAACAACCACAGGCTGCGCCGCTTTAAAGCCAGGCAGCGGGGGTTTCGGTGCCTTTTTTCTCGTGCGTAATCGTATCGCCGACCCGCGGTGTCACGCACTTCGGTTTGTCGACGCGGTCAGACGAACCCGATTTCACCAGGGGTTTGAGGCTGTCTAATCTCCGGTCAATGGCGGGGCGGAAAACGCCGATGCGGCTCAAATGGTGCACCGACGCCGTTCTGCATCATGGCGGTAACGGTCGCCCTTTTTCAGCTGCAATCCATAATCCGCAGCCAGAAACGATCACACCCAGATAGCTGTCGTACCAACGAATCCACCAGCATCGCCTTTAGGGCGCGTCCTGCGTGCCCTGGCGCGGGCAGCTTGTGCACGCTGGCTTCGAGCGTTTCGACAATGCCTGGGCCCGTCTTGGCCGAGAACACGGATCGCTTCGGAGGCATCAAATGCCGATCACGTCCCTTCGATCTGGTCCCGGCAACACGGTCACAGTCTGATGCCGGCCAGGTCGATCTGTTGGAGAACCGGCACGATGGTCATGATCCGCGTCAATCGCATGATTAGACGTTTGGTAGCGTCTGCGCCTCTACGCCTTGGGGTACTATCGACAAACCAGCAACGATACCTTTCGACCGCGCGCAGTGGACCGCGAAACCTCGTAGGCAAAATCGACGTGACGGGGGGTATCGATTCAAGTTTGAGACGTATTCCTCGCCAAATTCTTGGGCGGGTGTAATTGATCCGCACTGTCTGGGCCCTGAATCGTGATCCGCGCCTTCGCGCTCGATATCGCATCGAGTCGAGCATCTGCGCCTTCAATATCGCGGCAGGGAAACGGTGGTTCGTCTCTTGGATCAGCGATGGCGAGCGTGGATTTTAACATGATCGATGGTGCGCGACGATGGAGAAATTGCGGATATGTGAAAGTGGTATCATGGATCAACGATATGGTGGGGATTCATGCGCTGGTCATGGGCTGGATCGCCTGGTTCCGGTTGATCCTTGGGGCAGCTGAAGACTCATCGGCGGAATTTACCTGCATTCTGATCGCGGCTGTCAAAGGGGGGATGCCGATTTTTTCGCGGGCATCTTTGGCATGGCAAATTTCCGCATAACGCCCGGTTCGAGCCAAATGCACAAAGGCAGTTTTTCGTACCGGGCGGTACCCCGCAACCCTAACGCAAGGATGCAATACACAGGCGTTTAGTATGGTTTTGCTTACAGTTTTAACTGCCCTCTCAGCCCTCTTGTAGAAGGAACCTTCTCCAAATGATCTGCACCTCGCAGATCGGGCGATAAGGAATTTTGAGATGAAAAATGAAACACCCTCTTGGGAACAGTGGACCGTTGCAGCTCTTGGCTTGGCGTCTGTTCCCGCGTTTGGCTCAGGCCAAGAAGGCCCCGTCTGGGGACATTACGGCCAGCTGAACTTTGGCGTTCTGAGCGTTGAAACAACGGCGTCGATACAAACACTCAACGTTTTAATCCGACAACGACAACTCCAACAGCCGCGTCGGCTGACAATGACCCAAGCGCTGCAAAAACGGCTCTGAATTGCGCCTGACTCTTCGAACGGCTTGGCCTGACCGGGTCTTCCGCAATCAATGGTTCGACAAACAAGCCTGGACCGTCGACTACCACCGCACCGAGCCTGCGCAACTGGGACCTGAACTACCGCAACGCCAAACGCGGCGCAAATTTTTCTCGTTTGTCAAGCAGCACGTCACCGACGGTTCGCGAAGCCGACTTCTCGCGTACCGGCGTTGCAGCCTATGTGGGCATTCAGCGACAATCGCGGGCCAAGCCAGCTTGCTGCGTTTTGGCAGACCGGCCCACCCTGTGTCCGTCGCAATCGGGGGACACCAACCGGGTCGTTTGATGGCAGCCGTCGTTTTTCGCGTCGCTTATGACACCCCGTCTTCAACGGCTTTCTCTGCTCCGTATCCTAACGGTTCAAGAAGTCCTGAGCTCGGGCAATGACAACGACATTACGATGTTGGCCACACGCTACGTTCAAAGACTACGGCGACTAATTCGTCGACGCACGTCTGGGCTTATTCGTTCCGTGGACCACACTCAACGATCTGGTTCATGGGCCTCCGTCCGCTGTCTGCACCAACCAACCGGGTTCTGAACCTTTGCGGTTTCCGCTGGCCGCAAAAGTCGCGGGTGACGCAGAATTATGCTTACATCAAGCAGAAGGCATCACGCGTGATTACATCGCCGCGGGCGCGAACATCCTTCCTCGGTTGATTACTACGACGGCAACGACTTTGTCGTCGGCAAGGGTTTCCAGCACGCCTTCGGTTGGTGTCGGCCCGTGTGCAAGCGTCCTTTGAATGCGTATAACACCTAAACTTTACGCGGACACACCGACTATGACTTCGACGACTCGTCGGCCCTCCTTCAAGGATCTGGAGTGACCTTTGGTCGGCGCACGGGCTGGAGTTCTAAGGCAAATGCGCCTTTGCCCGATCCCTTCGGGCAAAGGCATTTCCGTTTGCATCATCATTCGTGAATTGCCCAACTGCAGTTTTACGGCATAAAATGCCCAAGCAGCAGTTAGGGCAAGCCTCGGGATCAAACCCGGCGGTCAAAGATGAGGCAAAAACGATGGTACGACTTTTCCACGATTTTCCTGTGTTTTGTTGGCACCCTGGCCGCTTGCGTGGAACCGCGCGGCTATAACCCAAGCGGCGACTTGGCCGGGGCGCCGTGCTTTTTTGCCAGGGGCCGATTAATTCGCATGCTTTGCAGTCGGGTCGCAAACAGGCCAGCGTCGCAACGCTGCGGGAATGCATTTCAGGCCGTGCCGACAGAGAGCTTTCCTCGTCCGATCCAACGCCGCGGTGCGCGGCGTATTCCGACGACCGCACACCCTGCAAGAGGCGCGCAGTCGGACAAGCAAAAGCGACAATGATTTCTGGGCGTCTGGAAGCTAACGGGCAGACCGCTCGACCCTGTGCAGCGCCACCTAAATATTTTAACAGCTCCGGCGGCAGGGGGACGCCCCCTGCCTAGGGTTTGTGCGCGTTGCGGGCCGAAACGATCGATCAGGCGATCCTTGTAATCTGATCGCGGGCCGCCCGTACTGTTCTATTCTTGGCGTCACGGTTTCACCCAAGCCGTCCGGATCAAGAATTGCAATATTCACCCGTCAGATGATAAAACGTGTCAGCTCCAGCGCGCGGCGCTGGCTGGCAGGGCTTTCAGCGCGATGATCCGGTCATAACGAGGCTTAGGTTCATCGCCCCAAATTCTTCCCATCCCGTCAAAGCTGCGGACCGTGGCGCGATAACAGTTCAACGTCGAGTTCTTGGCACACGGCGATCGAAAAACCGTCGATCTCGAGGTCGTTCATTACGCCGACGGATTGCACATAGGTTGCCGTGCCGTAGAACTTTTTCATTTCAACCTTCGGCCATAGGCGACGCCACCGCGTTTGGTGATCGCAGCAAAACAGCAACGATTGGGGCAGTTTCTGGGGTCAAATCTAGGCGCCGTAGTGCAGAACGCAGATCCAAGGTGAACAGGCCGGGCGAGCCGTGTCGGTTGTCGATCTCGGCTTGCCTTCAAGCCGTTCTTGCAGCACCCGAGAGCCTATCGTTGTAATCCGCACGCCGCGCCATGTCGATGGGTCTTCGAATTCTGTGTGGCGTGATTTCTTGACGGCCTCATATATGATGGATTGTTATAATCTGGAAGTATCTTTGATCGACTCTGTCCGGGAATGGCAGCGCAGATGGAATTTGCGGGCCTTTTCACGGTTCAAGTGTTCACATCATATACACCATTCTCTTGTTGTTCACGGATCTGACAGTCCTTAGAGTGTTATTGTGTCACTGTGGGCACAGGACGGTCGTCGCGCACTGGCAGGGTAAAAAAACGTTATCCTCCAGCGGTCCAAACCATCGCGACCTTGCGCTCTTTTGTTCTATCTCGGGCGTGGGGTTGGGGGCAGGTTCGCGTCGTCAAGCCGCCATATGCGTGATCCGGGAAATGGGCCGTCACTCATTTGTTGTAATCGCCGCCGACTTAGACCGGGCGGCCGGGGTTCTACAAATTGGCATCGGCAGACCGAACATGGGGCCGTGCGGTCAGTCGTTTTCAATTTGCCGCAACCGCGCGGTAACCGACAATCCGTGTGCCTCAAAGGCTTTCGGATTCGCGCCAGTCGTTTCTGCCGACGGGCCAATGCGCCGCAACGCAATCACCGTGTCATCGCGGCCAAAGTTTCGTCGCTTCATGAAATCCAGCACGGACAGCCCGCTGGAAAACCGTGCAGAGCGTGGTGGGCACACATGGTTCGGCCCCGCCAAACGTAAATCGCCAATCGCTTCTGGCGTCCCTGCCCAAGGAAGATCGCGCCCGCATGGGTGAATTTTCGCGCTCAGCGCATCCACAATCCGCGACGCAAAGTTCAAGGTGGCCTCAGCGCGATATCGGTTCTCAGCTTTTGCTGCCGTGCCACACTCCAGGCCGGTGATAATCGCCCGTTCTCCGCGCCAGCTGGTGCCCGCAATCGCGCGCCTTCCAGCGTTTTCAGTCGGGCATCTACGGCATCCGATACCAGCACGGGCCAATATAAGCGGGGTCTGTGGTGATCAGGATCGACTGGGGGGCGCTTTTCATCGTGCTCGGCCTGGGCTGAGCAAATCCAAGTGCGATCCAATCGGCGTCATTATTCCATCACGCGATCACAAGAATTATCCGACGGCCCTGCGATCAAATAATCGATGCCAACCTTGCCGAACACCCCGCCGTTCGCGGCAGCAAAGCATAGGCGTTGCCGGGGGCCGTGATCTTGTCCGACGGGCGGGATCGTGTTCCGGTCCCATAGGCCAGCGCGGCCACCCCTGCCGCCCCGCGATGCGGTAGACTTTCATCGACGCCGCCAGCCGTGCGGCCAAACAGCACCAGCGGTTCAAAACCCCATCCGGCTGGGCACAACCATCGCAAGCCCGTTTCGACGCACGCAACCTCGGCAGGGATCGCATTCATCAAAACAGAGGACGGGATAGCTCGCCAGACCGCCGACATAAAGCCCTGCCGGCAGAAACCGCGCTCCACGCCAGCCGAGCGTTGCACCCGTGTTCGTCTTGCCATTCGGCATCCTCGGGCAATTGGCGCGCGTGGTAAGGCGCGGATACGCGCGGCGGCAAGCTCAAGCGCGGCGCGGTCCTCGGTCGATTAACTTCGGCACGGGCCCGCGTCAACTTCGGCTACCGTGATGCGCAGGGTCTCGGCGTCAAGGGCGATACGGTCGAATTTCTTGGTCAGTGCGATCACAGCGGCAAATCACCGAACGCGCGAAACTCTGCCGCGATAATGTCGCGACAGTGTCCGTCACATCGGACTGTCTCCGCGTTTGGCCGACAGAGCGCTTGTAAAACGCCTGTTCAAAATCGGGCTGATTCAAAATGTCAAGGGCACACTCGCGCGCACTCGCGCACTCTCTCGCGGCGCAATGGGTATTTGAAAGAATCGTCGCACAGTCAGGCCTGCGCGACGAGGGAACAAGAAAGAAACGCTTAGGCCCGGATGTTCCGGAAAGCTTTGCGTGACGGTTGCGGCAAATAGGGGCGCGTCAACATCTTTCAACGTCACATCCAGCGCTTCGACGGCAGACGGATCACGCCGTCCCCTGCGAGTGTCAGCCAGCACGGTCCACACCGATGGCGCGTCCGGTTTCGGTGAAATTCGATTCTGCAACAGCGACAGGATGGTATCCCGCACATACGCCCTTGTTCACGCCCTGGCTTGAAGACGCGCTGCCCGTTGCTGAACCATCAATGGTTTGCACGCCGCTCAGGACGTGACGCGACTGCCGGCGTCCTCCCAGGATCGCGTTTCAGCAGCAAGGCAAAAGCGCCTTCTTTTTGCAGCCCGCACTTTCCGACCCCGAAACACAGCATCCTGCGCCAAGCGACGAGATCACCTGAGGTCTTCGACGTCCAACGCGCCGAGGTTTCAGCGGGCTTCGCGCCGTCTTCGAAACGTGCATCTTCGGTTCATTCTTTGATCCGTTCAAATATTTGCGCCCACGACCCGCGCAGTTTTTGCATCCCCACCCCCCCCTCACATGTCGTACCCGCGATCAGAATGGTAAACGTCGGCTGACGCGTTGTTTCACCTTCGGCGGCCATAACGGCAAGGATCAACGAGATTCGACGCCCGCAATCGTCCGCCATCACCGGCGCACCTTTCCACTTTTTGACGCCATGAACAGTCGCGGTGCCACCAATGGGACTTCATATTTGCCCCCATGCGGATCCAGCTCCGGCGCGGTGCAATAAAGCGGTTCTCAAGTTTTCTCTCCAGCACCGAAGTGCCGTCCGCCGTACAGAGCAGCCGCCATCATCTGCGCCTGCAGTTCGGTTGGAAGCCCGGGAAAGGTTTTTCGGTCGTCCAACATCAACTGCGCTGATTAACACCATTGGCCCGCGCGACCCTTGAGCCCCTTGTCGGTCTCGGTCAACATCGATCCCTGCGGCAATCCAGCTTTTTCACAAAGGCCGATAGCAGGTTGATGCGTCCCGCAAGCAGTTCGACTTCGCCAAACCGCACATCGTCGGGGGCAAGCATATAGGTGCCTCAGTTCGGATCCGGTCGGTCCTCAACCCGGTGGGTGGCAGGCACCTATGGCAGACGGTCCACGCCCTGAATCTCGATCCGGCTGGTGCCGCGCCGTCATACTGTGCGCCCATAGCGCGCAGGCAGGCGGCCAAGGTCCACGACTCGGGCCCCGGCGGGCGGCGTTGTTTAATCACGTCGTCCCTTGGCCTAACGTTCGCGGCCATCATGAATGTTTTCCGTGGCCCCGACAGAGGCAAACGAAAGTCGATAACCGCACCTTTCAAGGCCCCGCCTCGCGCCTTGGCATGCAGATACCGTGCGCAGGTCGATTTCAGCGCCAATCAGCGCAAGACCATCAAGTGTGAATGTTCCAATCGGACGCGCACGATGCGCACGCAGCCCCGGGCAATGACCACCTGCGCGTGCCCTTCGCCGTTCCAACAGCGGGCCAAGGCACAAGGTTCGACGCCCGCATCTTGCGCACGATGTCAATTATTCCGGCGCGTGTGTTGATCTCTCCGTGCAAATGACAATCGCCAGAACCTGACCGTCCTGCATCGCCGTCACGTCTGCGCCCCAGGGACCGCAAGAATTCGGTCATCGTGCGAATATCCGGAACAGGCCGCGGCCGGCGTTGGTCCAGCGTCAGCGCTTCTTCGGACAGAAGGGTCGCGGGCATCAACGTCAGAACTAAGCGTACCTTGGCCCCCGCAAATCGGAATTTGTCCGGACAGCTCCCGCCGGCCTTTGACCACAATATGAATCCATCCTTCAGCCCTTCCTTGCTTTTGCCGTCCGGGCCGTTATCTGTCTGCGTGCTATCATTCTGCGAGTCGTTCGCTTTGGGTTTTGTCGCTGCGCGGCAACGCGCTTGTGCCTTGCGGTCGGCATATTGGCTTTCAGCGCGGGCCTTTAGCCCTGGTCTTCCCGCAATTCATTGGGTTTTGGCGGCTTTTGAGGGGCGGTATCCTTTGCCATGTCGATTGTTTCTAGCGTAGCGAACCGATATGGTCCAGATTGCGCTTGCACCCTAATTGCGAATGGGGTCCCATCACCCCCACAGTGCTGGAAGTTAAGCTCAGTGGTAGAGCGGTCATTGGGGGTAAAAAAAAAAAAAAAATGCCAAACGAGGTTCGGGAGTTCAATCCTCCCCTTAGCACCAGATCCCCCTTATGATCATATCTTATGCCTTTGGCCTCTGTTTTGCTTTCGCAGCTCAGTGCCCATCTGATCGACGTTCCGCTGACCGGCTACTGTTCCGTGCCGTCACACCTCTCCGCGAATCGCCGATGATAAAAAACCCGACACTTGTGCAGCGGGTTTCAAAATTTTCCACGTTATGCGGATTAACCGCGGTAAATGTCAGACGGCAAACAAAGCGGCCTTTGTCGCGGTGACGGCACCGGTGGACAGACCTGCAACCGAATGCGACACCGGCGATCAGCGAACCGCAGCAGCCAGAAAACGAAGGCTGTCCAAATGGCCGCGTTACGGGCCGCTGAGCTGCGTCGATTGCAAGCTTCTTCGCCGCTTCAGCAGCTTGCTCGCTTCAGTCCTTGCTGCGGCATTGCCTCTTCGCCTCTTGGCGCGCTTCCTGAGCTTCGGTCACCGACCGTATCGACACGTTCTTCGCCTGTTGCTTGTGTCAGATCGGTACGTGCAGCGACGGCACCGCAGATAGGTCCATCCTCTTTCGCTCACTTCACCGTGCGGTAGACATATTGCCATGATGCCTGGCCTGTTGCTGTGCCAGCCTCTTCTGGATAGCGGTGGTCGGGTTTAACCCTGATTTGGACGCAAAAGCTGGTTCGACCAGATAGTCGGTCGGAATCATTCTTTGGCCTCGTCCGAAGCCGCAACCAGCAGCATTCAGCCGACCAACTGCAGCAAAAACCGCCCAACGGCAGAGCCGCAGCTTCGACAACAGTACCGGCTGCTTTGCCTGCACACAGCAACATTGGCCTGCGGTGTTGGCGGCAAATGTAAAGGCAGTGGGACAAGCATAAACGGCAGTGATAACGCGACCCGAGGCCCCAAACAATCCAGAACCATTGAATGCCGTCACGTGTGGCAGTCACTTCGTCTTCGCGTAGCGCTTTCAACACGGGCGGCGCATACGGCAGCGGATATAGCCCCCTGCTAGTAAAGACGCGATCAGCGGTGATCACCAGCGCACGGGCGCCGTCAGCACCAGTTAAGTGTGGAACGAATTGGGTCTGTCCCCGTCCAGCCGTGATCGGACGACAGGCCAAGCGCCGCGCCAAAAAGCTGGTCAGCAACAGGCCAATGGGCCACAGCGAACAACGGTACCTGCGAAAATTGCAGGCCACGTCGACATATGATCCGTCGGGTGTTTTTGTCAGTAAAGTTGTCGTATTTTCATGTATTGCCTCCCGGCAATTGAAATTTTACGCTAGGCCGGATGAACCGAAAGAACGCGCCCATGACAACAACACAAGACCTACGAGATAAATGATACCGCCCAATTTGAAATAATCCTCTCCTGAATCGGTGACCAACACCTGCCAACCATTTTACGGCCTCGATTTTTCCACAATGCCCGCCGAAAATCTCGTAGACCGTCCCCTGTCTAAGTCTTCGTAGTTTACAACTAAACAGGCCCACAATGCAGGTTTTTAGGCCGGAAATATAGCCCTCTGGGGCTTCGTTCTGCCCACGGCTCTACCTGCCCTGATTGCCACAGACACAAACGGAATTTCAGGGTGTGGGCCGCTTGTTTCGCTATGTTGCTCTGAGCTGCGTGTAAGTGGGCTCAACACACTGCCAAAACCGCTGTCATTCTGGCCCCAAGCCCAGGAACCAGCGGCCCGGCATGCTTGATCATGCGAGCGGCCTTGAACATCATCTCGTGCATCAATCCCGTTTTGAATGCGCCTGCGCTTGGCAACATGACGGACAGCGCATCTGGCTCGTTTTGAGCGTGTTTTTGCCAATCATGCGCAGGCAGAAATCATCGCAACGGCCGCCATTGGCACACCAGGTAGTTTTGTAATCAAACTTGCCAGAGGGCAGACGCCTCCAGATCCATGTCGGTCTTGAACTCCGAATGAAAACTGCTCATGCGTGGCATGCTCGCAGTACCAGCGGTAATGACCTCAGCGCGGATCAATCGCGCGCCTGGCAGTGGTGGGTGGTCCACCCTCCAGCATATACTCAGGCAGCAGCAAAGTGTTGCCATGCTTGTCAATGGTCCTCCGTCAAACGGTAGACCCGGCCGTGCCGGGTTGGGCTGACTGCCCGACATTGATCCAAATCTAGAGGCTCTTGCCAGACGCACTCACGCTTACCAGTGCGATGCATCACCCACTGCCGTTCCTCCGGGGTCAGCGCTTCTTGGCGGCTAAGCAATCGTCTCAACGCGGTGCGCGGCGCGGGTTTCCACTTGATGATGAAGGCAAATCTCGCGCGCCAGCGTTTTTGGCTTGCACGCTTATTTCCTGGCATCAGCTTCCAAGGAGGCAAAAGCCTCATCTGCGCGCACCAACAAAGGTGTAGGCACAAGCTGGCTGCATCGGAAAGCGCGCTCAAAGTTTGTATTCCACTCTCGATGCAGAATGCGCACACCCGGGCGCAAAAGCTAACTCCAGGCAAATACCCAAATTGCCCAGGTACACCGCAAAAAGGGCAGTAGCCGTCCACGCAGCGGTAGGTACGCCCCCAACCCAGCCTTTTTTGGTCCCACTGTTGTCCATAGCAAAGGTATCGAGATCGACTGGGGTGTAGCCCACAGCCAGGGTGCCAAAATCAATGGGCTTGCCGTTGATGGTGCTCGAGAGCAATTCTTGGTTCAATTGAGCGGGCCAAGATCGACCAAGAAGCCGCAATGAGCATCCAGGCCGCTGCCGTAAAGTCGGGCTCGGAAGGCACGCTGTTCAGACCAGGGCGCGCTTGAAGAAAGCGTTTACCACGGAAGGTCCTCTGATGGCCACTCAAAATCATTCTTGCCCAGACACAGAAGGCAAGGTAACTTTAAGACATCGCTGTTGGGACACCAGACGCACCGGAAACGCTGGATCGACTACAGGCATTGGTCTTGAATGCGTCTTGGAGAATGCTTGCCGATCATGCCAGTCCGGCGTGGGAACCTGAAGAGATAGGGGCAGTTTCTTTGGAAACAATAAAGTCGGTTCATCTGAAGTCACCTGCAGGGTTAATCTCAGATGAAGGCTTTTAAGTGCTTTACCTCAATAGGTAAATCAACAAATGTTCGACTGCGAGTCACCGATTCAGGCCTCTTGTTAAGCGCCCGCGCGAACATACGCAGGCCTTCAGAGGGGAACGTCATGGAACCTGGCCAAAGTTCGCCAGTTGCTTCAATATTCGAACGTGTCCTATTGACACAGGTGGGAATACCGCGCCTAGGGGTTCACCCTGCATTTGCCGTCAAAAGATCAATTTCGTCCACGGGGAGCCGCTTACTCCAGCCCTTCACCTCAAGCTCGGCGTTTGATACATCTCGTCGACGTCCCAGACACAAGGTAGCCGACGAATCTCTATGCGGTTCGGGGATACCCAGCAAGCTGCGCAAATCCGCATCGTGGTAACACGCCTGACTCCCCATGCGATGCCGCTTCGGCGCGCGCGGCAAGCCAAAAGGTTCTGGATCGCGCAGACCGGTGCTATAAAAGGTCCATACTTTGATTGTTGGGTGCGCCCAGTAACCACCTGCGCCGCGGCATGCGATCAACAAGGTTACGCATATATTGACGGGAGCCTTGCGTAGCCTTCAGCTTGAGGCGACCGGTAGGTCGTCTGCCGATCCCACCTCGAACAATCTGGCGCTCCTCGTTTGCGGTGTTGAAGGCTGCCAGAGCCTGATCGGTCGCGCCCCTTGCTGTCGCGGATCAACGATGAAATTCCAGCGGTTTGTGACAGGCCGAACGGAGGGCGCGTGGTGCGCGGCGGTCAAAATTCGGTGCAGACATCGGTCTGCAACGGAATCGGGCAAGAATCTGATGCGCAACGATCACGGCGGGTAAAGATGCCCTTTGTACACGGCGTCCCGCGGTTCAGCATCTGAGAAAGGCGGGGCGGTGCCACGCGGACGATAATCCGGGCATTGGTTCAATTCCCCACAATACATTTCTGCCCTGCGCCTATCCCGCTTGTCCACGCGGGCTAAGCCTGTACTGTCTGGCCGGATCTTCTGACTTAGGGTCGTCTGTTGCACGTCTCCCTGGATATCTCCAGTGGCCTAGCGCTAAACCAATTCCGCCATTACATGCGTTGGCACGTGCAGGACTTTTCGACCCGCTTCCCGATCTCTTCCGCCACGCGGACACCAGACCGTCCTATTTGGGCCAGCGCTATCCCGCCCGGAACAAGCCATATTCGCGGACACTGCGTTTGGTCGCGAAATCTTTCTGCATGACGCGTCAAACTCGTTCCCATGAAATGACCGCCTATTTGCCGGCATAGCGTGAATAATAGGACGCCCCGCCTAGCAGTGGGAAAACCCGGCCCAGATTACGGCGCAAAGGTTTCCATAAAGCGGTGTGCGGTTTGTGAATTCTTGCCCTTCTTGAAGGACAACGAACCGCTGCATCGGCCAAGAGAATATCCGCCAGCCCGTCTGCAGCTTTGGCGTAAACGGTCGGGTTTTGCTGAGGCCCTGCCTGACCGCACCAAGGCTGCGCACGGTGGCAGGTATGAACTGATACGCCCAATGGCGTGTTGCTGTCCGGTGTGCGGTCGATCCAGCGATAGATTTCGCCGATGGTCCTCTGTGTCGGCGGCTGCGGCGGCAGGCGCTTGCCCCGTACTGCAACGGCGTCGTACCCTTTTGGGGCCGGCCTCGGCCGCAAAGCAATGAGGCTTTTTGAGGTCAAGCCGCAGTGCTTGACACGCTGAACGCCTGAAAGGAACGCTGCGGCTGCTGATCGGTGGGGGTACGAGGCCTGCGCTTTGGCTGAACCTTGTGGCGCAGTTTTGATCTGCCCCTGTCCCGCGGGAATTGCGATGGCGTTAAACGAAATTATCGCTTGCATGGCCGAACCGGCCCCCGAGAGGCCTGAAACTTATCAGCGCTGGCAGCGGTGGCGGCCATCGTGCGGCCGTTGCAAGAAATTGGCAGTGTGTGTGTAACTTTCATGTCATCCCCCGATGATGAAAAATTTGTCATGGCCCTATCGTGACCGCTGACGGGCTTGCGCTTTTCATTTGCGCAAGCAGGTGGGGTCGGGGGCAATCGACGGATAGGGGGGCGGTATCTATTGGGATAGAAGGGCTATCCCGCCGTGCGGTTGCCCCTGTCGTTTTCAGACGGGGATTTTGGCGGCGCGACACGTCCAGACCGCCCGCCGCGAACGTCCTGGCACCCAAACAGGGATTCGCGGTAAATGAGGTAAAAACGTATACCCATGACCCCCCTTCCGAGCGTCAAGCCTGCCTTTCAGAACCTAAAACCATGATATTTTCAATTGCTAATCCGAACCCGCAACGTGCTGTTTTGTCGGAAAGTTTGCCGCTAGTCGGTTCCGCATAATACTTTAAGAATGGAAGTGCATCTCATGACGGATGAAACGTCGCCGGTATCCCGACACCCGACGGGGCCGCTGCGTAATCGATACCGATTACGAAGCTTGCGCAGACAACAAGAAGGCAGCGTCGGGCGCTTCGGCCTTTGACATTCACAACCCGGTCTTTGCGATCTCGGGCGTGTTCATCATCGCCTTTTGTTTTCTACACGCTCGCCTTGCCCGACACTCGGGCGCATTGTTCACTGCTGGCTGTTTCGTCAGTGACAAAGGGCTTTGACTGGTTCTCTTTATCTCTGCGGAAAGTGTTTTGTAATTTTTCTGCCTGATGCTGATTGTTTTCCAACGCTTTGGGTCGTGTGCGTCCTTGCGGTGCGGATGCGATCCCCGACTATACCTACCTTGGGTGGTCTCGATGCTATTCGCAGGCGGCGCATGGGCATCGGTCTGAATTGTTTCTATGGTGTCTCCGAAACCGCTGTCGCCATTTCTCAGCTCTATGGGCGGCACCGCTTTGGGCGAAGATGGGCTGCGCAGCGATTGGGCACCTTTGGGTGGAGCGGCAGGCGATCAGGTCGAAAGCGACACGTCCTGGCATGGCGGCAACGATTCTATCACTGGGGTCCTGCATCCTGGGCGATCTATGCCGTCGTGGGTCCTGGCGTTGGCGTTGTTCCAGCTATAACAAGGGTTCTTCCCTCTGAACCATCTCCCTCTGCGTTTACCCGATCTTGGGCGAACGTTGTTTGGGGCTGGCGGGTCACCTGATCGACATCCTTGCGGTATTTGGCACCGCTCTTTGGCTGGCGAACTTCGCTGTCTGGGTGCCACGCAAAGCGCACGCGGGTCCTGAACGAGCTTTTGGCCTGCCAGTTCGCCTCGACGGCTCAGGTTCTGTTGATTACCGGTATCACCGCGATTGCGACAGTATCCTGTGCTGCGCGCTTTTGGAACGGCGGCGTAAATCCTGTTCCGAGATCAAAACATGGGGCTGGCATTCCTGCCTGCTGGGTGTTCGTCCTTCTGGTGGGGCGACATGGCGATCCTGTCGACCTTGGGGTCAATCTGGTGGCATAATGCCGAATACCCTGCCTGCCTGTCAACCCGTTGGCCGTGAAGACGTGAAACTTTAATGCAAGGCTGGACATCGTTCTATCTGGGCAATGGTGGATCAGCTGGTCGCCTTTCGTGGGTAAGTTATCGCCGCGTAAGCCGTGCCGTTCCGTGCGTGAATTGCCTCACCCTGCGTTTTGCTAATCCAAAGCGTGGTCTGGCGTTTTGTGGAATGAGCGTCTTTGGTGGCATTGTTTCGTCGACGTCAAGTGGTCCCAGCGACGGCTTAACACGCCGCGCAGATGCAGAGCTGCCGCGCCAGTTTGTTCGCGATGCTTGATGCGCTGCCCTCGCCGGGAATCAACATCGCTGATCGGGCATTGTGCCTGGTCATCGTGTTCTTTGTTGACCTCGTCCGGACTCCGGCTTCCGCTGGTTGATCGACACGATCAGGCCAGGCGGCAAGTCGATGCACCGTGCCACGCGCGTGGTTCTGGTGCAGACTTTCGCAGGTGCGGTCGCGATCCGTGCTGCTGCTTTCGGCAGGCGGGCCCTCAAATCGTTGCAAGTCGAATGGTTATCTCTGACCGGTTTGCCGTTCACTACGTGGTTCTGCTTGTTCTTGTTGCTATGCCATTCATTCGTGCCTGCTCGACGAGATGAAGTCGCAGAAGTATACACCTGAACCTGATGCGTTCATTATCTGAGCGCCGACAAGATCAATACCCCCCGTGGCCCTGCGCTGCGGGGGGTTATTTTTTATGCCCCGCAGCGGGGAATATCACTGTTTGCACTCCTCCACCCTCTATATTCCGACTAAACTGTCGATTGACATACCCTATTATTCCATCAGGTTTAGCGGCAACGTCTAGCCACCCGCGCACGATCACGGGGACGCCCGACACAAATTTGATGTGCAAGGAGTTCCATGATGATCCCATTCCCAAAAACGCAATTTGGCCGTGATCCGACAGGTCTGCGCCAGCGGACCGCCTGATCTTGCGTGCCGCGTGCCGCATCCCTATTCAACGCCACCGAATAGAGCAGCCTATGCTTTCACGCCCCCCAAAGACGCCAGACCCCGATGAACGCGCTTCCCCCGACCTATTCCGATTCCGCTCGCACCTGACGAAAGGCGGAGATCTGGCCGGCAAATCCGTGCCTGGATACCCAGACCTACACGTTGCGATATCACCGTGCTGGCAAGTTGATCCCTGACCAAATGAGGGATGCACAATCTCAGCAACCCGGCGGGTGCGCCGGTAAGGATTTATCACAGAGCTAAAGCAGTCCTTCAGGCTGCGGTCGGTTTATCTACTTGCGGATGTGGTTGTGACGGCCCCGATGCGCAAAGGAAAAAGTCGGCAGCGATCTGGCCAGCGTTCTGGGTCACACCAGCGGGTCCCAAAGGCGCTTGCCACTGTTGAACAGCCTCTGGCTTCGCTTTGTGCGCGTTTCGGTCGCCGTCCTTTGATGGCGGCCCACTCTGTGACGTTGCAAATGACTTGGCGCTGATGAATCCCTGCTTTTTGCGAAATTTCATCTCCACAGCCACCGAGGGCCCGCGCGAAGTGGCAATGCTGATCGCACCACGGCTGCTGGTACGCGCAGATATGGCCCGTTGGTGGCATCGGCTTGCGCTGATTTTGGCCTCGGCTTCAGCGAATGCAACCTGAGTGCGCACGCGACATCGCCCGGAATAGAGGCAGCACACGCTGCATTGATCAAACGCAGGCCTGGGGCTTTTTTGCCGCAAACGTGCAAGGGCGGCAACCCTTCGAAACATTTCATAAGGCAACTGAAACATTTAATACTTTTGATTGTTTTTTATCGGCTTTAGTAACCCGCCCTAGAACAGGTAGCCAATCGTGCGTGACCAGCCCCTATAAAGCAGCCCGAAATGGCAATGACGAGGGCGATATGAACACATGACGAAAACACCCCACAGCTTGGCGGGGCCCACGCAGCCGCAGCATCGGCATGAATGACCGGGGCCGCCGAATCAGTGCGGCCTCTCCTAGTCAGCGCTTTTATGCGCAATCAGCGGACGGAGCGCTCCTGCTTCCCCGGGATCGAGTTGAAACCTCTGAACCACAGGCGCCAAGCCCAAGCCGCAACCGCCAAGAAAGCGCGCGCGCGGCCAGGCCACGCGTGACACCTGCACCTGCCCGCCGCGCCTGTCGTAGCCAAGCCCCCGTGGTCGCGCCCCCGCCGCACTGCCGGCCGGTTTTGCCGGCGAGAAGCGCGCCTGTCGCTTCGCCAAGTCCCGAAGCCGGATATCAAGGCGGTTCGGTCGGCAACTCGCTTGCTGCGCAAGCGCTGGTGGAACACGCCCGCGCACTGTTACAGCCCGTACGCAAGACGTGCTGCGCGACAAGAATGCGACGTCGGTCCGCGAACTTGCCCGCACCACAACCGGCCGGCATCACACTGCACGGCGGAAGGAGGA
>Ga0163217_1053860_pt1 | contig 18554 bp, 5 predicted proteins | sample SynspAceP_FD_185933 | JGI IMG/M metagenome (GOLD analysis project Ga0163217, IMG submission 185933) | Saline lake microbial communities from Ace Lake in Antarctica - Synechococcus sp. Ace-P (PacBio error correction) | ecosystem: Environmental > Aquatic > Non-marine Saline and Alkaline > Saline ...
AGAAAGGAGAGAAGGTGGCCCTTCTTATTGGGGGGGGGGGAAAAAATTTTTTTTTTTTTTTGGGAAAAAAAAAAATAAAAGTTTTTGTTTTGGCCTTTGGGCTTGATTTTTCGTCAGTTTGGGATTTTTAAAAAGTAAGCCAAGTTTCCGCAAAAATGACAATTTTTAAAATCTCTAGGTGGTTAAATTTTTTCCAAATTTAATTAAAATATGCGTTGCAACCTGTTTCCCCCCTTTTTTTCAATGCTTTTTCCATTTCTTTTGCTAGAAAAAAAATAATAAGGATTAGCAAATTTATTTGGGGAAAAATCTCACTAATGCATTCGTTGCAAAACCTTTAATTGAATTAACACTAAATAAAAGGTTCATCTCGCAAATTGAAACGAATAAACGAGTAGTTGAGGATTTTGTAAAAATCTTTTCTGGCGATTTTATGCTTTTGGGTTTGTATACTAAGTTTTTGGGTTGCATACCGTTCACAAGCCGCAAAAGAAATCTGGTTCCCACAACCGTTCTACTTTTCCATGCGGGACGCCATGTTTGCTCAAATTTAAAATAGAAAGGCTAAACTAATAGCCTTGCTATTTCCCGTGACGATAGGAAGTTAAAAAAATGAATCCTTAAATTTATAAACAAAAAAAATTTGAACCGCGCTTTACTTATAATTGGATCAAATCTATCGCAAACCTCTTAAATTTGGAAGTAGTTATCAAATCATTGTCATTTTTTTCAACCTTTTCCACTTTCATCGTATTTTTAAGTGTGTGATGAATGAAACATTGGAAGCAATTAATATGTTCGGCGAAAAAGCGCTCGAAAAAAGCAGTTTAATTTATTGTGTTTCGAAGAGAGCTGATGTATCACAATATTGCAATTTGAATTGTGGCTTTTTCGTTAGCGCTAATTTTGCCTATAATCTGTTAAAAAATATTTTGTTAATAGTCCCCCACAACCGAAATTCGTTCACGCAAAGCCTGATGGAGCTGCCCAATATGTGGCGATATTTTTAAGCAAAAATACGGGAAAAAAAAATTCAATCCTAATAGAGTTATACCCCGCACCGATAGACCCACAAAACTCTACAAACAAGCATCAGATGAAATGTGGAAGTTAAAACAATAGAGCGAAACGTTTTAATGTAAATTAAGTATCGAAAGTTGTTATGACAAGAAGTGTTATTTGAAACATGATAGTATTAAATCATTGGGGCCTAAAATTCAAGGAATACCTGAGAAACGCAATTAGGTTAGCTTGGCTGTTATCAATCCTTCAATTGACAGCTGCTCACAAGGTGCCAATTGGAAGCATCGATAGAAATTGATAATGCGGTAAACTGTTATGAACCAATTTGGGGTAGGAGACTTTACCTAAGGGAAATAATCGGTGAATATGTTAAAGGCCTCTCCAGAAATAATCACACAAGCACAAGCTCTACGCTGTTTTAGCTGTTGGTTGCCCTGACACGTGGTTTCGAACCAGATTAAATTTACCCATGTTAGAACGTTATTTAAAATGACGTTAGAGTTGAGGTTTTCTAGAATCTGAAATTATGCTTAAGCTGAAAGCTTTAACCTAAGCCAATTTTAATATCCATAATCAGCCGTGTTGTTTGAGATTCTCTATGGACAAGGTTTGGTGGCGAAAAACGGTCTTCAAAACCAGTTTTTCTCGAGCTGCCCCCTGTCTCCTTATGGCATAGAAAGATTCATTCAATTTTGAACGGCGTACGTCTCCTATGCCGTGAAGCCCGTATGTTCTAAACTCAACTTATATGGGCCGGAATCACGAAAGCTCAGACTTACCCACAAAAAAAAGGTAAGTTTAGTGCTCAAAAAGAATTTCTAACTTATTGTTTCTATGTCAAATTAGTTTTACCGAGAAATTATCTTAGGCGTCTGCATACTTATTGTGAAGTGCTTTATCCTGTATCGTCAAAATGGAGTTATTTATGGCTAGGGTTTAACGACTGTTTATCTTGTTTATATTGATTGTCTGTCACATGCTAAAGCTAACGATATTTAAAAAAAACAAATTTTAGGTTGGGGGGGGGGGGAAAAAAGAAAAAAAAAAAAAAAAAAAAAACCCCTCCTTTCCCTGGGGTTTTTTTTAATTTTTTCTTTAAAAGGTGGGGTGCTAAAGGAAAAAAGAGAGTATTGGGTATCACTCCCAAAATCTTATAATGAAGAATAGCTTATACAGAATATCTGTTCTTTATTTGCCTAGATGCTGATATGCAATAGTTTTTCAAATATTTTCCTGGCATGGTCAAATTCAGATGAGCGGTAGATGCTAGTCCAAACAATTACCCGAAATGATCGTTATAGTATAGTGGAGCCAAGAGAGAGTGAGAGACAGTTCGCCGACGAATTCACTGACACAAAATAAGCGGGATAAAAAACCAAGCTCTAGAATATAATGGTGGATGCAGATAAGTTTTATTCACTTATTAAAGATGAGCTTATTCCAACCATGATCAAATTAATGAACATCAGATAATAGATGCTTACGGGCTATTCATTTACAGGGCTCCGGTACATTCAAAAGCTTATTTATTACGCCAGACACTTTTTAAATGCTTACATCGCCATAGATCTAGCAATCGTGGTTGGGATAATCAATTTTATGCTTCAATGGCAGTTAGACTCCTTTTATATCAAACCTTCATTAAACAAGCGTCGAATTGTTTGTAGCTACTTCCGGAGAGAGTTAGCGAGGTTATCCTAAAGACAACTATTGTTGAAACAATTGAAATTGAAAAGTTAATACAAAGCCAAAGCCGGGCTGTATTTTGGATTCAATCATATTTGGGTTAGATGAAATCATAATCGATGGCCAATTTTTTAAAGTTTTTATAAAAGGTCTACGTTCGATTTTTGAACGTTATATGATTGATGGATCACACGAGGTTATCGCCCGCTGATGAAGTTAAATTTACATTTTGAAAAAGTGGTCCGAAAAGAATTAGGACCAACTTTTTATCTATTGAAGAAATCATCAATTGGTTTGGCTCGAAGCGACTTTATATTATACGCAGTTTTGGTTACTGATAATTGACAGAGCAATCGAGTTTTTTCTGCTGAAGCCTGAAATATTATCCTTTAAATCTGGGCGAATGCATGGGATAGTTTAAGGTGAAGCCTATTTGTCAGAGGTGCAAATAAATTTGGCATTGGACTGCTATAAAAAATCTCTTAAGTTTAAATCCACAAAATGAAAACGCAATAAAGAGAAAGTTTTCACAATTAGCAAAATAAAAATGAAAAAGCACTGGTCGGAGGTTTTTCTAAGCCTCCAACCACCATTCCCCGAACTGTCTAGTTTAAGTGATTTGCGGATTTAACCGATGAATTAGATGGTGAAGATCACCTTTTTCAGTAATAGTAATGCAGTTCCAACCTGATAGGGTATTTGGGTCCGCTATTGGGCGTGAAGCCGAAGTTAACCTTAAAAATACGGCAAATTACCGCTGTTTCTGGCAACAAATGTTTGGGACTGGTAATTGACATCTGACTGACCACTTTTGCAGTCAGCAAGTCAATAATCCGCGAAAGTTAGTCGACTGCAGGTCGCCCCCCAACCTGTCATCCGATTTCAGCCTTTCAGCTTTCTGCCACCCCACCCACACCCAAGTTGGTCCAAATTTCCATGCATCACTGAAGTCGGGCGGCAACACCACCACCTGTGCTCCCGCGTACTGCGTCCCTCTGCAAAATCCCCGCGCGCCCGATAGGACTTTGAGTAGCGGGGCTCCGAAATCACGCAGCCGGCTGACTGATAAGAAAAATTGCAGTATTTGAATTATTGGTAGTGAAAAAGTAGTGAGCCCGAAATCTATAAGTTCGGTGGGTCTGAGGTAACCTCGATGATTTGTAAATGGAAAAAATGGTGTGCCCAACCCTGACTAAATAATTGTTTTGGTATGACTTTTTTGTTTGATTTGTCGTGTTTAAGGACATCAACATACCTGTGGAATGTTTGGTTCTGAGCCACTGCGTTTCCACCTTCGTTTAATTAATAATCAGTGGAATAAAGGTGGAACATGTCCGAAATTAAAAAAAATAATTTACAGATAATTTATTGAGTCAAATAACCCTCCAAAAAAGCTATCGTCACTTATGTCGACGCCATGTAATAAACATCTTAAACTTTAAATGTATAGACGCATCAGGTGCGAAAACGTATTACTTTCCGTGCGCGAGTCGAAGGTTAAAGAGGTAAAAGCGTAAGCTGGGTAAGTGTTGATTCAATAAGCTTAGTTTTAGCAGATACTGGCGACGAATTGTTTTTCAGTAGCAAACCAAAACATTAGAAATACCCGCACTAGAAAACACATTAACAAACCAACAGAGGTATCTTAACTGGTCGATCAAGTTTTCGAACTTATAAAGTTTATACGAATTAGATCATCGCTCAATCTATTGCAGGCGCACTCATGTTCTGGAAGTCGCCTACAATCTGCATGCAAAACCTGAAAAATATGGTAGTGTTAATGTGATAGTGAACATAAACTAAAAAATTTGCCCGTATTTCTTTAAAAAAAAATGCAGTGGCAAAAGGTTACTCTGGTGCAACAACAAGCTAGTTAGTGTTTTAAAATCAGCATTTAAACTAGTAATCGACTAACGGAAGATGATATCTCAACATTTCTAGTCAATCCCATTTGACCGAATAAAAAAGATGACTGGTGTGAGTCGCAATAGATTCTAACACATAGCGAGGCCATCACGTTTTTACTAAAAAGGTTAAAATGAAGTGGCAAAACCAAGACGTAGCCGATATTTATCGTCTTGCAATTTATTCACTGGAGCACGATAATCGAACGTAAAGCAAATGTTATGGACTGATATTACTATGTCACAGGTGTGTAAATGGTTGAATACCGTCTGTGTCAAACCAAAACCAAGCAACATTATTGAAATTCCTCTCCACGATTAGTGCTGAATATTTTTGGCAAAGCGGCGCAATATCAGCTCAACAAAGTGAAATTTTGTTGTTTCCTTCCAAAAACAAATTCAAAAAATTATGATAACATATACGGGGGCGATCCAGATATGGAAAGAGCCATAACATCAGCAGGTTTGTTTCAAATGAAAACCCTAATATTCGGCCTCTGACCACAATGACTGCGCAGAACCTTTGCAACGTGGGCAACTACAATCGGGAGCAAGACCATTCAGCAATGTGGTCAAAAGCCCTGGTCATAACATCGTAAAAACACGTTGAATATATGCTCATTACAAAAGTGGATCAAGTGAGGGATTCGATAAACGGAGCTTTTGGGTTTTTAAATAACGAGTGTTAGCCATTGTAAAAAATTAATTTACGTCTCAAAATGCCCGCTATTGAATCAAAATGTTTTAAAAGCGATATAGCGGCTTTGACAATCTAATTTTGAACAGTTTCCCACATATCACCTTTGTTGTTTATTTATCGTCATTCAGAGGCTTCATCTTAATCTAACTGTCAGTTCGAAGAGACATTTCATAGCCTTCTTCCCCAAAGTTCCTGAACCAAAAAAACTCCCAACCAGATCCGGTACGCGTCTTCGAGAGTAAACCTTTTTACGGGCAGGTTAACCCGACTATTAGAATAATGCCATGGCACTTAAACCCTAAACCAAAGACTTTCCATTGACCTTAAAGGGTTGCACTCAAAACTCTATGGGCATTCTACAAATATCATTTAAACAGCATCAAAAGATGAGATTTAAAGCAATTAATCATCCTCCTGTACCGATTTATCACGTGATTCACAAGTCAAAGCTAGACGGTTTTAAAAAAATCTTAATAGCCTCTGTTTTTTTTTCAAACTACTACTTTCTTGTCGACAAAATCTGTTCGGTAAGTCTTTTGTTAAATTCTGTAGATTTCTTGGCAATGTTCCCTGATTAACCTAACTAGTTCAGGCATTGGTGGTAAAGGGTCCCCACTATTGGATCGTTTGATACAGGCTGTTTATAGACCTTATCCAATTTTAAATATATGAGTGGAAAATTACAAAATGTATAGCAGAATGCAGTTAATCCGTCTGCCAAAAGTCATTTTTTCTCAATACAAAGTAAAATATAAATAAAATTGGGGGAAAGTACCAATTAGCTAAAATGAAATTAACGATATCTTTTAATTCATTCTACCATAATATAAGTCCCTCAATTATTAACAGTTGATGGCTCTAAATTTTGTGTCCTACATCCATTAAAACTGGCTTTAGGTTTATTTTTAACTGTATCGCGGCTTTTTGTATTGAATTGCATTTATGTTTGAGCAAATCTCGCATGCGCTCATCAATTTCTGGCAAAATGTGGCGGCCAAATATTGGAATCAATGTAATCCGGTGTGGATTTATCTACTAAGTGTTCTCTTTTTTATTCAAGCAATAAAAAGGTGATACCGCCTAATCGCTTAATTAATCTCATGACATGTGGTATATACCCCGCAGGGCGTGGATCAAATTTATTGTATCCCAATCGTTTTGAAAACTTGTATACTTCATCAAGGCGCTGGAGTCCCACTAGGCTGATTTAGAAATCTTAGCTGAATGAGTACATGTGGTTCTTATATAAATACTCTATGAATGCACCGGACACTGGAAACCCTCAACTAGAAACTTTTCATAAAATTCCATCATATCAAAAGTTCGAATGTAAAACATTCTTATCTCGCTTACTCCCATCGATGTTGTCTTTTCCGCAAATCGTCCCAGTAAACGTCCTAATGCATACATACCTAGAGTGGCGTTTTCTAACATGTCAGATCTTATCTTGGTATACCCATATTCTTCAAATGGTAGTTACAACTAACGTTCTACTAATAAAGATTTTTTGAAATCTACTTTTTCAGTTTCCTAATTTGTGATATCTGCCATTGCTTTCTAGATCGTACAAAACAATTTTGGCTCATAGATAGTGAGTTTCAGCATCTGAGATGCCTGTCCTATCCTTTCATCAATTCATGAGCTTTAATATATTTTGCGTTTTGCCATAACATACTCCTGTTTGAGTTATTTCTTGTTATTAATTTTAAAACTTAAAAAAATCCGAAGCCGTAATTTTAAATTTGCTATTGGTTGGCAATCCTGTACTACCTGAAAACGCACTCTGGCCTTTTCATCAAATGTCTACATCGTGGTCAAGAAAAGTTTGATGAGTATTCATATAACTTTGAGACGAATATATGAAATGCTCGTTTTATTGCGTCGTCCCTTTGTCCCATGCAATAGGAATTTAAATCTGATTATGGTTCTTCTGAATCAACAATACTTTTTTACTGGCGGAACTTTGAAGGCCACTTACTTCATTGTTTGAAGGACTGTGTTGTGCCCTTTATTCAAAGGTGCGCTTTGGGAATGTCCGTAGAGCAAGCCTTTGTGGGTATCTATTACCAGATTCCGCAATTGGTGTGTCCGATGAATTCAAACTGAAGCCATGAATCAATACTAAGTGAACATTTTTAAGAACTTTGGTTGAAATGACACTCATGAAAGATGTATCCACCAGGTGGCACTTTTAATTTTCTACCCCAAACTAAAAGTGATTCTCTCTAATATTAATTCTGCAAACGATTCGATCAGTTACCAAAGTGATTCAAAGTATCGACAGCTGTTGAATATAGCATATCTTCACAATTCTTCAGCAGTAAGTCTGAAGACACCGTGGTGTTTTTTTAGATTCTTCTCGATAATATTCAATACCTTAAATTATCAAGAAAGATCACTCCATGCCTGAAGAAGTGGACGAAATACAACTTGTTGGATAAGTTCCATTTCAAATCATTAACGATACATTAACAGGAAATACCTAAACAAGTTTGAATGTTTCAAGAAATTCCACTACTAATTTGAGTTCATGAAATGAAATTTATATGGGCTAGCGCATTAACATCTCGAACCATGACCCGATAATTACGGAACGTGCCTTTCTATATAGTGCCTTTAACTCATAGTCAATCCCCACTGATTGAGATGATGATTCGTACTTTGTAGCGAGCCTTGGAATAAAGGAATAGTAATAAATCCAACATTCGTCAAGAAAATAAGGTTAATTAAAATGATTAGTTGTTTCAATCTGAAGAGAAAAATGAGTTGGGGAATTGATAAAGCTTCCTAATCTCCTGCCGTAGAAGCTAATAAACTGTATTCCATCGAGCAGTTTATTGAATGCTGTTTTTTTTTAGGATGCGCAGCTGGAAAAGCTTGACATTATTGGCTGCTTTTATGGTTAAAGCCTCAGACCTTTACAATGTAATTTCTGCCTGGCGCGATCCTTAAACGTCGCAAATGCCGATCTAATTGGAAAATTGTGCCACCCTGATGCAACTGCGTTTGTGAGCAGTATTTTATAAAGCTTCTAAGCAGCATTGGTATCTTTTTTGCTTCATATCGGCTTCAGCTAGAAAGTTTAGCCCTACAACAACCATGAGTAAAAGGCTGAATTCGAGGGGTTTGTTTCCGGTGAACACATGTCTGGCTTCTTACATGGTTTTAAGGATAGTTTGAATGAGGGCTATGGTTCAAGTACAAAACGTAATGAAGGTTGAACCAAATTTGACTGTTTCCGCTTTTTTCAGTAAACACGATTTCAACAGTTAAAATCAATCGTTTGACTGGTTTTTCACTCAGGCGTGGTGAAAACCTATTGATCACTTTTGGACTAAGCACTGTGTTTAAATGATCAATCAGTCTTAATGTAATCACACTAATCTAATCTCCCGTTTTAGTATAATTAAGTGGTCAGCCCCAAACCAGAGAGAAATCTGTGATGTTCCTCACCCATATAAAGGTCAATCAAGAACACAAACTAACACTGCAACCAGAAGTGCTAGACGAATTTTTCAACTGAAAGATATCCCGTTCGAGTGATTGATTTTCTGTGAATGAAATCAAATCTTGAATCAATAAAGGTTTTCATCGGGTGCAGGCAAAACAAGACTGGCCGTCCCTTGTATGTGTAGAAAATGCAGATTGTGTATCAATTCATTAAAACAAAGCCGCGCCCTAACAAACTGCGTGCTTTTGGTTATCATAGAGTTACTGTTATGGGTTAGAAACTATAGCTTTTTGGCTATGGCTGCTAAGGAGATGAATGTTGTCATAATATAAGTTTCAGTGACTGCCAAGCTTTTTTTCTCAGCTTAGGCCAATAGTCCTTTTGGTATCTCTTTCTCCCTGTTATCAATATCTTTCAAATGAGCCATTATGACAACAATTTTTCTTGTAACGGGACCTTAAACACAAACAATCTGAGTTTCAGGCATGCTTTCACAAAGATCTATTATATGCGTCCCAAGGTAAGTTTTTTTTTAGAATTCCTAATGTTTTTTCCTAATCTTACTTTTTTAGACTTTTTTATTTTAAGGCGTGAGGTTTTAGGTTTATCATCCCAAATATCTATCATTTTTTCTAACAAAATTGGATTTTGAGGTAGGGCAGTAAATCAATTACCCTGAGAACATTTTAACCCTTCACTTAAACGTTTGATTGAGTGAAATTCCACTAAAAAAGTCCCTTCTAGAAGGTCTAAGCCAATGATTCTATAGCAATGAACAAAGTGAGCATTGAATGACGTTTGACTAAATTCTCCAATATTTTGTTTATGTCTACTGAAGGGGGAGGTACTTCGGATTGATAACACATGTAAGCCAAATATCATTCTGTCCCGATAATACGCGTCTTGAATGTCCCAACAAATACTATTGTTAGCAAAAAATCTTGATCCTGTTCGCCTCTTCGGATTAAAAATTTTCCAGCTAGTACTTTAGAAGCGCGCGCCTGATACTTCGTTACTTATCTCAAAACCTTTATCTTATTAGCCTCATGGCTGTTATACGCTAACTTAAGGGCTTATCAATCTGCACTGTCTGACCCGCAGATAGTGGGTTAGATTGCTAAGAACTGTGTAAAAGTAAATTAGATTTATGTCCTTTCGAAAGAATAATAACAAGCTACATAAAGAACCAAAGCAATGGGATTTCGAATTTCTCGTCAAGCATCAAATGATCCGTTCATGTGTTTTTCCCGCTCAGGGTTTTTTGTTTTCTAAGGGGTCTCTCATTAAGCCATTCAATTTAAAAACGCAAGTAAAGGCGGCCATGAATTTGAAAGGTTTTGAGGTAGACAGGAATAAACGTTGCGTTTAGTAAAACGCTTCTATTAGATAACTGAATTACTATTTTGCTAAAATAATGCTCCGTAACCATTATTAGGCAAGAAAAAAGGTCTAGATTACTGCATGTGGAGTCCATAATTAATACATTTTAATTAAATAATTTCCTTGCGGAAAGAGAGTTATTTTGATAAAATTTTAAAACCTCCGATTCGGTTATGATTCATCCGAAACCTGAAACATTCTAAAATGATTTGTTTACTTGAAGAACCAAATAGAAAGTAGCTCAATTACTGTCCACTTTTTGTTTAATACAAACTAGTAGCTCTGCGTTTAGGCTTTTTTCAATTTATTGGTTTTTAGGGAGGAATTTTTTCCCAGTCCACTAATTTTTCAATTCCGCTTGAGAAAATATTAAATCATTACCTTCTAAACTGATTGGATCAAAAATGAATGTATTTATTTTTACCATCATTTTCGCATACTAAAAAATTGATGCTGTTGTTTTATTCCCACTTGGCATGTTGCTTGTAGATTCCAGCAGGTAATTCATAGATTCAATTGCCAAAGCAGAATCTATTGTACTGTAATTTTGCCGTCTAGAATAGAAATGATGCCAATGATCGTCGTCAACTTTGATTGAAACTTTTGATTTAAGAGTCTGACATTTTCAACCTCCATTTGAAAAAAGATCAGACTTTTGTGTACCGTTACTTTCTAAATTTGCTCGGTAAGTCCCGCATTTAAATGGAATTGAAAAATGTATTAATTATAACATTCAGTCTGAACTGGACTTTCCAGCTTGATTTAGGTCGCTTGCCATACTATTTCGAATTGGATCGTCTACGCTTTTTGAAATTTAATCGTCAGATCAGTTTTTCATGATTATTTTTATAGTAATTGACTAGATTCAACCCAATTTGAATATCTGAAAATTGTTGTAAAGGTTTTTGGATCGCCGTCTAAATTATAATATCGCCTTTTTTCTGGCAAAAACACCGCAGGCGTGGTCAGCAAGGAAAATCTTCCGCATAAGTTGTTCCAATTGATCCTTATGAAATTCTTAACGCTGTACCATTTAAATACAACCATCTTTAATCTGTTGGAGCGTGTTCTAGTGCTTTTAATGAAGATTGGGGTTATGAGGGCTACTTAATTCTCGTCATCTAAGCTCTTTATTGGTCTTTCTTGCGCCTTTTCCTCTTTGGGCGCACCGTGATACAAATATACTTTACATATCAATGCAGCCCCAGGGTCTGTAGCAATGGCAAGTGGTGGTGGGTTTATGGTTGTTAATCACTTCAGCGTCTCTACAGCAAATTTCCATTACTAATACAATTTCTTTTAAACTTAACCAAGTATTTTTTTTGTCCAGTTTGCGTACTCGGTGCATGCAATATTATACGCGTGAGAAGTGACTTGCATTTGGCTGCATACAATTGAATGTTGATTGACTGTTTCCAGAGAAGTTGCGAAAAGCCAATGCCCAGAAATAAAAGGTATCAATCGTTCGCGTTCCAATGTCCTGTTTTTCAAAGAGCGTTGCAAAAACATTTTGAAATTCTAGCATCGGTCCGAAAAGCCTAAAGGCACATCTTTATTTTGTGTCCGGAATTTGAATATATGGTTTTTGACTTGTTTCTACTCCGCCACCAGTCTGCTGACAATTAAACCATTTTAAACCTGCACATTATCTTTTGTCGGTACTGAAGGCTCGGAAACATAGAGTCGCTGGCATACTATCTATACCAATTAATTTGCATGATCTCATCCCCGCTCATAGATACCTCCACTCAGTTAGGATGTGCTTGATACTAAGAATACTGTTTAATGGGATCATCCGTCGACAAGTTCACGTGAGAAGCAGAAGTTGCTTCTGTTTCCATCGATACTATCAATTGGCGCACCAACACTAAACTACTTTTGAACGTTTGTTCCATAAATGTTTTTTACGGTAGAATATCACTGAATGTAGTGCTATTTTTGGAATATGTGGTTCAGATAAATATCGTTGCATTCCAATAAGGTTTATCTATTTCCCTCTAAAAACTCCAGAAATAAAATTAGTAGTGAAGCAAGATCAGAGCACAGGTACTGAAAGTGTAGCTTTCTCACCAGTTGTCTTCATTGCGAATGATCGAAGGTTAGTTATTGATTGTTTATGTGCCTGAACAAAAGGTGCGGAAGTTTTTGTAGGTTCAGCAGCAGCTAAGAAAATAATATTGAATTTAATATTTCGATTTGCTTTGTGCGCTTTCATATAAAATGTCTGAAAATGTATATTGCACCAGTGCTTTGTGCCCCAACCTAATGTAATCACAGGTAAAGCCCCGTCTTAATCCATCTTAGCCTTCAACATTTTATAAAGCGTATCCTCCACAACTGCATATCCTCTTGGAATGCAAATCAGCAAGTATCCTGTTTCATCGTATCCAAATAAATTTCCCTATTTAGTCGGCATAACAAATTCTAAGGATTCCTCAACACGGGTTTATAAATGCCATATGATCTCGTTCTGAAATTATGTCGTTTGAACGACGCCTAACTACTAGTTTTGCAATAATTTTTGCGACCTTGTACCAAACTTAGAACACCTTTGTCCGTTATGGCGTAAGAAATCAAAAAGTGGTCTGCCATGCCTCCATGCTGATTTCAGATTGCTCTGATAAGACTACCAATCCCTTTCGTTTTGGAATTTAAGTTGGTTTGTGCAAACGTTATAATATCGGCGGTGTAAGGCTTCAATAAACTGAGGGTCTTGTTGAAATACTAACTTACGATCAGCCGAAAACTTGCATCATCCCTTGAACGGATAGAGCACTCTTGTTTGTTTTTGGGGTGTTTTAACAAATCTTTTAATTCAAGCGGTTTAACTTTGGTCAGCAAAGGTGAATTTTTGAATAAAAAGCCAGTCAATCCAACTCATTAACTAAGCTCATTACTATTAAGAAGAGTATTTTCCCTTACCTTTAAACCCAAGGCTCGAAGGCAATTTTTTTTAGCTACCCTTCACCAACTTTCTTAACGAGTTTTTCTTTTAGTAATTTTTTCTTTAAAATATTTTCCATGTGCATTATTTTGGATAACTTTTATATAAGCCGATTCCAGATCGAAAAAAATGGGTAACGCACCTGCTGCTTATAATGGGGGAGTTAACTTTGGCAGCTATACCACGTCCATATTGTTCTGAGACAAGTCTCCAATGAAAAATGGAAAACCCAACCAAGCTCGTTGAGAGTGATGACGCTTTGCGTAAACCAGTCCCTTGGTAATTCTTCTGAAACCTGATTCACTAGCAGCAAATTTACCATTTTCCTAAATGCAGAACGTGTTCGTTTGACATGACAATTCCTCTTAAAATGAGTTTATTCCCTAGAGTGGAGAATCTAATATTGTTGGATCCCGAGTTGAGTATTATTTGAAGCAATTCCAACGGTTGTCAAGTAAGCCTCGAAAAAATAATTCTATATTTTTTAGCCTATTTCTTATGCTGATGAAGAGATTTTCTATTTTGGTCATTTACAAATACGTAATAACATAAAATATTATGTTGGCAGGCTTTGGTATTAGGCTGCGAGAATTTGATTAGGCACACCTTAAAGCAGTCTGGCTGAAACTTGTCGCTTAATCTCAATATTTCATATTCCATTAAGGTACTTCTTGAAACAAAAGATACTTTATCAAGCGATTCCTAACTTAAGTAGAATTCATTTGTTTCTATCAGTAAACAGTCTTCAACACAATGACATAATGGCCATCCTTGCGAGGAAAGCATTAATATGGCATCAACATAGCCGCCACAACAGGCGCCAAAGCAACAATTGTTTGCCCGTTTTGTTTTTTTTACTTCTTCGACTCATAGTTCGAACTCCAATTGAACCTTTCAGCAAAGGTATAAAATTTAAGAGCATAAAACCTGGATTCATTCGTTGTAACAAACATAGCAATACAAGCACCATAATCATTCCTAGTGCAGGCAAATAATTTGGTGCGCTCAATCTCGCTCACCAATTCATGCCCAACTATCGTTAAACGTTAAAAATCGTCGTTAATAAAAAAATCTGTCAATTTCGAATTGTCAAAAAGTCATCTATTCGATACTTGCGCCTATCAAGAAAAACTATGAAGGAAGTATCCGTCAATAAAGACGTACAGCTGCATATCTAATAGGATCATGCATGTTGGTCAATTAGAAGCATCTCAAATCTAAGCCACTTTCACATGAACCAAAATATATACCGTCAACATCAATCATCGAGTGTTTTGTCGATCTTGGGTACTCCCGACACGGAATTAATTAGAACAGCAATATCATCTTGAGAAGAGGTACTTTGTCCAGTTTTTCATATTGTGTTCCAGTGGTGTATACCTAAAGAAAACCAGCCAAGTGTCCCATTTCCATGTTTCAATCCTTCATTTTCTATCCATTAAGGTGTCTGTTGAGACTTAGAAAATTTTTAAATGAAATTGTGATAACTTACCAAATTCTTTTTACCCATGCAACGTCAGCAAGAAAAAATGTTGCATCGCAAGACCACTTTTGAACAAGAAAAAGCGCCGACCTAAATAACATTAGCAGCACTTTTTCAGTTTTCACCCCATCATATCGCTTTCTTACACAATCATAATTGCTTTCCTTCTATTTAAATTTGTTGCGTATCAGCCATAAATTATTAAGTAGCAGCGACAATGGGGTTTTGGCTGATTTGGTACCTCAACATAATTAAATCTTTTCATGAGTGTTTCGCGAAAAAACTCTGATGACAATCAATGCAATTGAAAGGTAGTTCCACACAAAATATAAAAATCGAAAAAAGTTAGTTAGTTTTCAAACATCCTGTTTTTGCTGAAAAGCGGCTTCCAATGCAATTGATTGAAAACAAACTGCAATAAAAAACACTTTTAACGAAGTAATCCAGTAAAAACGCGAAGCTTGCTAGAAGTAAGACTTCTTGCAAGCGCAGCAAGCCCCTCGTCGTGCGCGACTTCCCGCAATTTGGTTTTTTGCCTCAGCAAAAAATTTCTGGGGTTGTTTGAAAACAAGCAAGGAAACATTTATTTTTCGTTTAGAAAAATAAGACTCGCTTGCGTTACTGCAACGTAATGCCAAAAATGCATACGTGAGAGTCGACAAAATTGCCGGTAAGTAAACACGCAGTGGACGAGGGGCTTATCTTTAATTTTGAAAAGGCTAGCACAACTGTGGCGTCAAGCCAGCTCGGTGCGGGACGCCAAACAATAGAGCTGGCGTGGCTTCCACAATATATGAGTGATGACGCACGCTTCATCACTCACTACTGAAAGTAGCTGCTTTTATCTCGATAGTCATATCGGAGACTAAATAGACAACCGAATGTTAAATGAAAATCTGAGAACATTTGCACCGGTGGCCATAAGTATTTCTCCTGGGACGATGGTAATGTATTCCTGAATAAAACTTTAGGAGTAATGTATGAAAAACAATGACATTTGATGTAATTGAAACAATACACACGTTTAACTTAATATCGACAGTGACGTATCTTAAGCGGTGCAAACAATAATGACACAGGGAAAATCGAGACAGAAGTACGATTAAGATGATGTGGCAATAGTTTGATGATCCTGGTAATCGGCGACCTGGCGTATATATTCCCTTCATCCGCAGGCGCTGGAGCATTTAAATAAATTAGTGAATAAAGAGAAAGGCTAATCTGCATACAAACCATCCGGAGCACCTACCGGTAGGGTGTATGTTTTTAAGCTCACAAGGTGCTCAATATGCAGAAGAACTTCTGAGCATACCTATCCCGTTCCGAAAACAACCGGCCGTCCCAGACAAATTAATCAAAATAATATAATGCAATGATTGGATAAAATGCTTTTTGCTGCTTGAAGATTACAAAATTTCGAATGCTAATAGCTACACACACGCAACTTTGGATGGCCCTGTTATCCGAATTTGAATTTCCGCCGAATACACAAGTCCAAACAGCCAAACCGTGTTGTAGAACGGATTATACGGGAAGTTGATGGCAAAACAACAATTGGAGTGAAATAGAAACACTCATTTAAACCCAAAGCTACAAGACAAAGCAGTTAATGAAATATCTAAATAGCCTTATCAGCCGCCATATCAAAAAAGTGTTCTTTCTCAAATCTAAAGATATATTAAATGAGCAAGCGCTTTAATGGACAATTAATTAACGGAATTACAGTCGCTACAATAAGAAAACGGGCAGAACCATTATATCCGAATGACGAAGCAGAAATGTTAAAGCGTTCAATTAATATACAGAACAAAGTTCTGCATATGAAATTCAAAGTCCCTCCTTTTATCCATGAAAAAAAGCGCTCATCGACGCTAAAGCATTGTATATTTAACTCCGCAGAGCCAAAGTTTCAACACGTTGATAACACTGCTGAACTATTTGACCCAGCCAACAAATCCCCAATTGGGCGAAGGAAGGGTTAACTCCAGGCGATACATAACACTACGACAACAGTATTAGAGTAAGTAAAGTGAATATCTGACAAACGTCAGATAGTGCTGGTTAGTGTGACCTGGATAACGATTTGCTTTTTTGTCTTCATGCATTTCCTCTATTAGTTAATGCATGATAAGTAGTTGGAGTAATGCGAAAAAAAGAAAACGGTGAATAATTCACCGTTTTTCCTCACTTATTAAATGTCCTATGGAAAGCTTTGCGCATTAACTTTCTTCTCCGTTTGTCACTTCGTCCGCGATAATTTAAATCGTTGACACCCGCACAGCACGCAACCTGCTTGCGCTGTCTGACCTAATCAACAGTTCGGCTCAGGCTCCGAATGGCAACAATTTCGTCAAGTACCGAAGATAGAGACCTTTTAATGTCATTTTATAAAGTTATATGTAATGTAGACTCACCCTGGCAAAATTTGACATATTAATTAATGCGATGAGTTAATTACTTGGTTTAAACATTAATTGTTTGATTAATTAATCATTAAAAAAGCGAACCAAAAGGTTCGCTAAAAAGCCATTACGCATCTGAAATTTTCTGTACCCAATAATTTCTCAGCTACTGAAAAGTAATCCAAAGGTGGTATAAAAACAACTCAATAACTCATCTCTAAAAACTCGCAGAACGCGCAGAATCTCTTCAATATGCAAGCAAAAAGAAATGCATACATGAGTGTACCTTCCCAATATGCAATGTTCGCCAAATCAGATGCTTCTGAGAGTTTCTTAACTGACACTGATACCGCAAATCGATCATTTGATGCTCTTATGCAAGTATTGTAACGATGTAATCAGAGTTATTTCATTTTCAGTCTTGTTTTATGAAAAGTACGCTTAGCCACAAAAGAGTGCCGTGATCCGACAAACGGTGACTTACTGCCCCTCATATAAACTCTACTGATATATTCATTTCTCATTTGTGTTGCCTCATATTAACCATCGTTTTTATGGACCAAGATTAACTAGGCACTAGAAACGGGAGGTTAATCGTCTTTTAACAATATTCTGCAACCCTTTTTTATGGCAAGTTTAAAGCGTGTCTTCAATCATATTGTTTTTGTAGTAATAACAAAATCTGTTTCTTCCCGTTCAACCTGGATGGGTCGTGAGTCCATCTGTTGCTGAGAATACGTTGCGGATGCAATATGGCAGCCTCGTCAATCTCTCAATAACACATCAAAGCAGTAGGAAGTTGACTTATTCTAAAATCGAAAGGTGTTTTTACTCATATCATTCTCGTGGTTTTAGTTAAAAACACATCTATGAACGCATCAATTGAAATATGATTGGTTGCTATGGAATTTACAATTTTATATCAACGAGGTGGTTCCGAGCATATCCGGTTAGAGAAAAAGGAGGTCACATGTATTAAATCTGATTTATAGTTCGTCGTGTTTTGAAAAATAGCTAAAATTGGATTTGCCAACTGGCAAATATCGACACTACAGTGTTCACAATAATTTGGTAAACCAATGCAAGATCATTTCAGAAACAGTCGAAACCTCATACTGCAAAAGAGTGTGACGTGGATTCTTCGTCTGTATTTGAAAGACGATTTTCGTATATTTCGATATCTGAAATGTGTCAGGCGAACCAATTTAACCTGAATTTGTCATTCCTTGAATTTTGACAAGAGGTATTCTTGGTTTCAGACAAAGAAGGATCAAACTTATAATTTCGAAGTCGAAGCGCCGCTTTAAAACGGAGCAATACCTGCGTAAGTCGTCGAGCTCAGAGCAAAAACACCAATGCATAGGCTGAAATTACCTCAGCTGAGTCAAACTCAATCAGTAATTGTTAAAGAATGCCTGATGTTCTGTTCATTAAACTCCGGCGAGCTAGGTCGCAAAGTAATGACGAAGATGAACTCAAGTCAAATGAGCGTGCCCCCGCTATAAGTAAATCACCTAACTCTTTTTTGTAGTAGTAATTACAAAATTCAAAAAATGCGTGGATCGAGGAGGCGAGTCGTAG
>Ga0163217_1048014_pt1 | contig 18551 bp, 12 predicted proteins | sample SynspAceP_FD_185933 | JGI IMG/M metagenome (GOLD analysis project Ga0163217, IMG submission 185933) | Saline lake microbial communities from Ace Lake in Antarctica - Synechococcus sp. Ace-P (PacBio error correction) | ecosystem: Environmental > Aquatic > Non-marine Saline and Alkaline > Saline ...
CCAACACAAAAGAAAGGAAGAAGGAAATTTTTAAAAAAAATTTCAACAAGGAGAAATCTTCAAGAATTAAATGTGTTGGTTTTAAAAAAAAAAGGAAAACTTGACAATTGGCTTTCCCCCTGCTGAATTTTTTCCCCCCCCCCCCCCTTACCTATCGGGAAATCCGTCCCTGACATCAATTGAAAAAATGAATTAAAAACCGAAACAATATTAATGTTTAAATGAAATATTTTTATAACCTAGTTGTTTTTGCCTTATTTCCTAATCTGCTTTTTACTACACAAGCGCACAAACAATTAACTATTACAATGGGTAGTGAAAAGGTGGAATAATTTACCCTTTCTCCTGATGGCTTATTGGTTGTTGTTTGAAAATGAAGGCTCTTGGAAAGTAAATAGATAACTTTATTTGGCCCACGAAGGAATGGACCCCAATTTTTTAAACCCCTAACGCCTGAATTTTTTACTTCAATACAGGGACGGTGGATATCCAAGAAGGGAGTTTTTAGCAAACTGCAACCCTTCCGCTTTATAACAATTACGTATATTTCCTGAAAATCCTGCCTGAAATGAAAAAGAATTTTTAAGGACTTGGCTTATATCATGTTTTTTCCAAGTTTTTTTTGCTGCCTTTGCTGTTAAATGTAGCAAATGGTCAGAATAACAAAAACAGAATCATTGATTCCGAAAAAGAAGCACAAGAGTATGGGTTGGAAGTTAACTGGCAAATTTCTTTATCGGTTTTAATTCTCCCCACTTATTGATGGTGGCAGCAATTATTTAAAAGAGGATTCAACAGAAAGAAAGTCAGGGCAAACCATTTAGGTTTTGGAAAGCATTGACGTAAATGTTCGATTCCCACCATCACAGCACCGAAAAACTCTCTTCTCTCCCACAACTATGACGCTACAGAATGCCCCGGCAGGTAGCCGGTAAAATGGTCGGTTAAATGGTTTTTAGGCCTTTTTTTTCGGGAAGTACCTCTGGAATTGGAAATACGGCAAATCTTAGTCCGCCAAACTCTTCTTCTTCTGGGCAGGCACAACTGACATTTTTAACAATTGCCAACGCTTTGTGGTGAGCGTATGAAATCACCACCAAGATAATCTGGGTCGGTAAAGCCTCAGATTTATTTAACAGTCCCCCCGGTCGGATCCCTGCACATCAACCCACTTTTACTCCACTTCAAACAAAATCCCAGGTGTGACTTATACCCGGTCGGTGATAATCCGAATGTAATCGCTTACTTCCAATGGTACGCCATATCACGCAGTATTAAGCAATAATCTGAATACTTCAATCTTACCCCTGCCCATCTCAGATGGGATCTGTACCACCAGCCAAACCCCTGTCTACCTATACGGATGTTATTATATGGCCAATGCTTCTCTGAGCCTTCTGCGGTAATGGAGGGTTTTGGCTTTCGCGGTCTTCCCTAATCCCGTGTCTGCATGAACTCACATAAATGATGGATAGTGAAGGAGAAGGAAGGCAAATCAACCATACGGAATAACTCATTTGAGGTGGAAACTATTTATGTATTAGGAAAATGAGCTTTACCTGCCAGACACTTGGTGTCAAAAGACAACCCTCAAACGTCGCCATCTCAAAAACGGCTTCTATTACCCTCATAATCCGCTATAAAGATTGCCATTGATCCAGAAAGCAGATCAGGATTGAGAGGTAAGGAATATACCCGCAACCGCTCCGAAAGAAATTTGTGATTTTTAAGAAGCGGTTGGTGTATTTTTATATCCTCTATTCTGCAATCCTTCCCAGAAAATATTGATACCATCCAGTCCTCCGTGTTGCTTGTTATAGTAATTTTACTGATTGAGGCCTGAAGTGCTGTTTTCAAAATTTTGCCGCAAGGACATCAATGCGTTGGATTTTCTTTGAAAATAAAGTGCAGGAAAGACATAGACAATGCTCCACAAAGAGGCTGTTTTCTCTTCCTTTTACTTTGCGTTAAACCTTAGTGTTTAAATGAACTTCCAGTAAAAAAGGATTAAGTCCGAGAAGACTTTGCCCAAGTAGGGCAAATTAAGAAAGGCAACTTCATCCAATTGGAACCTTTATAATGGGGGAAAAATATGGAAGTGAAGCTTCAGGAGGATAGGAAACTAATCCTCATTAAAACAACAATGTCCAAGCCTGCCTGCCCGACGGCAGGTCAGAAAGATTTAAACTGCCCGTAGGTAGACTTGGACCCAATCTTTTCTTAATGATTTGCTTTGTTTGCCTGGAAAGACCTATTTATTGCCCTTCGCTTACAATTAATTTGAATCCTTCCAACCATGTACGGTGATGATCTGAACTTTCGGAATCGTCTTCCTGAGCAGCTTCGGATTTTGGCTCAAATACACATCATGCTTCTCGCATTGAAGTAGCTATCATCGCCCCAGATTTTGGTTTGAGGGCTTGCTTCTATTCACAGCGTGTAATATCTCTGCTAAAATCCTGATCAGCTCATTCTCTTTGAGGTAAGCTTCGCTTCCCATTTGGGCCTTCTAGCACTTGCTCATCGAGTGCAGCATGAAATCTCCGAAATTGTACACTTCAAAGCTGTTACCTCGTCCAGATTTCTTTGGTTCTTCTCAGGATGCATTGAAATCCGAAGAAGCAATTCTTCCATACTAAAAGGCTGTGGTGATGTAATCATCTGCACCGATTTTGAGCCCTTCAATGAGGTCGTCCTTGTTGATTTTTTGCCCGTCAAAAATAGATTGGGAGATTCTCTTGAACCTTCTTGCTCTCTTTGGCTAAAGTGAATCCATCTTCCTTTGGCATCATAATATCCAAAAGACGAAAGGTCGTTTATCTTTTTTAAACCTTGTTCCAAGCCTTCCTCACCATCTCTGCAGAGTGTGGGTTCATAGCCTGTCATTTCCAATATTCCTTTAGGATATCACCTAGATTCGGATCGTCCTTCGACGACTAATAGTTTTTTGACTTTACTCATTGGTGTTTTTAGGGTAAGTTAATGTAATGTGGCCTCCCTTTTTCCTGGCTCACTGGCAACAGAATAGCTTCCTTTATGAGCTTCTAAATAGTTTTTTTTGAACGTAAGATAATCCCAAGCCACCCTTTTACATCGTGAAATATTCCCAGTGGGTACCCGATTAGAATTTAAATTCGAAAATCTTACGCTGGGAATCCTTGCTCATTCCGATACATGATCCTTTATTTGAATGAAAAACTGTTTCAGAATCAGCGGTGACCTGAATTTCATATTTTTGGCTGGTCGGGCGAGTATTTCTTTGCGTTATTCCAACAGGTTGTTGAAAATATGTGTGAGGTGAAAAACGATCTCCCTCTATTTCTGCGTCCTTTCAATTGATTATCACATTTGAATCTCCCACCTCTTTTTCGATAAGAGTGCGAAAGATCTACTGTCGATTCAATATTTCCGAAAGAATTTAATGGACTCTAGCTTGAGGTTTGAAATCCTTTATCCAACGCAGCAGCCTGAAGAACGTTTTCCTACCTGTGCGACTGAAGCGTTTTTTTCATCCTTGATGATCCCCAAATACCGCTTTCTAAATTTGTCATGGGAGGAGAGTCGGGATCCCTGTAGAGCTTCCACAGCCAAGCTCACGGTAGCCAGTGGGGTCTTAAACTCTGAGTCCAAATATTATTTGATAAAGTCATTTTTGATATCAGAAGGGCTTCTGACGAATGATGACTTTGATCGCATAGATGAAAACAAAAGATAATGAACTGCCTATAAAATCAATGAACTCGCGATCGGAAGCCAAACTTGACGTGCGTACATAGCTGCTTTCTCTGGGCAATAGATTGTAGAGGAAATTTTTTTCCCCCATAATATCATTTGGGAAAAGCTTGCTTGGATTCCCACTGAACCTAACGTGACTGTTGGGCAACTTCTCCAAATGAGAAAGAGGCATCGTCTTTTAAGCAGTCCCAGCTCAAAACTTTCTGAGATTCCTCCGCAATCGAGTAAATGCCCTCTGGACTATTCTCCTCACCTCAGTGGTTATCCAGTCGATCCAAATTGCTTCTGCCCAGCCAAATTTTCATTCGACAGTCTGAATTTGCGATATCGAATTTTTCAAATTTGCCTTTCGGATTTTATCCATGCATCATCTGAACAGTGAAATATTGAAATCTGCAATTACTTGGGGGAAAGTTTAGAGGGTTTGGGAATTTGGAATGGCCCCGTTGAGTTTTTTCGATTTCATTAATATTGAACTGGCCGCTCTTTCTCCTGAAGAAGAACCTCCATTTCATCCGGTGTGAAAAGTTTAGAGGCTTGCCTTCAGAGTGTCATAAAGGCAAAAAAATCGTTCCAATTCCTCGAGGATAATTGATTTTACCCTTGGGATTCAAGGATCTGGCGAAATGTAGACTCAATTCAGTGCAGTAACCTTTGAACATGGTAATCTAATCAAAGAAGGCCGTCTTCGATAGCTAGGTTCGCTTGTTTCTGATCTGATATTTCTAATGGTTCGTTTTTTTGAACAAAAATTGTCTGTTGAAAACAGAATCTTGCAATCAAAGTTGGAAAAGATGTATTTCTGTCTGTTACTTTCCCAATTCCAATCTACTGTTATGGAAAGCGCCTGCAAGACGAGCGTTGATCAAATCTTCTCGATTAATGCTATTGCATTTCTTACCCAATAGTTTTGGCAGCCGATCAAGCCGAAGCTTTAGACAGAAGACTGAGTACGATGATAAGAATAATTCGAACGCTTGACATTGAACAATTTAAATTTTAATAATGAGGCAGCCGTTGTTTAACAATATTTAACTGGCATTATCCATATTCTGCTCTCTGAAATAGCTTGGCAATAGTTAATTTACTGTACCTTCTTCAAACAGGTTTTATTAATTACATTTAAATTTTTAAAAAGGGGGTTTTTACCTCCTTTTTTTTTTGATTTACCTATGATTTGAGGCCAATTTTCCAAATCTGGCCTCAGTTCCAAAATCCTCTGAATCAAGGATGCAGCTAAAATCCATTGCTCAACAATTTGGACACGCCAGTCTACGTCTACGATGGCGCTAAGATTGTAACCCAAATTCAATGCCTTGAAAGAGGGCAAATTTGGCTGCGTTCCGTTGAAGATCAAATATGCGACCAAGAGCTTTTCCCCAATAATATCGATCTTTTAAAACTGGTGAAAGATTCCGGGGAGGAGTCCGATGCCGCGTTTCCATCGAGGAGGTTTCGCTTGTGCGTATTGGCAGGTTTCCCTTCAAATGAAGATTTATGTACACCCAAACTGCGGTCAGTTTTTGAGGAAGTGCAAGCAAGCAGTGGATTTGGGCGTAATGTCAATTTGGATAACCTATCCATTTGGCTCAGTTCGCCAACTTTGGAACACTGGTTCGCAGTTTGTAATTCGAATCAATCCACATATCATGGCAGGCGGAATGCTAAAAATTCTGTCGGCCCATAGTCCATAGGCAAATTTGGATTTCAATTCAAATCAATTAGAGGAAATATTGCAAAGTCGTAGCCTGATACATAGATGCTGATTACTGGGACTTCAATGTTCACAGCACAGGTCTGACATTTGGATCAGAGGTTTTTCTTTGAAAGGTGGGGAATGTGCTTTTTTCGATACAGCCTTAAGTTTCCAAGATCTAAATTTTTGGACTTTGGGGGGAGGCTTAAAGTGGGTATAAGCCTGGGGAATGTGACTACAGACGTGTTTTGATGTGGGAAGTAAAGTCACTGCCGCCTTCCAGGAATTTCTGTAAGCAATACGGTAGAGATTTGGAGCTCCTGGCTTGAAAAGCGGAAAATTTCTGGGTCAGTGAATCTGGTTATTTACTAGTGAAAACCAACGTGGTGAAGCAAACTCCGAATTTGACCTTCGTGGTGTGGATTCAGGATTGAATCACTTGATCCGACCGAGTATACGAGCATATCACGGTGTATAATAATTGAGTAATCCTGAGGGCAATCCAAGCGCATAAATGTCCGTTGGGTAATATCTGTGAGACAGACACTCCTGGCGGCAGATCGGAGTCTATCTGAGGTCAGTTTTCTGGTGTTTGAATTGCAATCAAAAATGCGAGCTATGGTTTTAGCATGGCCTCCAACTAATAATTCAAGACTTCGCCAGCAGAAGTATTGGGTTTTGGAAAAGGAAGCCAAAACTGATCCGAAAACCACGGGAGGAGTTTGAAAGATCTGATCAAAAATCAGGTGTATTGGATTCTAATCCAAGGAAATATTATTACTTATAAATCCTTTTGGGTACTATATTGATTAGAAAATTGAAGCCTGTTTACGACTTGAGAAAATTTTTAGGTTTCAATCGGAGCAGGATTTGAGACGAAATTTGATTTGGCCCGATCATAATCGCTAGTAGTTTCAAAAATCCACATTTAAAAGATTTCAATCTCCTAAAGATAGGCCTCATGATGAGTTACTTAATTTTTAGGGAAGGAGCATTACCTATGTCGAGGAGATATTAGGCATTTTCTTTGTTTTTTTTTGAATTGTCTTTTATAGCACAGTGGAAGACTCCTACGCCCAAAGATGTTTACAATATTCCATTTTACTACAGCCCCTCTTACCTCAACCCAGCTTTAACCTGGGCCAGTTGAATTAACGCCGAATCGGAGTGAATTATCGGAAATCAGTGGCCTGGATTGGGGACCAAAATTTTTCAATTCTTATTCCGCCCTACATTGATCACATATCTTATCGATTATAAATAGTGGAAATAGGTCTAATTTTTCAATGGAAGCCAAGAAAGTTTTGGCTAATCTTTCGACCAACGAAATAGGGTTGTCCTACTGCCTATCGTTGAATTGGGGGAGAATAAAGTATTTTCAGAATTGGGGGCAAATGGGAAGCTATAGCAGCGTGATGCATTTTTTTTCTGACTTTAGTATTCGGTACTCAGATCGATGTGATTTAACCACGGGTACAGTCGGGGGCTCACAGATGAGTTAAATGGTATTTCCGATCGGATAGTCGTTACGCTTTTTCGACTACAGCTTGGGTGGAATGTTCTATTCTGATAAGATCTGGCTGGGAGTATCGGTTCACACCATATTTCTGAACGAACGTTTCTTTTTGTTTGAAGGACAGATTTCCAAGCTTCCATGAAAACTATCCGCGCAAGGGGGGATTCGATTTGACCTTGCAAGGAAGGAAGAAGAAATTACATTACAGCATGCTTATGCAGAGCGGTCATTTCATTTGCGCTTCAATATAAACAGCAGGACCCTTTAATCAAGCTAGACGTGGGGCAACAATTGTTCTTGCGATCCTTTTGGTATTGGGAATATGGTAATCGAGGATTACCAACCAAAAACGGTTTGCCAAAACAATGAGGCAAATTATTGGGATTAGGTGGGTATATCAACTCGAAAGTGGATTAGATATCGGGTACTCTTTGATGTCACGAATATAAAGCAAGGACTCAGAAATTCCTTGGCGGAGCACATGAAGTTTCGTTCTTATTCCTTTTTATGGGGTTGATCCTAAGAACCGAATATAGATCTAGGACTATTCCATGTTTTTAAATATTGACGAATAGCTTCGGTTTCCAATATCTGGAAAAAATAATTCCTACTTATCGACTTTTTTTTTTAAAGGATGATTTTTCCTACCTCTTACTTTTTGTGCCTAGAAAAAGTAAGCATCCCCACAGGCTTTTTTGGTCTACATGACTCATTCCCCGAAAAATTAATTTTTGAAATTAATCCCAATGCATTTCTCCACTCTACCAATCTACTTGGGTACCTAGCGTATTCTTGGCCTTTAATTCCTAAGTATTAGTCAACTAATTAAGAATATCATTTTGCTGTATGTGGATTTAACGGAAAATATATTCGTAAAACCGAAATACCAAAAAAGCGATCTTATAAGACAAATTTTGAAATCTGAAATCGCTAAATGTTTTGAAAAAAAGATAAAACTGTGAAAAAGGGAATTGCATTCTGTTACAATTTTGATTTTGTCTTATCGGGAGTGCAAGTCAAACTGCATTTGCCCAATTCGCTTTTTGGAAATCCCAAAACGAACCACAGAAGAATTTAGAAACTCTTCTATAGATGTCATATCAGTAAAGGTGTCAGGGAAACTACCTTGTGGCTCACATTCCGATAAAGGTTTAATTCACTAGATATCACTGGTGGAAAAAGTCCATATACTTTTCGATGGAAATCCTTTGAAACTACTAAGGATAGATCCAACTCAATGCGGGTACTACACAGTTGATATTACTGAGCAGAAGGGTAAAGCATACTGAGGCGCATTGTCCCTTCCAGCCACCTTATCCCTTGATCCTTGATCAACAACACCAAGGATGCTACTTGCGGCTCAGCTTCGGATGGCTTGCGAAATCAGTGTGAAAAATTCGAAAGAGGGAACCTATAAGATTTTTTGGGTACTGGGCTTAAGATGTTTTGGGAGGCTAGCATTTAGCTTCAGGCCGCTTACTCAGTGGCTGTTCAGATAAGTTAAATTGTGGATGTGACTGTTTCTTTGAAATCAAACCGTTGCAGCCCAGGGATCCTGGGTAAACTGATCAGGTTCATTACCATCTTGCTCAGTGTCTGCCGGATGCAAGATAAACCTTAAGCGTGTCTGGAGGTTAGCACCTTACAGCTATAAGTGGAACTAATGGATGAACTTCAAAAGAATTGAAAATAGCATCGCTGCCGTGACTACAAGTCAAATCACAGATCAGAAAGGTTGTACTTTCCCAAAAAAGGCTTTAAAGGTAGATGCCCAGTTTCAATGAATCTTCTCTACGAGCTCGAAGCCAGCTCCCTGCCGAAGAGAAAATACGGATGGCGCAATTGTCCTTAGCTGTATGCAGGTTGGAACGACAACCTTAACCTATGTTTTTGGAATAACGGGAGCAACAAGCAAGGATGTCTTCAACTTTCTTCAAGGAATTATTCGTGAAAGTGACAGATGCTTCAGGCTGTAATAGTAGAAAAGCAAGTAGTGGGAAATCTCCACTCTTTTCTACATTGAAAGTAAACTCATCGAATCAACCAATGCTTCCTGTGCTGGAACGCTGACGGTCAAGATCCAACTGGAGTGAAAGGAGCTTTTGGAAATTTATTCAGTCACTTGGCTGGATGGAACTTCAGGAGACTTAACTCGAACAACCTAAAGGCTGGATCCATATCAAATCAACCGTAACAGACGAAGAGAGGCTTGTGGAAATCACCAAATCTTTCAGCTTACCGAACCCCAGCGCTCAATGCTCGAATTGAATCAGTTTTGGAATGTGGGACTGTGGCGATAGGTTCCATCGAAGGAGTGGCCTCGGGTATCTATTCAAGGTGGAAAAGAGCCAATACCGCATTACTTGGAATACTGGGGATTAGACAAACCGAGAGATCAACTTTTTCCGAATCAGGAATCATTAAGTTCCAAATCACCGATGCGAGGATGTACAATTGAAACTGAACGAAAGTAGACTTCCCATCCAAACCACACAAGGAGGAAGAATTTGCGTTTCAACTATAGAAAATTAGAAATCAATAGTGAAGCAGAAGTACAGGTTTTTTCGGAGGACTCATCTTCCGAAAGCGTGATTTCTGATGAGTTTATCGCTTGGGAATGGGAGTTTGGAGATGGAAGAAATCTCCCAAGATGCGGATCCAATTCACCACTTTGAAAAAGCAGGATAATTTTGAATGTGATTCTGAAGGCTTACGATATCTAATGGCTGCGCTAGCAGAGTTCCAAAACTATCGCAAGTTTCCAATCCCAGCGGCGCTGGTGTTTAATGCCATTTAAACGCCTTCACTATCCGAAATGGTGATGGCTTTGAATGATACAATTTATTCCACAGAATCAAAGCAGTATCGAGCTTCACCATGGATGTTTTCAATACTTGGGGAGAACGGATTTATTCTACCAATAGTCTCGAAAGTAACGGGCTGGGATGGAACCTCCAAAGGGTCAGATTCTACCTGCAGTAAGTTTACCTATATCGATCACTTACGCTTCCAGCGATGGTCGTCAATGTTGAAAAACAGGCGGAATACGCTTAATCAGATAGAATTAATGAAAAAAGTTCTCAATCCTGATAATCTTCCTTTTTAGCTGCATCAGCCTCTTTTCTCAAGATGGTGCAGTATTCGCAGTTCTATGCGGCACCGCTCTACCTGAAAACCCTGCCATGACTGGCTCGTCAGAAATGGACCAGAAATCGGAGTAAACTTCCGAAATCAATGGCCGGGTCCTAGATCAATCTTTTACTTCCTACTCTGCTTAACATAGATCACTACATCTTCCGTGCGAACAGTGGGATTGGAAAATTGATCGTACATAAATCTCGCAAGAGCATGCTAATCTTAGCGTCTCTGAGATTGGGGCTACCTATGCCTACCGATTGAGACTTGGACTTAGTCTTTTTCTTCCGTTGGAGGCCAAGTGAGCTACATTGATCGTGATGCAACTTGGAGATTTAGTATTTGAAGCCAAATTCGACGATCAACAGGTGTAATTGGGATTTCAGTGGAGAAAAATTTAGGAGTGGGAGCTCGCCACCAATTTATGGACTATGGTTTTGGATGCTTTTTTCTAATGAAAATGTAATGGTTTGGCATCTCTGGCCATCATTTTGGACTCAGCCAAAATATTTTACTTCTTAAGATGGAGCCAATAGCGCTTGGCCATATGAAAAGTCTCCGCTCATGGAGGGGTGAAGTTTTTGATCTTTCTGGAGGACCCTCTTCCAGCTTATGAGCCAACAGACAGGTGCCAAAGATCTAAACACTTTGGCTTTCAACTATAAAAATCAGGGTCTATTCCTCAATTGGAATATGGGGGCGCAAGTAAATCTTCAGCCTTTGGTATTGGGGTTTTTGGTATCGAGGAATCCCGGTGGCTCAGAAAGAGCAGCCAAATCAAGAATCAATTTTGCTTGCCTCGGCATCTCTCTTGGTTGGTGGACTAGACATAGGATGATAGCCATGACTTTTACACTTTCTTCCGCCTAAGGGCAAAAAATGCCAAATACTGGTGGGGCACACGAAATCAGTTTACCGGTACAGCTTCTTAGCGGAATCACCCAAGGGAGAGGAAGAACTTCCTCCATGCCTTGCTTAAATATTGATTTCAATAAACAATCCCGATTCGAAATGGCTTTAATTAATAAAGCCCTTTTTTATGTCGAAAAACATTGCGTTTTTTGATTCTAGGTGTCAATTGACATTTTAGCCCATTCCCTGGTTTGATGAAGTGGATTTGAAATGTCATCTTAATTTGATGCTGGAGATGCGGTCAAGAGACAGAATTATGTGCGCGCAATCATAATTCAAAAAGTGGTTTGCGTTTTTTTTCCAGTCTATGCGGAATTTTGCTGATCACCTCAAGAAGGCTGGTCACGAAGTCTTGTACTTCACATTAGATCAGTCAGAAAATGCCAAGACTTGGAAGATGAATCACTAAACTGGTCAAAAAAAAGGTTTTGATTCGTTTCGAGTATCACTTCCTGTGAGTATAGGCTGGATCAGCAGCGTTTCGAAAAATTTCAGATCAGTTGGATAATCCAATCAGAGCGTTGGTTCGGAGCATTTTTCTTACCGAACGAGAAATATTTTTTGGCAGGACTTTTTCAAAGGCAAAAAGACCTTCTTGATGGAAACCTTTTATCGGTCAGATGCGGAAAGATTTTGACATCCCTCATGGAGGGGAAAAGAACGCCATAGACGGCAAGTGGAATTTTGATTGCTGAAAGACCGGTCAGCTTTTGAAAGGAATAACGTCCTTTTTGCGTAAGCCCAAAACTCCATCCAAAATCTGTGGGAAGTCACTAGTGGAAAATGAATTGAAAAAGCCGGGAGTGAAAAGACCATCGGAACTATGATGAAACAGTAAATTCAAACTTGGCCTACAAGTCGGGCCGAATCGCTGGAAGTCCTTGGATATTTCTGTGAAAATCTCTTGATTCATTTTTGGGGAGATTAACAAGATGCGATGACTACCTGGGACCCCTTTTTCTTTTTCATTCGAGGTTGAGCCTTTTGCGGATGAATTCAAAAATGCTCTCGCCCCTTGGAAGTCGTCCAAAAAGTGAGAATCATGTGGAAGGAAAATCAATCGGAATCAGCATTTCTCAGGTTGAAGATTTCCAATTCGTCAGATCATCGGTTGCGGGAATATATGCGTGGAATTTATGGGCTAGATGCCTGACTTTGCCGAAGATGGAAGTTTCTTTGGACCCCATGAGCGAAAGCTACGCCGCATGGGTTTTGGGACTGGGAAGACAAAATGGAAATGGCCTGAGCCACTCGATTACCCAATCTTTAGAAGCAAGCCTATGCACACCATATCCAGCGGGCTGAATGGTTACAGGAAATTTTATGCTTTTGCAGGGAATTGATCCAGATGAAATCGATCCATGGTACCGTCGGAATCTACATAGATGCCAGTGAGTGGGTAGAAATCACCAATACACGGGCAGTGACCAGTTTTGCCGATGGAGGAATTGTCGGCACCAAACCTATGTCTCCTCCGGCCGAAACTACATCAAAAAAGCAGGGTAATTATTGCAGTCATTGCGTCTATGATCCAACAAAAAAACAGGCGATGGAGCCTGTCCATTTAATTACTTTATTGGCATTTTTTACGACCGGAATCGGGGATAACTGGAGAAAAACACAAGGATTGGAATGGCTATCGGACTTAGATAAGTTGAAAGGAATAAAGCTGAGATACTGAAACAAGCTGAAGACTATTTGGAGCCATTAGAAAATCTATAAACGCACAAATATGCTGGGGTTAGATGTCTTATGATCATTCCAGACGCCCAGGTATATTGAAGAAAATGGCAAAAGCCCATCATGATCAGAAAATGTCTGGCTATATCCGAAACCGCTTCCTTTAACATTACCAATCCCGCATGACTTCTATTGAAATAGGTAAAGAGGCCTTGAGTAGGCGACCACTTGTGCCCAGTCTGGCATGCTGTCCGATGGTGTGAATAGCCCGCTCATAAAGAAGGAAAAATCATCATGATGAAAAAGGCAAAACCGACATTGCTGCCTGCTGTTGTATCGCTGTAGTGGAAATCAGCAATCCCAAGCCTAAAAGGGCTAACGAGGTATATCGCCAGAAAGCCATACAGTAGGAATATGCTTCAGAGGCACTATTCCATACAAGATCCGCGAAACAAAAAACAATCCTATGCGGAAATGACAACCCCAATGGATCCAAAAGGAATGAGTTTTTCCGGAGGACAACCTGATATTTTTTGATCGGGGTGACATTGATCTGCTCGATAGTTCCGACTTTCTTTTTCTTTTCACAATATTCAAGGAAGGACATGTATGCGGCCACCATCGTTACCAGAAAATGCCAAGATGCCAGGAAACCATGAAACGAACTCGGTAAATCTTCATATAGGGGATGAAACCAAGTTCGAAGAACCTTACCTGTACCGCGGAATAGGAATTGTAATCGAGTAGGGTCCAATCCATTCTATATCTGACTTTGCATTGTAATTTTGAATGATTGGTTGACGTAAATGCGTAGCCGCCAAGATTTGCTTTTGGTTCCGTTGAATGGCATTTTTACAGCCGATGAATATTTTTCAACGTTTATCTCGAACGAGATTCCGTTCAATAACCTGCTGGAAATCTCTCCAGAATCAAATCAAGACTTTTCTTCTTCGATCTGCTGAAGAAGCAGCAATCAAAAGAATTCTCCAAAAACACGCTAAATACGAAATACCCTGAAGCCAGTAATCTTAGAAAACCAACTGCGCGAATACGGCTTCTGTCGTGGATGACGATCGAAATGATTGATGTTTTTTTTAATCTCAGTAATCTGCCGCCAAATGGCATCACACCAGCCTGATCCAATGGCATAGCAAAAAATCATCGGAATAGAGATTTATTTCTGAAAATCTGCCTTCACACTCTTTTCTGAGTAGGAATAGTAAGATTTTCTCAAATGCGAAGTCTGATGTTTTAAAATTTTTTGAAACTCACAAAAGGAAGAACGCCGTCCTTCTACCAGCACCAAGTGTTTTCCTCCTTCCCAGATCGCCGAAAAGCCCAAACCTTTGATCATAATCGATTTCACGGATGATTGTAATACCATTTGCCTCGGTACGCACTTGGAAATAATTCGGAGGAGGCAAAGGCATATTTCTATCGGAAACATAAACCCGTGAAAAGCATCGTAGGAACATCATTCCATCAGTGCAAGTTAGCAATAGCCAGTCTGCTGGAATCCGTACTATTAGAGATCAAAAGTCCAATGAGGTGCAGCTATGATGGCAAACTAAACTCTCCGCATAGAATAATATAAAGCTTCCTTCGAAGGCAAATTTCATAGGAAAAATAGCAAGCACAAGAATCACCGTCAAGGTTGACAAGCGCGAGCACGAAATAAGGGACGGCTTTAGAGATGATCAACATAGAAAATGGATTGATGTGAAACTAAGAGAAGTCTCCATCGGGCCGATTTTTCCTTTTCACCGGACATAGAAATGGAAGTCATCAACACGCAAACTAACACTAGAACCAAGGCCATCACACCAGGCACAAGTTCCGCGTCGCTCCTTTCAAATTCCGGATTGTAGAGCATTTCTGATTTCCGCTTTGGATTTGAATAGGGTTGTTGTATTCATTCAAAACACGCTCCTGCTTTGGTTAATCCCGAAAATGTTATTGACATAGTTTGGTCAATCGACTTTGGCCTTTATTTGGGTCAGAAGCATCAGCGATCACTTGGATCTGTGCTGAGTTTTGTGCCAAGAAAGTCTGAATTGAAATTAGCTGGAAAAACTACAGCGAGATTTTACGAATTCCTTTCTTGAAAGCTGTTTCGATCTCCCGATGACTCATCAGAGAGCGCTGAAGTTCACACGATCACTGGAGCAAAGCTTTTGATGATCTCCTTGGATGCTGGATCGTTGGCGTAAATCGACTACCACCAATTTTGGAATCCTTGATCTCAATTCGTCAGCGCAAAAGCCGAAGAGCATAATCTGCCACCAATTTTGGAAGCCCAAACAGGCATGAGAAGCGTCCTTTGGATCTTCCGAAAACGTGGTAAAATTCTTTTTCTGACAACGTAAAAAACTTGTCATAGATTAGTCCTGCTTGTCGTTTGCCCCGCGGGCTAGTTCAAAGAAAACCTCGTCCATCAACTGCATGGTACGTTTTTCCTTGAGGTTCGTCGGCGTGTCAAGCGCTTTCATTTCCCCGTCCTTACCATCCATTGAGAATTGCGATTGCAATATTCCGCCTCATTCCATGTAATGTGTAGCTCAACGAATGATCGTGATGCCGCGATTGGATCCTCATAGAATCAAATCCCAAAACTGGCGGCCTTGGTCCACAGTGATCCACCCCGCCCGTTGCTCATCGAGAAAGACGATTTTCGGCTCATGTGATCCGCCCACTGAGAAGGCAAAAGTTTTGCTTCCATCCTAGGGAAGTGAACCCCTACGAGCTTCTTACTTTTCACCTTTCAGTCCAATAGATGATCAGGTGGTCACTTTTCTCCTTGATTTCCTTTGTCGCTGAGTCCATAAAACTCCACGAAAAAACCGAATATTCCTCAATCTAACGTCAAGTTCTTCGTCACGCGAGAATTCTGACTCATGTAGCCGATGTTTGCTTTTTTTTTCGGCTTCTTTATAAATATCGAATCCCGCAATCGTAGCTTCTCCAGAAAGTCGGCGTGGACAGCCCGCAGAGCATGCGCATCGCCCGTAGTTTTACCAGCGGCCATTTGCACCGAGAAACCCGAATATTTCGCCTTCATAGACTTCGAAAGGAGATCGAATCAGTTAGCAATGAAATCGCCAAATTTTTTTGTGAGCTTATACGTTTTGAATGACTTACAATTTCTCATATCAATGGCTCATTAATTGGAATAAAACAATTCTTCAATGGTTGGCGTGAATTTCCTTTAACTCACGGAAGTATGACTAAGCATTTCCAAGGCTTTCAGAAGCAATTGCTGATTTACCGGTGAATTTTTCTTTGAATGTGAGGTGATGCAACTCCCCAAAGCAAAGCAACTTTTGGCCAAGATCTTGCTTCCGTAAACTCTAAGGCAGCACACTCATTTTTGATGATTTCACTGCGAAAAGCGGCTCCGGATAACACTTGATAATGGCTTCTGGCGTATCGATTGGACAAATGAATTTTTTCCTCCCTTGGATCAAGGCATTCGCTCACAATGTCCGCCTCATCCATATAAGGGAGTCGGAAACCAAAATCGTCCATTCCTGTGCTTTCAGCGCTTTCCAGCATAATCCGCAGATTCCCTTTCGGAAAACTGGTATCCACACCCGTGGTAGGCTCATCCAGAAACAAAACCGAAGGCCTGTGGAATCAGGGCACAGCAAGTGCCAGCTTTTGCTTCATTTCCTCCAGAAAGCTTCCAGCCTCCGGTTTTTGGAAGGGCCATCGATCTGCCACATAGATTTTCCTTGATCAAGTCATAGTTTCTTCTATAGTTTGTATTGAAAAGCGTGGCGAAGAAATTTAAATTTCCTCTACTGTTAGAATCTTGGTACAGCGAGAATTTGCCTGCATATAGCCCACTTGCTTCTAATGCTTGTAGTCGGTAACTACTCTAGACCGCATTGACCGGTAGCGATACCCGCCATCAGGAATCAGGAGCGTGGTGAGCAATGCGGAAAATACTTGTTTTCCTGCTCCATCGGGGTCCGATAAGCCCAAAGAGCTCGCCTTTTTTGACTTCAAAGGATAACCTGATCAACTGCGGTTTAAAAGCGCCTTTATTGTAGTTTTTCGATATGTTTTTTTGAGCGTAACCATCCAATGCTTACAGAAGTTGATTTCTCCGTACATTCCGATTTTGAATTTACCCTCAATTGGGCACCTCTACCTTGATGGCATCGACCATCCTTGGCACGCTCAAATCTTTGGTCTGAATGGTTTTGGAGTGAATTCTGCCTTGTCATGATCCAAGAATATAGTGCCTTCCGTTTTGGGTCAGAAACCACCTGCTCCATTGTCTGTATGCACAGTTACTTTCTGACCCACTTTACTTGTGAAAGTTGATTTCCCACTGATATAGACGCGGAAGGATTATATTCGATAAGTCAGCGATTTTGTAAAGTGGCTTGCCAGCGCAGCATTTCCGACTTGCTCGCATACTTACTCAACACAGTTCCTTCCAGAGGGTGATGATTTACTTTTCTCCAATTTGATCGTTTAGGACTGCGGCGACTGGCACTTCATTCGGTGTAGCATCGTTGGAGATTTCCTCGAGTCGAGATGGTCAAAGATTGGACTTCTGCGCTACGAAGCTGTGCTTCGATCATACAGCGACCTGTCCTTGCAATTCATCAAGTTGTTTTTGTGGTTGGCAAGCATGCTTTGGACCAATTGTTGATAACGATTTGCTTCCAGATTCGCAGTTTTAAGCTGTACTTCGAGAGCTGCTAATTGAGTAGGGATATTTTGGTTTACGGCCAGTCAACGCTTTGTTATTTGGGCTTCGAGCGTGTCTCTTTTTTAGGAACAGTTGAACGCTATCGACATAGCCGATGAATTGGTTTGCTGAGAAGGATCTGGACCCTTCTTCGAGGGTCAAACTGCTTCAAAAACTCTAAAGCTTAAGCAGAAATATAGTTTCATCTGCTTCGAATGAACCTGATGCGTCGAAGGCTTTTTTTCTCTGTCAGGCCAATACACTAAGGCAGAAAAGCAAGGCGAAAATGATTTTTTGATGGTTTTCATGAGCTAGGTTTTAATTGCCTGAAGTGATTTGAATAATTGGATTGGGCTAGAAGAATGCTGAAATTTGATGTACGCGAGATTTTGACGAGCCTGATCTGCTGCATTGATGTAGGTCAGGAAATCATTGGAAGTAATCGTTTTCATATCGGTTGACTTGCTTTGCTGAAACGTTGAACTTCGCTTCGAATGTGATGATTCCTATCTGTCTGCATTAGTTTGAGGTATTTCGGCGATTTCTGAACTGCCTGCTGCGTCCAATGTAATTTTGGGATTGAGAAGGAAAAGTTGTCTTCCTGAAGATCACTGCACGTTGATTTTACTTGGAAGCAGTTCTTTTTTTCTCTTGAGGAGGTATCAAGCCGAGAAAATATTCCAATCTAAGAACGCAAGCCGCCGATGTAGTATAAGTCAAAGTTGTTACATTAAGAAAATTCAATGCTGGCCTGCCATATCCGCCTTGGGCGAAGAGATTAAGTTTGGGGAATATTTTTGTAGAGATCATCTCCTGGCTGTTCATCATAGATGCGCCTTTCTGACTTGCGAAGAGTCCGATTCAGGACGATTGATCTCTTGTGAAAGCTCGGAATATTATTGGAGGTTTGCAAGCTGGCGGAGCTGGTTAGCTCTTGTCCGATCAAAGGCCTAGCATTTGGGAGAAACCTTGTTGGTTAGCCGCTGGAGTTAGATGCGTTGCTGAGCTGCATGGAGAGTTTGGCTTGGAGAATGTCCAAGGAAGACTTGGAGAGCTATTCCATTTTCAATGGCTGCTTTTGGTTTTAGAGATTCCGCTTGGAATATCTTTTTTGTCGATTTCGTTTTGGTAGCAGCTTGCTTGTCAAGAAGTAAAAACCCCGAAGTAAACCTGGT
>Ga0163217_1084977_pt1 | contig 18551 bp, 17 predicted proteins | sample SynspAceP_FD_185933 | JGI IMG/M metagenome (GOLD analysis project Ga0163217, IMG submission 185933) | Saline lake microbial communities from Ace Lake in Antarctica - Synechococcus sp. Ace-P (PacBio error correction) | ecosystem: Environmental > Aquatic > Non-marine Saline and Alkaline > Saline ...
GGTGGAGATGGCTGAGCCGCAGAAGTGCGCTCAATCGCTTATATATGAAGGCCGCCGCTTCCAGCCTACAAGGATCTCTCTGGCCTTTACGCGCAGTGAGATCAACGAGGCCTCGTGCGAACTGGCAATCGGTTGCGAGTAAACGGTACGCGGCTGGAGAATGTTCGTCCTTGATTCCACTCTAGCTCGGCAGGGTCTGCGCAAGCAGCCGAGAGGGTGCGGTCCTAGCAGGGCAAATCGCAACGTCGGGGTCGTGCGATCCGCAAGCCTTCGGCGTGAGCTGCGTTCAGGCATAGAACATCACCGCAAGCGCGTGCGCTTTTTCTCGACGGTCGAACTGGTCAAGTACGCTGGAGCAGGAAGAAGGTTCAGGGCCAAAGCCATAGATCGTTTGAGGCGACTGAAGTCAAGGTTCGGAATTTGGTGGATCTTCCAGCCCTCGCGGCGGAAATTGCTACGCAATCGCCTGCCCGGGTGTAGACGAGCATGGCGAAACTGCCTTTCAGTAGCCTCCCCTCAGGCGGTGCTTTGTTGTTCCACCTTCTCAGCAGCTTTACGGCGCCAGCGTATTGTCACCACCAACCAAGAGCGTTCAGCGAAGACCAGCCTTCGGTTGGCAATAAATGACCACTGCCTTGCTTACCCGACTTACCTATCGCGGGCCAAGATCATAGAGACTGGACGGCCACTCGTTTCAGCACCAGTTGCGAACCGCGAAACAGAAACGAAAGGACACACAGCTTATGATATAGAACAAAGCATAAGATAAGAGCGAATATAACATCTCTGTAAACAAATAATCGGGGTCAATTTAGGTGAACAGCAACACCAAGAGGTTCTCTTGCCGTTTTTTGGGTGGGGCCGGCGCAAGGAACCTGAAACGGCTTACAACTCCGTTGGCACGAGGTGCGACCCTGGCGGGGCTTCGACCCGCGGAGAATTGTCCGCGCAATCGTAAATCTGGTAGGCGTGAAGAGATAAGATAGAGCCTTTTATTTGACATTCGTCTGCAATGCAAGCTAATTTCTACTGAAAAGGGGAAGAGAGGCAAAAACCTTTCAACAGCTGCTTTGAGAGTTTTATGGTGTTTTGGCAGCGCTACAAAACGACGCTTCTCAGCGGTTACAGAAAAACTGGTTTATTGAAGACGCTCTTGATGGAGAAGCACCGCGGAATGAGACGCTTGACGTTAGAGACGCTCTCGCCTGCACAAATTGGTCTATGTGGCAGGATCCTGATGACGCAGTCGGGCTGTGAGGTCCGTTAGAGGCGATGTAGCTGGAGACAGCGCCTTGACCCTATGCGTAAGCAGGTCACGGATATCAAACACGACACGCCCATCTTGATCCCAAGAAGCCAAATGCAGCCGTTAGAAGATCGATTTGGGGGTGGCAGTGCTACAATCAGCCGCCTCGTTTTCGTAATCACATGCAAACGTCAATAGAACAGACAAGCGCTGCGAGTTGATTGTTTGCTTGAATGTTTTTGTGCGAGTATGCCAAGAAAAAATTGAAACAAAGGAAGAAGGTTGACCATGCTCGAACTTCGCACGATACGCAGTTCTTTTGCTCTTGGCGCGTCGCGCCCAAGCCGTGTCTCGCTGCGAACCGGTGGAAGGTGAAGGTTTTTCATCGGGACCATGTTCGAGATTGGTGAAACACCAGGCGATCGGAGCGGGCGAGTATCAGCTGTGGTTCGAGAAATACTGGGCCAGGTGGCACCTCATTGCATGCCGGTGCACTAGCGGGGCCGTCCATTGCAATGAATGATGCAGTATGCGGTTTCGGTTCTTGGATGGGCAAAGTTAACTCTTCGCTTCGATGCAGGCATCTGCTGACCTCAGCCTCGATTCTCGAAGCCTATTACCGTGCTTTTCGAAGGTTGTTGCTGGGTAAACGCTCCTCGCGCGCACATCGCGGCACGTAAAAGCTGGGCAACCTGGCATGGTCGGACTAATGACCTGGCCATGCTGGGCACCGAGAAGGTATTGCCGACGCGCCGGTTTTCATTCCCGCAAGGGATATGATGCCTATCGCTGTTGTTCGAAATGAACCCGCTGCTTTGGTATGTGCGGGCCGTTGACCTTCTCACAGCGACGTTTGAGCTTCAGGGACTCGGAGTCGGCGCAGGCTACGGGAAGTGCGGAGTTCCCGATGCTGCCGGCCAGGCTGCGCCCTCGGTGAGCTGGAACCCCACATGACGCAGGGCGATACCTTCTTGCATGGACCAGGCCTGTCGGAACGAAAGCTCAGGTATATCGCGAACCTTTATGGGCGGATGATTTAATCTGAATCACGGAAATGGAGCGGCGGCTCGGCTTGGTCATTAACCGCACTCACGGTAGGAGCGGATTTTCAGCCTTACGCGGCGCAGTGAACTTCGACCGGCAACCGAACGAAAACCACGCAGGCAGCATCTTGACCGCCGGGGGAAACGGCGGGTGGTTTCGCTGAACCGTTACAACATCACTCTTGTAGGTGCGCCGGTGTGGATGCGATTGTGGCGGATTGGGACCTGGCGGAAGGCGGTTCAGCACGATAACAACACTACTGAACGAGCTTTTTCAATGTGCGGGCAGGCAGGCGGATAAATTCGCCTGCTGCAAATTAGGCTTGCACTGGTAATTGGAACATAAAGTGGAAAATACAATGGTCGATTGAGGTCTAACATTGGCCGATAGCCATATTATATGTACCCGCTAATGTCGTGACCAAAGCGAATGTCCAGCTTCGTCCGCACAACGAAGTTACTAAACGCCTATAACGCCTCATCTTCTATCTGCAGCGCTGCGGCGAAGGTCGGCTTAGATACTGACCTACGTATGAGCAGCGCAGGCCTTGCATTTGCAGCATAAGCTGGTACCGGCAAGAACGGGTCCGAAGCGACATTCAGCTGGCTCGGGATGCGCACGGCAGCTTCCCGCACCGGCATCTCAATTGTTCGGCGACAGCATTACCGATTTGGCTGAAGTCGCTGTGGCGGACAAAATGTGAGTTCGCAGCGCTAGGCTATGGACTTTCTGCGGATGGCGGCTGTTTCACGTGTCGGAGGCGAAGGGTCTCCTCCAGCCAGTGATACTGCTGAACAGACGGATGGGTTGTAACGTCACTTCGAATGCACACAAGTCTTAGATTCTGTTCTTCCTCGAAACATTCTGGAATTTTGGGTGTTCAGAACTGAACTTTCCACGGAGTATTCAGGCTGTTGGGCCAGAGGACCCAACCGCAAGGACCGACTCCCAGACTTTCAGGACTCACGCAGAAGCGCGGTTATTGCCTATTCTGGACAAAACCGGGACGTCGTGGGATCAGGTCAGTAGTAGCTTCTTGCGCTTCTGGTGAAAACTCGTCGAAGGCTCGATCTCACGTGGCGAACGTTTCCTTAAGGTGAACGATAAGGCTCGGTCTTGCGCCGCATGAACTTTTTCGAACCGGGTCCGGTTCGCGGCCGTGACAACCCAAGAGGTATGTGATCCCGCAACGATCCGACCACTGATCAAAATCATAAAGCGTAGGCCGACAATCATTGAAATCCTCCGCGCACTGGTTGCCGCAGCACTGCATGTTCATGGGCATGGTTCATAAAAGCCGTTTTCGGCCTCGGAATTTTCCGACTTGTGCCATAGCCGACGTGGCCTTGCCCGATCTGATGCTGCCCACTGAATACCGGGACCATATACCGCTAGTTTCTTGAGTGTTCCATTTCTAGCGTCGTTCGATTAACAGCAACTCGGAACGACCTGCTGAGCATAAAGCTATAAGCGAAGAATGGGGCTCGGGTTGTGAATCTGGATTAATACAGTGCCAACAAAATGCTGTAGAAACGCATTGGAAAGGATACCGATTGCGCACTTCGCATTTCTAAAGAATCTAAGGCGATCAAACAAGTGCCTTAGTATGGTGCGGGTTCCCCGGTTCTTGCGTCTATACGCTCAATAAAGGGAGTGCACGTTCGTGAGTTAAACAATAAAGTTCAATGACAGCTCATTTGACGATATCGACGCCCGAACCGAAGCGCCTTGCGGACCATGTTTTGGATATCTGACCGATGGGAATGTAAAACGAGATGCAAGAAGAAAGAGCTTGATGGTCGAGATGGCGTCCTATCGATACTTGGGTGCCTGCAACCCGAAAATGGCTATCTCTGCATTGGGCTAAGCCTGGCGGTTGGCGCGATGCGTGCTCGCTGCAACGTATCCTATCGCGAAGGCAGAGGGCGGTGTTGAAGTTAGCGCGTGACCCGTGGCGTCGATGCAGGATCGAAAACGCTGAAGCATTAAGCGGGCGAGGGTTCCGTGAACTTCTAACGAAGGCAGTCGAGGCGATTGAGAGTGACCTGCGCGCAGCGGCATTCTCGCAGCGCTGGCGATCCTTTGGGTCGCTCTGCTCGGTTTTGGCAAAGTTTCGGCGCCTCGGTGTTTCGTAAGGCAGCGAGTTGATGGACGCGAGCGTCCCTTATATGCTGGTAGAACGCGCAGGTATGTGGGTCCTGTCTTTGATTGCACGACTGATGACTGTCGCGGGGTTGTGGCGAGCCGATCCCGAGCGCCCCGATCGCCTGCCGCGGCCGCTGCCTACGGGCATCTCTGGGTGGACGGTGCGGTCGTAATTGGGTGCCGAACTGCGAGCACTGATCGCGTTCGCTCTGCGCGCGTCTGGGGCAAGATGTTATTGCGGCGGGTGTTCGGTGATCGGGTTGATGCCCGGTCTGCTGCGGTCGCAAACCGTTTGCAATCGACGGGTTTGCGAGCGCTATGCCATTCGTGTTTTTGAATGATTCAGCTTACGCCGGCAGGTCTCAGCCGCCTCCACCTCTTGGGCTTCGCGCTCGCACACTGGCAAGGCATGCGGTTCCGGCTGAGCTTCTTTGCTTGCCCAATTTCGGTGGGGAGCGGTCAGCGTGACCTCTGGCGGGGGCGACATGGGGGTGCTCGGCTCGGTTGGTCACGGATACCCTGGATCTGGATAGCGACCCGACGCAAAAACACCCAAGAATCCTGGATTGCGGACGCCTACAGGAAGACAGCATCAACACTTTTCCAGGCGGGGTGGCCATCTGGCACCAAAGTGATGACAGTGCGCCGGCATCTTCGCGTGTCGGGGGCCGATTGCGGAACTCGCGCCGGGCGTTGCCTCGCGGCGTACGTCTCTATCATGGGGCATACCGCTGCAGGCCAACCATCAAAAATAAACGTTGAGCTTCCAGCACTGGACGCGTGCACATACAACAGACCTCTAAGGTTGCCACACTCACGCGACTACGAATCACATCCGCCGCGCCCAGACATTCGAAGGGAGCGAAGACGGTAAAGGACCCGTCTGCGACTGGACGGTCCGCGGTCAAGCCCGGGATGGGCGCACGGCTGCGTTCGGAGACGAGACCTTCATTTCTGCTGCGAGAAATGCCAGACGAAAATTCAAAAGAAGACCGTGGTTTCCATATACAACCGGGCTGAAGCGCAGAGCGCCAAAGGTGGCCCATGCGGACGCCAGGTATACCTGCCCGATGCTCTGAAATCATTACCCGCGACGCGCCGCGTGTGCCATCTGCGGCAGTGGCGCTGGAACCGTGGTTCCTCTTCGGATGAGGCGCAGGAGGAGCTGACGCGACTTACCGCCGTATGTGGATTCTCGGCTGGTGCAGAGTGCCTGATCGTCCTGACCATGGGGGGGTGGTCGGATTGCCGGTTGCGCGACTGGATGCGGGCATCAGATGCCAGCTACCTTAGAAGTTTTGTGCTGGCCACGCCCCATCGTGCTTCTGGGCAAGGCATTGCCGTTCTTCAAGCGCGGGTGGGATTCGTCGTGAATCCACGCGTTTGTGCGCCCAACATGTTGACAACTCATCAGTTCTTGGCTTTGGGTGGGCCTAGTCTCTATTCGATCTTTGCGACTTCCTGCCCCGGGCTCTTTCCGGAACAATATCGGCAATGGGGCACGCGTCGGCACAGATATTCTCGAGCGGCGGTGGTGATCATAGCACTGGTATTTGTCGGCCAGTGCTGGAACTGCCGGCGCGGCGGTGAACGCACAAGGAGACGCCACGATCCGGCGCTTCTCGATCTCGCGCCCAAGACCGGGTGGCGGCGTAATCTTGTCGTGGAACTGAATAGCGGGCGCCGTTGGAAAAATTATGAGGGCGCAAGTTGCGCGTGTCGCCCGCGCGGGCGACGCGTTACCGGTGGAGCCGGGACAGTGATCGAAGGGGGTCGTCGCGGAACGAAAGCATGCTCACACGGCGAGTCGATGCCCGTCGAGAAAGCGCACACCCGGCGATTGCAGTGACCGGTGCCGACAATCCAAGAATGGCAGCCTGTTGATCGAAGCGGGAAAGTCGGCGCGCTGATACCGTGCTTGGCGCAGCACTGTGACCATGTATACGAACGGCTCGCGATCAGTGCCAATTCAGGGACTGGCGGATCGGGTCTCGGCCATTTTTGTGCGACAGTCGGTAGGTATCGGATTTTGCTTTCGTTGCACGTGGATGAGGTATTTGGGGGGGCCCGAACCTGCAACCTGGTTTTTTGGCGATGCAAATAGCCGTCTCTGGTGCTGATTATCGCATGCCCCTTGCGCCTTGGACTTGCTACACATCGCATTACCACGGCTGCAGGACGAGGCGCGCCAGCGGGCGTATTGGTCAAGGATGCAGAGGGCTGGAGCGCATGGCCGGGGTGTTTGACACGACCTGAATCGTCGATAAGACCCGGCACGCTGAACGATGGGCCAGCCGAAGACCTGAGGACACGCTGTTGCTGGGGGATATTTTCGGAGGGCAGACCTTGCTGTCTTTGAGCGCGCCTTGGGAACGCGCGGTCTGAAACAGTCCTCCTGGCCGAGAGCGATGTAGAGGGGCCGTAGCGGTCGGCGCAAGCGCGGCAAAGGCTACCACGCGACTTTGAGGCGTCGCCATCGGGGCAAGGGTGTGCGCGGAGAGATTGGCGGACCGGCAGCTCGGCCTCGGCAATGCCCGCGATGAGCGAAAATGAGTCTTGGATACGAGCACGGACGCCGAGCAAGCGCGCCCGAGCCCTGCGCAATTGAAGGCAAACGGCGATGTTCATGCCCTGCCCGGTCGATGGGGCACTTGCGGGTCGTAGCCGTCGCAGACCCATCAAGGACAAGGAGCACCGTCCTAGGCAATCGAGAGGAACTGCATGCGGAGGGTTTGGCGGTGAATCCATGGCGACAGGGCGACACGAGCGGCACGCGCAGGCGTCGCGGGCAAGCTTCGGTATCGACGAGGTGCGCGCCGGTGGTCTGCCGGAAGACAAAAAGACGCTGATCGATACATACGTCGTTAAGGACAAGATCGCGATGGCGGGCGACGGCGTGAACGACGCGCCCGCACTGGCGCCGCCGAACGTCGGTATCCGCGATTGGGCACGGTGGCAGATTGTTGCGATGGAAAGCTGCAGGCCATTGATAAACGCTTCTGGGGTGGACATCAATGGCATGTTCGCCGGCACAGCATACTCTGCTCGCGCTAAACCTGCGCACGCATCACAAGCAGACCTATTTTTTTCGCGCTTCCGCATACATCACGCTCTGGCGTGCCATTGCGGCGGGATGCTCTATCTAACGGCGTCACGGGCTTTTACTTTCAACCATGATTGCGGCGGCAGCGATGAGCCTATCGTCCGTCTCGGTTATCAAGCAACGCGGCTGCCGCCTCCGGCGAATTGACCTATAAAGGAAAACGGCCTGTTCAAGGGTTCAAAAGTAGTTGACCTTCCCCCCCCAGGCTCCCTCATTCATAGTGAAAGTTTTGCCGGGTTTTGGATGATATTCTTCAGTCCTTTTGACAAGGCGAGTCGGTGTGCGTGCCCTTAATTGCTCAAGCGCACGGCGCGCTTCAGCAGGTGCTATTGTTTTCCGAGTTGATGAGTGCGGTCTGACGTTGTTGTAATCGTTACGAGAGACGCCCACTTGCGGCGAGCATCATCCAAGGTGTCGAAGATCTCCTCGTTGAGCAGCTCGTCGCGCAGACTGCGTTGCAAGCTTTTCGAAGGCATTCTGCTGCGGTTTGGCCCGGATCGAGATGCAATGCAACATCGTTTCGCCAGCCCACTTCAGGATCGCAGACTGGTGAACTCTGTGCGTTATCACTGATCGGATACAGGCAAGGCCTTTCATAACGCGCAAACAGAGCGCTCTAACTCGCGTAGGACACTCGCAGAACCTGAGGATTCTGGTATCAGGCCATCAGGCACAGGTTCTCACGGCAGGCAGTTCGTCATTCACTGCAGCATGCGGAACTTGCGCCCTCTCATGGTTTGTAAACAACCACTGCGGGCAAGCGATGCGCCGGGAACGGTATCAGCCAAAATCCGCAACGGACCAGGCGCTCGCTGGGCGCAAAGCCCACAGGCATAGGTGTCCGCAGATCATCACGTCGCACGTTTACGGGCTCTTGCAGCCGCCTGCACCAGCTTTTCCTGTGTAGAGACGATACAGCTCTTGTTCGGTGGCCTTTTGCGTCAACGCACTCAATCTCCGGCGAATAGCCGACCGCGCCGTTTGCTGGCAATCGCTTCAACTCCTCTTCGCGACTTCAGGATTATCCGGCGGCTTGTCCGCGCCGACGGTCTTTGGAATCGACACCCGTTGCCTCTGCTCACACATGCTCGCATGTGGTGAGAGGGACGCAGCCTGCCCGCGACGTTGCGAGATATCATGATCCCCGCATCGCTTGCGTGCTACACGCGTCGCACATTCGGTGTCGTCAAGCTCTTTCCAGCAGAATCCTTCAGAACATCGTTATGATCGTACACGGCGCAAGACGCTTTCAGCTTCGCGTTCTCATCTTCCGACGATTTAAAGCCGGTTGGGGTGTCTGACACTTCACTCTCGGCGACAATTGCTGCGTCAATACCTGCCGTGCAACGCATGCTCCTGTGCCATACTTTTGCCTTTGACGCTTGTAAACGACGCCGGGCTCAGGGCCTGCTACGACACCTCTGCGTCGGCAATCCAGCTTCCTGTTCTCTGATCATCCGATTATTTGGGTCGGTAATCGGCTCTGTTCGCATTTGTGTTTGCTCTCAAAGTTGAGCAACTCTACTTAAACCCCTTTTTTGGGAAGGGGGAAGTTCGGGGGGAGGTACGGCATCGATAGTCGGTCATCCAGTGGACAAAGATCGGGGGACGCCTATTTTTGTGGATCCTCGCAGTCACCCTTGCAAGAGGGAGTATGAAACACAATCGACTTCTTCGACCAATACTTCCGGAAGAGGCGTTGATATATCGGGCTTTAGTCAGGCGAGGAAGCGCGTGGCGCAGCCTGCTCAAGAGAAGACATCGAAAGGACTCGCAATATCAAACCGCCCGCATAGGAAGAATTTGAAGCGTGTCTTGCGGGATCCGTTGAAAACCACAGCGCTGACGCGGAACGCTTAACTTGATAGAATGACCTGCATGAATGAATAAATGGCCGCAATGAGAGCCCGCACTGCAGCATCTTGAAGTCATGGCTAAGGTCCGCAAAGGCACCCATTGTCAGTGATTTGCCGTCAAAACGCAAAATGCTGCGGTAGGGCATTTGGTAACGGGCTCAAACCGAACTTTGGCTGCGCGCACCGACGTGGGGCATAACATGATCGTTTTGGCACCACGCCACTATCTGTTCAAAGTTTCTTGCGACTTGGTTGTAAATCGCGATAAAGATGCACTTGAGCTCCTGCATGCTCCTAAGCTTCAAGCCTGTTGGTCCCTTAGTATTACACCTTTATCTTCGGAACTATAAACGGATTTGGGGGTGACATTAGGACATGACTAGCACTCCTGAGACCATAATGAATATAATAGAAAATAAAAATAAGAGATATATAACAAAGACGATCAGATAGAGAGAGTCGCCGGTTGAAGATGTGACTTTGACGAACACCAGAGAGCAGCAGGTCTGGTCAATGAGAAAGGCTGCGCCGATCAACCCGTCAGACCTTGGCCATTCTGGTCGGGAGCGACGATCCGAAAACAGCCGATATACGCAAGCACGTTGGTCGCCAAGACTGGCCCAGAGGCGCAAACGCTGGATCAAAGGGCGCGCCAGGAATGAAGTTTGCCCGTGGTACGAAGGGCGGCACCGTAGTATGAAGCTGGGAAAGCGGGCGGCGACAGGCCACACTTGTCGGCCAGCGCCGTATCTTGCGTGCCAAGGCAACGCTCAGTCAATATTGCTCGTGCCTCATGTGTCTGCCTAGGGGCGATCATATCGTCCGAAGACGGGGCAAGTTGCTTTCGTTACCCGATGAGCACTTGGATTTGTCGAAAACGCAAAGCGAATTGGATCAGGACGCCATTGCCATACGAGATGGGTGCATCAAACTTGGGCAGAATGCTGACGCCGGTATTCTGTAAAGAGGACGGACTTTGGGCTGGTAAACTCGTGCGTCAGATGCAACGGTTTAAGTCTGAAGGAGCTCGGGGCACGCAATTTTGTCAATTCATCGGACGATAGCTTTATGGATCGACTGACGGCATGCATCCGTGGAACAGTGCGTTTTCTCCGGTTGAACCTGTTTGGTGGGGGCGATGGTTGATATGTCATGTCAAGGCGATGACCGGGTCGCAAACTACGAGATGACCGAATTACCCTCGCTATGGCTCCCACCAACAGAAACGGAATGTTCATTTATGTCGCTTGATACAAGGCCAAACTGCTGACGCCGTCTACCGGGTTTGGCTTGACGCTGTCGGGTTGGCTTTGTTTCCCCTTTTTGCAGTCGTCGGCAGTGAAACTATGGTCGTATGCGCGACGCGTGTGCGATCAATCTTACCACCACTTATTGGCAGCACCTCAAATCACTGCGTTTTCACATTGGAAGGCATTCTGAAGAAGGATGCCGTTTACTCGCGACATTACCGCGCTATGAAAAACAGGCGAAAAATACATCGTGAACGCCGCTGGTCGAAAACGCATATAGGAGGCGGCGCGGCTCATCAGGGCCGCGCCTGCTTTCCCAAGTTGCCTACTGCGCGCAGCTTATATCTGACGTCAGCACCTTCGGGGACAGATTTGAGATTTGAATAAGGAAGGATTTCGTCATCTTATCGATTAGGCGATCGGGATGACAAAGAACCAAGACGTCGAAAGAACGAGTGCAGAAGGTAGTCAAAAAATATCTGCCGTAAGATCCCGCAGACAGTTCAGTTGCAAAAGGAGCGAGCGAGGTGAAAACGGGCAGTAGTGGGCGACCCTTCCTCGCAAGGAGGTTTTCTCAACTGTCGAACGGAAACTAGCTCCACGAAACGGCGGAGGAAGTGGGCGCGGACGACGGTGTGCAAGCTCCGGTGGTGTTGGCTTAGCAACTCGGATTTTGCTAGGCTCGAATGTCCGGTGAAGGCCGTCTAGCGCGTTTTGCAGTGTCAGCTGAAGGACGAACATGCTGCGATAGATCTAACGGGTCGAAAGCCCTAGGGTATATGCTGCGCGTCCATATAATCGCTTTATAAACATGTGGAAAATGCAATACAGACCTGGAAGAGTACGAGCAATTAGTGATCTCAGGAATAGAAAATGGATAAAGGCTTGAAAGCAGTTTGCGAAAAGCTCGCATTGATTTTTTGTCAAGGTCCGCGCCCATGGCCTTCGGTTTGGTCGGTGGTCGTGGGTCAAGACTTTAGCCCACGGCAATGGGGCTTGCGGGAGGGTAACCGCCCATGATCGTTGATCGACAGCCGATTGGGGCGGGAACTCAGTTTCTTTTAAGCGTCTTTAGGTGGCGTCACTTTGATCGAACGCTCAGAGGAAATGCACTCATCTGTTACTAACGGCATGAAACACGCAGTAAGAGGGGTGGGTCAGCTTTCGCGAAATTATTGGCCGCATGAACTATTGAAAGGGCGACGCCTGAAATTTGATCCCTGAATTGTTGCGAAGCAATTCTGATGATCAAATGCATCCTGAAACGGAAAAATTCTGCACTGGTAGAAGTTAGAGCGTCAAGTTCGCGAAATCGCTGGGCACGGACGATGACGCGGCTGATCTTGTCGATTGGCGATCGCACATGCCGTAAACGCGTAGTGCTCAAAGTGGGACCGGCTAAGGCTGACCCTCTGAGGGTTGTTCAGAATGCACCAATCAAATTTCGGTAAAAACAACACGATACGAATGTTTTTTTAATGGTCCGGTTGAGTGGGTAGGCACAAACAGTGGAACATCAGCATATTCTTCTGCAATATTCGGCCATGCTATTAACAAATGATTGTGGCTGTTATCCCAGCCATGCCAGATTATTGCAATTTTTTACAAGAAAGTTTGATGGAAATAAACATGCAGGTTAGTGTCGCGACAAACAACGTTGATCAGCCCCGGGTCCTAAAGAAAAAGTCCAAAGGAGGGTTGTGTTTCGTGAAATGAAGCTCAAGCAAGCATTTTTTGAGAAACTTCGGACAAAACCGCGCGTAGAAAGCGTTGAGCGATCCGTCGTGCTCGTAAGCGCTGGCACGTAAGAAATTGGGAACGCGAAGGATGACTTCATTCAAAACTTGCTGTTGAATAGGTAGCCACGTGTGGTTCGACTCGCGGCCGGTGGTTTTTCCTACTCGATGAGTGTTTTTTGATATCGGAACAGTCCAAGTTTTAGAATGTTCTATAAGCGGACTTTGCCCGACCAGGAACAACCGCTTTGTCTGTATTGATGACTCCAGCGCCAGATTGCTGCGCCTCCGCACGTCGGCAGCCATTGGGAAGGCGGCCTATGGAATTTTACTCAGCTCAGAATCCGCTCAAGGGCATTTTGCTGCCGTTTGCATTTGTACGAATTTCATAAAAACTTGGGGCGTCGGCGTTTTTGCTATGTAAGTGGGCAACGCATGCTATGGCGCATGCTGTTGCCAGGCGTTCAAAGTAAAGCGTAAACGAGTTTAGTCTCGTCAAAACCGATGCCTCTGATCGAGCGTCATTCAATATTGCCTGGCAAACACTGGACATTGTTGCGATCGATGGCAAAGCACAAATCCTACTTGTGGTTTTTAACAGAAAACTATGACGATGTCCGTTTTATCAGAGAAGGCTGACGACTATTAGTTTTACACTGACAAGGCCTTCTCTTCAACAACGTTCCCTCAAAGTTCGCTGCAGAACGATCTGGATGCGTTTCCGCGTCCAATAAGATTAGAGGGATTATCTGATTGCTGATCGTTGTATTTTGGCGGGACCGCGCATCTTAGCGAGTGGAATAGAAAGACGGATGACCCGAAACATCTGCCCCAGCATCCTTAAAGTAAAACCGCAAAGAAAAGTGTTCAAAGCCAGAGTCCTGAGATAAAACCATCAGCCCCCCCCGCGCAAGAGTGCTAATGTGGAGGGCACAGCCGCGCTCCGATCGCCGGACGAGAGCATGTCAGACCCAAGGCCACCAGCGGCGAGCCGCCAAAAGAGCTTGGCAGTGGGCGTCCTGAAGAAGCGCAGTATGTCGGGATTGCGGCGACATGCCAGGAATGATATAAAGCCCAATGCAAAGTGCCATTGCGTCAGCGCGACTTCCAAACCAGTTCTCGCCAATCATCCTCGACGCAATGAACACCGCCCGCAGACTGGGGGGCGTGATCGTCCGACAAGAAGTGGAAACCAGAAAGACAAAGAGATGCGCCTGAAGCGGTGAACAGGCCCAGCTCAATAAGCGCAGGCCCGGCCCACTGGACACAGATCACATAGGCAGCTGTGGTGGAACTCCATCCCAGATTAGGAGCCAGCGGCCGTCAGGCAGCAAGGACGGCCAGAGAAGCCCACCGACCTCCTACCAAAATGAAGGCGAAAGTAATTTTTCACCGCCCGAGGCCGGTGATCGCAAAGCCGATAATGGGAATTGAGGCACAAAGATGATCGACGCGATCAGTGAAACCTGGCGCGCGGCGTTCAGAACCGCGCCTTGCCAATACGGCCGTGGCATTGACGTGAAGGAAGTGCAGTGGATTGACACGAAACGAAAGCCACCAGCCGGGCCGGACAAAGATCGACGATGGGCTGCGGAATACTCAGGTGTGAACTTTGCGCAATGGAAACATCCCACAGAAGGACCTGATGAATGGCAGAGAAAAACAGTGACGTGATTACCACGTCCCGCAGGGCCGGGCGATCCAGCCTCGGCAAATAACTCCTCGAGCGAAAAGCGCCGGGCATAGGCGTTGATGCCACCAGACCGCCACGAAATACAGCAGCGCGGTAAGGCTGCGGGGCCATCATGCAGTGTAGGGACGCCGGTCGCCCTCAACATTGAAAAGGCCGGCGCCCATCAGGGGCGGCATGATCTGCCCGCCGATGGGAGGCCACGGCCTCGCACCGATTGCGGCATAGGCCCGTTTGGGATATCCAGCTTAGTCATTGGCGGCAGGGTGATCGCGGCCGGTGGAGGCCGAATTCGCCGAGGCATGAGCAGAGATCGAGCGAACAGCCGCTGACGACAAAACCGGAAACTCGCCGCGCCGCCCTTTAATCGGCTGCGCAGCCGCCGGACATTCATGAACCCTTGGCCCGCTTCGCAAGCGTTCAAGGGACAGCGCCAAAGATCACAAGATCGCACGGAACCGTGCTGATACACCGGTAAGCGGCGCCCACAGATGCCGCCTCGGACTATGGTTAGCGTCCCCGAAAAATTTAACAGGCGTGGCCGTGAATGCCGAACTCGCCGGTAATAAAACTGTCCAAACAGCCCGGAGCAGCGGCGAGTGTCGCCACCACTCAGCGGCAGGCGGCCGTCACTACGCCGGCGTTTCCAGCACCACAGAGCAGCGTTACCGCAACCGCCGAGCTGAAAGTTTGCTCCTCGATAAATCATATTGGTTGCCCGAGCACATTGCTGTTGAACCACCCACCAAAGCGCTGCGGCGATTGGCCCAGTGGCTGCAAGGATACTCCCCGTGATCCGCCGATGGCGAGCTGCGTCAAGGATTAGGGCGAAGGGGGAGGATAAAGACCATATGCAGCGGCTGCTGATAAGGTTAGGCCCAGACCCTGAGAACACCAGTGCCATGGATAAGCGACCACGCGTCGCGGAGCCGATCCAGAAACTCGCAGCATACGCGTTCTCGGAAGGTTTGTCATGTGGGGGAGGTCGGCTTTGAGTTGGGGCAAGGGCCGGCGCGAAAGCCCGCGCACGCTGCACCATGGGTTATTGCGACGCGCCTTTAGTCGATCTCCGGCTTCTTCGTAATAGCGTCAGGCGCGCCGTGGGGTGCAGTCTGTGGTGATGTTTGGTCAGCTCTGGCGTGACATTGCCCACAGGCGACGTGTCGGCCATTTTTGGCTTGGTTCTACCCAATTAGGTCTTGTCAACTTGATAGGGCTGTCCTAATCGTCCATCTTTGGGTCGTGAAGGCGGCACGGGCAGGAGGTCGGTGGTCACATCCTGCTCTTGCCCGATAGGTCGCCGCAGGAATGACAATCCGTGTGCGTTGGATTTGCGTGATTGCTCATCTGTCGTCAGCGGGGATTACATTGACCGGGGGTCGAAGCGCGGCCCTCAACAACATTGGGCGCCGGAAATGAGCCGCAGTGACGAAGCCATTCGATCTGCCCATTCTTCATAAGCGCGGTAGCCACGGCGTTGCGTCAACTCAGCATCGCATCTCTACGCTGTCGACAACCCGACATTTCAGATACTTCGCTCTTCGGTCGCGCCGAAAGACGCCTTTGCCCAGCAAAATGCTTTTGCCCTCGAGTCAGCCATCGACGTGGCTTTCGCTGTCCCTGAGACATCAATACATGCACATGGTCAGTGAGGGGATCGGGAAGAGGGCGCGAAATTTCATCATAGGCGGGGCCGTCTTGCTTCACCCAACATCGACCTTGCCGTCTTGGACAGCCGACAAGCGATGGCGGGTGGTAAAGACAGTAGTCGGGTACCGCGCGACACGCACTTCCATGACGTTTTGAAACCGAGCCTTGGCTCTCTTCTACGTGACCTGAAATGTCTCCCGCCGCTGCCGCTTTCATGGTTCGCAAAGCTCCACGCCCTTTGGATGTAAGATGAGCGATTTGGCAGCTTATACGTCACGGTAGCGGGTCTTGCCCGGCCGCGCTGCCCAAGCCCCACGGCGAAAGCCGCCAGATTGTTTGTCTCAATCATTCATGGTTTTTTCTCCCTCAAACCCAAGGCGTACTCTATTCCACCTACATAGGCGCGGGAATGCCTCCGTGGGACTTTGTTGGGCAGCAAGCTGTCGTATTAGTCGAGATGCGGTTTCGTGTTTGATCGGACGTGAAGTGCGAGATTGCGACATTGGATGCATCGCACTACAGCTTGTTTTTGAGAACTTGCTACCTTCGCCGCGACAGTTGCATATTCTGCATTCAGCGTAAATGCAGCGGCAACGTAGGTTGAAAGTGGCGAGCAACGGTCTGGCGCTAAGTACCAGGTTGCTAAGACATCGGCATGCTTGAACATTCAGTCTCACAGATGCATCTCGATGCATGCCAACGCAGTCGGCAATTTGCTTTGCGAGCTCTGCTTCTCTCGAACGCGAAAGCCCGGATTGCCACGCAAGTATTTATCGTGCGAGAAACCGAAGCGGTACGGAACGATCGGAACATTCCAAGCCAGCATTAAGACCAGCCCAAGAATTGTGCGTGTCCGTGAAGGCCCACCTGATATCAGCGGCACGGGAAGCCGTTATTGGACTCGTCGGTCATTCAGCAATCTTTTTTCTCCATTCCGTATTTCCGCTTGGGTTTGCGCTCGCTGGACGGGGTATGCTACCGGGAAGGTGTGGAATGAAGCTTTCCACCTCCATCGTTTAGCGTGGAAATCGCATTGCGGTGAAAAGGTTCGTTTGCGACTGCAACTACCGCAGAGATCAAAAGGCCATCACCTGCAAATGGCGTAATCCTGATCCGCAATGCGTTTGCAAATTGTCGGCATTCATGGTTTTCCTCCAGTTTTTGGAGCCGTTCCCGCGCGCAGTGGGTCCGCGACAGCACCAAGCATGTGCAGATAATGTACGGTAAGGCGATGCATAACTCCGCCCCCATCCAGGTTCGGGCGGGCATTGTTCAATGGTCGTGTCCGCGGGCACTGAGGCCTTCGATCAATATTTCCATCCAGCGGCATGTGGTTGAAGAGCACCTTGTTGGGGGTGGGACGTCATGGCGGCCGCAAAGCTACCGGGGCATGCATAGGTCGCACACGTGGTGCCTCGAAATGGTTCGCGGGCGTTTCGGCCAGAATCTACATGCATATCATACCTGCGCCATGGCGCTCGCAACTTTGAACTGTACCCCCGCCGGGGTACCCATGGCAAGCCAGGCTGTCCGTCCCTTTCAGGGCCAAGAATGGGGGTTCAGCGTCAGCCGAGGCGCTTGCCAGGGGCGAGGGCGTTGAGGTGACGGAATCGCACGGCCTTCTGCGACCAGCGCGCGCGGAACCGACAGACCGTGCCGGGATCACGGACGTATATAACTTGGATCGCTCGGAGTGGCGGAGAAGATATTTCCGGCGCTGTCGATCAAGCTGACATGAGCGGTTCTGCGCAAGGCCTTGCCTCGAAGACCGGGCGTTCGCGCCGAAGGGACCGTGGCGGGGCGCGGTGCGGGTAGTGGGTCGAGGTCTCATGCGATGCTCGCAAGCGGTCGGCGATAAAAGCGGGGTCCAGCAGCGCTCGGGGCCGTTTGCATGAAGAGGGGGGTCGTGACATGCGCTTCGCGATCGGCGAACACTCGTTTCAACACCTCGATCAGAAAATGCAAATTGATCTGGTTCCGTCTCGGGCAGAGCGTCGGGCCGGCTTGTTCAGCATGGGCCAAGCGTCTGCGGGCCATTGAGATGCTTGACACCCGAGGCACCGCAGCAGTGGACTGTGCGCTCGAAAGTCGATGGCCAAGGTCGCTCCTCACGCACCTATAGGACGCGAGATCCTCGGCTTCGCAGAAAGGCCGCCTTTGTCGGCATGGAAGTCGACGATGCGCTGCGATCGGCCCAGTGTAAAATGCAGCGCGTGTGGCGGCCCAGCCCGCGCGCCGATCGCCCCCCATCCCCCCCCTCGTACGGGCGGCAACTCCAGGTCGTCTGTATTGCGTCTTCCGCGTTCTGCGGCGAATTTCAGCTGCTGCAAGGATTTGGACAAGTTTGCGAGACGCGCTTTTTTTCAATGCAGCGATTTCAACGTCAAGTTCGCTCAGCAGCGCTTTGAATGTGTTCTGGTCCATGGTCGACACCCCGTGCATATCGTAGGCAAAGTGTGGTCATCGCCGTCAGGCGAGCCGAGATATCCTTGCTTCGGAGGGGAAATGTCGGTACGTAGCGAAAAAGACAAAAAACCGGTTTGATTTAGGTTTGGAATCGAAAGGAAGCCTACGTCGAAAATAGTAATTTCTCAGCGGCTGCTCGGAGATACGGGTGCGATGAAGATCGGTTCACGCTACGACTGCCGTCTGACTTGTGCAACATGCTGTGCACGTGATGTGACTTTTGGAGTGACCGGATGTGACCAGAAGAGAAGGCACCCAAGGGGTGGCCTTTTTTTCCTTTAATTCCAACGCTATGGCGAGGATAATTGGCTCGACGGTAGGGGATCGAACCTACGAACCAATTGATTACAGTCAACTGGGCTCTA
>Ga0163217_1065897_pt1 | contig 18549 bp, 21 predicted proteins | sample SynspAceP_FD_185933 | JGI IMG/M metagenome (GOLD analysis project Ga0163217, IMG submission 185933) | Saline lake microbial communities from Ace Lake in Antarctica - Synechococcus sp. Ace-P (PacBio error correction) | ecosystem: Environmental > Aquatic > Non-marine Saline and Alkaline > Saline ...
TCCATAAAAAAAAGGAGAGGAAAAAAAAATTAATAGAGCAGGGAAACTGGCGGGACTTGGGCGGGCGAAAATTTACCCCTTTTAAAGCAGCGGATCCTGGGATAAAACGGCCGTCCAAAAGTGGATGGTCCCCGCCTTCGTCGTCACGAACGAGAATCATCTGTGAAAACCGAAACGATGGAATAAATTTTCGAACGCGCCTAAGCTTTGAAATGTGACGCTAACGGCTCAATAGCTTCGCTGCACTGCCAGAGCCCCGGTGATCCGGGGGCTCCTTTGGCGTTTTGGCCCAACGCGCCGTAAAAAAGCCGACGACAATGGGGCGAAACTCCCGCGAGAAGACGGGTCGTTTTGTTGCCAATTTGCAACAAATAGACGTGGTCCCCTACGCCCCTTGCTTTTCTTAGACTGCCGAAATTTGGCCAAAGCGGTCCGGCCGGTGTGCATCCGGCCGCCCTAGCCGTCGTTCCACACTCGTCACGTGGCGTCAGCCCGCGCAATCCGTGCTGTGCAACGGTCATAGCGTAGTAACGCCCAGTGCGTGGCGTGCCGGTCGGGAAAAATCGTCCCGGCGGCTTGCGCCGCAGATGATGGCGGTGCCTTCAACGGGGCGCCTAATACTCGACTGGGCCAGCCCCTTTGCGCAATTCGGTTTTTGTGCTTCATGCGGGCGGTGACCCGTTTGGCCGAAATAGCAGCCCTTGCGTGAACATCGACGCCATTCAGTCGCTCGAGACCCAATCTCGAGGAATAAGCTTGTCCGGGCAGCTTGCGCCGTCAACCTCGGGAATCATAATAGGTGCGCCAGGGCATCCATCGGTCGTAATTCATCTTTTTGCGTGCATGTCCCGCGGTAGGCGTCGCCAGCCAATGCGGGCGTGCGGGGTCGTATAGGACGCCTCGGGCGCGTCTTCTAGGCCACGGGTCACGAACAGGCGTTCCGCTGTCGAATCGGGACAGGTCGGCGCGCAGCTGTACAGCGTCAGAACGCTGCACACAGCGCGTCGCATCGGCCCATCCTAAGGCAAGCCGTCCAGCAAAAGCACGGCAATCGACCGCCGCCGAAAGAAAGAAATTCGGTGTGATTTGCCCTGTGGCGTCAGGAAATCGCGGGTAGTATGGCCCTGATACACTTGCGGATATCGTTGGTTAACGAGGCTTGCAGAAGTGCGGGTTCGGGGCCTGAAGTCTCAGGATGCGGCGGCTGTCATATCGCATGTCCTTTCAATGGATAACATGACATATAACAAGCGGCAACATTCAAAGCTGAAGGGGCAACGATGCGCCGCTCTAATCTTTTGACATTCCCACTTGAATGCCGTAAGGCGCCCCTGACCGATTGCCTCACCGCCCTGAAGTGGAGGGGTTGGACGCGGGTTTATACGCGGACTGAATCATCACGACGGGGTCGGATTGACATGACCCTGACATTGGCAGGCCTTGGGCGCAGAGACGTCGCTGGTACCCGTCCCGCGGCGGGCACTTGCAGCGCGGCTGTGCCAAGGCGAAACGGGATGGTTGTTGTGCTCACGCGTCCGATACCACGGCTTGCACCGGGTGGACGGGCAGGTCATGCACATCTGCGTGGTGAAAAGGGCCAGCTGGTTCCAGCTTCGAGTTTCGATCAGGCGGTGCTTGGCGGGCAAGGCGGATGGCGCTTGGGCCAACCTGCGCAGTCGTCTCGGGGCTGCCCTAAGGAAGATCAGGGCTGTTGCTGCCGCGACGTTGTACCCAGTCGTGGGGGGCTTCCCGAGTCAGCCGGCTGATGGAAGGACTTGGCCCTTGTGCGCGCCTTGCGGGGCAGCTGGTGGGATGAGTCACAAGCGGTGACCGTCGCGATAATATTGCGCCAAGGTGGCTACGGCGCGGTCGCGTAACCTTTTGGACGTTGATCCGTTATTCTTCGCAGGTCGCCCGGCCAGGCTGGCCGAGGATAACCTAAGTAGTGCAGCGTAGCCGCAAGGCTGTGCCAAACAGCCCGAAGCCCGAATCGTTGCAAGGGTTCGGTTCAAATGGGTTTTTTAGGCTCGCGCTCTATACGTCCGCATCGCTGCCAGGATTGCGCCCGTCGGTTAGACGGTTTGCCGTCCTTCGAACTTGCACCCGGTAGAGAATGGCCATAAGATGCCGCCCGCGCGAGGCTCTTCGTGTTTTGCCTTCGTTCCATCATCCCGACCACATCCATACTACGATCTTGTCCGCGCGGATGTGGAGACAAACGGTGCGCATGACAAGGTTGTCCGCCCTTGTGAAGCGATCCGCGCTTGCTGACAACCTTTCAAACTGCGCGTTCCAGCGCGCTGGTCGATTCGTCCAGCGCAGATCGCGTGTTGCGAGTCAGCCCGCCGCGCGATCACGACGCCGCTGACGTGCCCGCCCAGACAGCGCAGAGCCGCGCGGCCCGACGCGTGTTCCAGACCGTGCCCTCTACAGCTGGGCAGGATCAGAACATGGCGGCGTCCAGCCTCAGCGCTCTTTCTCGGTGACGTCTCCGCGGCCCAAAAACGAATTTTTTTCGCCGAGGGTTTTCATCAAACAACAGTGCCTCTCTCACGACAGAGAACAAGCCCGCGTCGGGAAGTCCATGCTTAGCCAAGGCCACGCTGCGATTGTCAAGCTCCTCCTCTTGCGGGTCGATCAAGCGGGTCCAACAGCGTTTAAAGATGGCGCTGCCCCCCCGATCCCGCAGCGCCGTCGTCTGCTCTGCAGCAGCAATGCTAATGTCAGATCGTCAAACATTGGGCTTCGCCGTAAGACGCGCTCACTCCTCCAGCGCGATATTGGGGGCGTTTGTGGCCACAAGCACGGATAGCGTTGCGACTTGAGATGCACGGCTGCCATCCGCTTTTGAGCGTGTTTCCAGCGCTGCGGCAGCGGTCTGCACAGCCGCGATCGCGCCAGCACGGCGCAGCGGGTTAAAGTATAACCATGGCAGAAAAGGATGAATGGGACGAGAGTGGTCTTCGCCTTTCGATGAATTTCGTTGCCAGCATACAGGATCACGGCATGACGAGCCCGAAATAATCGAATCATCCCGGAATGGCCGAGTATTCCGAAAGAGGCGCGCAACTCGGTGCGGATATAGTCTGGTCAGCAGTCGCGGCTATTGGCTTGGCTGATACTTCTCTAAGCGCGTACACTTTGAATTGCACGATTACAGTGAGAGAGCTCGTCCAAACGGTACGACAGGGGGTGCGCCATGGGGATCGCGGCCGTCGCGCGACCACGCGCCGCACAAACGTGCGGGAGATCGGCGGGCATGACCATGCAGTGGAGACGCGATCAGGCGAGCAGCGCCAGCGATCAATAGTAGATCGCAACACACAAGCAGACGACACATCTGAGATCAGGTCGGCGCCCGCGGCACACCGGTGACACAGGCCGCCAGACCGACGCCGATGGACAGATTACAATCCGAATGCACACGCTGGACAAGAAACCGTGGATGCTCTGGTGGAAACGCGCCGTCCTGCACCACATCGGTCCAGGCAATAATCCGCATATCAGGGCGGACTTTTTGTTTATGATAGCAGCACCTTTTGCACCACGGCCCGCACCCCGCAGGAACGACAAAGACTCCACCAGCAACCAGACCCGACCCACAGCAATGCCCGCGTCGCCGGCGACAAATACCTGTCGAACTCGGCTGCATCAGCTTGGCGAGCCGCCCAGGCGAGGCCTCCGATCGACATGAAGAAATCGCACATCAATACCCACATGTGTTCTTGAGTACGCGACAGAGCAAGTCAGCACGGCGAGGAAAGTCACATCACCATATAAGCTGGTTCCTTTTGGCATATAGCCTACGGGTTTACGCGCCCTAAGGGCAGGCAGCAAGCGCCGCGTGGTTTGTGTGATGACGCGACGCTGGCTTGCGGATAAGTGCATGAAATCTTCCTGCATATGGAGGCCTGGTGCATGACCAAATTCCGCAATCGTCGCAAAGGGCGCGGTTATGTCGCGTCCCCGTCCGTCGTGAGCCGAGGCTAGTGTTGACGCGAATGCACCGTCCGCCCAATATCTATGCCAGGGAGAGTTGGTTGGATATGATTGCAGCCGCCCTGAGGCAAGATCTGCGGCGTATCTGCGGGCCACGCAGCTCACGTAGCGATTTATATAGGCAACGGCACCCGCTTGGAAGGCCTCGCTGACAATATGTCGTGCCCTGAGACACGGTGCGTGGGGGCACCGGCGCGATTTGGAATGTTGGGGCGATGCCCGCAAAGGGCTTGGCGCGGAAGTGAAGGTCATGGTTTTTTGGCCTGCAATCCCGCATGGGATATGATCAGATCGCAGAGCGCTAGAGGCGGACCACAGCCAAGAGATCAGGTCGTTCTCGCGTGCAAGTGGATACCTCGGTACCGTTCGGTGGTCAATTATAGTCCCGCCTGCGCGCTGCGCTGGATGCTGCAGATCACCCTAGCTTGCTGATTGGTGATTGCATCGCCTCCTTCGCGTGCGACGGTTCGAGATGGATACGGGCGTCGATGTCAGGTCCCCGCTTGTAAAGGGGCTGAATGTCCGCCCGTGTCACTTTTGATATTCTTTTAACGTACAGCGCCGCCGCCGTGCGCGAAGCACTGCCACGGGTCTAGCGGTTCTGGGACTGGACCCCCGCGCGCCAACCCAGACGTTCTTCAGTAACCAACTGTGGCACGGCCTACGCATCACACTATGGACGCGGGCCGCTGGATAGATCCACGACGAGGCATCGAGGCCGTCTGGCGGCTCGCACGAAACCTGGCGCGGGCGTATGGGCCGCCTGCGATGCATAGGGGCGGCGCGGGATCTGGCGGTCTGAAATCATCGCCGACCCTAGGCCACGCTGTCACGCCTGCGGCTAAGGACCAGTTCAACAGGCACAGATTGCGCGACGTGGGTCGAGGGGAAACATCGGATCTAACGTTGGGCATCGGTCTGGGCGATGTGCACCCAAAAGACAGCGCCGAAGCCACGGGTTCTGCCGCGTTGGGTACATGCATGTAAACGGCAAATGACATGTGGGGATGCTTGAGCGGATAGAGCCGGCATGTCCGGCTTGAGTAATCAACGCGCACGGTCCTAGAGGCCGCAGCGAAAGTGATCGCGGGCAACCCCGCCCTCGCCCGCATCAAATTTCCGACGCATGCCGAGTGCCGCGCAAGCCGCGGCAAAAGCATCAAGGTTTTCCGCGTCCACAGCTGACCGCGGATGCACGCGTTTTGCGCGCGGCAAATCGGCATGCGCACAAAGACACCCTGCGCCACCAGCCCGTCATGCACCGCTTGGCAAAGCTGCCGTCAGCACCGCAGTCGATTGCGACGAAATTGCGCGGCGGAGAGGGCAGGGACGTCAGCGTCAGTGTTCAGAGATGCGATTGCGAGATCGGTCGCGTGGCTGGCCAACTGCTGAATTGCGCCAGCTCAGTTCGGCTTGCAGCGCAGCGAGGCGCACCCGCTTGCAGCACGTCATCCCAAAGTGTGTTCTGGCGGTGACTTGTCTTGCCAAAGGCCGTAATCGATCCGGCGCAGCGATGCATAGCCCGACCCGCGCCAATGCCCATCGCATGCCCTATGGAAAAGGTCGCATGCGGATCAGGTCGCGATCATAGCGGCAGGAGTCGGGGCGGCGGTCGCCATCGAGAGGGACGAACAATCCAGAATAAGGCCTCGTCCGAGCCCAGCAGAGGCATCCCTTAGCGGAAAGCCTCTAGCGGCGGTGTATGACGTGTTCCAGTCGGTCGCCACTGCCATGGGGTTGTCTGATTGGCCAGATAGACCATCTTGGCCGTCTACCTCGCGGCCCTGTGCAACTCAGCGTACGCCGAGGATCCTCGTGAATCGTCCTGCATAGGGCACTTATGTAAGCACCCCACCAATAGCCCCCACGTATAGTGAATGGTTGATAGGCCCCGTACCAGACGTCACAACCGGGGCCCGTCGCCGTCTGCACCATGAAAGCGCACAAGAAAGCTCTAGCAACCGTCGTCCTTCGCCAACGATGATGCTCTCCCACGGGCGTGATGCCATGATGCCGCTGCAAGGGCTAGCGCGTAGATCAGGCTTTTCGGATCGCCATACATCCCACTGTTCGGTTTTAGCCATCCCGATCAACCCCTGCGGGGGACGGAGCCAAAGACGTTTCTCGTTCGCCCCACCGCGCGTCAACGGCGCGGCCATGCGCGCGTTCACTGTGTTCAAGGACGACAACCGGCACGGTAGAGCAAAGGGCGTCGCAAGCGGTGAGGCGGATAACTGTGCGTCATGCGTTCAGTTAGCGCAATCTGACCTCCTTCGGCAGTCCACATCCGCAACCCAGCGGCGCGCGGTGTTGGGTGCCGTAGAGTTTCGCTTTGCCCACGCAGACTTCGTGCCAAACTCAGCCAAAATTCAAGGAGGATCCTAAAGAGCGCGTTTCCGATCTACTCTTATAGACAACCACACAAGCCACAGGATCGCCCATGTCGCCTGACCCGCGCCGACAAAAATGAAGCCCGTTGACCAAAGGACATGATCGCGCTGTGATGCTGCCGAACGAGGTGCTGCGTCCAATGCGCGCGCGGTGGTTATTTTTCGAGGGCGAGTGCGAAGGGTTCCTGCAGCAGCGCATCGACAATCAGTGGCATGGCGGAAGCTCTAAGCCGCGGTGACCACGACCGGAACGGATGGAATGGACCGTACTAATCCGACGCGAACGGACCCACGAACAGTGGCAAGAGGTGAGCAATGGTCTGAGACCAGATAAGGCGTCGGCGTTCGATGATCGCGCAGCTGGGCGGCACGGCAAGAACCTATGGCGGCGGGCTGCAACTGGCCTTGGGCCCGAATATGCCGTCACGGCTGCCTCGCCGAGTACGAAATGGCGTGATGGAATGAATGGGGCCAGCTTGAGTGCCGGATATGGCGTGCAGGTGTTGATCTGCCAAACTGGTGCAGTGGCGATTGTATTTTCGCGATGTTGCGCTATACGCCGCACAAGACCAGGGGAAGAAGGCTGAACGCTGGGCTGATCAACCCAAATCACCGAAGATCCGCTGGCCGCGCGATGGCGCTCGCCTACCACGAATCGCCGGCAAAAGCCCGAGCGCGATAAAGCAGCTAAACGTACTTCACCGCCCTTGCGAGCTAGGCGATGCCGGATGCCCCGTATTTTGCGGCGGAAGTCCGCGAACAGGCCGCCTGTCTAGGAGACCCCGCCCAGATGGAAAGTTTATCGCCGCAGTAGTGTCGGCAAACGTCGCGTTTTCAAAGACTAAGCCCGCGAAAAAGTCGCCTGGGCCCGCTGATTGCTCATACGGGGGCCCTTCCAAATGGACCGATATTTGACTTCCACAGCGAGGACCAGATCATTCTTTGTGCAGACTCCGTTCCAAATGTAAAAAATCCTCGCGAAGGCCTCTTTGGTGCATCAAAAAGAGTTTTCATGGCTTCGCAAGGATTGAGGCCATTTGGAAGCAGCCACCGGAATTAAACCACAGTTCCGCTCAAGCGGTTCAGCGGGCCGAAGCGTCCTGCTTTCTCTTCGCGTGCACCGATTGCATGGGCTTCGGCGACAACTTCGCAGGGGCGGAGGCGCGAATTTGGGGTGTCAAATACACTCCTTTCAGTCCGCTGACGATTGACCTGCCGCTAGCTTGTCGAGCGACTTTTGCAACGCGTTATTCAGCGTCAATGTCGATCAGCCGCAAGCGGACTCAAGCAAAGCTGGCCCCGAGCGGTGCCTGCGATAGGAATCGTAGTGTCACTGACCATCGTTGATTGAGAAAGAATACTACTGGCTGATCACATTTTCCGAGAGCTGTAAATCGGGACTCTGCACCTATGTCAGTCTTGAGAAGATTAGACATGACCGTCTACTCAGTGGTCCTCACTGATCAGCTGGAGCAGATTAAACTAGCATCTGCGCAGTGTGCATAGTGTGTAGCAACGCAGGGGTGTTCCGAACGTGGGGGCATTATTGACTTTAGACTCGATACCATGGCAACACGTGGCGTCACATACTAGAAGGATAACCTCGGGGGTGCCACGATGACATGCGAGAAGGATAGTGCTGCGCGCGACGCACTGTGCTCCAGACATATGTGAACTGATGACGGGCGGCCCTGAAGCCCGTACTGAAGAGCATGTGAGACGCATTACACGGCTATGCCATTAGACCATGTAGCTAAAAGGTCAATCAAGAATATACCCGATGCGAGTGGTGAGAGCTGAACAGGAGGCGCACTCGCTTCCGTACGAGCGCCGCGCAACTTATTACACATCGCGCAGACCACGTCTTCCAGTTGGTGTACGTAAGAGAAGCCAGGCCAGTCCCAGATTAAGGCTCCACCCCGGTGAGTGCTAGCGTAGCGCATGCGTGACTCCTCAGCGAGATCTACCATTCTTGAGAGGGCAAGAGTCACCGCCTAGGAGCGAGGCGGCTGAGTATGACGCCATAGTCGCCCCTGCCCACCCTCCCCTTTTGACACGGGACTGCCGCGTGGACCCCTGCCCCACGGCTCTGTCGTGATCGTGGGGCCGCTCGGGTGACCGCCGGAACCACTGGCCCTTGCATTCCACTCAGCACCCTCCCATTTCCCCCGTCTGGCGTGTCTCGGCCGGCTTCTGGCGCCTCGTCTTGCACGCCAACGGGTTGCCCGCTCTACATCCCGTCGCCGAGTGTACTGGAATATCCATATTACCCAGAACATCGGCATCCCGCGCCATTGAGGGCGCGTCCTTGCAGCCGACTACGTCTCCAGTTCCGCGTCGCATCTTCGCGGCCGCGCGGTTTCGCCGCTGCATGCCCACATTTGTTCAAGGTGTCGCCCTGGGTGGGCTGGGTCGCTCCCGTCCGCCGTTTATCTCACCTCTATTCTGAGGATCAAGCGAACATGAGCAGCTCCGAGAGCGCCGGTAGGCGGCCGTCCCCACCAGTTTGGTGCCCAAGTTGCGAGTAGCATACATGCGACACATGAGCAGTGCAGGTACAGGCCACATTTGTAGACTCGCGACACCCACAATCGCGGTGGACGCGGCCTGCCCGCCCGAAGGTATCCAAGCGAGACCCGACAAAATACCGGCGCTACGTAGTTCCTCAATCCGGTCACGAGGTCCACCCGTGCGAGCGATTTGGACATCTCTTTGCCCTTCTCGTCGCGCCCCCAAAGTGCATTGGAACATGAGCAACGGTGTCGAAACAAAACGGCTTTTGATCGCACCGACGCGTCTGCAATCATCTCATTCCGGCGAACCCCCAGAAACAGAATATGTGACACGGTATCGAAAACGGGAGGTGGAGGAAGGTCTGTTATCGTCCAGCCTACGCGGACGTTCTCGAGCCAGCCCACGCAGCGTGCCGTAACACGCCCAGGATCCGAAAGAGAAATCCAGCTGTCGAGACAACAATCGGGTGTCGCGGGTCAAGGTTTACCAGTGCCATTGCTCGCGCTTACGCTTCGGTGCGCGACAAAGTATACCTTCCCTCGTCGTCGCAAACTCGGAATACTGTGCCTCCACCACAGCTGAGCGCAGAGATGCACCAAGGTTTTCGATTTCCGATACAGCCAACTGAAATACACTTTTTGTCTTGTTCGGGCAGAGAATTTGACATCACCAATTGCCGACACCGCGTCAATGGCAACTGCACAATTAATTTCAGTCTCTCGCGAACCACTGATCGCTCCAGCATCGCTCGATAAGACTTATGACCGGTCCACCAAAACGGCTGCATGACTTTTGAGCCTCGAACCAGGGACCGCTCGCACGCTACGTTCGCCGCCTTCTTCGGGGGCGAGAGCTTTGACGGGTTGCCCAATCGTCGGTGGCAACACCATGACGGCCAAGCCTTGCGCGGTGATGCGAATGACCTATGTGCGGCCTACGAACCGGTCGAGGCGCGGGTATCTTCGTGCACGAAGGTTTTATTTTGTCGACGTCCGTAGGGGCGTCTTCGCGGCCTTCGCTCGAGGCGTGCTCGGGCGGCGCTTCGCTCAATAGGGCAGACCATCCGCGTCGCATGGCACCGCGGGTCGTCCTATCAGCGCGTACAGCGGGATAGTTGTTCGTCGTTTCGCGACGACAAGAGTATCGCGTAGTATGAAGTATATGGCGCCCCAGTATCTTGACCGCGCCGAGTCAAAGTCTTGACGGGGATTCGTCGGTGATAATCGGGATGGGCGGCGCTGTGCATTTGGGCGACGGGGAATTTCGCAAGAGTTGGAAACGAGCGATGTCGGTCGCGTTAGCGTTCATAGGAAACTGAATTGTAGGCACCGACGGAACCGCAAGAGCGCCATCTAGCCACAGCAATGGGTTGCGGGCGGTTTGATCGCTGAATCGAGTAGATGATAGACCGCGCTCTTGCGTCAGGTGATATAACCGTTCGTACGTTTCGACATAGGTGTAAGGTCGACGCCACTGTCCAACGGATATTATTGAAAGTGCCACTGTGACCGTCGACTTCCGTACGAGCTTCGACCTCGAGTCAGAAAAATCGCGTCTCTAAAAATGCACGAGGTACCCAGTTTAACTCGGACCGTTTTGCCTGCGATAGAACTAGCGATTATAGGCACCTTGTTTATGTAATCAAGTAATACAACATAACACTTTGCTGACACTGCTGCGAGTCGTGGAAATATTTAAACCAAGAGAAGTCTCGCCAGCAGGAGCACGGGGAGCGCGCGAGAGACTTGTGAATATCGCAATGGCGCGACTCAAACTCAAAGCGAGGATGCCGAGGAAAGGACCTTTAGAATGCTGGCCGAAAAACGAGTTGCATCGTGCCGCCTCAGGACTTTTGCTTTGTCTCCAGCTTTAGCGGTGATTTTCGACGAGTGAAAGTCGGGTCCGGCGCTGCCCGTCCTTTTGGCAAGCTCGCGTTCATCCACCATCTATGGTCGCAGTAACCGCGTGGTTCCGACCGGGCTGCGACAGCGTGTCGAACCGCGCAATAGCGTTCCAGCTAGGCACCAGAATAGTCTAGCACTATTTGTGTGAGACGCGATAGACGCAACCATTGAGTGCACAGCTGCACCCTGATCACGGCGATTTTGCGCGGACGGCGATTCATGACCGGAGAAGGTTCCACTTGCGCTGAGGCATTGGCACCTGCCTTGAAGGCACCGCGTCTTCCCATGCGGACGATAGAGCGGGCTCGGCCTGGGCGTCAAAATTCTGTCGAGGGCCATGTCAGCGCGTCCTTCTTTTTAGCGTAGCGCTTAAGCTTTGGGATAATTCTAGAACCTAGAGGCTGCGTAAGCTGGATAGAGTACGAGAGAGCATGTACGAAGGGGATAGGTAAGAGGAATAGAGGTAGAGCGTTGAAACTCTGGCGGTCGCGGTGCCAGCTTTCGCCGCGCAATCAATGATGGACATACGCCGGTTTTTCATGCGCATTAACGGCGGGCCGCAAAGCCCAACGAAGTATGATCAATAAGGTAGCCGCACCAGATGGAAGTTTCGGAAAGCCAACCGGATCAAACGGTTGAAGGATGTGCGGTCTTTCTGACGAGAGAAGAGGCGCTATGTGGATGACATCGCGCCTCGGAGCGCGCATGCTATTCTTCCGGTCTCCTGTCCGCCATGGTGATCACGACGCTCGATGTCCTGATGCGGCTGAGGCAGACAGGTGCACGCTGTCGCAAATATCAAGAGAATCTGGAAGCTGCCCCGCAATGGATAGTCTCTATGGCCCGGACGAGGTGTTGCAGAACGCAATGCCGTAAGGGCCTAAGCTTGCGCCCCATGCTTGCAAGGGACCTAGTGTGCGTTATCGTTGGGAAACCTGTTTGCGGTGGTGATCGCCGAGACGATGAACAGCGCGTGGACGCACGCAGAGCTATCATGTTCCGACGTCGGACGAATCTGCCCACCGCAATTATGAACGCTAGATCGTGGCGGCGAGCCGCTGCCGACGCCGAGGCCGGAACAATATTGGCATTCGACTGGTATTAGGGGAGACTGAAGAGGCCCATTCACAGCAAAGCATTCGACGGCGGTCAGCAAACGGTCAGCTGACTTCGGAAGATACCGTAAATCACGTCAACGCGATAGCCGCGCGGCTGTTATGCTGAATGGAACCAGACGCCCAAAGTGCAGTTTCCACAACAGGACAGGCCGTTTGGGTTAAATAAGGCAACCTCCACAGCGCGTGTTCGAGCTGGATGACGATAATGTCAAGTGACAAACCCCAGATATCGGGATTCGGCATAGCCGCGTTATCCCGAATACTTCTCGTTGCGCAGGCGGCGCGCCCTGGGGCGTCGGTGGCGCTGGATGTCGACCGACGAAGCCATGCTCTATGCGCAGGCGGGCGGCGATGAGAGAGAGAAAACAACAGAACACCGCGTACCGCGTCAGCACCAATGACGTCGTTGCTATAAACAGCCATTCGGGCAGCCATCAGGCGCAGCTGGTTCAGCAAGTTTTGATGGCGTTAGACGTGCAGACCACGTGCTGCAGGTCGAAGATTACACCAACCTGTCAACCGACGCCTATCGCGTGCTTGGCCGGCCCGAGCGATTTATGTGCTAGAGCGGCTGTGGACCGTGAGCGGTCGCCCTGAATTGGTGTCGACCCTGCGGAAGCGTGGCGCGGATCACTTACAAACCCGAACAGTCATTTTACCCTGTAATTACCTCGCCACGGGCGAGCTTACGACGGGTTGAATTCAACGTCTGCCTGACCCCGTGTTGCGTCGAGAGGCGATCACGACGGTTTTGCCGCTGCGTAGCGCGGACGCCGCCAAGGTCTGCTGCGCGGCAGGGGCTTGTGCATTATATTCTTAGAAAGCATCCTTGCGACCGCAGAGTGCCAGTCGAGTTTTAATGCCGATGGCACGTGTTTTATCTATGTCGCACCGCCAGGTCCTAACGGCAGGGCATTGAACGATAGCACCGTCTATGCGCATTGCCTGTCGGCAGACGGGCATAGATTCCGGCAGAGCTGATCCACGTCATCACAGAGCGATGAGCGGATGCTGATCTAATCAGAGCGCGGATCACTGAACCTGAGCGGTCGCGTCTGTCACCACGCAATAAGCACGGCGACGCTGGCCACAGTGGCCAAGATGACCGAATGCTTTACCGACCTGAGGTCGAAAGAGAGTATAGCGTGCCCGCGCGCAGATCAGCTTTTAGACTATGAAATAACTGCTGTTCGCCAGACGGTCACGAACAAGACCGCCTTTTTACGAGTCATGACTGGGGAGTCGAGCCCGAGATGCCCGCTAGAAAAGAGGGCCCGACGATGCTATTTAGCAGGCAATTTCAACGGAGACGAGCGCGGACCTGCCGGGGCGTAAGCTTACTCCCATACACGGAGGCGTCAGGATGTATCCGAGAGATCGTTGACATTGAACACCGAGAACAGGGAGAGCTGTGAACCGTCCGGAACGCACATATACCCGTAGTACGCGTCGCTATGATTTATTCGTCGACTGCACTCAATATGGTGATCAAAGCGCACGATGCTTGGCCGAAGTGAGAGCTCCAAATCGACGTGTGAGCTCAGGTATCGCCAGCCATTCACAGGAACAGTCGTATATGATGAGACGGCCAGCTGCTGACAGCCTTTTATGATTTGCGATCCCCCGCGCGGCGGTATGTGCCGTTGGTGTCCTTCAACTCTGAACCCGTGCCGTCGACGGCAAACATGATGGGGATGAAGGCTGCGGCGAGGAGAGAACCTTGCTCGCGCGCCTGGCGGCCGTTAGTCGAACAGCGTACAATGCGTGTGGAGACCGTGCGTGCGTCAGGCGAAATATGCTCGTTACAGCGCATAAAATGTGGGACCTTGCGGAACCGACAAGCGACAAAATGCGCAGGGCCAAGAAAATAAGAAAGCTGGTTATGCATCGGGCGGCCTCATAGGACTCCCCGGATGCTCGTTCGTCCTCTAGATTCGCGATCAGTGTCAATAACATCGATAGAGCAAGTCAGAACCGCGATTGCGTAAAAGATGCCTATTGCCACTCCTCGACCGCCGCATTTTCCCCGATGCGCCACAATCCGTAGAGCGCCGACCGTGACCGTCGTCCCGATGCAACAACCATGCATGCCCAAAGGGGAACGCGCGCAGCCACGGCAGCAAATGTTTAATTCTTAGTAATTCCATTAGACCGAATTCGATTAACGACCCGGCGCGGGGGATCGTTGTACATCACGAGAGCGCGCTGCCATACTGACACAGGCGGTAAGTCACAAGTACAGAAGGAGTACCTCCTACCGGGTACCAGCCGCCTGCACCTGTCCCATATGGGGTTGGTCACGTTGTAACCGGCGTGCGCACAGAAACACGAATTCACACTCAAACGTCGCGGCTCGGCAGTATTACGAGAGCCGAAAAATGTCGTGCAGCAGAATTACGACCCATACGACGCGACCGATGGCGGACCCGCGGGCTTGAGTAGACGCCACTAGATGGGGTCTCCAAAGAAGATATAGATCACTGCCAAGAGAGTGACCGACCCCAGCTAGGAGATCGCTATGAGCGCTAATACCGAGGAGCTGGACTCACACGAGTGAGAATCCCGTTGGGGTTGTGATCGCCAACGGACTGTGGCATAAAATAAATCTCCGCAGTGTGCAGACTCGATGAAGAGTGACCGGAGTTTGATTCGTTGGAATACACAGAAGGGCAAAGATGCTGATTGAAGGTGGCAATCATACAGCTCGATCGACAAACAGTCGGGGACAGCGCGGATTAAGTGCGCCGTCTAACGCCAGAGGGTACGGCGCGACACAGACGTACAGACAGGCCGCGGGTCAAGTAGCTTTTTCTCCGAAGCCCGGGATTATGGATGCGTAGTAAGAGTTCGTGCAAAGTTCCCCGTTGCTATAGCCCGACCGACCCTTATACACGGACAACGAGCTGGCACCTTATCCGGTTGCAAATGGATCACAGCAAGGTCATGTACGGTCATCGCCGCGAGATACGCAAAGCGGCATAGCCTTCGTCCATCGGACGGGCAACGCTGGCCCCCGCAACGGTGCAAGTGCGTGCCGATTTTCCAGATGTATGCGTATAATAGGCAATGACGATGCCTCGGATGATCGGGTTTTGGTGAGTGCCTGCTGCCGGATGCGCAGGCATGCGCGGAACCATGGCATAGTAATAGGTATTCGACGGTCTCCGCGAAAAAGAAGCAATGATGTTAAGGATCGGCCCCGTCTCACGCGCGTGCAGCCGACGTCGCGTAGAACATGGGTGCAGATAGAGTTAGTCCAGGTTCGAAGCGTCTTTCGTCAGCCTTGAGGAAGCCGGGAGCGGATACTGTCCAGGGTGCGTTCGCGGGTAGGCAACCGACGCGGCATGGTGAACTTGCCGGTATTGGGCAAGCGCCTCGAATCAAGCTCGACACTACTGCAAAGCTCCGTCGGCATGGGGGGTTAAAGGTCGCAGGCATCCGTCTTGCGGGATCAACCGCGGCAGGCGACAATAATCCGGTTCACGGCCGATCTCGGCAAACTATTGGCGACTTCCAAGCGTCTCGGCCTTGCTGTCACCCACAGCACGTCAGGTTGGGCGCGTACGGGGCGCCGGACGTGCGCGCAAAACAGGGCCCGATCATGGTCAGTCATGTAGATCCGCCCCCCGAGGTGACGGAATAAAGTACGCGGAGCCAGCGTGCAAGGCTGACCGTATCCAAGACGGAACGCACGCGTCACCTGGACCTGGCGGAAGAACTTCGAATGAACGGCGGGGCTGTCATTTTTAACGATCCTGTTTTTTAGCTGTTCAACTCTTGTCGCACAGATGTGGGTTGTGAAACAACCCATAACTTCATTTCAACATGATGAAACGGACTCATATCGCTATTGAGTTCCGTACACCTGCGCACCATTCATGCGATTTACACGAGGCGGCGGCTGGCCCGGCGCAGCAAGAGACAATGAACATCACCCAATCCGCCATTGTTCGCGCAATCATTAAATAGGGCTTGGAAGATCAGCTTGGCGTTGAACTTTTTCGTCGCCGTCCAAACCCTAAACCTGTCGCCCTGTGCAGCGGGCGTTTGGCGGATTGCTCAGAGGTTGGCGCAAGACAGGTCTTGCCCGAGCACTAGAGCAGCCAGGAGCACAGGGACGGAATTACGATGGGTTGCAGGGCGGGCAGATAACGCCGGATGCATCAACTATCGACTAATGAGGAGTCGAAGTTGCATGATATGTCACAATTGGTACGCAGTGACTTGATAGGCGGTAGCGATACACGGAGGAAGAGCGGATTGCTCAGGAATGAGCGGACAACGGGATGGTGGATTTTGCAAGGTGTCCGTTGACTGGGCCGTGATCACGATCGTACGCCGCGGAAGAGGGTAAGTATCATTGGAGATCAGGCCTGAGTATTTCCGGAATGGAATTCCCATTGCTCTGAGGCACAATCTCCGCAAAAGCGGCCGATTGGATGTCGATATTCGGCCCCTGGTGCGGCCTTTGACGCCCTTGCCTGCTCTTGCCATAGCCGAAAGAGGGATAGATACTGTGGTGTGCCTCGCGATCCCGAAAATTCTGCCGGAGGTGAAGTGTTGAAAGCATTACAGACTTTATTAGACTATAGAGAGGAGGCCGTGTTCGTTAAAGCGCCGCGAGCAGCGTAGCACCCGTATGGAAACGAGAAAGCCCATATTTGGTCGAGGCGCGGATTTTCGGGGCGAGACGCTCATGGAACACCGTAGCCGGTGGGAACGCACAGGTCCTGTGAATGTGGTTATCAACAGTTGCTGATCAGACCCGCGCCAAGATCGGAACGCTGGGCGATCCGGCAGATAGAACATGGAACGCGGGCTGAACCCTGTTGCTGGTGGCATCAAACAAGGAGGCGTGGTCGGGTGCTTACGACCGGATATTGGTTCGTCGCGCGAGATGGAATAGAGATAGTGGCAGCACGGATGATTACGAGTCAACGCGATGCCGCTGACCTAGAACTACAAACGGCGAATACACACCGAAGCTGTAGCAGTTCTGCCGTGCGTCGATGGAAGGCTCTGGATAACTAATCGGCACCGTTCATAGGTGTCCAAAGCTTGACTCGTTGGATCTGGGCAGGACGAACAAGGAGGTACGTGCGAAAAGCATGCGAACGACAAGGGACCATGACCATGCACGACAGCTGCGACCGATGCAGAGGGATGCGCAAAGAGTCAGCGGGGTCAAGATAATACACGCATCGTCTTCCTGGCATCAATCGAGCATACCTCGAGCGCGCAGAGTGACTGACGAGGCGCTATTGCGTACGGGTGGCAAGAAGGATCGCGAGGTTTCCAGCTTGTGGCGCGAAAACGGTGAACGGGGATACAGAACAATGATCGTCGGTCAGTCAGCGCATTGCCAAAGCTTGTCTGCCCTGCGCCCTGTGCCGCCCTGGCACCGACCAGTTGGGGTTCGGGACGTCCCGTAGTCTTTGTACTACATGAACCGCGTTTCGGGTCCAGTCAAACGGCGGATACGTCAGCACATGATGGCGCGGTGTCACGCCTTGAACCCCTTGTGCACAGCAACTTCAGGATTCGGAGCGGTGGAGCGGGTCTAGTGCGGTAATACGACGATGCCCCGACACGCCGCGCTGTTTCAGCGCCCGCCCACACGGTACGCGCTTTCGCCGCTATGCACAGGGTTGGGTGGCATTTGCTGCCTGTTGATCCAGCCGCCAAAAACGCAGTGCGCCTGACCCGTAGGGGCGGGCGGCAAAGGCGTCAAGCGTAGACCCCGTACCCATCCGGGTGAGGGCGTTGTCGACGGCTTCGGCCGCCCGCGGGCGATGACAGGCAGGTTCAATCGACGGCGGTTGTCGCCAGTTGCTGATGGCATGGGGCCAGATCCACGCCTCGGCGGCTTTTGATCGGCCGAAGAATGTCCGCCTGCGCTAGTAGCTCGCAAAACGCCACGCAGGCTGCTTTGGTCGATGGACAGACGATCCTTGCCCTTGTCGGCCTTTCCTGCGTGGCAGGGGCGCAGGCTCATCCGCGATCAAGAGAAGTATGGATATGTATTCAGATGTAATATGATTGCGCAGCGGTGTAGGTCGCGTCCCGATGAACAGACGAACCGAAGCGTATAGGATTGGTGCGACAAGCGGAGAACTAGCGTATTCAGGACGTGATGCAAGGAATTAGCGCCCTGGGAAACGAGATAAGACACTTTGAGACAATTCACATCCCTCGCGCCTCAAGCAAGGTGCGACACGGTTACTGATTGGAGGAGTAAGAAGGCATGATAGCGACCCGCCCAGCAGGTGAAACGCGCGCAGGGCAACCAATCTGCAATTCCCGTCGATCCAAAGAGATTGCACCTTTTGTGGATGAAAGGGCCGTGACCATGGCTGCACCCTTTCGTCATGTTCGTAAATAAATTGACACGTGAGGCCGTGTTTTTTCCAAGGTGCGGGGGCTTTCGCTCGGGTGGGTATCGGGGCAAGGGCCGCGTGCGCCCCGCGCTATTTGGTATTCAAGCCGACCTTAACGATGGCCTTGCCTGTTGCCGCCGTCAACAGGTCCTGAAGCTGTTGCGCGTTTTCGCGGCCCTCGTGATGTCCTCTTGCCGGCGATGAGCCATCTGCCATCCTTGTGGGGGCTACTTCCTTGAGGAAATTG
>Ga0163217_1011071_pt1 | contig 18544 bp, 25 predicted proteins | sample SynspAceP_FD_185933 | JGI IMG/M metagenome (GOLD analysis project Ga0163217, IMG submission 185933) | Saline lake microbial communities from Ace Lake in Antarctica - Synechococcus sp. Ace-P (PacBio error correction) | ecosystem: Environmental > Aquatic > Non-marine Saline and Alkaline > Saline ...
TTCAAGAGGGAAAAAAAAAGAAACAGGATTTTTTTTTGAAATTTTTTTTTTTTTTTTTGGGGGTCCCCGGCCGGGACGGCCCGGGATAGGGTTTTTTTTTTTTTTTTGGGGTGGGGGGTTTTTGGCGAAACCGTTTTTGGACTTGGGGTTTCCTCCCCTCAAAGAAACTCTTTGTTTTTCGTTTGGCCCTCCCGGCAACAGACGCTTGCCCGGGCCGCGGCGGCCCCTCTCCCTCGGCAGAATCATAAACGGCCGAAGTGAAAAAAAGAAAAGGAATAAGCAATATGGTAAAAATCACGGCGGTTTTTGTCTGTAAAATAATTTTTTTCCGCCAAATTCCCGCACATAATCAAAGTAAAAAAATTTCAAACCGCCCTCGCGGATGCAAAAAAATCCCTAGCAAAACTTCGCCCGATTTGCCTGTCAACGGGTGCCCGCATTAACGCACAGGGCGGTGCTTCCAAATGGCCTGAAAATCCCTCGCCGGAAGGCTTTCCCTGCAACGCGCCGGCTTGCGACCTGTCCCTTTTTGGGGGGGTTGGCAGCCCCGCCCCCCTGAAAGGTAGTATTTCGCCCAGCGGGCCAACCAACAGTCCGCATAAAGGGAGATAACCAATGGAATATATCTACTAAACGGCGCAGCTGTCCTGCGCCCTGACCTTTTTGCTTTTTGCCTCGCAAGCAGCCGCAACGGAATGGAAGTGGCCTCCGTCTGGGGTAAGCGTCCGCGCCTTTACAGAGCAACGTTGAAAAGATCGCCGAGGCTTGTCTCGGAAAAGACAGAAAGACGGCGAAATTCCAACCTTAATGTAGCTATGGCGGTCCGTCCCAAGAACTCTGCAACCTTGATGTATTTTCGATCGGCGCCTTCGAGATGGCTCAATTCTGCGCGGGCTTACCACGCGGATAAGAACCGCGCGATCCACCGTGCTAGAAGCTGGCCATTTCCTCGCGTTCAGAACCTCGAAGAAGAAGTCGGCTGTTTCCCGTGGCCGTTTATGCGGCACCCCGCCGTGGCCAAGGAAATGGGCGCGTGGAATGCCAGAATGCTGATGACCTCGCGATGCCCCACAAGTAACAAACCTTGTGGGCACGGGCGAAAGCGGCGCGACACGCTGGAATCAAATTCGAAGGCATGCGCGTAACGTGCGACAAGGCGGTTTTTGGGCAAAAGCCTTTGAAGCCGTTGGCGGGTGTTCCGACCTCCGTTACCCTCTTCCGAAGCGTTATAACGCGATGGAAATCTGGTGTTGTCGATAACAGTGGCCTTTCGCACAAGCACGCACACCTCAGCTTTGGCACGATCCAACCAAAGGCGACTGGGTGGAACGGCCGAACGCTGAACCCCGGCACTGTGACTGCCCTGGTTGTGGTCAACATCGACGCCTATGATGCCCTGTCGGACGCAAGAAAAACGAAAGCGCTGGACGGTTCCGTTTTGACGAGGCGCTGGATCACTATCTGGCGAACTACGGCGAGCTGCTGGCCGCTTGGATACCGTGCTGGAAGAAAAAGGCGTGGAAAAAAGTTATGTTCTCGCCCGAAAGTGCTGGCTCCCGAGTTCAAAAGCCAAAGGCTGCCGACCCTGCCGTGGAAGCTTGGTCAAAGACTGGAAGCCCAGGCAATCCTGGCCAAGAGCTGTACGATCTGGTTATCAAAACACTCGAAAGAAAAACGCGCGTCCCTAACTAAGCCGCACGTGAAGAGGGCCCTGTTTTTTTCAAGGCCCTGCTTTTGTTTCCCAATACCCTCCCCTCCCACTCATTTTGAAAGGAAAGCAATCATGGCCGGTTCCTCCGCCGTGCTCGAAGACGGCAGTCTGCTTCAGCCGTATCCGTGACAAGGGCTGTTTACGCCTTGAACCGTGTTTGGCCCCCTTGTCTCCGGAATTGCCCGTCTTCAATGCTGATGGTGCTTGCCGTCTGGTCCGTCGGCGGGCGTAAAGTTCTTTGCCTCCGCCGCTTCCTGGCTATGTCGACTGGTAATCCCACGCGGGATCGGCGCGATCATGGGCATTTCTATACCCCAGCGGGAACGGGGGCCATGTGCGCATGGATATCCCTGATCGGCCAGCTTAAAGGCCGCGGCAATTATGGGCCGCGGAGACGTTCCTCAGGTTCTGTGATCTTTATCCTGATGATCGCGCTCATCTGGGATCGGTGGGCGCATTTCGCAGCGAAGCTTTGAATTTTGCCGCCCCCAATGTGGAGCCGCGAAATAGCTTCTAAAATCGACATCGGGCTGCCGAATCTGGCCTGCGAAACTGATCGTAAACGATGGCGTTCTCCGGTTCTGGCTTTGCGGTTGTTGCGCTGGTGGGCAAATGCTGGGGGATTAGGTGGACGGCGGGCATGTGCGTACTGGGGTTTGGAAAGCCCCGTTTGCCGTACCTTTGGGTACAATCCGCAGCCGAACAAGGCCATGGCGGAAGCTGAACATCTAGACGGGCGGGGACTGATAATGGGGGACCCTATGGAAATTGGCCTTTGGGTCTCGGGCGGGCTGCTGGGCTTAATGGTGGTGCTCGTAGCGTGGTGGCGGGGGTGTTGCCGCAGCGATGGCAGGCTTGATTTTCGGCCTGATCTGGAGGGTGCTTTTGGGCTAAAAAAGGGGATGCAGTGGGTCTGAACTGGACCTGTGGGCGCTGACCGTTGCGATCAAAAACCTGTGTCTTGTGGGCAGGTGCTCGAGCGTCCAAAGTGTCTAGGCCAGACGCTGAGCCTGATCCCGACCTTCAGGTATTGATCGGGTTTTCTGGCCTATTATGCCGGTTTGCCCGCGCCCTTTTCCGAAGCGGCATAGCGCTGGATCGCGTGGCTGCCAGGTGGGCTTGCTGTTTCCTAACCGTCTTTGCGACGGCCGTTTTGCGGCCGTCTCTGGTGCGTACGTCGGCAACCGCGGCTGTGTTCGCGCGCATTTGCGGATCCCGGAAATGCTGCGATCGCTATAAACAATGAAATCGCCGCGGGCGTTGTCCGCGGCTAGGGGGCACATTGGCCGTCGCTGATCCGCCGTCCTGCCGATCGCTCGTATCTATGCGATCATCGTTGAACAAGAACGTTTGGCAACTGCTTTTGGCGGTTTATCCCGGTGGCATTTTTCGGCCATCGTCTATGCGATCCTGATCGTTGGCATCGCCTCCAATCTGGAAAAAAAAGTCGGTCCCCTGTTTACCGTTTTACGTGGGGAAACAGGTTTCGCCTCGCTTTCCTGCAGCCATGCCGATCTTTTGCGGTAGTGATCATCAAATCCATCTTCTTCGTCTATAAACTCCGTTCGGACGACGCGGTGGGGTACCCCGACCGAAGGTGGGGCTTGTGGTGCGTTCATCGTGTTCCTGATGGACTCTGTAAATCGTGCTATGCGTGGGCAGAGTTTGGAAAGACTCGCTTTGCTTGAGACTGCCAAGTGACCGTGATGATCTTTACCATCATCTGGGGCGGTGCTGATCTATGTACGTTTCTTGGGCTTATTGCCGATCTGCCCCCGCGGCCGTTTTGCCGGACTGGATTTCAGGGCTTTGAGGCCGTCGCCGGTCCTGATCCCCGTTGCATCCTGTTGCCCTATGCAGTCTTGGGTATGTTCATGGAGCTATCGGCAATGCGTTGCTCACGCTTCGGTTTGTCTATCCCGCGGTGATGGCGCCTCAATGGCGGAGAGTTCCGTTCTGCTGCGGATAGTGCCTTGGCATGTCGGTCCGATGTGTCGGATCTGGTTTCGGGATTTGGTGTGAAGATGGCAAGAGTTCTGTCTGATCACGTCCGCCCATTGGCTTGAAAACTGTTTTTTCGTCGTTGCCCGGTGTGCGCCCTGATCTAAAGCGTCCAGGACGTGTTCCAAAGGTGTAAACGCCGTTTCTTCATCGCGATTGCTGTGACGATCGCGTGCTCGTGGCGTTCCCCGTCCCTATCGTGCTTTGGCTTGCCATCAACTGCTGGCTGACATCACTGCTTGATCCCTCAAATCATCGGGTTTTGACCCTGCTCTGCGGACAGGAAGCTCCCGATGGTGTGAAGCGGTTCAAAGTTCTCGCAGACCACTTTGGAACACCACAAGAAAGGGCCCATCCGCGACCAACGGCGCCGGGGATGCCCCAATAAATCCCACCCCAGAAAACCAAACAGTAAGGAACACGGCCACCGTGTTCATCCTCAGCCCGGCGGCCTACCACCATGGGTGATGATCTGACCTTCAGCAGGGTCAGGGTCAAATAGCCGGATCGGCGAGCATCGCATAACCGACGGTATCAAACGTCCACAGCGAGAAGCCCAGCAACTCAGCAAGAACCCGCGAACCCCGCCAATATAAGGGCAGGAAAGTTCAACATGAACGGCCCGCAATGCCCCAGATATAAGCGGCGGCAAGCCCTAAAGATCGTCAGGTAGGTGCCCACGAGGACCCCCAAGACCGCGTTGATTTGTAGCAATGGTAAGCAAATAGCGAGACACCGTTTTTTTCCACTGCAAATAACCTGTAATGCAACGCGCGTTTTCTTTTTCGTTAACGTCGGCATGGGACTTGTACAAGTTTTTAGGTAAAAGAGCTCTCGGAAACCCAAAGGAAACAGCGCGCAGAATAAGGATCAACAGCCAGCGAAGCGCCGGTCTTGGCTTACGGTATCCATCGCAAAGTATCAAGCATAGACCAGTTGGCCCGCCAACCGACCACCTCTTGCGGCCGCGTACGGTGTTGGAGTCGGTTCCCAGTTTCTGAACTTCTTCGGATGCAGAGCGGCATCGTTTCAACAGGCATTGCTGACTCCGCTGAGCTTTATCTGAATTTCCGCCGACCCATTTGCGGGATTTCATCGCTCCAAGATTGCGAACGTAACCCGGCCGATAAGAGGACCGCACGGCCGCAAAATCACCAAGCGTTGTCGGCGGTCACCAGTAGAAATGCTGACACCGGATGTGGCACAATCCGACACGATTTAGGGCACGCCGCGACGGGCGGATAGGGTCAGGGCAAGTAGAAATCCAACATAGGAAAGTATCAGAATCCTTTAGCAAATAGGCTGTAACGAAAAAGAGAAATCAAAACTATCAGCTGAAGCGAGCGCCGAATTTGAAGGCAAATGTTTCCAAGTAAAGCCTCCAGACGCCTAATATATTTAAAGGCTAACGCAGCAAGGCGGCGGAAAAGTCCGTGCTGCAAAAGTTTTAGTTATACCCCACCGCCGAAACGCCCCTCGCGGCGCGCCTGAAAATTGTGGTGAAATCGAACGGGGTTGAACAAGCAAGAGCATGAGAACCAAGGAAAAATTATGAGCAGGTCTATTCACCGGACGTTAATTCTTAATGGTATGCACAGGGTTATATTGCGTGCTGGCCCCCTTTTTGGGGCGCTGCTGATGGGGCCGGTTCAGCTTATCCTTGGCGCTTGGTCTAATCGGGCTGGGTGCTCGGCTGTTTTCGTAACTCTCTGCTGATAGGCCCGTCGACGGCATCGGTGGGCGGATAGCAATGAAACGCACTGAATATGGGGGCAGGGCGGCCCCTTGGCCAATCGTCATGCGCGAAATCAGGCTTCCTGCGTACGGCTTTTTAAGGGGTGTTTGATCGGCGTGTCCTTGGGGCTTTCCGGTGCAGGCGATGCCATAGGGCTACCTGCGTAAATCCGTTGGCCGACCGCGGGATTGATCGGCCGTGTCGGGGTCGGCGGGCTTTGGGCGCTGTGTTGGCGATTAGACGGGGCTGGCGGCAATTTGCCAGCTTTGGGCGCTGCCCGCGATTGGCGCTTGGCGTGCTTTATTGGGGTGTGCTGCCTGGTATTACTACTGCGGGCCCGCGGGCAACGCTCCACTGGCGCTGATCCTAGCTGGTATCGCGATAAATCCGCTTTTGCCGCAGCCTGACGTCGTTGGTGCTGAACCTGTTCGCCCAAACCCTTAATGCGGCGAATTGAAGATCGGTGTTTTGGATGATGGGGTCGTTGGCGGACCCCGGTCGATGACCCACGTCTTGGATTGCCGCTGCCCTTCCTGCTGGGGGGCGGCCTTCTGCCTGGGGGTCTCTTGGGCGCGGGCTTGGATCGCTAACAGCTTGGGTGAAGATGCGGCAGAAGCGAATGGGGATCAACCTTTTTAAGGCTACGCTGAACTGTGAAATCCTTGGCACGGCGGCGGGTCGTGGGCGCCCTCTACCGCCGTTGCGGGAGCGATATGGATTTGTCGGCTGGTGATGCCGCATCTGGCTGCGCGGAATTTGCGGTGCACGACCCCGGGGGCTTTGCTGTTGGGCTGCGACGCTTGGGGGGGCGCGCGAATGATCCTCGCCTTTCGATATTCTGGTCCGACTTGGTGGTGGCCGGACCTGCGACCTCAACCGGCGTTGTGACTGCATTGGTCGGCGCGCCGTTGTTCTACCATCTTATATACCGCACGCGGAAAGGAGGGATATGGGAACATTGCCTTTCATTGCAAAACCTATCGGTCAGGAAGGGGGCATAAGACGGTTTTTATCCGGAGTTGACCTGACGCTCGGCGAAGGCGAGTTGGTGGGGGGTTGTTGGCCCCTAAACGGCCCGCAGGCAAAAAACCGACATTGATGCGCCGCCCTGGCATTGGACTTAATTCCGCGCCGACGGGCAAAGCTCGCTCGCGGGGTCCTTTCCGGCCCGGAAGGCGGGGGCAGGGGCGGTCGCGTGATTGCCTCAATCGCGCGAAATTGCATGGCCGGTGACAGTCGAAACCGTCATCCGTTTTTGGGTCGCACACGCATTTAATCGTGCGGGGCAAAAGCAGCGTGCCAAAGAGATCAGGCAGCGTTGACCGCGCCGAATAGAGCAGATGGGCCTTGACCGGTTTCGTGAATGCGCCCCCGCGACGGCAGCTTCTGGCGGTGAACAAGCGCGGGTGCTGATACGCCCGTAGCCTTGCCCAAGAGGGCCCCGCTGCCTGATCGCCGGAGAAACCGACGCGGGAACTTGACGCCGGCCCATTCAAATTGCCGCAATGCGCAGCCTTTACCCAAAGCAGCAGCACAGGGGCGTGGTGTGTTGGTTTTCGCTTCAACGATCTAGGCTGGCCGCACGGCATTGCACAGGTTGGTCGTGCTGGCACAACGGGAAAAATCGCCGCGGATGGGCTGACCCGCAAGACAACGCTGACCCCGAGCACCGTAAACCGTCTTCGGCATTACAGCCTATAGCGAGATCACCGACAAAGGTTTTGTTTTTTCCAGGCGCTTGGATCTGGCTTCGTAGCTTCGTCTTTCGTGTCCGACGCCGGGGGAAATATACAACGGCAATCACGCCCTAGGACCGGCGGCTGTCGCCAGCCGCAGCACGGGCTGTCGGGGCCTGCCCGGTGCTCACTTGATACGCCCGCCATCGCGCTGCGGGTCGCGTCATCTAAGTTGCGGAATGAAATGGCCCCGCCATAGAACCCCCGCGCCTCTAGCGCCGCGTTGCAAGCGTGGCGATCACCGTCAGGCGTAAGTGCGTCTGGTGGCAGGGGGTTTCGAACCAGTTGTCCACCCGCGGGCCTGACAATCTTTTGGCGCGGTTTTCCCGTCGGTAGATCGGCAGTGGACGGATTTTCAACCGGTGGACTGATTTGCGCCGGCTGTAACTTGTACGCTGTTTTTCCCGTACGGTTCTCGATCATCGGCCTGGTGAAACGGTCCGACGCCCCAACAGCTGCCCGGTGCCCGGCCGCCTGCAGGGCGTTCGTCGTCCGCCTGGCGCGGACGCCGGGTTCGGGCAGGTCTGGATTCGCTCGGGGGGGGCATACCACAGGCGCTTAGGCGATGCAAGAACCACTGAATATGCAGGCAAATTGGAAACTAAATGTGTCGTCCGAAAATACTGCAACAGCCGGGCCTTTGCGGGTCATAGGGGTCCCCGCGGCTAGCGGGTTTTTCGCAGCAATGCCTAGCTTGATAGGCGCGTACCGCGATCTGAATAAATTGCGGCCAATGCCGTAGTTGGGAAAAAAAAGGGGCTGGGAAAGCCGCGAGCTGCCTGGGTAGGCACATGTCGAAAATCTAAAAATCGAAGGGGGCAGTTCAAGATGGCTCCAATGATCAGCTTATGTAGAACACAATGGCACCGAACATGTCGTCGATGTGCCAATGGCCTGACCGTCATGGAAAAGGGGCTCGCGACAACAATTATCCCCCCGGGGATCGAAGCCACTGCGGCCGTTGCATCGCCGCCTGTTCACGTGCCATGTCTATGTGGACCGGATTGGGTTTCGAAAAAGTCCCTGCGAAGGAAATGACATGGAAGAAGAAGCATGCTCGACTTTGCGTTCGAGCCTGACGGCCCGCCACGTCGCGGTCTGACCTGCCAAGATCAAAGGTGACCGACGCCTTGGACGGCTTTGCCGCGTCAAAATGCCCGAAAAGCAGAATATGATGCACAGATGTTGGCGCGATACACCCTGTCCGCGCCCTTCTGCCCATTCTGGTGGCCGGGTTTCCATCAGCCGCCGTTCCTGTGTTTTGCCGACGTGATAGCCCGCTCCATTTTTCGGCGACCCGACGACCACGGTTGATCAAGCAGGTGTTTTGGGCGATGCAGTAGAATGGGCAGCTCACGTTCGTACTGACTGACGGGCAACCGCACACGGCCGTGGTCATCCTGCCACAATCTCTTTGTATTCGAAAGACACCATCGCCGCGTCTTGCTGATCTGGACGGCGCCGGCAAGTCCGAAGTTATCCGTGGTGCGAAGCAGCCAAAACCCAAAGGTGCGCGGCCTGCGGTCTAATGACGCCATCGGGACGGGTTGCACACACCCCCTAATCGGGCGCAAGAACCGGTGGTTTGGCCCCAATCGGGCGCGGCGGATTTTTTACGGCGACGGACTGCTTGGAAATTTGCGATCGTCGTTACCCCCGCATCTGTCAGGCCTCCGTGCAACTGCTTTCCTACGAAAACAGGCAGACTTTACGCGTCTTGCGACGGCTGAGGGCTATACCAACCACCGCATTGGCGACGCGGAAATCGCTGGGAATCCGCACCTTGTGGTCGCCGCAGCCCGAGTTGATCCTGCGCAGATGCCAATGCACCGCGCATCCGCCCGCACAAGATTGGTGGCCCTGCACCTAAATGGCAAAGCACTCAGCCCGCCATAAGATTTAGTTGCACCCTTTACGGCAAAATTGGCAGCCCGCCCAAAGCCTGCCGCGCTTAACCCACGTTAGGGAGGCCACAGACGCAATTTCCAAATGGTGAAAATCCTCGGGGTCCGGGGCTAGCCGCCCGGTTAAGCCAGCGAGATGCGTAACAAGCCCGCTCTCAGGACAACGAGCGCGCCAGCCCAATATACGGCGGTAAGAACCCGCCCGGCCAGTCCGATCGCTCTCGACCAATTTCATAGGCAGCGCGCTGAGCCTCGGCCCAAGGTGTCGCCCGTGCCGTGACATTCCAGAAACCCCCGCCGACACCGTAATGACAAACCCGTCTTTGTGCGTGCTGTGGCGGCGTGAAACCACCATGTTTGCGGCTGTCTTCGGGTAGGGCGTCCAGCCTTTGATAACGCTGCCCTTTAATCATAAATTCCGGGGATAAACCTCGGGCGGCCATGGACAATGGTGAAAGGCGTGATCTTCGGCCCAGTTCACGCGTGCCTTCGTTCAAGCGGCCTTCGCGGCGCGCGGTGCATCCAGAATCAAAAGGCCTGCGCACCTAGGCGCATCATCAGTACCTGACATTCTGGGTCGCGCGAAGCGGGCGTTTATATTCTAAACCAATCTCGGTGCACCATCCTTGATCATCAACCCCGCGTACAACACCCCTTGGTAGGGTGTTCCCACGCTTTTGGCCATTTCGGCCAATTTGTGGGGCGGATAATTTCCGCTAGAGCGCGTTCGGCGATCTCGTCGGTTCAAAACGGGTGCTGGGGAGTAGGCACCCTACCGCCGTGTTCGGCCCAGTAAAATCGCGTCGCCCCACGTTTGTGATCTTGCGCAGTTGCGAAATGGCAGCACGGTGTCGCCGTCGCACAGCAAACGAAAAACCGACGCTTCTTCGCCGTCCCATGAACTCTTCGATTAACCACCTCGGCTTCCGCCGTCCGCCCGAATGTGCCGTCAAACAATTGTATCGACTGCGGCAAGGGCTTGTCATCGGTTTCGGCGATGAATGACGCCTTTGCCACGCTGCAAGCCCATCGGCCTTTAATCACAATTGGGGCAGGGTTGGTCGGCCAAATAGGCGCCGCGCCGAAGCCCGCGTCGGTAAAAGTGGCCATAGGCTGCCCGGTTGGGGGCGTTTGCCGCGTTCGCAGATCTCTTTTGTGAAGGCTTTGAGGCTTCCAGCGTCCGGCGGCTGCCTTTCGACGGTCCAAAGACCCAGCACGCTGCCAGCAAGCAGATCATCGCCCCACACCTGCTGCTAAGAGGGGCTTCTGGCCCGATAATTGACGAAAATCAATGTTGGTTTTCAATCGACAAAACCGACACTGCCGCGCCGTCGTTGATGTCGAAAGTTGGCGCAGTCTGCGATGGCGGGCGATCCCGCATTTCCGGTGCTACGTCAGTTGTCGCATTTAAGGTTTTTGCAAATACCGGTAGCCCAGGCTAGACTGTGTTCGCGCCCGCCGCCTTGCCACAATGGAGGATGGTTCATGGTTTGCACCTCCCTTGGCCTTGGTTTTGCTCTGCGCGTTCCTAAGCTGGGACTGGAGCCCGACAACAAGATAAAGACGGAAAGACACCTGCTTGATGGAGTTGATCGACGAACCCCGCGCGAGGGGGAGAAAAACAGCCCCGAAATTCACCGTAACCGAGCTTTCCCGGGTGCGATTAAACCGCGTTGATCGAGGCGAAATTTTGGCCATGTGCGGATTTCGCGGTGAGGTGGGCCGCGTCAGCCGCCCGCGGTCGGGGCATATCTATCTGGACCTCAAAGATGACAGTTCCGGTTATTTTCGGCCGTGATCTGGAAAGGGGTTTCCGGCCCCGCCCTTGAGACTCCAGCCGAAGAGGGCATGGAGGTGATCGCCACAGGCCGCACACCACGTTACGGCGGGCAGTCCGAAGTACCAGATTGGATCGAGGGATATTAAACCGGCGGGCATGGGCGCGCTGATGGCATTGCTTGGAAAAAAACGCAAGGCAGCGCTGGCGCAAGAGGGGCTGTTTGCCCCTGAAACGCAATACGCCGCTACCCCTAATCTTCCAGAGGTGATCGGGGTGTAACGTCGCCCTCGGTGCGGTGTCCGCTGACATTTTTACACGTCTGCGCGACCGGTTTCCGCTGCAAGGTGTTGATCTGGCCCGTGGCCGTACAAAGGGGCGAAAATGCGGCCCCCGAGGTCGCCCCCGGCCATTGAGGGTTTTCAACGCGCTAACCCCAGGCGGGGCGTTGCTGCGTCCGGACGCTCTTGATCGTGGCGCGTGTGGGGTCGGCTCGGTCGAGATCTATGGGGTTTTCAACAGAAGAGATCGTCCGCCGGGCCGGGGCCGGCTGCTGCGTCGGATATCCCGCTGATCTCTGCGGTCGGGCATGAAACTTGATACACGACTGATCGACTTTTGTCTCTGGACATGCGGGCCGCCGACGCCCACGGCTGCTGAGCCCGAACTGGCCGTGCCCGTGCAGGCACGAGGCTTGTCGCCTTGCTGGATGGCAAGAAGGCGCGGATGACCCAAGCGCTGAGCCAGGGCTTTCTCGTCGCGATCAGCGTCTGCGCGACGTGGCGCGCGCGTTTGCCGCGCCCTGACAGCCTGCTTGATGGCCCGCGTCAGCGCTGGCATATGCGCGGCGCAACGTTTGGGGGCCCCGCGCTGACCCGCCGGCGTTCAAAACGCAAAGTGCATTTATCTGATATCTGCCGGCGCGCTTGCGTCCAGCGACCCTTGAGGCGTACCTTACAAGGCAGAGCAACGCAGGCCTGGCCGCCCTGACCCGAACGCTTTCGCCCCGAAAGGCCTTGGGGCGTGAAGCAAAAGCGCCCGTCTTGAGGGATTAGTCGCCCGCCTTTCGCCCCGATGCCCGCTTGGTTACAGGACCGAAAGAGTAAAAGAAGGAAGCCTTTCAAATTTCCCTTGCTTCCAGCGAATTCAGATGCGGGGCAGCGCCAGACCCAAGGGTGGGCAAGCAAGCAGGCCTGGCCGGCCTTGACCGTGTGCACGAAACGTTAAAGTTATAAGTCCACCCTTGCAACGTGTTATGCGTGGTACGGGGCGACGGCGGTATTGTTGACGGCAACCAAAACAAGCGGCACAGGATGCCGTCAGCGGCTTGAAGATCGAATTTGTCGATGGCACCAATGAAAAAATCGGCGGTGGTGCCGCACCCAAAAAGGCCAACCAAAGAAACCGCCAGAGCAAGGCAGCCCTGTTTTAAGGGATCAAACCCCCACCTTGTGGCCCGAAAAGTAAAATCCTGCCCGCTATTTTGCGCCTCGTATAATTCGGTTGTGGCGGGATCCTTCTTTCAAACTGCGCGAATCAAGCCAGCTGCCTTCGCGAAAAAACGCCAGCACTGGTGGCGTGGGACGTTCGTCATAGGTAGAAGCCAAATCCTTGCCGTCATCCCTTCGTAACCAGCCACTCGATTTGCCATTCTCCATCCAGAAAATGACCAAATTCGATCGCCGGGCGGTTGCGTAGATACGCTCGCGCCGTAGGTCTCTACGTTTCTGCGCATAAAAACAGAGTTTTTGCCGCGGGTATAGGTATCAACTCACCGCTGACAAATCGTCGACTGCGCGCCAAAGAGGGTGGCGATGCTAAGGGCAAGTATCAGTGCAAATTGCTTCATTTGCTGCAGCGTCCCCAGAAAACCCCTGCGCGTTATCTGTTCTTGATCGCTTAGGGCCTGCCAGCGCGGCCACGCGGCGGGTCCCAATCACCCGACGCCAAAAGCGGTGGTAACAAGGGCCTAGAAACGGCCTCACCGCAGGGATCGGCGGAAGCAATAGGCAATGTGGGCCCGGTATCAGGTCGAGTGCCGGAAAAACGCGCAAAGGCCGCATATGGTGGTCGGAATGGCGGGCGGCGCGTTCAACATCATTGCCGAGGAATACCAATGCGGGCGGCATTCCAGCTTGTGCTGCGGTCCACGGGTTCGGTTTTGCCATCCTCCTTTGACGTGCGACCAAGGCCATAGTGCTGCAACATGTCAGACAGCAGGGCAGTTGCAGCTGGGCGAGGCCGCTACGGCCCAGCATCCGCGGATCGACCCCGCCGCCAGCCGGCCAGCGCAAAGCTGGCGGCGAGCGTAAATATCGCCCCCCAAGAATAATATACGACATAAGGGTGTGTTAGCAACAATGCCCGCTTGCCGCGCCGTTGACAGGCATCGCATGTAGGCCGGGCCATGAACTCCCCCGCGCAGTGCACGCAGGGCAATAGGCATAGAAATCCTTTCGCTCAATCGGCCGAATTGGGATCGCTGTCCGTTGCTACATGGATGTGATGTACGCGCGATGGGCAGAAGACGTGGATGCCCCATGCAGCAAGCTGCAATAGATTCGCGTGCCGATCCGTCTGGGCCCATTTCGTCGAGGCGTGGATCTAGTTCATGCCGCGTTGGAAGGTTCGAGAATCTGCCGAAAAAAACAGACCAACGCCCGATATAGATCAAGTACCTTGTCCGTCGTACTCAAAATGGGCTGTCAGCCAGAGCCCAAACGCCAAAGCGGTAAAAAGGATGAAAATGCACTGCTGCAAGCTACAGGCTGAGCGGCGCGACCTGTATGGCCAGCGTTGGCATCTGCGCGACAGCCGGTCGAGGAAAAACACCACCACAAGTGATTCGAAAACAACGGCGAATAGCGGCCAGGGACACCCCGCAGAAAGGCGACGATCAAAGGTATCGCTGGGGGTCAGGCTGGCGATGCTATACAAGAACATAGGGCGGCTCCGCTAAGGTATGGTTTCAATATACCTGAAACCGCGCGTGAAAAAGAGCATCCGGCGCCGCACCCCACCGCGGTAAGCGCAGCGATTGGTCGCTTTTTTAACCATGCGCAAGCTGCTAACGGGCTTTGGTACGTGAACGTCAAAGCGATAACGAGAGGGCAGATCGATGGCGTTGGATGATCACGATACGGCGGATGCAAAACGCGCTCGCGAAAAAAAAGGGGCCCCCCCCCCCCCCCCCGGGGGTTTTCCCCCCTTTGGAAAAAAAAAATCCCCGGTTTTTAAAAAAGGGGGAAAAGGGGGGGGGGCCGGCAGCCACCGCCAGGGCGTCAGTTGCAGGATGGCCCATGGGAAGACGTCCGCGCCTTGCTGGAGGACAAGCCCCGTCGTGCGCCTGCGCTGATTGAATATTGCATCTTATTCAAGATAAATACGGGGCATCTTTTCGCCGCGCATTTGCGGGCTTTGCCGAAGAAAATGCGCATGAGCAATGGCGGAAGTTTACGAAGTCGCAACTTTTTATGCCCCACTTTTGACGTGGTGGAAGAAGGGGGAAAACACCACCGCCCGCGCTTCACCATACGGGTCTGCGATTCGCTATCATGCGAACTCGCCCGGGGCGCAGGCGCTGAAGGCCGCGCTAGAGGATTGGTTGGAAATGGCGTCCAGCCGGTAAGCGTGGTCTTACGCGCGCCTTGTAATGGGCGCGTTGCGATACCGCGGCCGGCGCTCGAGATCGGGCAATAACTTTGTCGATCACGGCGAACGTTGGACAAGGTTGAAACAGGTTATCGTGGCAGGCGATACCCATGTGCATGTGCCTGAACTACGAAGGCCCTTTGACGCTTATTACGCCGGCGGGGGGTATGACACGCTCAAGAAACTGATCGTGGATGGCGATTGGGGAGGCAGTCCAAAAAGCCTGTTGGGGGCCGTTTGCGCGGGCTTGGTGGTGCCGGTTTACGCGATCCGGTAAGAAATGGGGGTTTTGTCGCGTGACAACGCTGGACCACGCTACTTGGGGCCGTCAACGGCGACGAAGGCGAGACCGGGCACATTCAAGACCGCTGGTATCTGGAACGGGTACCGCAATCTGTTCCTCGAAGGGATGCTGAATCGCCGCCTGGCCGTCGAGGCAGAAAAATGTTCTATACATGCGGGAACGAAATATCGCAGTGCTTGCGCTGCTTCGCAGGGAAATTAACGGCGCTGAGGATGCTGGTGATTGGTCGCTGCGGGGATAATATCCGACTGCGGCGTGCCGCGGGGGGCTTTATATCTGCGGTGAAGAATCCGCCATGAATCGAAAAAGCCCCCCCATCCCCCGAAAGGGCCAAGGCGGGGGCGGGGGCCCCCCCCCTTGGCCCCCCCGCGTCATCGTCCCGCCCCTATGTGGCGCAAGGGCATTTTCGGTCGCCCGACAATTGTGCACAATTCGAAACACTGCCATTGGGTGGCACGTATTTGTCGCGAAGGGCCCCAGGTGCTGACAGCACGGAAAAAGAATGGGCCCGCAAGGGGCTTGCGCAGCTATTCATGTGTCCGGGCCGGTTGGCAAAACTGGTATGAATGACCTTGCCCGCTGGCTGCAACCCATCACGGATGTGAATCGAAAGCTGCCGGTGGCAATGGCCCGACGGGCATCGGTTCAAGGCCACCAGCCGGCGGCCCGTCATCGGGGCTGCTTCCCGCTCTATGAATACATCCCACTCGAACTTTGATTACGTTGGGCAGCCGCATGGGGTCGTTCATTGGTCCGCCCTCAGTCGTGGTGCTGTCGGACCGTGACAGTGCAAAAGGTGCTGCGTTGAACAGCTGCGCTTTTTCGAGAATGAAAGCTGCGGTCCAATGCACGCCCTGTCGCGTTGGCTGCGAAAAAGCGGTGAAGCTTAATGCAGGCAGATCGATGGGATCAAGCCGCTGCTTTGAGGAATTGTCGACCGCCATGGTCGACCGCGTCGCATTCTGCGGTCCTGGGCAAGGCACGCGCCGAACCCGAATCCGCCATGGTTATCAACACTTCCCGACGAGGTTGACCACGCTAACACGGCGGCCCGCTTGACCTCGCCAGCCAAGGAGGCCGCTAGTTTCTGGTACACCAAGACAGCTGCATCCCCGTGGTCCCGCATCCTGTCACACAGGCGCTGGCACCGTGGGCGTGTGTCCCGCCTGCCAAGTTGGCCCGAAAAAGAAACCCCTTTCCGGCGCGAGACGCGTTTTTTCTTGAAATTAAAGTCCAGTCCGCTTCCCATTGATCGCGCTGCGGCAACTGCGGTTTGGGCGTTGGCCTTATCGCGCGCACGCGCTTTGGCCTGGTCCCGAACGACCACCTGAAACGCCCGCCCAGGGTTTGATCACCGGGAGCAGGGGCGCGACCCTAAGCGCGGTGACCGCGGCGGGTTACGTGCCATCTCGTAGCAGGCAGGCAGAAGGGTTGGTTTTGGACAATCGGAAATCAGGTGCCCTTGGCGGACTGTCGCGCCATTGCTCTGCTGTGAGGCCGGTGATGAATCGGGACGTAGGCGATGTTTTCGGCGCAAGCCACTTGCCTTCCAGGAACCCTTTCGGCGCGTCGTTCCCGCCGTATAGCCGATTCCGCCAGAACCTTCGTTGGCCGTATTTCTGTTTTCATTTGCAGCGAAGATATTGTGCCGAATGCTCTAGCGCAAATCGGCGGGGTTATACGGGTTTTCAGCCGCCGCAGCACCGCGGTTTGAAGGGATGAATTGCGCCATCCCACGCGCGTTGGCGTGGCTCAGCGCGTTTGATCAAACCGACTTTCCTGCCAGATTAACCGCCGCAAAAAAACCGCTGTCCAGGCCTGATTGCCCGATCCGAAAAACTTGATCCGCTTGCAGGTGTCCATAAACAAAATGGCGCAGGCCGGTGCAGTGGGCGTGGCCCCATTTGGTGCCTGGAACAGTAGCCCGCCGATCCGGTTCGGCCTGCGCCGGTTCCAGCCAACACTATCACACAGGCATCCATAAAAATCGCATAGGGACTTTGGTGTGCGACATGGCTCTGGCGCTGGTCAATTGCTGTTGTCGCCCTTCCATCCCTGTCTATTGACCTATAGATCATGGAAAACGCCTGACAATTCGGAGAGCGCGCTTGGCCCTTTTTCAAAGCCTGAAAAATCAAAAATGTCACATCTCGTCAAGATTGACGAGGGGGCTTGAAGGCGATTGTCGAAAACGCGGGCCACGGATAACGCCCGAAAACAATCGACGAAGTTCGCCGTGGATCAGGTGATGGACGCCCCGAAGCCGCCTGCCGAGGTCTGCCGAGCGGAAGGATGATGAACCTGCAACCCATTGCCAGCGGATGAGGGCGAACCGCCCCCTGCACCGTCCCTTTGCGCGAAACCATCGCACACCGCCGGCCCGATCTGGAAGCCAGCGCCACAACAGCCGGCACCGGCCAAGCCGGGCCTGATGGGCCGGTTGAATGGTCGCAGTGCCGCAGCCACCCGTGGTGCGGCGGCGTGTTTGGACGAACGAAATGCTGGAGCAGCTGGAAGAGCTGCTGATTTCGAACCACATGGTGTGGATACCGCGTGCGCGTCACCGCGGAACCATGGCACCGAGGGTCGGTTCGGCAAAGCAGCTTTCTGTCGATGAAATCAAACGCTTGCTGGCGACAGAGGGTCGCAACGGATCATGGACCCCGATCGCGAACCTTTGCCCGATTTATCCAAAAGACGCCGCAGGTCGGTGCCTGGTGTGGGCGTAAACGGTTCGGGCAAACGACCACAATTGGGCAGCTCGCGAGTCAGTTCAAGGCTGCAGGCAAGAACGTGGTCATCGCGCGGGGCGATAACTTTTCGGCCAACCCGCGGTCCGAACAGTTGCAGGTCTGGGGTGAACGCGCCGATGTGCCTGGTGCCTGACGGCGGCCGCAGGGCTCCGATCCGGCAAGTCTTGGTTTGATGCGATGAACACAGGCCCGAACGTGACGGGGCGGACCTGCTGCTGATCGATACGGCCGGGGCGGCTGCCAAATCGTGGCGACCTGATGGAGGAACATGGCCAAGATCGTGCGCGTGAATCCGCAAGAAAGACCCAAGCCGCGCCGCATATACACCCTGTTGGTGTTGGACGCGACGGACGGGACAGAAATGCCTTGACCAGTCCAAGGTTTTCCAAGAGATTTTCAGATGTTTTCCGTCTGGGTCATGCCAAGCTTTGACGGCACCGCTAAGGGCGGCGTTCTGGTGGCACTTGGCAGATAAGTTCGGGTTGCGATCCACTGCGATTGGTGTTGGCCGGCAGATCGGATGACCTGCAAGCCTTTTGAATTCGCACAAGAAAATTTGCAGATGCCTTGTTGGGGTAGACCCGCGCAGTGACGTCACCATAAAAGGGGTCCGGCAAAATGACCGAATGGATCCCCAGATCGAAGGCACCGAAAGCGGGGCACCAAGCGGCGCTTTTGGTTGCGTTGGGCCCGCGGCGCTTTTGCTGCGGTGTTTGGCGCATTGCAAAAGGCGGCAAAATGACCCGTGCTGACCCGCGGCGCGAAATCGACTTTTCCTTTCCTGATGGCGGCGCTTTCGCGCTTTTTGGTCGTGCAAATGGCCCGAGCCGCACATGTGGCCATTTTTTGCGGCGCATGGGCAATTCACAGTTGTTTTACAAGCTGTTGCAGGCTGGGCCCTATACGCAAAGGGGTTATACTGCGTTCTACCGGTGGTGCGCGGACGGGGCCTTTGTTCACGGTCATTGTATC
>Ga0163217_1113862_pt1:0-17500 | contig 18542 bp, 20 predicted proteins | sample SynspAceP_FD_185933 | JGI IMG/M metagenome (GOLD analysis project Ga0163217, IMG submission 185933) | Saline lake microbial communities from Ace Lake in Antarctica - Synechococcus sp. Ace-P (PacBio error correction) | ecosystem: Environmental > Aquatic > Non-marine Saline and Alkaline >...
ATACCTTCAAATATGGCCGAAGTGCCTGGCGAAGGCCCAGTCAGGTCCGTGCAACGGTGTTTGATGAGATGTCGCAAGGTCGCGTCACAGAGCCGACTGCCAAGTTCCACACGAACCAAGTGCGTGTCGCCAGTTCGCAACGCCTTCCAGAGTTCCAGCTCGTCAGCGGGCACCGCCATCCTCGCGCATGCCGGATGCCTGGTCCCTCGTAAAGATGTACTCGGATCGACGCCTACCGCGGCCAATCAGCGCGTCGGCGCTGCAAATCCGGTAGCCTGGGAGCCGTCCGCCTTCGATAACCCGCAATGATAGCCTATCAGCATGTCGTACCTGTCACATATACGTTCGATTATGTGAACAGTGTGCGCCGGAAGTTCCTGGTCGTCAAAATTTTGTCACTGTAACCCGTCCCATCTATCTAAGAACATGCAAAGGGTCCATTCAGGTCTCGAATGTTGACAGACAATTTCCCTGAAGAGAGGATGCTTCCGGCTGTGCAAGGTGGCGTGCGCAACTGTTCCTGGGAGCGGGGATTCCGCGCGCGACCATAGGAAGTCCAACGCAGAAACAGCGGAGCGAGCGTCTCGGGGTTGTGTCGCGGGCGTCTGTCACAATTGATCGCCGTCATTGAATAGCCGGACCGCCCCGTATTGCCAAGTGATCGACGGGTCGGGCTTCGGCGTTTTTCGCCAATTTGACTAGCCACTGGTGAAACCGGGATGGGTTCGGACAGAACAGCCTTTGCATGCTCGCCCGGCGGCTTAATATTCCCTCACCGGGTGCAATTGCAAGAACTTGAGAGATCTGCCGGTTGCCGCCGTCGGCTCCACATCTGGCAACCGTACTGCCGAGTGTTCAGGGTTTCATAACGGGTCCGCCACCAGACATTGTTGCCCAGCACGCAGCGGATGCCCGCAGCCTTCCCAGACTGCGGAGATACCCCGGTCAGGTATCGCGCCACGTCGAAACGGGGGTTGTTGCAAGACTCATTGAACGCAGCGTGCCGTAGTAGCCGAAAACCACATCACAGTCGTGGATGCGTCGGCGCCGGCAGCTCCACAGGACCGAGGTCGCAAGTGCCTGAGGTGCGCGGTCCATCACGCGAACGGTCGCTGGCGGTTGCGCGGTCGCAGTGTCGGCGTTCTCCAGCGCGAGAAAACCCGCCCCAGGCACGCCCAATAGATTCCAGCCAGCCAGCCATGCAGCGGGCAGCGCTCAGCACTCAGGGCAGCTTCCATGCATGCATACGGCTTTGGTTTGCCGGGTCGTTCAGACAGAGCGGGCAGGCCGCGATGTATCGCTGGCTGGGCAGCCCAGGCACGCCAGAGCTCGTGATGGATCGCGTCCTCGGCGGAGTTTTCGGCAGCAGCAAGGCCGAGAGGCTGGAACGCATAGGTTCCAAACATGCGTCTGGAATCTGATCATCAAGGCGTCCATGTAGCCAAGGCACCCAGCCCGGCGAACCTTCAATGCAACGCAGCCCGTCGGCTTTCGATGCCGCTCCGCTGGGAGAGCTCCGCCAGCAGCGCCAGTGGTGGCGGCGGTGTCAGGTCATCAAACTGGCCGTGACCAAGAATCGTGCTCCAGCACGCTCGGACACCTCCATGTGAATAAGCAAAGGGCCAGGCGCCGGTCGAGCCCACGAAGACAAGGCTTCGCCTCCCTGGGAGCCGGATGCAGTGCCCAGTGTGGGCCGCTGGCTTTCACATCAGTTTCCCGCTCGAATTGCCGCCGCCGCTCGCTGGGACCCGGTGTAAATCGCCATGCTGAGCGTGCGATGGTTGAATCGCTTCCTCACCGCCTCTCCACGGCAAAGCGACGGGCCGCCGCCCATCATACAGGTGCGCCAGCTCGCCGATGGTGCCCTCGCTGCGCGTGAGCAGGTAGCGGGCCAGTATCCAGCGTGGCGAGATCGGACGAGGGGCGCCGGCAAGCGGGAGCGAAGCCGCGAAGCTGGCACAGCAGTGAGCAGCAAATTCGTCGTGGCCTCCCACACGGCAGCATCATCGGCTCGAGAGCGGTTTCCACTGGTCGTTCCGAGCGGAATCGCCAAGTAGGCATCGCGTGTGCCGACCCGACCAGCGGATGGTCGTCAGCTCGTTGCCGAGGAAACGCAACAGATTGAGGAATTCCCGGACGGTTGACGAGCTGTTGCCGGCCAGGACGTTGTGGCAACTCGTACCCCGATCACCCAGCATGCGCCATCGCCGACCGTTGCGCAGCAAGGCCACGCGCACAATTGCCTCCCATTCGGCAGCCGATGGGCGCGCGCCGCGCAATGGCGCGCCCATCGCGGCAATAGCGCGATGTAGAAGCGGATCACCGACGGCTCGGACGGCAATCTGCACAACCAACACAATGGGATTGCTCCTGGTCGCGTCGGAGCTGGCCGGATGGGTGCGGCCGGATTTTCTCAGACGAAAATCATCGACTTGCCGTTGTTGTTGGACCGAAACCACAAGCAGGTTGGGCATGCGTTGGTTTGTCGGCCACGCATACAGGGCTTCCCAAGCCGGATTCAGCGGCCTCGACTGCTTCCGCGGATAGCCGATCCAAGCGGTCAGCGCGAAAGGCGATGGATGCGTTTCGTCCCGCCGGAAGACGGGCCAAGCCCTGGCCACCGGCCATGCAAGGTGGGACAAGTCGATGATGGATAATTCTTCCACGTGACGGCTACCACCCTCCCTCAATCTGGTCGAACGTTTGGCGAGGTGTCTGTTCGTCTGCCTGCGGGTCAGCCATGTCCCGCGTCCGGTGGTGGCGGTGGTTTTTGAAAAGAACTGCCGTGCCTTGAGATGCTGCGTCGATCCGCGTCGCGCGCGGCCTTGCGCGTAGCTTTCCTGCGCGTGGACACGATTCGGCATCTGGACCTGATCATGCGAAAACAGTCGCCGACTCATCCACCTGTTCGCGCCCTTGCGGCCGCATGTTCGCCAGCGCCTGTTCCGTTGTTTCCCAGAGGGTGACAGCGGGTGGCGACAGGTGCGGTATGGAATTTCCAAGATAGTGCCTGCCCCCTCCGGCTCCAGCAACCCAAAATGCGGCTGATGTCCGCCGGTGTCGCGCCCGGATCAGGAAACGCAGGCAAAGCGTCGCGCCGAGCTATCCACGGCTTGAGCGCAATCGGCGTAGTAATGGGATGTGGTCGATTGACGAAGCCGGGTGCGGGTCAGCCGGCGGCGGATGATGGCAGAAATCGACCAGAAAAGCCGTGGCCGAGTAGATGACGGTGGCACGGCCGTCCGCCGCGATAGCTTCGGCCCAGCGCGCTGCCGGCGGCTGGAGCAGGGCCGTTTGGTGACACGGAGCCGTGGTAGGTGCCCGACCGCCCAAATGTGGCCAGCGCTCCCAGCTTTCACCGCAGCGTCAGGGCGGCCTTGTTTCGGAATCGTAGTACGCCGCGCTGGTCGGGTGGAGAAAAGGTCGTCCCTGGCAATTCCGCGTGGATCATCTGCATCGCCCGTGCCGATGATCCGTTCCAACGATGCCGCCGTAGTGCGGCCTGCCCGAGCGGGCGATAGTCCAAAGCCGGATGCCATGCTTGCTCGCAGCCTCGCGTAGCGCTTCGCTCTTTGAACTCGGCCCGCGTGTCCAAGTAGAGCAGACCTGGGCTTGCCCGCTCAATCGCCACTCCATTTTCTATGTTCAGGCCTCCGCCAGGGACGCTTGGTCCGCAGGCGACATGCACAAGGCACAGGCCGACCGAAACAGAAGACGGCGCTTCACGTGACGACCATGGCGAGCACGCAAAGCGGTAAACACTCGATGGCGATGGTCAGATACGGACGGCCAATCGTTGCCCGGTTCGCGCCTCGTCCCACCGATCAGGTCGATGACCGTGTGATCAATTGCAACGTTGTTCCAGTGGCGCGGTCACGGCGGGAGGCTCACCACCGACGACCTTGCAAGGCTGCGGGGACGCACCATCCTGACCTTCCCGCGGCGAGTGGCCTTGAGCGGGATCGAGGCCGGCGATCCGCAGACCACGGGGTGTTGCGCGCCGGCGCCCCGCCAGCTTTGGCGCTTGGCAAGGCCTTAGCGCGAACCTCGCGTGAAACGCCTGGCCAGGCTAACGCTTCTGCTTGGTCAGGAGCGCTTTTTGCATGCAAACTCGCGGATGGATGCGGTCAAACTGATTCCGCCAGAGCGTCCCTTTGCCTTTTCCCGCCGGCGGAATCGGCTGCGAGCCAGGTCCGTCCACAACGCCAAGCACTTGCCGGGCACGGCGGAATTAGGACATACAACCTGCCGCCTGGACAGGCCAAAGCGCGGTGAGCAGCGGCATCGGCGGTTCAAATGCCCGACCAACATCAAGCGCTGCCACCGGCCCGATGATTTCCGCCCGTTGCCGGGCCCTGCGCCCAAGCGCATCGGCAAGGGTGGCCCGCTTGCTCGGCAATCAATGAATGTGTCCGACGCCATGCTCACACCCTCGCTTTGGGCACAGAGTATTGAGCATAGTCGAGATTTGTGCAGATGACTTCTGTATTCGCGTTGTCAGAGTCGCCTGCACATCTGGCGTTACGCCCCCGTCAAGTTGGTGCAGTCGTCTTCTGAAAATGACACATGTACGTCACCCCGGCCTTATCATCAGGCCGGGGACAGGATCATTGAAGGAGTGGGTTGTGATTTCACAAGATCAAGGGGTTGTATGACCAGGGCCGAGGCCCTGTCGTCCGTCGCCATCAGTCGTGGCTGGGATCTCCGGACACCCCGAGTACGCAAGTTCTCCACCTGGATGAGGATGCCAGATCAGCGCTACCATGCTGACCTCTCAGCACCAAGGTGCCTCGCGAAGCACCGCGATTATCTGATAATTCAGTCTGGGTCGAGTTTCCAGCCCTGAAGCGCAGTCAAGCTGGCCCGTTCGCCTGAAAGGGAGCGCACGCACCGAAGCTGCGGTCGTCAGAACCGGAGCCATTCGCCGCTATGCTGCAAGCGCTTCAAGCAGCAGTTGCAGTGGCCCAGTTTCGCGCTATTACGCGGAGCCAGGTCGTTGAGTCCAGTGCTGGCGTGCAGTGTCAGGTCGACCACCGGTCGAGCTGCGAGGCGTCAATGATTGGCGGGCCTGGAGCGTGTTCGTTCATTTTGGCTGTGTTTGGCTGTGGGGCTGTCACGGGCTGATGTATGTGGTCTGAACTTCCGGCCGCTGTACCGAACGGTTTTACCAGATGCACGACGAGGCCTTCCGCCTACTTCGGCGGCGTCCAACCGCGAGTGCATCTAACGATCAGAACCAAGATGGTGGGAATCAAACGAGCAGTACCGTGAGCCTGACGCCTGAACCAGCGCTTCCACCAGTATGCGACTACCGTCGGGTACCACGCATCCATGCCTGCGAGGCTAATGACCCGGAGAGCAAGGGCAAGGTGGAGGCCGGGGTCAAGTACGTCAAGCCGTGACTGCTTCCTCGGCGGAGCACTTCCCAGGAACGGCGCAGCCTCCGGACAGCACCTAATGATTGGCTTCGAGACTGGTCGCCAAACGGGCACGCGTGCACGGCACGAACGGGGCAGCATCCAAGAGCGCAATTTCGAGGCACTGGAGGTAGTCAGCTTTAAGCCTATCTCGTCCCGCAGAACCGGATGCTGCACGTGCGCCGAAAGGGAGAAGCGGCGCAAGTCGAACAAAGACCCGGCTTGAGAATCTCATGGCAAGGCCCAACAAGTACGTACACATGGCCTGGCAAGAAAGCCCGTGATCCGGTTGTCAGCGCACAGGACAACCAGTTGCTGATCCATGACCTGGAGAGCGCTGAACTCCCAATAGCCACCCAATGGACCTGTGCAGGCCAACGGCCGGATTGATACAAGAACAACAACCATTACCGAGACCATGCCCCAGCGCAATTACCCGGACCTGGGAGGCGCGGCAATCGACTCGATCCTGCCCGATGCCTTGGGGCAAACCCGTGCCAACTGCTTTAAGCGTCTTCGGCCGCGTATCTTACAAGGATCAGCTGGTGCTGCACGGACCTGCCTCATGGCCCATGCGCCGGTTGATACGGCGTTGCTCGGCGAGTTGTGCGAGCGCAAGTGAACTGACCCGCCACGCGGGCTCACCGCGCTACCCCTCGAGCATGGCAGCTAAGCCAAGGCGCGGGCCGGATCATCGGCGACCCATGACTACTGCGCCAGAAGGCCGGTAAGCCAGGTTAGTCACGCCGACCTGAACGCTTAATGCCCGCATTGGCCAGTCGTCTGCCACGGGGTGACGCCAATGAGCCTACTCGACAGCACATCGCGCAGTACCGAAGCCCCTGCGCCTCAGCGGCGACGCGGGTGGAGCTGGCCACCCTGCGTGGCCAGAAGCCGAGCCAAACTGAACTAGTCCTACCTGAGCCTTTCGCCCAGTCACTGTCGAGCCATGAGCTTAACGCCCGCTCCAAGTAAGCCGCGTAAGCCGCACACCCAACAGGCGCAGTTCCCACTCGAGAAGCATCTGGAGGCCTTTCGATACCGGCACCAGACCACCAATATGCACAGCAACGTCCGCCAGGTCAGCACTTGCTGGGAACTTCACTTATCGACAATCGCGACAATCTGGTGTGGATTCATCGGACCAACCGGGTGTGGGCAACGACCCACTTGGCCAATATTGGGCATTGGCCACAAGGCGGTTCAGGCGGGCTACAAGGTGCTGTTTCCGCAGGGCGGGCTTCTGCGCGTCTTTGCTCGAGGATCTGGAGCCTGGCGGAAATGAAGGGGCGAGCTGAGAAAGGCCTTAATCAGCTGAGCATACGACGTGCAGATATCATCGATGAGCTGGCTTACAAAATCCTGGCCGACTTGGACAGCGCCCAAGCTCGTCGTACAACCTGTTTACCGACCGTAAGCTCAACCAACCTGTACGAGTACCCGCTCGCGTCAATCCACCTGATACCAACAAGGACTTCACCTAGCGGGGCGAGAGTTGTCTTCCATGACGACAAACGTGGCCTGTAACCCAATCATTGCGACCGCGTGATCCACCATTCAACCCACCATCTTTATGGCTGGGAGGTGAGACGCTCTTATCGTTTGAAGCAGAAAACCGGCGGTTAGCGTGAGCAAAGAGGGTCAATTCTTATTGGCCAAAAGTGGGTCAAAAAATTAATGGCCATTGACAAGCTGAAGGCGACGAGCATGGGCCGCAATCCTTTCACGATATGTGGCGATTACCTGAACCGCAACAGAAAGCTGGACACGGTTGCCGAAGTAACCGCAGCATCAAAAAGCAATTCCTGTGCTTGGCAAAGCCATTGTGGCCCCGCCAGACCACGGTGACTGCTGAACCAGCCCGCGATGACAAGCTTTGTGGCAATCACATTGTGATGGAGTTGGTAAGGGCAAAAAATTCCGGAATAGACTGGCCCGGTTTGAGAAACTACTCAAGAGGCGTGAAAAGCACAGGGACGCATGGAATATTCAACAGTTCGACTAAACCGAAGCTGGGAAGGGAAATATCCCGGATCACAATCGACTTCTATACACGAATCAGACAAAAAGGGTACAGCTTATTACAAAACGAGCAATCACCTTTATCCAAGGTGGAGCTGGAAGCCTATTACTCGAAACAGACCTTTCAGAAAATCGTTGAAAAGAACGCTTGAGAGGTCTCGATGCGGCTAGGGCGGTATACACGTATCACGTATAAAACTCCTGAACCGCAAATAACGACAGCCTTTATAGGCCTAGACAGCACAAAACCAATGCTTATTACGCGCCGGGCTAAACGCCTACCTGATCAATTCCTCGCATCTTCCCAACGCGCGAAGCAAAAATTACAATGCAATGATATCTCATGCCGTTGAATGTCCTTTCTCTGTCCCTTTTATCGGATGCTTTACTAGCAAATTTGTTGCGAATCCCCGTAGCACAGTGGTTTTTCCGCTCCACCTCTAACGACGAGCTAGCTTGCTGAATAAATCAGCAGGCGATTTATTTGCCGAACCGTGCAAACCTACAGGGCTTCAGCGGCGGGGATGCATCACGGGATGAAGGGTGGCGTATTTCCCAAGAATCCTAAACCTATACGAGACTCTAACAAAGGAGATCTATTCTCCTACGTTATGGCCTTCCTGCAAGCAGAGGAACTACCGTAGCCGCTTTTGCCGACAACCTGAGCAAGAAGTGCCAGGCATACCGAAGGTTAAAAAAGCAGGCCGATTTCTGGGCTTTCTCAAAGGCTGGCCGCGAACCTTTTGCCGCGCTGCACCTGAAATTACGAAACTGTGGACAAATACCCAGTGCCCTTCAGGCCAAGGGCGCTTGTATTGATGAGGATTACCTTGCGTCACAAGATGAAGTTGGCAAAGAAGCGCTGTGAGGAAACCCGGCAGAACATCAACCGACCGGCGCAGCACCGTCATCTACAACGGCAAGATAACCAATGACCGGCATCCCAAGACGAAGTCATGATTACGTTGTGAAACGGTAAGTCCGCACTAGACTGGTAATGGAGCGTCAAGCGGTGGACTACCCACAAGGCCAAGCGGCAAATCGTAATGACGCCAACGACTGGGCTTCGAGACCATGGGCCAATGCCAAGTATCCCCTGGAGCTGTTCAGCGGCTTGTCACGGTAGCCCTGAGACCCAGAAATCGTGAGTAGCCCCCCGGAACTGGACATGGTGCCAGGCCGATGAGCCAGCTCGACCCGCTTAATCTGGCAGTCCTCAGGCTCCGCGCTTGATTGACGAGGGCGATCACTACGTATCGAGGTGGACGGGCCAAGGAATGCCCGGACTGCTGTCCTCATGCCTGTCCTGAGAGCCTTACCGTCACGGCTCACAGCAACAGCACTACATCGATAATACCCATGCACGGCAAACAGCCCGTCCTTCCTAGCCGTGGTAGAGAGGGCGCGCTTCCCGCTGCAGAAGTGTGCGCGCCAAGACGTTTTGTTCTCTCATCTGCGGGCATTGATGCGAAAAGGAAAGCGTCTGTTCGCTTAATCAAATACATCGGAACAGGAATCAATGAAGAAAACCTTTGCTTGCTGTCACGCCGGCGAGGCAAGGGATTGATGAAAAAACGATAAAAGCACATTTCGAGATTATCGTTGAGCGCTGAGGTAAAACAGTCCGGTTTGAAACGCCGAGTTTTTTAGGGATTGAATGAGCTGAAAATCATTGGTGAGTACCAGGCTGTAGTGATCCCAAGTAATAGTGAGCTTTCTATCCAGACTTAATTGCCAAATCGAGCGGCAAAACCGACCCTCAACACCTACTTCAAAGACACCCCTGACAAACACAAGGTTAAGGTGGTGACGAATGGACATGTGGCGTAACTACAAAGGATGTCCGTCATGCGCACTATCCTGTCGGGATAATTGGTGGTAGACCAGTGGCACGTTGTACGCATGGCCAATGATGCCCTAGAGACGGTCGCGCAAGAAAGATCAGGAAAGACCTTAAATACCCGGCAGCGACTCAAGCTGAAAGATTGATCGTTTTTAATCTTACTAGAACGTGAGGGAGGCCTTAGCACTGATCGAGCATGACAGATGCTTGAGTGGTTTTGAATCTGCATCGGAGCGGAACTGCCTACCCGGATGGAAGGAGAGCTTTCATGAGATATATACTGTGATGGACAAAAAGAAGAATGCTCCAGGCATTTGCACGAGCCTGGCTAGACCCTACCACGGAAAATGGAGTAATGCTTTAGGTGGCGGCCAGAACGGCGCTGACGAACTGGTGGGGTGAGATCTTTACTTCTATGAACCACCGGGTCACCAACGCCTATACGAATCTACCAACCGACGGCTAGCCGGACACGACAATGAATAGGATGGGATCGAGGAATACAGCTTTGAACGTGATGCGGGCCGACTCCATCTATGAGAAGCAGACCCGTAAGCCGCAACGAGTTGCGCGCGCAGAGAGCACAAAGTCCTTCCTTCCAGAAAAAAGTCATGTATCGCTTCCGCCATGGGTAACGAGAACGTCAAGGCCATCGACATGTACGAGACCTCCCATATTCCAACTCCTGTGCGACCATACTGGAAAAGGGCCTACTTTTCCTAACCGTTCAACAAAATCCTAGAGTCAGGCGGTGGGGGCTAAAACAATGCCAAGGTCACCACAACCTTGATTCTGGATACCTGAAAAAGCTACCCAGCGCCATCTAAGAACGGTGCTGGGTGAAAAGCTTAAGTAGTCGTCCTCGACCTCCTGGAATTTCAAACTCTGGTAGCTCTAGGATTGCACAGGATGAGAAGAGTGAGATTGAGCTATCTACATGGTCATGCGTCCGATTTCCTGACCACCAGGCCAGAGGAGTCATTTGGACAGTAACGGTTTTCTGCCCGGTACAGTTTCTCCTGCGTCTGTCTCGATCTGAAGCTACTTCAAAGGTGGTACCTTGATAAGATTTCGCAATCTTCTTTGAATAGCGGCTTGCTGACCTTGTGTCGGTGCCCCTTCCCTGTCAGCTGCACAGTAGCCCGCTGCTGCTGGAGACGTGTTCTACAACTGCTTCCCTGTTCCGGACAATGATATAACCCATGAAATCATCGCTCCATAGCTGAATTGGTTGGTTACAGAACGTATTCTAATCCCGGAGTGCCACGGGCTTTAGAGTTTGATATGGGGATGGTCAAGTGGCATTAGCAGGCTGGGAGGCTTGAGCTGGTTACATAAAAAAATATTTTTTTTAAAAACACCAGACAGCTAATGCTAGCCAGGTAGCCGCTTCGTTCACAGCCATCCACATTCCACCAAAGAACGTACAGCTCTCCGTGGGCCGACAATGAATGTGATCCAGCACCCGTACATCAACCAATTGCCAGGACTCCTTGAGGCGGCTTGGTCAGCAGATTTTAATCGGCCTCGCTCGGGGATGAGGTCGCCGAGGAGGGTGATTGTGTACCAGGATAACGGCCGCTGCGTTGTGGCTTTCAGGCTTCTTTGACCACTTCCCGGGGTTTTTAAGACAGGAGACGAGTCTAATCGTGCCGTAGAAAAGCTCTCGGAGCGCCAGGAATGCGATTTTGTATCCAGCAGTAAAGGCCAAATACCTCGCTTTCGTACTCGTGCTCAGTTGCGCAGGTGGTCTTTTTATTTCGATGGCACTGGATACGGTGCGACCCGGCTCAGGTGCTTGCGTGAATAGCTTGCTGTGGCCATGGCAGAATGTCGTCTCCTGTGATCCGTGGTGCTTCCCATGAAGTAGGTGCCCGCTCAGTAAACCGGTTTCAAGTTTGTGGTATCGCAATGATTTTTCTCCAAGCCGTAGAAAGCCGCCTCGATGGGCGCCCTTGCGGTAAGGGGTTTACAGCGGGTGACTGTGCTTAATGGGTCTGAACGGTTCTGCTTTGTGGCCAGGGTTTTCCTGCACCGTGTGGGATCGCGTTTATTCTGTTCCAGCTTGTCAGCAAGGCGGTTGTGGGTCTTTGGGCGCCTGGCGCTGCTAAACTGTGGTGATGGCTCGGGTTCGATACTCGGGGATGGGCGGTGGGGTAAAACTCCCTCTACAGGCTGGGCCACATCGTCTTCATCCTCTCAAAGGATGCGTTTGTTCAACTCCTTGCCTGGCTACTGCTCCCAGCGCGTCCTGGTTGAAGCTGCCGCCAAGATCGTTGGCTCAATGCAGGGTATTAGCCGTTGAGTGTTTTTCTTTCATCTCAGTCACTGCGCAAGGTATGAGTGTCGGCGGTCAGAAAATATGCGCGGTGCCAGTGGCTCATCCGTGTGGAATTTGCCCGCGTAAACCCGCAGTTTCTCTAACGGCAGGCTGGCCACTTGTTTGTTGGACAGGGCGCTGAAATAGTGGCAGGCGAGCAGACAGGGTCCGGAATACTGTTAAAGCCAGTGGTGGCGAAGATGAAGGCTGTCGGTAATTCTCAACCCTCATCAATCTGCAGGGTAAGAACGTCCAATAGGGCTTGCAGCCGGAACGCATGCCTAGTGGGCGGTATCCCGCCCCAGGCAGGGCAACGTCTGTACGCCCTCTTGGTGATACGTTTGCAGCTTTCCCCGTCCTCCTAACGCACAATCGGTTCGCCCGGAATCGGCGGTCAAACAGCTGTAATCGCACGGAAAGCTTGAAGTGCTGGTCGTTTGAACATCAAGCCAGATGGGGAATGCCCGTAGTTTTCCGTCCGAGTGATCCTTCTCGGTAATATCTGGTTGCGAGGTCGGGATGCAGGCGAGCCACATTCCTGACGGTGCTGATCTGCTGGTATGGGTGAATTGGTCCGTCCTTTTTCCGGCAAGTCCGCTGCCCAATTTCTTTCAATGACGCGACCGATATGAAATACGCCCGCCACCGGCGGGGTTGATCGTAAGACCTTTGAGCATGATTATTCATCCCATAAAACGCAATAGGGCCCCCAGCTGCTTGGTGCAGCTGGGGCCTATGCTGTGTGGTGGTGTGAGGGTTAGTTTTGATCAGGAAACGTGCTGCTGCCTTTTACGCAAGCGTCTGATACTTTTCCTGCAGGTTGGGCAGATCCTTGACAGAGCAGCGGCAATGAAATCAGGCTGTCCTTTTGCCTTTGCGCCAGGTGACGGCACCGAGCTGGCAAAGATGCGCCGGTGGAGACCTCCCACCCCATGGTCTGCTGCAACTGCTGTTTCAGGCTGATTCCGACTGTTCCTTGTTCCAGCGCCAATTATACGGCCAGGCATCTGCTTCAGTTCTCATAAGCCTGGTTGAGCTCCGGGTTCTCAAGTCAGATCCAACTAACCTCACCACAAATCCGAAGGAAATAGACAAACGCAGGGCTAGATCAGCAGAGGCAGAACGCATCGGCAGGCGGCGCTGTATCCTTTCACGTAATGCCAGAAATTGTTTTTCCAGCTCAATCACTGGGCAATCATGGCTTTCGTCCCGTTCGATTTCGGAATATCTTCTAGCAATGCTGGCCTGCATCGAGGCTCATCGCCAGCCTCTTGCCGGTGACAGCAATTGGTGAACGCAATCGGATCTAGACGTCATTTTGTCAGGAATCGCTCTTTCTTTTTCCCATAGGCCTGGCACACCGTTTGATTCTGCCTGTCTCTGTTTTTGCATTCCAGATCCTGTATCCTCTGGTATACCGCCACGTCGCGATCCTAGTTACGTAAGGTATGGCCAAGCAAATACCGGGCAGATTTTCCGAGGATGGGGATGCTGCAAACAGCCGTTGAATGGCCGCGCATCCTTGTGGCCGGTCCTCTTTGGCATAACTGCAATTTCAGCCACCGGAGGTAACAGAGCAAAGCCCTGGAGTGCCCCCAGAACAATGGGGGAGTGGATCATTCGTTCGGATCGGGCTTTGGGATATCTTGGTCACGTCCGTGTTTTCTCCACATCCAGACCCAAGAGCTGTGATCTTGTCTGAAAGTGGTTCAGGCCAATGGCCAGCTGCCGCCTCAGTAACCAACTCTGATGCTTGCTTGCGGACGTTCAGCATTCTTCGCGCTCCATATTCTTGGTGTTCGACCAACGCAGGGCAACGATAAGGTACAAGCCATCATGCTGCAGGTTATGGCGCTTTTCCCATAATGCACTCCAGTTCAAGTATTGGGCATGAAGGGAATAAGACGGATTGTAGAATTCACGGAAGGGGAGCTACACATATGCACACCAGCTGCAAGGCGCTATTTAGAGCACGTTTGTTTTCATTTGTGCGCCATTGCCGAACCAGGCGGAGTCCCAAGCCGGTTATCGTTGCTGCGAGCCTGGGCGGTGGTGATCGGACATATCCGGTATCGTCGCGCTGCAGCGATACCCAGGCCAGAGTCCCTTAGCAGCCGGATTCCAGATCATCTGCCGCGCCCATTGCCATCAAACAGATCTGGTACCAGTTTTGAGGGCCTCTCCACGGATCTCTCGAGTTTGGGGATCTTTTCAGGTACAGGTGCGTTCTCATCAATCTCACACACCACGTCCATGAAATCAGGCCATCGCTTCTTTCCAAAGCGGACTTTGCGTTGAGACAGACAAGCGCATCGTACTTGAAGTCATCCCACTGAGAGGACGGCAATGCCAGATCCGCCTTTACCAATCAACAAGGTTGAAAGACCCCGTGTTAATTGCGGCACCCTGATGGCGGCGGGGAGCGCCGTCATCGCTACGGTCAGGGTGTTGTTAGCAGGACACAGACGCAACCGTATTGGGTGGTTGCAGTTCGAGTGGAGCCATGGTGCGCGCATGAAATGTGGCTAACAGCAGGTAAACCGTTTACCTGATCTTTGCCCTTTCAGGGCAGAAGTCCAGGCCGGTACGGGCCAGCACCAGAACTTGCGCCCTCCCTTGAGGACAGCCGGCAGTTTTCCAGCTCATAGCCAGACACTTCGTCAGGTCACGAAATAAAACTACGATCACATCCCGAGGCTGCACCACTTGATAGCGGTTAGACACGCACAGACAGAGCTGCCTTGGTTATCCGAACGATACCGAGATCACCCGTCTGCTCCGAGGTAGGTATCGACATGCTCGAGCCCACCGCGCGCGGCCGTGCATGCCCTGATTTTGAGAATGCACCAGAGGCTGTCCGCAATTATTTCCCAGGTCGCATATCAGCGGACTCCATCGCCGCCAGACTTCAAGGGATTGTTTGGGGTGAGCAGGTTGTCCCAGTGCTATCCCAGGGGTGTACGATATAAGCCATCCGTTTCAATTTCGTGTGCCATGGTATTTTCTCCAAGACGGCACGGTCCACCCTCTGGCCATACCGCGCCAGGGTGACTTCATGAATAGATAGTGGAAGGGTGAAAGCCCGCTCAGACTTGCGTCGATTGGCAGTCGAGACAAAGGTAGCCTACGAGATCACCTCGCCTGTTTCAACGACCTTGCCCAGCTGCTTCACGACTGGTCGGATCCTACGCTGCCCAGCGAGGGGCCCCGCAATGGCGCCCAATCTGCGCCGCAACCGACACCACTGGTGCACACACAGGGCCCACGCCAGCTGCACACCGGCTTTCATGCCAATTCCCGGCGCAAGGGCCGGCAGCAGAGCTTGATTCGGTGGCACCACTAAAAGCACCAGCGACGAGTACCAGGGACAGCAACCGCCGACCACACGGATTCCTGCTCGCGGGACGCGAACCGGTGATTGCCATAGACAATCAATGCCCGGGAACGCGCAATGGGGGAGACCAGGGTTGGTGTCATGGAAAACTCCTCATGAGATAGGCCAGCTGAGTAGGCTGGCTGTGGTGGCTCCATAGGTGGGGGTTATGTATGAGTGAGATTAATTTGATTCGAATTCAAAACGTCGTGGACCATGCCAGAGCGCTTAAGATAGCGGGTTTGATTGATGCGGGCGTTCACGTTCCGAAAGTGTCCGGCAAATAACCCAAATATTGCTGGCGCGCATCAATGGGCGCCCCTGTCCGAGTCACAACCAATTTGATGGGGCGACCATACTGGGTCTCTGGCCGAGGCCCAAGTATAGAGATTCTGAAAATCTCAAAGGAGCTCAATGGCATCTGGTAAAATGGCTCGTACATGCGTAATGGCTGATAATTTCATCCCAGAAGTCAGAGCTGCCAATGCTCACGCGCGATAGAGCATCTATTGAGGATGGCGTTATCAAGTCGCTGCTGCCCCGACTTGGTACGGACCGAGTACGAGCAAAATAAAGAACAGGGTGATCGAGGCCCACACGCAAAACGCCTCGCGAACGAGTGGGGTTCAGTAGTGGTTAAGTGTCATATGAGTCGTTTTGGCGCGACGAGAAAGGACGTAACGCTTGAGACTTGTGAGACGATGAATCACCGTCCTGCCTAATCCTTCAGAAGCCCCCCTGAGGGCAGCGACGGTTTAAGCGTGTCCTGAGGTTATTCGACAACAGCCTGTTGGTTGTAGAAAACTGATAAGGCAAAATTAAAAGCAGCTGAGCGCGCAATCGCGAAGAAGGCTCCGTTCCACAAGCAAAAAAACAGTGTGCCGACGCGGTACTTTTGAGGCGTTCAAGAGTATCGCTAAGAACACGCAGATGAAGTAACAACTCCTTTCGGTTCGTCACCCCGCCATAATTGTCAAGTGGATTTTTCAACCAACACGACCACCCGCTTACTCATCGAAGATTTTTGCAGAAATCTTTGATGACCACATCACACCCGATTCTAACATATTGCCACACTAGCCAGAAGCCGTAGAGGATCTGCTCGACCTTCCGAAGAGCTCACTATGAGTACGAACCGGCTTGGGAGGATCACCGTATGGTCGCGCTTGCAAGAGCATCTTGTGGGCCAAAATGGCACTCGACTGGTCGATAAAAGTTTGTCAGAACATGCCATATGAATCCCCCCCCCGCGCTCACAACCCACCACTGCAGCACAGGAACTATCAAGCTCATCCCGGAGAGCTGAGCCGTGAATTCCAACTGGTGATGAATTTCACCAACAACATCTGGAAAAGGTGCCGTTGGCCGCCGCCCTCGTAGAGGGTGAGAATTCAGTTAACGAGGACACCGCCCCTTGGACGATTTTGAGTGGGCGAGGATGCTCCCAAAGCGGCAAAGCTATCCGCGCTCCGCCTATGGGGTACTAGGAAGATGAATGGGAAACATGCTCGATTACCTGAAGCAATAGAGGCCGCCCTCTGGATTCGACAATCAAGACACGCTTAATACCAATCAGGCTTGTCTGTAACACTCTGGATAGCTCCCTCTTCACCATCCCTAATAAAGGGTTGACGCTACCGTCGTTGACAAGGCCGGTGTCCCGCCATGGAGGCGGACGGCACGACAGGCAACAAGTCGATCTGGAGCGAATTTTCGGAAAACGACAGATACAAGTCCATGGGTCTGCTCTCTGTTATCTGTGTGAGCTGCGCGGGTACACGAAGTGAATCTGTAACAAATAATGATCAACCAGTTTCGCTGTGACCCTTACTCGAATGTCCAACATACGCGTCTCGTCTCAACAACTAGGTCTCTACGGGAAGGTTTGAAAAGACTTCCCAAAAAATAGGGTAAGATGGCGCAGGCAAGCCTTTTTGGGAGATCGCCGCACAGTTACCAGATATGACGAGCTGACGCCAGAGTACGCTGCCAAGACGTAAAGAACCAGAACCCCGCCGTGAGCGTTTTTTGCCGAAATGATGCAAGGTTGTGGCCCTTGGAAGCCCGTTGCTGGCACTGTCGAACGCATTAATCCCAAAGGGTGAACGCGAGCGGTACGTGCCTCCCTACTCCGTCTGAGAGCTATGCTGCGTGGTTGCATCTGATGCCACGAACTGAGGTTTGGAATACAGCCATCCGGCAATGGAAGAAGCGCTGTCATTGAACAAACCATCTTGCGGGCATTTGCTGGCCTGGAGTTGGAATCCGCTCCCAACGAAACCTATGAATTCTCAATTCCGCACGTCACTGCTGGAGCGTCCATAGCTTGTCTACGGGCATTGATTTTGAAAAGTGGTTCAATCGTTAATCAACTGGTGGGACGCACGATTGGGATCTTCGCGCCAGCGGCCACACCGGTGGTCGATTGCAACCATCATTCATGAGCGCCAGTTTCGATTGCCAAAAAGAAATAAAAGAGGGTAAACGAGACCCCCGAGATGCAATCAGACCAAAAAGGGCAACCA
>Ga0163217_1044738_pt1 | contig 18538 bp, 12 predicted proteins | sample SynspAceP_FD_185933 | JGI IMG/M metagenome (GOLD analysis project Ga0163217, IMG submission 185933) | Saline lake microbial communities from Ace Lake in Antarctica - Synechococcus sp. Ace-P (PacBio error correction) | ecosystem: Environmental > Aquatic > Non-marine Saline and Alkaline > Saline ...
GAAAGAAGGGGAAAAGGGAAAATTTTGGACCCCCTTTCCCCTTTCGAGGCCCCGTCCCTTGGCAAAGCGTCCGGTTCCATTGAATTCCTGACGCCGCACCGTTTTCTTTTTGCCCCCTTTTTTTTGCGGTGTACCGCAGAACGGAATCACATTTTCCGTCCGAGCTTGAACGTTGTTTCGCCGCAACGTCAAGGCGTTGGCCATAGCTGCCATTCTCGCGGGTGTAGTCAAGCCGTTTCCCACCCGCAAGGAACGCGCGATCGGATCAACGTCACAGCGCTCGGCCAGTGCAAAAGCTTTCGCTCGCCCTGCCTTTGATCAGATCTCGGGCCACAAAGCGCCGGCCATCGGGCAAAACGCATGGCGAAATCTTTAAAATCGACTGGCGGAACTTCCGTCTCTGCCTGTGCTCGGAACCCCATTTCTCGTGAAATAGCGGTAACTTGCTTGCGGTCACGCGCGTCACGCCCCGTGGCTAGCAGATGCCCATTCGCGAGGCGGCGTCATCACAACGCTTTCAATAGGCAGGCGGGCAACGACATCGCCCTCGGAGCCGCCCGGCGCGCCGTTCCGCCGCGGGCATCGTTGTCCCGTCTGGCGCTTTTAATAGGTGAACCCGCTGCCGTGGCGCTGCGGGCAATGCCGGGGCGGTCATCCCGTAATAGGTTCAGCCCCCGCGGCGCCGCCCATCCGGTCAGGTTCGCCTGCGGACTTCGGAGGAAAGCTTTTCTGAGCACCTCATCCCCGTCGTCCTGTCGATCAACAACGCGGATCAAATTCGTCAGACCGTTGGCGGTGTGAACCTCTGACCCCTTTCAGGGTGCGTATAAACGCTTTTGGTAAAACCGTTCCGTCACTTTCGCCCGGTGCTGTGGCCCTTGCCCCAGTCCCCATTTCCGCTTTCGTGCCTTTGGAAAATACAGACATCGTCCGTCCCCCCCAACTCCTGTGTATGGAGGGATAACCACGGATGCCGAGAAACGTTCCCGCCCGCTTAGACGCGCCAGCGCAACACGCGCGTCTCGATCGCCCGCGATCACGGGCACTACGCAGACCCCCAAGCACGACAGCGTCACTACGCCCGCGAACAGCGTTCAAGGTCATACAGGCTGCCGGCCCCTCAAAGGATATATGCCCGATGCCATATTCCGCCCCAGCATTTCAAGCGGCCCACAAGCCAGGATAATGGCAAAATCGGCCAAGGAATCCGCAGCCCCGCAAAATGCCGGCATCGCCCCTGGCAGAAACGATTTTTCGCACGATCGACCACCAATGACAAGGCAAAAGCTTTGCCCATCCGGACAGCCCCGCCGGTCCACGTGTTCCACCGCCGCATAGGTCGCCAACGACGTGGGCGTGAACGGTCCCCAAAGGCCGATCAGTGCAGTATTTACTGCCCTCCGTCAATGCCGAACCAGATCACGAACAGCGGCAGCAGCGCGATCTTGGGGATCGGGAAACAAGCGCCCGCACGAGGGGCACCAGCCCTGCACGCACATAGCTGAACAACCCGGATCATATTAACGCCCACAGCCACTGCCAACCAAACGCCAAGGGTCCGCCCCCACGGCAGCCGGCTTAAGCGACGGGGGCAAGATTTTTATACGCAATCCCGATTGCCCACAGCTCGACAAAGGTCATCGCCACATCCGACGGGCGCGCAAGGTGAGGTTCGTGATAACCACTGCGCAGTCCCCATTCAGCAAAGAGGATCAGCAGGACAAGACGCAGATACCATGCCCCGCCGCTGTTTCCGGAGCGACCCGCCCCGCGAAAATTCGACGCGGGCGGCTGGTTGTGTGTGCTGTGCAGACATGAATTAGCTCCCAATCGGCGGCAGCGCTTCTTCGCGCATCAGCCCCCCACAAAAATGTGTTGTTGCGCCTCAAGGGCGGCGTCGCCATGGCGCGCTCCTGCCAGCGGGGTGGTTCAGATCAACCACTCGCGGATTTGTCCGGGACGCGCGACAGGACCACGATCTTAATGCCCCCAGACGCACGCCTCTGCCCAGATTGTGCGTGAACAATAGACGGCGGTGAAAGGCTGGCGTGTCCACAGGCTGATCAGATCCGCCATCAACAGTTTCGCGCGTCTGCTGTCCAGCGCGCTGAGCGGTTCGTCCATCAACATCACGCAGGGTAACCGGCCAAAGGCGCGTGCAATGGCCCACCCGCTGTTTCATCCCGCCAGAAAGACTGTTTTTGGGCAGGCTCGGCAAATTCGGTCAGCTTGGTGCGCGCCAAGCACATCGTCCGATGATCGCCGCGCCCGGCGCAGCGGCGTCCAGCCGTGATCCTCCAAGCACCAGCGGCCCATGCGCGCACTGCCTGCGCCCACGCAGCCAAGCGAAATCCTGGAACACATAGGTCAGCGGGTTCGACGCCAAGCAGGCGGTGTGCCCAGTTGCAAGCACCTCGCCCGACGCGGCTGCTCCAGCCCGCCAAGCATCCGCAGCAGGGTCGACTTGCCACAGCCCGAAGGCCCGACGCATGCAGACAATCTGCCCCGACGGTATATCATGGCTGATGTCGCGCAGCACTTCGGTCCTCGCCATAAAGTAATGGCTGTACGTTCGCTAACCTAAGATCCATGAGAACCGTCCTGAAATAATCACGGCCGGCAAAGGCCTGCCCGACCTTACGTTGGGCAAAGGGGCGCGATCGCCGCCGATGGTGGTCGACGAACGACGTGTCCGATCAGTGGGTCTCAAGCGTGAATATCCGCATCCACCAGACCTTCAGGACTGGAACCACTCAAGCTGGTTCGCGCCAAACCGATGCCAACGTCAACGCGGCACCCTCGTCAGACGCATGGTGCCGTTGACGATGCCCGATGTCCGCGGCCTCTAAGGCGTCTTGTGGTAAAACCATAGTTGTGGATCAGCTTGACCATTCCGGCCAACGCCTTCAGCGCCGGCGGTTCTGTTCAATCATCGCCCGCGTTTGTAGCGGCAGACCCCTTGGCATAGGCTGCAAAAGGTAATGCCGCGGTTTGCCTGCTTTTTCGTCGGTCGCATTCTTGGGTCGAGGTAAAACGACCGTGTGAAAGCCTGATAGTCGGCAGATAGTCGGACACGTTCCGATGATATGTACCGCGCCCGACCCCCGCCAGTGGTTTTTTTGGCGATATGCGGCACGATCGACCAAGCATCAATCTGGCCGGTTTTTCAGCGCACGCCGATTGATTGCCCGATTTTGGCAACGCTTGAAAGCGAAGGTTGATCCCCTCCGGCCTGCGCCATCATTTGAGCCCATATAGTGAAAAGACGATCCCGCCGTGGTCATTGCCATAGCTTTTCCTCGCCAGCATCGCAAAGGCGCAGTCCACACCGGCGCTGATAGGCCGCGTCAGAGGCTAGCAACTTCTGCCCCGTCGATGCCCCTTTTCGCTCGGAAGCGCACCGCCAAATAACCTTGATCGCGCCATTTGTCGCGCAGCGAACGCGACCCGCCCGAAACCGGCAGTCACGGCAATTAATCGACAATCACCGCTGGCATCGTCCACGGCCATTGGTTGTGCCGCTGAAAGACACTTGATCTCAAACGTCCAGACCAGCCTGTTTTGAAATACTCGCGCCCTGATAAGCCACGAACGTGCCTGAATGGCTGGTAAAGCGCAGCGCACCCAACGTGCATCTTTTTACCTTGCGCAATGCGGCACGGCCAGCGCCGACGGCAGCGGCAGCGCGCATGGTTGGACAGTGTTCTGGCGGCGGTTGAAAATGTGGTCATGATATCCTCCCCTTGGATTTGTTGGCGCACAATGGTCGTGGCATGAACGTAGTGCAAGCACGCGCCCCGCAGAAAACACCCGCCCCTCGCGCCCGCAGGACCACAACGTAATCGCGCCACGGGCTTCCAAATGGCCGCAAATTCCTCGCCGAAGGCTCCCCAGATTTGCTCCGACAGCGACATTGCCTATATGGGCGCAAAAGGGTGCTCCTGCCCGTCCCCACCTACAAAGGCCCGAATCTCATGAACCTTCGACCGTTTCATCAAATCGCCCCGTCTATCCTTGCCCTGGCCGACTTTGCCAATTTTTGGGCCCGAGTTGCGAAGCCATCGAGGCGCAGGGCGCAGACTGGGTAACAGTGTCGATGTGATGGATCGGCATTTCGTCCCGAACATGCGCTTTGGCCCAACCACATGCGCCGCGATCCGGCCCCACATCAAGGGCGTGATGGACTACACCTGAATGATCGAACCTGTTGATTTCTATATCGACGCGTTTTGCCCAAGGCCGGTGGCCGGAGTGATCACCGCCCAACCGTAGAGGTCGGCCCCACATCCACCGCCACGCTTGCAAGCGATCCGGGGCGCGGGTGCCAGGCCGGTTGTCGCGCTCAACCCCGGCACGCCTGCCTCTGCAGTAAGAGCAAGCCTGTTGGAACGTCGCCCAGATCTGGTCTGTGTGATGCCGTGAACACCTGGCCTTTGGCGGAAAAAAAATTTTATCGACATGAGCGACAAGATCCGCACTCTGCGTGCGATGATCGGCGACCGTGCCGGTCCATATCGAAATTGACGGCGCGTTGAATGTGAACACTGCGTCCAGCGTGGCGCAAGCAGGGGCGATGTGCTGGTCGCGGCTCTGCCGTGTTCCGTGGCGGGGCGGTCAGCAACCCCGCGCCCTAGCGGCGAAAATAATCCGCGCCATCCGCGGCGCAAGCGGGGCATTTACGTCTAAGCGCCAGCGCAGCAACAAACTTTCGACAAAAAGGCCGGCACCCCACCACAGGGACCGGCTTTTTCTAATTGGTATCCCAAAAGGCTATTAGGGCAAGCTGGTCCTTGAACGTCTCGATCAGCTTGTGCTTGAGAATCTTGCCCGTAGGTGCCCGCGGGCAGTGAGTCCCGATGATGAACTGGGCTGGGGCGCTTATACCGTCCAGCCGCTCTTTTGACGAAGGCCTTGAGATCTTGCGGGTCAACGCGTGTCACCTCGCAATCTGGACAAGAAGCCAGAACCTCTCGTCATTGCCGTGGACCGGCCGACCACAGGCGGCCTGAATAACTGGCGGGTATCGTTTGAATCGCGGCCTCGACTTCGGGCGGGATAAACGTTTGAACCCGCCGTGGATGATCAGCTCTTTCCGAGCGTCCCAGAATGTGGCAGGTGGCGCGTGCTCATCGAAGGTCCCCAGATCGCCGTGCGCAACCAACCGTCCAGCACCAGTACCTTGGTGGCCCGTTCTCTGTCGGGTTCTTGTAGTAGCCCTTCATCACATGCGCCGCGCGGTCAGGACCTCGCCCTTGCCGTTGGTGCCACCTCGACGGTACTCGTCGATCTATGGTCTGATGCCAGGCAAACGAAGGCCCCGACGAAATATCAGGCGATTCCAGCGGGTTACTGGTGGCCGAGATACCAGCCGTGGATTCCGTCATGCCATAGCCATTCTGGATCGCGAACGCCATAGAACCCTTCGCCCTGCGCTTCCATGTCGGGTCAAGCGGCGCCGCCCCCGAGCGACACATAGCGCAGCGTTTTTCGGAGTTCAGACTGCGTGAGCCCTTGTTCCTTGGTATAATTGCATCAACAGCGGTGCATCTGTGGCCACGGCGGGACAGGAATTCACCCCCGTGGTCAGGGCTTGATAGAGTTTTTTTTCGGCGAAAACGCGCCTCCCAGCCCGATTTCGCACCGGCACAAGGATGATGCGGTCATGACGGCGAGCCACAAGACCAAAGACGTTGTCAGGTGGCAGCAACGCCTAAGACCACATCGCCCGGACTGGATCCCGCGGCAGTTTCGCCGACGCCTTGCCGCCAAAGCGCACGTTGGCGTGGGTCAAGCATTAACACCTTGGGATCGCCCGTGTGCCCGTGGTATAAACAGCACGGCCACATCCGCTTAGCTCATCACGGGGGTTGCTTCGATCGGCGTGGCCAAAGATGCATCGTGCTACAAAGGCACCGGTGATTTTTCTGCGGCCTTCAGAGTTTCGGCTGGACTGTTGCATGCAGAAAATGAAGCATGGCAGGTCAGCAACCACCGCAGCCGGCGCGCATGGTCGATGATCCGCTGGATTTCCGCCCGCCACTTTGCCGTCATTGACGGAAATAATGACGGCACCTGTGTCTCTATGTGCAAAACACGGCGCCACGGGCCCGCGGCACAGTTTCGCGACAGCATCAGGACGCGGTCATGGGCTGCACACACGGCATCCTTGAGCGCCTGCGCGAATTGTTCGTCCGCTGCCTGTCGAACATTTTGTAACGTCAGCGTACCCCTGTTGCTGTCGCTCAGGCGCGGGGGCGCGTCTCCCCGCGTGCGCCACTTGATCCGCCAGAATTGCTCTACACGTAACCATAATATTTCCCTGCCTCCCCGCAAGTCAGTCCAAGAAACCGCGGTCAGCGCGTCTGGCTGCGGGTTGGGTCAATAGATCGGTGGCTGAGAGAAGACTCAAGCGCCGTAAATTCGGCTGTGCGCTTTTCCAAGAAAGCGGCGATGCCTTCGCGGCCTCATCAGCGGACCGGTGCGTGGGGCCATCGCATCGCATTCCGCGTCCAGCTGTGCATCCCTCGGACACGTCATAAGCCCCTGCGCGACAAGCCGCGATCACCCCTGGCAATCGCGGGGTCTGCGGCCAAACGATCGGCCCAGCGCCATAGCAGCATCAAACGCGCCAACCTTTTTTCGGTGACGACATTCACCACGCCCCAGATCAATGCTCCGCTCTAAAACCCGTCACGGCTTGCGCCAGCAGACACATCTCCATGGCGAGCTGACGCGGCAAAAGGCGCGGGCAAGCGAGGCGGTCAGCCCCCCGTCGGCACCAGACCCGCCTTTGACGTAGCGGCGGTGAATTTGGCACCGGCTGCAGCAAGACCAGATCGCAAGGCCCAACGCAAAGGACATGCCTGCCCCGGCAGCACAGGCCTTCGACGGCGGCATGACCGGCACTCGGCTGGACCAGGATTGCGCGGATCAGGCTGTGCAATTCGTTGGAATCTTGCCGCGGCGTTCATGCCTTGGGGGCAATGTCGCGGCCGCGCGATCAGGACGTTTCAGATCGGCCCACCTGCGCAAAAGAAATGAGCCTTCGGAGTCAGGATACGGCACGTGCGCGGCTCGCGGCCATTTCAATCGGCTTGCGCGATGCCAGGCGTAAAGCTCGGCGACAATGCGGCCCCGCTTGTGCGCGTTTTCCGTTCCAGATGAACGATGCGGTCACCCTTGTTCTCGCACTCGCACGCGCTCATTTAGTTTCTCCCTGAGGGACGCCGTTTGAACAGCACGCCTGTGGATGTCGCAATGACCGGTGCCGTCTTGTGGACGAGTTTCAGGCGTCGATATACAGCAGACTGCGGCCACCGCCCTTGATCGTGCGGTCGCGGTCACGCGACCTGGCATAACCAGCGCCAGAAACTGCGTCGTCAGCGCAAATCGTGAGAAAACGGGTTTTCTGGCCCGTGGGGTCACGCTGAGCGATCCGGTCATGCCACAGGCGTTATCCAGCAAAGTGGCGGCAATACCGCCCAATGAAGAACCCCATGGCGGTTAAAGTGCTGGGACCCAGATCAAGAAGCAGCGCCCGTGGCCCTTGGTCGCCTATGTCCACGACATATCCGACAAGGGTTGGGTGCCTGTTCGTCCCGGATCAGCTGGCTTTCATCAAAGCGGCTGCAGGGCAATGAAACGCTCCAGATGGTGGTCCTGTGGTCGCCAAAGCGGTGATCGGCCATGTGATACGCTTGGCGATATGAAAAGCCAGTTCGTATTCTTGGTCATGGCGATACCACAGTGCATCTGGTCCTGTCTTCGGCAAACCAGACCCGGCCCGCGCGGCCAGCAGGTTTCTTGGCGCAGAGATATGGGGTCCGCGGCGCTTTTGTACTCCGCTTCGAGGTGCCAAGCCGCACGATCACGGCGGAACGCCAGCCGTTCCATCTCGATCCAGCAGATCGGGACTCCGGTGCGCAAGCGCCTGGAAGGTGCCGATGGGCTTTGCCGCACTGTTTGCGGTCCATCAGGTATTTTCCACGGGTCAGGCGCGTTGCCCGTTTCCATGGCGCCCAATGTTTTCGGCACAGATTGCCGACGGTTGCCGCTGCGACGCGGCCTCGATGGCCTTGAACGCCTTGCCGGCTTCCACCCAGACGGGCAGAGGCAGGCACGGAACATCATCCTCAGCGTGACTTCGCGGACGGCCACGCCAACAGCGCATAGCCTTGCAGCGTGGATGCCCTTGGCTCCGCCGAACGAAGGACAGCGAAACATACCGTCTTCGTCGCCTGCGCGGCCCGCTTTCGCGGGCAGAGACGATGAGCATGTCGGCGTTTCTTCCTGGCGTTTGACCACAACAGCCTTGCGACCGTATCAGGAGACGTTGTTCGCCATCGGCCTTGGCCGTGGACGGAACCTGGTCAGGTCATAGCGGCCTGGGTGGTTACGCGTGGCAAAGGCCACATTTCTGGTATGGCTGCAGCGCGCCGCCGATCAGCTCTTCGATGTGGGCCTGCTGGTCATCAATTGCCAACTCGGCCATCAGAAGTCAGAACGCGCCGCCCAGAATGGCCGTATCAAAGGAAGGGTTCGACCATCGCCCGCTCCACGGCCAGTTCTCGAACACAACTGGCGATGTTCGAAACGCAGCGGCCGCCAAAGCCGCCCTGATCTTCGTGAACAGCGCGCCGATGACACCCAGTTTCCGGCCAGACCGTTCCAGATATCCGCAGAAAAGCCGAGTCGCTCTCGAGGATCTTGTTACGGCGTTGCCGTGTCGTTATTTGTCGCGCAGGAAACGGCGCAGGACTGTCTTGCAGCATTTTGGCGTTCTTCCTGTCAGTCGAAGTTTCAATGCTCCACTCCCCATCGTTGTTTGGCAATGATCTGCGCTGGATTTCGTTCGAGCCGCCAAAGATCGACAGTTTAAAACGGTTGTGAAATCATGCGCCACAGCGAACGGGGCCGGCATTTAACGGATAGGCAGGGCCCAGGTTCGACCTCGATCGCTTCGGATGCCGACATTGGGCATCGGCATAAGGCCCAGCCGCTAACGACGCGCGAGATCGTTGATCTCTGACGGAATGATCGTGCCTTTGACTAGCATAGATGCCTTCGACCGCCCGTGCCGCGCACCCGACGCGCCTTGGAAGACGATGCCGCAGGTTTTGTGGTGCTCATCGCCATCAGGTCGATCTCGCCCTGTGGCGAACGCGCGCCGCAAAGTGCGGGTTCCTGCATCAAGGGTTGCCGCGAAACAATCTCGGCCTTTGGCGATGCGCTGACCGCTGTCAGACCCGCTTGCGCAGAAACCGACGCCCGCAATGTTGGTGCGTTCGTTGAGTCATGCAGGTACTTGGGCGTAGGTCACCTTCGTTCCTCTTTGCCAACAAGGTTTTCGAACGGTAACTTTTCAGCATCCGTGAACAGACTGTCGTTCCACCTCGTGGGTGCCGTCGAGCAGGAATGATCCGGGCGCACTTCGACGCGGGGGTTCCATGCGCATTCAGGCAGGAAGGAAATACCCTCTTGCTGTTTCACGGTCTTTCGTGCGCACGAGGCAGAAAGATCATGTTCGCGTGCTGACCCAGCGTGGTCCATGTCTTTTGGCCCGTTGACGATATAGTGCGTGCCTTCGTCCGTATCAAAACCGCTTCTGTTTTCAAACCGAGGCAAGGTGGAACCGGCGCCCGGCCTCGGATAGCCCTGCACCAACCAGTCATCGCCCGCCAAGAGGCGTGGCAGCCAGTAATCGTTTCTGCTACTTGCGAGCCGAATTTTTGGCAGCACGGGGCCAACATCGCAGACCAAGGGCGACGAGGCGCGACGCATAGGCGGCAGCGGCTTTCTTCTTCGAAAATGTGACGCTGGAACCGCGTTCCATCGGCCCCCCATAACTTTTTGGGCCAGTTCGGGGCCAGCCAGCCTTGGGCGTCAGGATTAGCATGCCACTGTCCTGACCGTCTTTTACCAGCTCTTCACCTTGCGGATTTTGTCGCTCATTTCCTTGGGGAGCTTTTTCCTCAAAGAAAGGCGCCGCACTTCGGCGGCGGAAGCCTTTTTTCTTCGTCCGCTTATAGCTCAGATCCATTTTGTCTTCCTCCGGTTTAAATAATTGGTCGGCATTGCGCCCTGTTCTCATATTACTTTGCGGCGTTTGTTCAGGTCGGTCAAGGTGCGACGCCTCTGCAACAGCTGTTTCAACAGCGGCGCGGGTTCCCAGAACCACGCGGTCAATCCTTGGCGTAGCCTTAGATGCCGGCCGAGCAGCGCCGGCAGACCTTGGCAGGTCGGCCGCATTTCATGGCCCCACCCCAATAGCCGCGGGAAGCCATAGCCAAAGAGCAGCACATATCGACGTCCAGGGCCGTTTCGCAATGCCCTCGCCCACGACCTTTGCCGCTCGTGACCATCGCGGCATATAGCGGGCGTATACGATTTCTGCGTCGGTAAAGTCCCACGCGGGTGATACCGCGTTCGGCGCGTTCGCGGCGATTTAGTTCGGACACCTCGGGTTCGGCACCCCACCGCGTGTGGCCCGCTTCAATAGATTTAGAGCGCTTTGCCCGTCTTCTGGGCCAAAAGTTGCCGGCTTCGCAGATCTTATCGGGGTAATGTTCGGCACGCGTTCGCAGGCGTGGCGCGTGGCCAGCCTGCGCTTTGCGTGTGGCCCAGCAATGTTCGAGACCCGGCAGATCGCCCAACGGCAAAATCCGGGCCATGGCCGAACCAAAGTCGACCAGCGCCTTGTCGATCTGATGGCGACGCACGGCATCCCAGAACCATATGATCGGCCCGCGGTGCGGTAAGTGGCCAGATACGGTTGCCGATAAAGGCGTCGTTCACACACCGGCGCGTACGGAAATCTTATTCAGCGCCTGGCCAAGGGCGAAGCCCGTGGGCGACCACATCGCGCTGGGCCGTCTTTTCGGCGACCGACCACTTCGAGCAGCTTCATGATATGCGCAGGCGGAAGAAGTGCATGCCCGATCATCCAATCCGCAGGGCGCGAGGTGCTGGCGGCGCATCTCGTCCACATCCAGATAGGAGTGTTGGACGCCAGAATAGCAAACCCGGTTTGCACACGGCGTCGAAGCTTGCCGAACACCTCTTCTTGACGTCCATGTCCTCGAACACCGCTTCGATCACCAGATCGACCGAGGCGAGGCTGTCATAGTGATCGACACCTCAAGCGCGTGTTTTGTCATCGCATGCGTATTTCATTTGGGTGAAATTTGCCGCGCTTCAGCGCGCCCAGAAAGATTGCCTGCAATGGACCGCGGCGCGCCCTCTGCGGCGTCAAGCCTTCATCTCGATCAGCACAACGTTTAAAGCTGCAACAGCGAGCCCCGTGGCGATGCTGCCCCCATGGTGGCCGCACCGATGATCCCGATGGATTGCAGCGCGCGTGCTCTACGCCTATAAAGCTCCGCAGGTTACCAAACCGCAAACGTTCAGAGAAGAACGCGTGGATCATCGCCTGCCGTTGGTCGGTTTTCATCAGTTCCATGAAATCTTGCGCTCGGCCCGCATGCCTTCGTCAAAAGGGCAGCTCTGCAGCGGCCGAACAGCGCGGGACCGCCTGCGCCGGAAGAAATCTGTTCCGCGGCCTTTTTTCCAGGCGTCCCGTCATAGGCCGCATCCCCCAGTCCGATCGGCGCTGGTGCGGCATCCTTCGCTTACGGGCGGCGGCGTTGCGTTTTTGGCAATCCAGGGTCTCGGCATAGGCCGACGCCTACGTCCCTCGGGGTCGCCCTCGTCACCTGATCGACAATGCCAAGGCTTTCGGTTGGCCGCCTTGACCTGACGGCCAGAGGGTGATGGGATCAAGCGGACGGGTCAACACCTATCATGACGCGGCAACGCTGGGTGCACCGGCAAACGGGGATCAGGCCCAGATGCACTTCGGCAGGCCCACTTTGGCCGACGGCCTGCGCCACGCGGTAATGCGCCGAATACGCCGATCTCGAGCCCGCCCCCAGCGATACAACCATGCATGGAGGCGGACACGATCAAACGGGGAATCCTCGATCCGTTTGCAAACATCAGCCAAAGGAAGGGTTCTAAGCGGAGTTTGCCGAATTCGGTGAATCAAGCGCCGAGCGATAAGGCAACGGCTCCTCCCCGACGAATAACAACGGCTTTGACGCCTTCGTTTCCGCTTCGGCTGTGCCATGCGGCAACCAGACCTTCACGAACAGCATGGGACAACGCGTTGACCGGGGGGTTTTCTTGTATCCGCAGTACGGCCACGTCGCATTTGCGGGTATATCCAATCTTGTCAGTCCATTTAGCATAATTCCTATGGTCTAGTCTTGTTCAGTCGCGGCCGGCTCAGCGCAGGCGTGCGCCGGTGCGCTGTTCAAAGCGCCCGCACCAGTTCAACGCAACGCGGGGCCGCCTCTTGCACGAAACGGGAATCGGGCAATCATCGAAGGCATGGCAACCGGCGGTGAACGATACGGTTTCGCCCGAACTCTTCGGCAAAATAGGGGACACTTACGGCGTTGATCGTGCTGGCATATCTTGTGCCTTCCAACGCGTATAGGCGAACCCTTGTTCTATCAGTTTGCGAAATATCCCTCCGCCTGGAATCCTTCGCATATCCGTTCGGGCGTCAACTGGCTCAAAAGCGCTCTTCAACTAAGTGACGCAACGACGGCATGCCAGAAGACGACCCAACTCAAACGGAATCCGGGTTCCGCGGCTCCAGCCAGATGGTCGTGCATTCTGCGGGGCGCCATGTGCGCCACCAAGCATCCATCTTTTCGGGCGTCGGCGTACGGCGAACCAGCGTAGCGTGGCGCCGTAATCATCGGCAGCTGCTGTCATCGCATCGAGACACCCAGATCCAAGAAAGTTGACGCGCCACCGGCCGCGACCAGAGCAGTGGCCGATGGCGCGACGGCCCACTCGATAAGGCGGTCATTCGCCTCGGCCGTGGCTAAGATACCCCAGCTCGCATAGCGTATAGGTCCAACCGCGACACCGTGGGTTTCGGGCAAGCCCTGTACGATCCGCGAATCCTGCGCGTGGGTCAGCCGCGCCTGTCAACTGGCGCGAAAGGCCGCAAATAGCAGCCCGCGCGCTCAGAGTTATTGGCAATTTCCGATCTGTGGTGTCGCCACTCATCGCGCCGCATGGGAATAAGCCACGAGATTTCATCGGGAAGGACATGATAGCACCAGCACGATCACGTGAGCTCGGAAGCGCGTGATACCGGCAAAGATTTGTCGATCGGAGCCTTTTGCCCACCACATTATGCGATGACAAAGACGTTGCAGCCCGCGACGGGCGGTGTGGATCAAACCGATTTCCAGCAGCTTGATCACCACAACAACCGGAACCAGATCAGGTTCATGTCAATGCTCTTTCAACAGCGGGGTATCATCAGTGAGAGGGTCAGAAACCATGAATGCCAATCGGAATCAAGGAACATGCCAAGCAGCAGATAGATCGCCGCAAAATCGCCAGCCAGAGGACCACGCCGACCAGCCTCGGCCTCGCCATACATTCACAATCATCGGGGCGACGTTGGTCAGCGCGATAAAGGCCACAAAGATCTTGCCCCCGCCGCGATAAAGAAAATCGCCGCGGTCTGGAATGCAGGTTTCTTTTCACCGCGTCCACAGGCCTTGCATCGTCAGTTTGCGCTGCGCAAAGCCGATGAAGCGTTGCCCTGCGACCACACAAACAGCCGGCCGCTTCGGTTGCGGTAAGATGCCCGCCGTAGATGCCACCGATGATCAGCACGAAAGGCATCAACCGCAGGCCAAGCTTTCCGCAGCTGAGCGAACCGGTTCCTTGGTGGAATAAGCGTCCTGCTGTGGACGGTGCGATTTCAAGGTCGATTGGGCCAGACCCAGACGGCATCACGAGGATAAAGCCCCGCCAGCGGTCAGCAGCCCTCCGGCAGACACCGGCCCAGAAATCAGGACGAATAGAGGTCCTCGTGAAGATACCCGTAGATAGATGAAGCAAAACCGACGGCGGGATCAGCGACCCCAGCGTGCCCCCTGCCGCGGACGATGCCGTGGCTAAGACGTGGGGTCATAGCCCAATGAAGCAAACATCTCGGGTGTGCAGATTTTCCCGCATGGTCGAGGCGCAAGGCAATAGAGCTGCCGGTGATCGCCGAAAACCCGCCACAGCCCATGACGCTTGCCAGGGCTAAACACCGCCGGGCAGACGCGTGAGCCAAACTTTGGCTTGCATGGTAAATCTTGGTCGTGAATGTCGGCGCGATAGGCGATATGTCCAAGCGCCAGCGCACGGGCGGTATCGATAGATAGATCGTACGAGTGTATCAGAATCGAAGGAGTTCGAGAACACATCGACCGTGGTCGGGCGGATGGCACGTTTTTCTGGCATAAAGGTGCCGGTGGCGGAACGCGAAGATAAGAAGGTGGCGATCGTGGCCAACACTGGCCAGAGCAAACGCAATCGCACCCTAAGCGCCTAGCAGGATCAACACTGCGGCAAAAGGCAATCAGGCCAAGGTTGACGCGTCCATTACAGCAAGCCTCTTTTTTCAGCAAGGAAGTTCGTTTGTGTGGATTTTCTTCTGTCCGAGACCTGTACCGCCGGTACAGGATCGTGCGACATCGCGGAATCGGCCAGTTCGGCCAGACGCAGCCAGCAATGCGGCGATGCCGATCACAACAACAACGTCCGGGCCATTTGGGCAGGTTCAAGGTCGCCGTAGAAAAAGCTTGCCCTTTTCCGCAAACGCTCAAGGAAATTCGCGGCCGCCGGCATAGATCAAGACGCGCCCAAGGCCAATCATCCCCATCACCGATCGCAGCACGAATCACCAGACCGTGCTTGGGCCCGAACCGGTCGACAACAAAGGCCACGCTTGACGTGCGCGCGGTTGCAGTTTGCTGCTGCCAGGGGCAGGAGGAATGGCCGCGACCAAATCAGCTTTCCCGCACCAAAGTAACGCTGTCGGTACGCTAGATGCGAAGACGGCGCCGGCGCGACCACGTTTGGACGTGATCAAAGATCCCCAGGCAGGATGACCGCAGCCGCGGCCCAACCCCAACAGGATTGTTCTCAAGTGGTACAAATGGTCCCTGCCTTCCTCCCAAAGCTTAATGCTTAGTTTTGTTTATCAGCCTGCCCAGGGTAACCGTTCTCGTCGCGCTCGTTCGTGTATTTCACGATCAACGCCTTGTAGTCTTCCAGCAGCTGTTCGGCTCGGGGAAGGCCGTGCGGTTGGCTGTCTCGATTCCACTCGGCCCAGAATACTTTTCGCCGCCGGCGACAGTTTGGCGCGGCTCTTCTGCGGTGCAAGTTCAAGAACCTCGACACCCTTCGTCTTTCATCGCTGCGATGGGGCGGTCATCATTGGCGATCGTGATTCATGCGACCGAATTCATCGGACAGGTCGGCACCGAGTGGACCAAGTAACCTGCTGCTGATCTTCGGACAGAACCATCGAACATGTTTGTTCATGAAAAATGGCGACACACGCAAACTTGGCCCCAGTTCAGCAGGGTGTTAGTTGTCCATGTGAACTTCGGCTGCTTCAGCGCTGCGACGGCGTAGGAAAGCCCTGGCTACAATCGATCAAGCCAAGTGGTCCGCCTTGGTACGCGTGCCATAGATGGAACAATGTTGACATGTTCGCGCCCTCGTCGCCAAAGACTTTAACCGTAGCCCCCAGTAACCACGTAACTTTTTTGCCCGCGATATCGGCGATCGAACGATCGCGTCGGCCTTTACAACCGATGTTCACCTGGCTGGTGGTCCATGTCCGCAATGTAAACAAGGTTTTCTTGTCTGCCAGATTTGTCCGCAATCGCGCCGGTTGAACGCATTAGCATTCGTCCGTGGGCGCGCATACCGACCAGCGTGGGTTGCTGAACAGGCGAGGTCGGCGACATGCCATAGGCCGCATTTCTTGCGCGGGTAATAGACAGCGATCCGGATCCCTGTCCGCCACACCGTCCCCGATGGGATTGAACCGCCGGCGTTCGCTTTGAACAGCGCAACCCGCCCCACTGGATGTCGCAGAACGCAGATCGTTTTCCGACCGCTCGGCCATTGTTTTCCGCAAACATGCGCGCGTTGGCGGCGGCACGGGATTCGGGCCGGCTTCGCCGTGGAATCAGGACGGTTTTCGCACCGGCGACAGAGGCTTGCACGCTCAGTGCGGCTGCGAAGGATAGGTTTTTTCAAAAGGACATGTAATTCCTCACAAGATTGTTTCACCATGCGAAACATCGTTTCACTAGTCTCGGCGCAACACTAGGAAGGGGCTTGGAACACGCACGAAACTTAAAACGGCACCGAATACGGTGCGTACAATATTTTTTTAACAAATCAAAAAAAAATTTTAAACAAAAAAAAAAAATTTTTTACTTAAGCCAGATCAAGGACTGTCACGGCGGTACATAAAGCAGCGTCCGGCGACCGCTTTCGGACGGCAAAGCAATTTCGGTCAATTGTCGAAATTTACATCCTATCGCTCGACACCATCACGCCTCCAACACCAACAAAGGCCTTCGATCAGAGGCGAAAGAGCACGCGCAAAAGCATCGTTCTTCGCGAGGTTAATGACCGCCGGAGGTCCGCGTGAATCAGCGCGGCATTTGCCCAACCGGTTTAAACGCGGCCCGGGCAGGTTTCATGCACATCGCCCCAAAATCAGCTGATGTCCCTCGGGGGGTGCTAATCGGGTTAGACGCCACGGCCCGTTTCGAACACGAATATATCGGCGCTCCGGGCAGGGTTTCCGCGATGTGGTGAAACGTCGTCCGTGCCCAACCCCAATTCAAACACTTGGCCTGTCAATGTCTGCGTCAATGCGGGCGGCATGATCGATACACGCGCGTGTTGGACAGCCATATCGGTCGATAAATTTCCAGGCGGCTCATACGGTTTCTCCTTCGTGTTGGGTCTCGTACTGGATTGCAACAGGGACGCAAGCCGCCCAATTTGTGTACCGCTGACGCTTTGGTTTTTCCAACGCTGCCCCCTGACGCTTAGGCGTTTTATCGCTTCACATCGATTTGTAATTTTCGCTTTTGACGCGCTTGAATGACCTGGCCCCCCTTTCTTGAAGTAAATGATGCTGTCGATCGGCTTCGGTGCGGCCCGTTAGTCTGTGGGATGGCGTCAGGCTTTGCGTGAATGCAGGCGAAAAACACCTTGCGCTGGTCCGGCGAAAGCGGGTCTGGCAAAACGCTGTCGTGCCGGTCTGTGCTGCGTTTGGCTGCCGGATGGCAGCGCAGATGCGCGGTGGAATCGTCCGCTTTTAACGGAGAGGAAGGCGCCCGGTCGATCTTTTGGCCTACCCGAAGAAAAAGATGCGCGTCCATTCGAGGGTGAACCCCGCATTTCGATGACTGCTTTCAGGAACCGATGCGGTCCTTGTCGCCCTTCAACAGCGCATTGGCGAACAAGTCGCCGAGGTGCTGCGTCCTGCCACGCAACATGGGGCGCGGCGCCGCCAAACGCGCGGGTTTTGCAGCGTTTCGAAAAGGTCGGCTTTGCGATCCGCTGCGGGCGTGGCGCAGCTATCCTCGAGATGTCGGGCGGGATGCGCCACGTGCAATGATCGAAATGGCAATCGGTTCGCCAAACCCGACCTGCTGATCGCGGATGAGCCGACGAAACGGCGCTGGACGTGACGAACGCAAGCGCAAGGTGCTGGGGCTGAATCCGTCGCATCAGGCTGACCGGCATGGGCGTGATCCTTGTGACCACGAATTCGGGCGTCGTGGCTAATATGGCGCCAAAAAGTCGTCGTGATGCACAAGGGGCGCGTGATGGAACGGGGCCATGCACAGGATGTGCTTGGCAGCCCCCGCCCACCCCTATCGCGCCCAAGCTTTTCGCCGCCGCCCCGATGATCCCGGCCGTTGGGCCCCGCGCTACGTCTCGGCCGCCACCGCTGACGACGTGATCCTTGAACCTGCGCCAATGTATCCCAAGACCTAACACCATGCGGGGGCCGCGGCCTGGCGCAAACCCGTAACCGTATCCGCTGCCAGAACGTCGACTGCAACTGCCGCGCGGCGAAGAAACGCTGGCGATTGTCGGCGAAAGCGGGATCGGGTAAAACCACCTGCGCCCGCATCGCGAATGGGGGCCGAACGCCCCGTATGACTGGCGGCGAGGTGCCTGTTTTGCCCTGACCCCCCGGCTGGCACCGCGTCGCTGGCCGTTCAATGACCTGTCGCCCGCGAGCGGAAAGCATTTCAACGGGCAGGCGCAAATAGGTGTTCCAGACCCGTATTCATCGCTCAGCCCGCGCATGCGCGTACAACAAGCCCTGGGACCGAACCGATGGGAGTGCACAACATCGGCACAGCCCGCGACCGCCGCGAAAAGGCGCTGAAAGCTGGCGGTGGGTCGGCTGAACCCGATATGCTCGGCCGTTTTTCCCCCACGCTTTTTCAGGCGGGCAGCGCCAACGTCTGTCGATCGCCCGCGCGTTGACGCTCGATCGAAGCTGCTATTTTCGATGAACCCACCTCCGCGCTGGATGTGGTCGGTTCGGAACAGATCCTGACCCTGGCTCCGAAAACATCCGTGACCGTGGCAAACCTGAGCTATCTGTTCATCAGCCATGACTGGCGTC
>Ga0163217_1074122_pt1 | contig 18529 bp, 25 predicted proteins | sample SynspAceP_FD_185933 | JGI IMG/M metagenome (GOLD analysis project Ga0163217, IMG submission 185933) | Saline lake microbial communities from Ace Lake in Antarctica - Synechococcus sp. Ace-P (PacBio error correction) | ecosystem: Environmental > Aquatic > Non-marine Saline and Alkaline > Saline ...
AAAAGAGGAAAGGGGGAGAATAAAAAGCAAAGGGGTTTTTTGCCACTACCCCCGCGGCACGCGGTGGATGCTTGAAACGCGGATTTTTTAAAGAGCGGGGGGAAAAAACACGCAATCGAAATCCGAGTTTAGCAAACACGACCGCACGAAGCCCAGCTTGGGGGGCAACCGCCCGTCCGTCTTTAAGATCGGCCGTGAATCAAGTAAGCGATCGGAACCCTAGAAACGGTGGGTCCGAAACAATCTTTAGATGCGCCGTTGGCAATTCAGCCTCCTATCTAGCGTTGGCAGCGTAACGAACAGGTTTGGAAATTACGATGTCGAGCGAAACGGGATGGCTTCAAATGGTCTTTGGTAAGATCGGCATAAGGCCCGGGGTACTTTTGAGACCAGGGGTCAGCTGGATCGCCAAGGCGTTCTTCTTATGCCCCGAAACCGTGCCGCAAGGAACTGCCGTTCACACCCGCTCGAAATTTACGAGGCTTTTTGGGAATTTCATGAATTTCCTAAAACAACTACGAAACAAGATCTTTTTGGTCGGCGTCCGATGTTTTCCACAGCTACGCTTGGCCATATTTTTCGCCCTGAACACCCAGAGCGATTTGTAAGATTGAAACACACCGATGCCAGCGATCACGGGATTTTTGGTCAAGAACTGCAAAAGAAGAAGAAATTCGCCAAGTCAATGTTGGTGGATTGGCAGGAAACGGTGGGCTACGAATACTTGCTCGTCAAAGCACTTTCGCGGGCCACAACATCGAAGCGGCGGTCATCACCCGAGGCGTGTTCGGGACTTGCAAAGCGATCGGGATGGACCGCAAAAAATTAGACCGCGATCCGAACGCGAGAGTTGTTCTCAACTACGCAGACGTTGTCCACCCAACCGATGGCGACCGGCAAGTCCCGACGACGATGAGCTCAAAGCATGGCGCACTGGTTGCTCCGTCGAAATCAACTTCTCCGAACTAGTGAATCAGGAAACTTATTCTCATGAAGCAAATCGTGATCAAGGACACCAAGGCCCAAAGCATCCGGGACGTTGCTCGAAGAACTTTAAAAAAAACAGCTTTAGAAATCCGTTGATTTCGGCAACTTGCCAAAGCTTGCTCAAGGTTGACACGGCAAATCACGCAAACCATTGAGATGTTTGCAATCGGTAAAGGGAATGGGCCGGTGAAATGGTCTGACCTGCTCGTGAGCTTCCCGACCTCGGAAAGTTTGAAATCCATGGTGAGATTGCCAAGCTTGTCGTGTGGCACCAGATCCAATCGTGATTCTGGCAGAAAAAAATGGGAAGCGATTATCGGCGGTGGGCGCGGCAGATGCGGCGTGTGCTGTCCATGCTACCGTCGTTTTGCAATCCGCCACAACCCCGCCATCAGACGTTCTAGCGTACATTTCTCAAATCGCAAGGCAAGACTCCAAGGTTGCCCCATCGGTTGCATGCATGCGGCAAGTTCATCAGATCCACACAATCCTTCTGATCAAGACAGACCTTACTGTGGCAAAACAAAAGCGAGCGTCTGAAATCGTCTCCGATTCCAAACGCTCACCGCGGACCTCATTGACGCCACCATCGACCTCAGCTAAGCACATCGTCAACAATTAATTCGGTGGAACCACGTAGCAGCGTCAATCTCCTGAGACGCTGGAATTTACGAGTCCCTCAGAGAGACTCGCCTACGTGAGGTTCCTGCCGAACCTTTTCAGCAGATGTGCTTAACCCTGCAGGTTTTGTGTCTAGCGCGCGCCTGGTGACATTTCACTGAGCAATTCCAAGAAACTTTACACTCCGCCTGTCGACAGTCCTAAGGTAGAATTATTAGCAATCATTGTTAGTAGTCGTTCTGAAATGTGAATAGAGAAGAGGCTCCAGATTGAAGAAGTTCGGAACGAATCTGGCACCTGGGGTGATCGCGTTTTTCGGAAACACAGCAATCGGGCGACAGCAGGGTTAGGCGATCCGGAGGTCACCCAGGATTTGCAGCGGTCACCGTGCAGGTCCATTGCCCGCGCCTGTGGGCGTCCGAAAGCAAGTGTTCAGTCCGACGCCAACCTCGTTCGCGTGCGTTGCCAATGGCATGTGACCAGCAATTCAGCTTAGCGCGGGATGATAAAGATCCGCCGCTCGGCGAGAAAACGTTTTCGCTCAATTTGAACTGGTTTCCTATTCTTTGGACGTGGCGCCTTCGGTGCTGTCTACCTGGCACGTGACACGCGCTTGCAAACGCGATGTGGCCAATTAAAATTGCCCGCGGACCGGTGGAGTATCGCAAACTCAATTGCAACAGTTCTTGAAGTGAGGCGCCAGTCAGCCGCCCGGCTAGACCATCCGGGGCCCATTCTCGTCCCCCCCGGTGCTGGAAGTCGGCTGGGTGAACAATCAAATGTTCATCGTTTCCCCAGCCTCATTCGGGGTTGCACTCTTTCGGAATGGATCCGCCAGAAACAGCGTCCGTGGAGCAAGTCCGCTTCGGTCGCCGCAATGATTCGCACGCCGGCGGTCCAGCATGCCGCACCGATCGCGGATCTGCATCGCGATTTTGAAGCCCAGCAAACATTTTTTGATGGACGAAGACCGGCACCCGAAAGTGACCCGACTTTTGGGATCGCCAACGCCATCGACAACGAAATTTGACCATGACCCCGATGGGCCGTGATCGGCAACCCCGTCCTACAATGTCGCCCGAACAAGGCCAGTGACGATCGGGAGACGTTTCCCGGTCCGGGGGGCCGACATTATGCATCGGCGTCATCCTGTTTTCAGATGGCCGACCGTGGCGAATTGCGTTCGTGGCAGCCGCTCATAAGGTCAATGAATTGGCAGACGATCAACGAAGATCCACCAAGTCCTCGAACGATGTCGGCGGCCGGTGTCACGCGACATTCGAAACGATCATGCTTCAAATGTTTGGAAAAAGAACCCAATCGCCGTTTTGCTTCTGCGGAGACTGGGCCGACGACTTGACCGCGTACTATCGTGGCGACCGATCCTCAGCCGACGCATCAGTCGTCAGACGTGGTTTTGCGTTGGTTGCAAACGTCACCCGGCGGTCCGCTTCGCTGTCGCATGGCGGTGGTGGTCAGCTCGTTGATCGGCTCATCGTCCCTCGTCCCTGTTCCGCGATTATGACGCGTACCGTCAATCTCGCTTTGCGATCAAAGATCCATCGAGGCCGAAAAGCCAGCGAGAACGGGCCGCAGACGTTTTTTGAAGCGATCGATCTTGACCGCGCCGCGACGCTCAGCAACAGCGCCCATTCAGCACGCGCGGCAACGTCGCTGATCCAGAATGCGGCTAGCGTCCGCGGTTGCAAAGCAAAACTTGGCTGCGGCGAAAGCTGCAAAGGCACTGGAGGCACCGGTGGCAAGCGAAGCGAATTTTCCCCGGGTCCGAAAAAAAATCCCGGCCCCTTGGGGGGCCCCCCAAAATTTTTTTTTTCACCATCGTTTGCTACTCGCATACCTTGTGAAGCAAAACCGGAGATCGCTTCGTTTGGGTCTCGCCGACAATTGGTCTATGTTCGCCAAGTCCAAGTGACGAGCAAGCATCTGCACCGGAGCAGGCGGTTGCCTATTGTTTTTTCCGAGCATCGTCACTGCGCAAATAGACCTTGTGTGACGCCATGGCTGCACGTCGACGTGATTCGTCGGGAAACCTGTTAGTCGTCACCGAAGATTCGATCATGCGGCTTCGATGGACGCACGCTGGAAACGATGGCATCGTCCGCGCTGGCCGATGTCGGGTAGCACCGTTTGGTTTCGGTTGGGGGGGGTGCGCGTGCGTGGCTTGTTGAAGCGGTGAAAAAGGTTTTTGATCTTTGCCGGACGATGGCCCGTTTTGCAACCGTTTTTGAATCCAGAGTCCATGCGTGACATTGGGAAGTGAAAGTTCTGCCAATTCCCAAATCTTCCGACTTCGATTGCGTTTTCTCAACACCGGTAAATTTGTTTCCTGGCACTGGCTGCAGACCCAGCAGCATCCTTTGGGCAAGTCGGTAGCGAACGCGACGCAGGCTTGATGCCAATTGCCGCACTTATCTTGCCCTTCGCCGGCCGACGACCGAGAATTGATGGGTGTTGATTGTATCAACGCGAGTACCTCAGAGTCGTTTTCAAAATTCACTCAGCATCCGTTCAACGATGGCGCTCTCACGAAGAGTCGAACCATCGAACAGCCAGCAAACACTTTTGGTCGTTCCGATGTCACTGATCTTGAAATGTCCTTCCTGGGCTAAACCGGATTCAAAGGAAGTGGTCATTTCACTTTTGAAACCACTTTTCACCAGGTTTGATACCAGCGAATTGGATCACGGATTTGGGGTACCGTACGAACGATCTTGTTCCGCATTCCAAACACAACGTGACTCGATTGGATCAGAAGGCACGCCGAAGGCTGGTTCTTTCAATGGGCGATGAATGCGATCTGTGTGCTTTCCAGGTGAAGCCGCGAATCGATGCCTTGCGAAGCACTTGGAGGAACCTCCCAGATTTCATACTTCGAAGGAAAATCTCGTAATTTCGCAGGATCGACTTTTACACAAAGACGAGTGCGGCATCCTTTGTTGCGACGAACAATTGACGATTAATGGTCCGCTGAACAGATTCAAACTGAAGCCGCCGCTCGCCGACGAGGGCTATCGAATGACGGCGGTGGCCATCCATTTGTCACCTACACGGACGGATCTCGGTCGCGATCGCCTGGCACAAAACGACACCGATGCGTACAAACCGGGTCCCGACTATCGAACGATGGGTTTTTTCACTTTAACGTTGCACTGCCAGCGGTTGGTCAAAGCGACGGAAGTGAACTCCGATCCGATCGCCGAGTTTGAGCAACTGAATTTGGGGAAGCAAGACCGCGTTGGGCCTCAACTTCGCGTGTCAAAGGATAAAGCGACAACCTGATGTTCGGCCTATGAACCACAATCGCCGATGTGAACGACCAAACTCAGTATACTTCATCTAACCGCTGGGCATGGCGGGCGAGGTTTGTGCGGCAATGGGACGGGGGGCGAATCCAATGCGGTTCTCTCATGATTTTGGAAATGGGCCGCCCCGATTTTGATCCGTCCCGAAAACGGAAAGACTCGAAATATTCAAGGCCCAATTAAACGCTCCTCATTTTAGTTTGGATCGCGTGGCACTTCGCCGGAACGGTCATCGGGTTACGCTTTCAAACCCTGATGAGCAAAACGCTATGGGTCAGCACGGACGCGAAAATGATATCCGTCTCGATCTGGGAGACGGGCGCAAAGCTCGGGCAGATCCCGAATCAGCATACGCCGCGATTCGTTCTCCTCAAGAACAAGAAATTTCTGGGCCCAGCCAGCAATCTGACGGATTCAATCAAACTTGGTATCGGCCCGCCAAAATCCGATGGGTCAATCACGGCCCTATTTTTTTTTACAGCGTGGCGTTCCGTCCTATGTCAAGGCTTCTGTGAGCTGTCGACGGTTCTTTTCGTTGGATTCCTGATAGGGTCGACGCGGCGACGACGCGCGGTCGATCCTCTTTCGCGACCAAACACTCCGGCGGTTTCGAACGCCACACCGCAGCGTCGCATTTTTGGAGCGGAGGGAATTCCGACGTCGGTTCGTAAAAGGCGTTTGGTGAGGGCTTCCGAAATACCGAGAAGATGACGACGAACTTCGCGAATCGAAATTCTCAGTGCGAACAACTGGGCCCGTTGGAAACAAACCAAGACAGCGGATGTGTCAGTATCGCTCTGCGATGCGCTAGCCCAGACCCGCCGCTGAAAGACGCCTCTAAACCTTTAACGATACAAACCAGAATCTTCATTGACTACGCAAAGCCATGTTTGTTGTAACCAAAGCTGGCGATTGAAAAGCGTAACTCGATGCCGTGCGGGACCAGTTGTTGCGAGAAGTCACGCAAGACCCGAAACCCAGCGTCCTTTTTTGATTTCATGGCGGTCACGCTGGAACCAGTCCTGAAGACCCTGCATGATCAAGTTGCTGATCTGCGCCGAAACCTACTGATTCAACGCCCGAGGGCTACAATCGGGCAGAAGCTGTTTTGGTGTCTTTACCGGCTTGGGCAAATGCGCTTGACGAATCACGTCAGTGGATGCGGACGATTTTCCGAAATCTGTTCCGCCCGCTAAAAGACATGCTTCGATTATCGCAGCGACCCCCGCGAAAAAAACCGCGGCGCAGCTTGTTGCCTATCTTCGATCAAATGCGAAGTCGCTGCAGCATGAAAGAGCGGCAAAAGAAATCATGGTCTATTGGCATAACAACGGTTGCGTCGGCACAGTTGGGTGCGGAGAATCAACGAGCGGATTGCTGGATCGCGTTTCGCCTTAAGTCACGCGGCGGCACCGACCACGCGGAACAACCCACGTGGGAGGAAAAGGTGTTATACAGTTTGTCCCCGGGTGACCCAGAAAACTGATGGAATTGGGGCTTGGGGGTTTTCCTCGATTGAAGCCTAGATTGCGGGAATCACGGAAAAAAAAGGCTTATGTCATTAATTTTTTTTTTTCCCTTTCCCCCGGCCAAAGCCGATCCCTGCCCCAGCGTTGGCCATTGTCCGCCACGTCGCGGCGCGGGCGATCGCGATGCTGGTTCTTCGAGAAACGAAAAATCACGCTCCTCCTGCAGCAGTTTTGCAATGGCACATCGACATGGAGAGGGTCGAATCGTGTTCGTTTACAGAATCAGAAACTCTCCGCCGAACTCGAGCAGGTCAACTCGAACTCCAAGCTTGAACGCTCAAAACAAGTTTTGCGACACATACAACAAAAGCAAGGCCGACGCGACTCCTGATCCTGAATCCGGAGAAGCCCAAAGGAAAGCGGGGAGCACCGTCGGGGCCATCCGCGGTTTTGGTTTCGCCGATACCCACTCACCATGACTGGGCCGTGGATGTAACTGCCCCACGTCAATGTCCGCATTGCCCAAGGACCGGTCGAGCGTCCTGAGCGGCCACGAGTCGTCGCACCATCTTCAGGAAGACAATGCATTGACGGCGTGTATCGCGTTGTCCTCTATCGCCATCGCGCGTGTCGCGGCGGCAGTCGGCGGGATCGACTCGTCGAAAAAACCGGGCAAGAACGAGATTTTGCTCAGCCGGATCGGTTTCTTTCCCTCGTAAGCAAAGCGGCCTACTTTCGCAATGGTATTGGGATTCATTGGATTTGAAACGAAGCTTGCCGAAACGAGCGTTACGTCCCTTTGGTGTGCTGCGGTAAAGATCACGTTCGGATCCACCGCAGCGAAACAGGGCCCTTCGACGATGGGCGAGTTGATGACGGTTTGCCGAGACGGCACGCCGTCATGGACAACCGCGCCAGCGACATCTATTTTGAGTTGCTCACACGGCCTCCCGATCAGGTGATGGAAACGGTTTGTACGCAAGACGCATCGACACCTGCGAATAACCGATCGGAGTGATTCTCGATCCTGACAAACTCGTCGTCGAGCGGACGAGCGCTCTGAAACGCGGTTGGCCAGACCCACGAACAAATCGTTCGTCGTTTGAATGAACGAGGTTGCGGTGCTGCGTGCCGCTCGGACACAGCGATGCCGCCCATCCAAAAATATGGCTGCCACCCACGGCCATACTCGCGGCAAACGAACAGAGCCGACGAACAGAGCCGAACGAAGCTAAATGTCAGCAAACTTCATTTTCGTCGCCATGAAAATTTCGGACACGCGAATGCGCGGCAAGCGAGCTCCGCGGGGACTAAACTGTTACGAAACGACGGGTTGAATTTGAGTAGCCAGACAGCTCCGTTCCGCACGAGCTGGTTGGGAAGAGGGAGGGTTGGGCGGAATGTTTCTACTCGGAGGAGAGCATCGACAGGGGTGACTCCTGCGAGCGGAGTCGCGAGTTGAAGTTGGGGTCAGGTTCGGGACTCCGGGTTTTTCAGTCCTTTGCCCATCCCGTAACGCCGAGTCAGACCCCTGATCTGGCGTTTCCAGAGCAAACAATCCATGAACAAGAAATGTTTGGATGCAAGCGGGCCTCAGCAAAACGAAACCAAAGTGAGGTTGTTTTGTTGCGGTGCGCTTCTCAAATCCGACTCGCCATGGGACAAAACCTCTTTGCCAAGGCGAATTCCAAATGAAAATCCCCCCCGCCCCCAATTTTTTCCCCCCATTTTCCCCCCCAGGGGGTCAACAAATGTACAAGCCGCCAAGATGCAGTCAATCCAAGATCGACATGATCATTCTGGGCAAAACAGCTCGACGTGCATTGCAAGCTGGCGCACTATCAATCAGCATGGTTTTGTGGAAGTGGTCGACGTGCAAAAAGCAACGATCGCTAAATGGCCAATCAACATGTGGAGCATAGACAGCTTGCATTTAGTGTGAGTGCTCCGAACGTTGTGCTCTTGCCTTCGTAAGCACGATACAAGTTGAAGATCGATTTCCTCCAACATTTTCGCCGTCGCCGGGTCGCGATTTGCTTGCACTTCATCGCTGCCGACCATCACTTGGTGGGCAGCCACTAGTTGCTTGATGTAGTTTTTTCGCTGTCTGGCTTAATCCGTTTGGGCCATTGAAGTAGGCAGGCAATCGTTTCTTGAATCTTCGTGGATGGTCTTCTTTCGCTGCCACCCAACGCGACATTTGATTGACGCACTTGAAGCATCCCCACTTTGGAGGCGCTCAGCTCATTGTCTGCAGTTTGCGCCTTGGAGATCGTATGCTCGTCTTCGAGCATCTGGTTGGAACGCAATTGGTCACCATAAATTTCCACAGGGAAGCCTGGCAATGAGCCATCGAAATGAACGCAGTCAGACAGACAATCGCGCGGACACTAAAAAACGCATGTTGGGATACTCAGCAAGTGGATGGGATTGGTTTGGGATCAGGATGCCCCGTGACGTGTCAAAGTTAAAGCCGAATCGCGAGAACGTCCGCCAAACTCACCCAGAATGGTAGCAAAGTAAGCTTTTTTTTTCAACCTATTGCTTTCGAATTTTTTAAACTCGACGCTCGGGGGCGGTCCTCGACCAGTCGCCAAAATCACTGAGGACGTCGTCTTAACTGGGTTGCCATTGTTTAGCGGCGCGGCGCGATGCCTGGACGGTCCCATGCCTGCCGCTGCTTTGATCGGGTTCGCATTAATTCTGCGAACGATCTAAGGTGCGATCGTCGACCCAGCTTAGCTGCCAACGCATTCGGCCTGCCTCCGCCGATCGCTGATTTCAACCCCATCCTCACGTTCGAAGGAACGCGGTGGTCGCGAATTCGTGGGCAATCACGTTAGAGAGCAAAGCTCGACGAAGAAAAAGGGTAAACAAAGAAATGGTTCAGACTCTTTGGCGGCGAGGTTGGGGGGTGGGCTTAACCTCTTTGTTGATGGCCGCCTCAAACGCGCCGACGAGAAGAATGCGATCTACCCATGCTTGAACCGTGGCAATGGACGATCGTCATTTTCACAAGGAGGGTGACTACCGAAGCGGTTTTAAGATATTCCTTGCCGAGGGCCTTGTTCGTATCTAGTGCCGCATTCTTCCGTGTCAGTTTGATGCCGAATCATTGGCAATTCGTGCTCTAAACCGACCGAAGATGGGGGATGAGCATTTCTTGGGCGTTGGTTTCCACCCTGACGCATACGATGCGTATCCAGCCATTACACACAGCGGGCGAGGGACATGTTTACCACAGGCGAATTCAAGAGTTTCCCAGTCCGGAATAATGGCCATTTGCACGTCTGCTGCCGGCACGCTCGAACGCAATGCCACAGGCCGAGCGAGTTGGTCGAGCGTGGGGCGGGGGAAAAAGGGAATTTTTGGCGTTGGGGGTCTGCTGTACGCGTTGGGTTTCAGGCGGAGCGAACGTTTGCCACGGCTTATTGTTGCCGTGGCCGTTGGGCGCGTTCGCCAACTGGATTCGCCGCGTCAACGAGGCGCTTCCGACGACAAGCAACTCGATGCGCTTCGCTGGTCGATCCGGCGTGGCAAGTCGTTCGGTGTCGCGAAATTGGGTGGAGTCGATCGCCGCGTCGACTGGACTCGAAATCGACGCGGGATGAGCAGAGGCGCCGCGAAAAGAAGCCCATTTCAAGCGCGGACCCAAACGAAACAAGGAGTCCTGACTCGCTATCTTGATTTGGTCCAAGTTTTTTTAACGTTTATTGGACAAAGGCGACAAGATCGATGTCAAACCAGTCGAGAAGGGCACGGTGATTCTGCGTTGGTGAAGTCCGCCACGTGCGCGTCAATGGCAAGTGGTTGATGGAGTTGCATTAAGCCGTCCGGAGCGCGCCACCCCCACAACCTTACTCAACGTCCGTATAAGCGTAACAATGAATTCGGTGGAACCAACGTAGCAGCGTCTCTTGAGACGCTGAATTGCGAGTCTCAGAGAGACTCGCCTACGTGGGTTTCCTGCCGAACCTTTGCAGCAATATGTACTTACCATCCGCCACACAGTGCATCGAACTTGTTCCGTGCCAAGGTAAGTTCCTCCATGGGCCAGTGGACAATGAACAGAAATGCAAATGACGACAAACAAAATTGGGCCTGGTACGGGATGCTAAACGTGGTGTGCGTTGCTGTTTTCTTCCCGCACTGGCTCCTGCTATTTCCGTCAACTAGGTGGCGGGTCCGGATCGGCGACTATCCGCGACTGCAATTACCTGGGGCGCTTACGTCGTCACATTGCCAATGTTTGCTGTTGTTTTCCAACGAAGCACCCGCTCGAGAACAAATACGGCATGCGTTTGTGCAGTAACCTCGTTGTCACCACGTGCCGGGTTCTGGGAATGGTCAAAAGACGCCTATCCCGTCGATCGACGCGCTTCGTTCGATTGGAAATAGGCCAATCGGTTTCGCGGTGTTCGCGTTCATCAAAATTCCGCCGCGACCAGGGCGAGAGGTACAGTCAAACGAGATGCGGACCTGATTTTGGTGGGCGCGTGAAGTCGCCGACGATGAATCCGCGATTGTACTGGAGTGATATGAACGATGTGGGTTGGTTCCGCGGACCACCCGATTTATTTCAAGAGGTCAGCAAATTGCTGCGATCCGCGAGAAGGTTTTGTGGTTTCTTTTCGAACTTTCGATGCCGACGTCGTGGGATCATGCGGTATCCGTGGTTATCTTTTTCACTCCGACAGACTTTCGCGTGCCGTTTGAACTCAAAACGCTAGGAGTTTTCCATCGGTTCGGATCATTTCTCGTTTGTTGTATCGAACTGAGTCCACGAACCGACAGCGAGCCGAAGCAAGACGCCTCCGGATTCGGACGCGGGTGAACACGGCCGACGCCGAGTAAGCCGTTGAATTCCGCTAAATAACGCGGGATTCAATCACTGTTTGCAGCCGCATGGTAGTGAGCGGCTACGAAGTCCCTGGTGATTCCGGAGTGCGATGGGACTCGTAGCTTCGTCCACTAACGGCCAGTTATCATTTCGTGTCGCTCCCAAGCAGGGATGACGACTAATTATCGCAAACTCTTAGCGGGTTTGCGTTACCGACGATGACTCCTCTAAGCCCTTCCCTCGTTTTTCGTAACCCGCTCGAGTCGATCTCAGCGAGGTCGGCATTGCTAATTTCTTGCGTGTACTTGGCCCACCATGTTGATGAGTTTTTGGAAGTGGTCGATCGCTTTGGAAAGGTAGTCGTCCGCAGCCACCAGCGAGGCAGCGTTCGCGGTCCCCCGCCATCGGTCCGGCAGTCAACGCGATGATCGGCCAATTGGATGCGGCGGATCGCAATTCTGCGGTCGTTTGCAACCCATCTACGTTGGGCATTTGCATGTCATCAAAATAAGATCGAAAGGGCTGGTTGGCGTCTCTCCTGCGGTTGCCCACGATCGAAGCCCGCTGTCATCTTCAAGCGACCGTGACTGACGCACGCTTTTTCCAAAAAAGTGGCTGGCTAACTGTGCGTCTCGCGAACGATCATCGACGACCAAGAAACGCGGCAATCGAGCGACTTCGGTTTTTGTAGCTTTTCGATTTCTTTGCCGACCATCTTCGCGGGAGATTTCAATGGTCGAATGAGTGGATCGGATGCGTCGTTTTGACGGGCAAGGCAACTCAAATGTCGAACCTTGCCCTGGTGCTATCGACCGAGATGGAAAACCGTCAAGCATGTCGACAAGTCGCTGACTGATGGCCAGCCCTACGACCAATGCCAGACGATTTCGAGTTGACCGACGCATCGCCCTGACTGAATGGTTTGAAACAGTTTTGGCGACTTGGTCATTCGACATGCCGATGCCAGTATCTGTCACCGTAAAATGACAAAGCATCGGTTCGAAAGTATTCCGTAGTATTTGGTAGTGGAACGAGGTAATGATCCCCGGCTACTGGACTCGTTACTTCGTCCACTACGTTAGTGATTTGATTGACGGTGCTACGCGGAATCCACGTGCGTATTCCGATCTTCCAGCTCACAGTCCTGCTTCGGTGAACTTTCAACGCATTTCAACAATTGATCATAGAACCTGTCGTAACCGGTGCCATCGGTTTCGCACCGTTGCGGGAACGTCGCGTGTGAAATCACCTCAACTCATTCTCTGTTCGCCGCTCGAACTTGCATCAACGTTCGATGCCACCGCACCAGGCGACAGGTCCGTGTCCTCCATTCAACGTCCACTTGCACAAGCTTCAATGCGGGAAAGATCTAGAAATATCGTTGTGAGTTAGGCAAGTAGTCGCCGTTTTGCGTTTTCATGATTAAAGACGCAGTTGCGATTATCGGGGTCTTTGAGATGCCCAGCAACAACGTCGGCGTAACCCAAAATCGCTGCCATCGGTGTCCGAAATCTCATGCGACATGTTCGCATCAGGAATTTCGCCTTCTTGGACCGACTGGCTGCAAGGCCACTTGCTCGCTTATCAACGTAGCAAGCTGTTCTTGGCCGTTTTACGATCCGTGATGTCTTGAACAATCGCACTGACGGCTGTCACTCTCGCCGCTTGTTCGATCCGCTGGCAATCTTCGTCGCTTGCAACGGATAGTAACTCACCAACCAAGTTTCGAGTTTTCGTCGCTCGCGGGAGTCTTGCCATGAACCTCAGATGTTGGTGATAGCTTGCCGGTTTCCCCATTCAAAAACCTGCTCGTAAATCGGGCGGAATTTGATCGTTTAAATCCACAAGCATCTCGTCGGATCGACGACCGATATGGTTTTTTCCGCGGGAAATCCATTGACTTTCGGCGCGTAGCGTTTCGTTGGATGCGAATGTACTCGGTACTCGCGGTCGATCACGCATGCCAACGGGCCGCGGACTGTAGATTCAATTCCATTCGCGTTTCTGGCGGGCAAGCTCGTTTCCGCGATGCAGAGATTCATTTCCGCTTGATACTGGTTCTTCGATATCGCTGATCGTTCCCACCCACTCGATCACGCTGCCGTCGTCGGCAGTGGACGGGAAACCGCTTCGGCTACAACCGATGCCACCGCCTTTATGATCATCAGCTCCAATACGACGCTGTGAACTGGTACTTGGTCGGGACGACAAGGCATACTTCATCTTCGCATCAATTCAGGCCGGTTTCCGCTTTCGTGGATGCACGTCGATCCAACCGAAGTCTGTAACGCATCGCAGGATTGCCCCGTGTAACGCGACCACGACGGCTGCGGGTAACGAACTTCGCTTGATGATCGTCGTTCCACACGATGCTGCGGCGTGGCCGTCGGCAATGCGTCGTGCCGAGCGTTCGGCGGCCGCAACTCTCGTATCCGATCGGTCCGCTGAGCATTTCGTCGGCGAGTGCCTGGTTTGGTTGTTTGCGATTGAGGGTAGCTTCAACATCGGGCCGGCATGTTCTTATCAGAACTCCCGTAAACGTCGCCCAGGAAACGATTGCGGTGCAGCAGTTTTGCCAGTCCCAGATACGATAGATCGGATTGCCAAAAGATCAGCAACCGCTTCGATCAGGTGGGGTTAGTCCGCAGCAAATGATGAATGCCGCGAACAGGTACATAATCCGTGGCAGCACGATGGTCTTTTCGCTGTTTTCGTGGCGAAATGACCAGTGAGAGCGGTATGCCAATGTACGCAGTTCCGATCGCGACGTCACTAACGATGTGCAGCCAACCCAGGAAATCGGACCTAAGATGCCGCAATACCAGGCGAGCTGGAATCGGATGTGTCCAAAAAGTTTGCGAAAGAATTCAATCATTGAATTCGGTCCCCTGGCTAATTTCTTCGACCTTTTTGGACCAGCAAACGTGGCGTCGTCGGTTTGGGAAAGGTAGTCGTTTGCAACCGGCAATTCGTGCACTCCGTTCATGTCACTTGCATGGCGTCGGCGTCAGGGCGATGATTTGGGCCGGCGTAGCCGAGTTTGCGTAAGGCACGTGCGGTTCGTAAGCCCATCCAGATGGGGCATTTGCATGTCGAGCAGGACCAGGGGTCGGGCCAGTTGGGTTGGTCGAATTTGCAATCGTCATGTGCTCGACAGCGAGTTGGCCGTCTTCGCATTCGTCCAACCGTGGACCGGCTTGGTCAACTTAGCATCCTTGGCTGAGGAAGCGGATGTGCGGCGGTCATTCGACAACGAGCATGTGGTAGGTCAGTGGTGGCCTGGGTTAGCCGTTGGGCGCTCGCCCGGTTGCTGCGCCGTTGTTCCGGATTTTTTTGTGCTGGAAAGCGCGACGCTAGCGCGCTGCGGCTAACGGTCGGAGTAGTCGACCAATTTGACGTTCTTGATGTTGCCGGTTGGGAAATCGAAACGGTGAAGGTGCTGCCGAAGCCTTCGGTGCTGCTGGCAGGTGATCTGGCCCCGAGCTTTTTCAGCGAGGAGTTGGCTTGATGGCGAGGCCCCAGCCCGGTACCGCCGAAGTCTCGCGTGACGCTGGCGTCCGCCCCCTGCGAAAAGGATTGGAAGAGATTCGATTGGCTTGCCTCGTCGCTCATCCTGATCCCGGTGTCGATGAGTCGAGTGCCACGGGTGCCGTAAGCGGAACGCTCGTCAAGAAGCTTTTCGGTCGATCGCGTTTTCGATGAGGGTCGAAATCTAGTCTTGCGACCTTCCGCTACGGTCATCGCGAACCGGATTTTTGACGGTACATTCCTCACGGGTGACTTGATCGCGTTGGCGACTAGGTTGATTGGAATTTGGCTTTCAAGCGTTTTTTGGCGTCGGAACTCGATGATCGCTGGGAGGCTTTCCGTCGTTTATTCGACGTCCAGTTGCCCAAGCCGCCTTCTTTGGCTCGCCACTCCATGATGCTGGCGGACGTCTTTCGATCACTCTCGCTGGTTGAAAACGTTCGCATTCGACATCCAACTTGCCCAGCCTGATCCTTGGATAGGTCCAAAATGTCGTTGTGATTTCCGCAGTAAGCGCCCGTTGCGCCGGATTCGTACGCAGGTACTCGATCGCCTGGCTGCTCGACGAAATCGCGAATTAAATTTCGGTGTAACCCCAAATCGCTGTCATCGGCGTTGGCGGATCTCGTGGTCAGGTTGGCCACGAACACACTCTTTGGACGCGGTTTGCGGCTTCGGGCGTGGCGGACGGGCGCTCGTTGAGTTCCACTTCGTATCATGTTGCCGGCGTGATGTCCAACATCGTTGCGACGATCGACAAGGCCGTGTCGAATTCACGGACGTAATGAACGTCGACAACCAACTGGTGCGAACGTGTCGAACTTTCGCCGTCGGGTCGGCAACGATCCCGATGATCGGGCGCTGCCTTGGGGGATGTTTCCGCGATCGGATTGAGAACGCCGACATCATGTCGGCGAACGAATCATGAATCGTCCTGGTGAACGAACGATCGGCACACGCCCCTGTTTCATCGCCTCAATTTCGGATTTCGGCAAAGACCGATAACTTGCAGTTTCCCGGCGACCAATTTTCCGCACGGACCGTTCTTGAGGTCGATATGTAACACGCCGAACCCTGCCGTTCGCTGGCCAAACGCAAAACGTTGATCGCTTTTGCAGAACTTGCCTCGACCGTTTTTGACTCGCCTCAGCCGAAATGTCGACTCCGACGGGATCAAATACTCGACCACACACACCCTCGTTCATGTTCGCACCGCGCGTCATGAGTCGATCCGACGCCTTCGTCACGCAATGCGCGAACAACGACATGGGGCGTCGTGCGGACGATTTCGCCAATCGAATGCTCGTTGCATCTCGTTCGCGCATTCGCTGGCGCGACCCGCCGGATCGTAGTTCCACCAGGGTGCGTCGGCGAAGTGTTTTGCCGATCACGTTCTTCGCGTCGAGTCCGGGCGATTTCCAACGGACGATTTCGACTTCGACCAAGATGCCCCCTCGCGTCGATGACGCCGACCAGACCGAGGTTGTTGTTGAATGACCGCGGCGCAAGTGAGCTTTAACGCTGGGCCAGTTTTCGAGTCTTGATCCTTGCGGATGGTGTTGGTCATTGGAAACGCCAACAATCCGCACGGCTTGCGTCCACATCTCGTTTCGATCGCCCCCATTTCCATGGGACCAGACGACTGAACCGTCCGTTGCGCGGATCACTTCGAAATCAACGTCCGTAATTCGTCTCAATCGCTTTCCAGACTAGATTGCATGATTTTGGCCAACCACGTTGACGGTCCGTCGGGATGCACGATGTTGACAAAACCGCGTGCGTGCCGTCGAACGTCCTCCGGCGTGCGGCCGAAAGAAATTTTTACAGTTCGGTGGTGACCAGAATGAACTTCGTCGTATTGATGTTCCATTGCCAGGCACGCCAACCGGCCGCGGACATGGCCAGTTTCGAGGTCGTTGCTTGGATTGCAAATTCGCGTGCCGCCGCATTTTGCTGCGTCACAATCACGATTCTCAAATGAGCGGTCGAAACCCGGACTTGCCATCTTTGAAGATGCGGACCTGGCCCGCGAACAAACGCGTCGAAGGTGCTGCGTCCTTGCGAAGAACAAGATTCTCGTGCGCACGAAACGCTGAAATCATCGGCAAGGCCTCGGTCGAGCGGACATTCCGACATCCGGGTACGGGCGACGCCACTGGATAGTGATGATGAATTCAAATTGTGCAACGATGCCGAGCGAATTTCTCGGCATCATAACGTCCTACTCCAGCAAAAATTTTGATTGGTCAAAGTAGGTTGACGTAGCCACGCCGTCCATATCACCACGCGTGGGTCCGAGTTCTCGGCGATAGGTGCGGATGAGTTGTTCGCCTGGCGGCGCAGTCGCGTCCGCTCGCTGGGTGCCGCTCGGTGATGTCGAATGGCAATTGCTTGACGACCAGCCGGCGTCCGTTCGGATCGCGGCGACGGGAAGTGGATGAGAACTGCACACTCGCTTCTGCCCGTGGCGGTGGTGACGATCCACTCGCCGTCGTCGTGCCGGTTCCTCGAGTCGAACAATTTGTCGACGTATTCTTTGGCCGTGTGTTCCCTGCTCGCCGTAGGCTTTTTGAGCCCAGTTCTCGATCCGTTGGAATGTCTCGATGCGGTAACCCGTCACGTCGGTCCACACCTGATTGAACGAGCAGATGGTGCCGTCGTCGGCGTGCAGGAGAGTTCGGCAGGAGACGTTCAATTACAGGATCTGGCGGGAACCGTAGTTCGGACGCCTGCAACTGGCTGACGTCGGTAATGTGAACACGACTCTTCGCTCTGCCGGTGTGCGATGATGGGCAAGACGCGACGGATGTAGACTTGCCGACCGCGCGGTGTTGGGTGTGGCTCGATGCTTCAGGCGGGAGGCCGCCAGATAAATTTGCCCCGGGCCGTCAGGCCTGGCCGGTTTGCGAGCATCCACCGCCCGGAGGGGCGACACCCGGACTCGCTTGTGTCGCCTTCTGGGCTAAGTCTTGTGCGCATTTTTCGGTGGCTGACCCCACCGGCAGGGGATGGTGTCGGCCTCTGGCCTGAAGCCGCCAGTGGCTGAAAGTTGGCCTCTGGCCGGAAGAACTTAGGTTGAGGTGAAAGGGCTTTTCGGATCAGGCAACGGCGGCATGTCCCTTGACCATGGGCACAAACCGTTCGATGCGCTCGTCCGATGTCCGTCGGAATGCAGATCGTAATTTCAGAATCGCGGGCGTGGAAGTTGCGGATACGAAGTTCATACATCTAAGAAGATGGTGGCATCTGTGTGCTGGCGAAGCAGGTTCTCAATCGCTATGGGCACGTTCGATCGCATCACCACTGGCCCGCAAATTTCCTCTTCGACGTTGTCCACTTCTTCGTTGGCCGATTGAGCTCCTCGTTCATCGACACAGTTCTTCATTGAGCGATTTCAGCCCTTGACTCGCTGTCGTCGACACCGCCGTCTTGGGGGTGAATTCATCGAGCGTGATCCGCTGCTCATCGCGGTCCAGATCCGTTGACCGTCTGGTGTCCGCGTCCATGCTCGGTGGGAGCCAACACTCCTGGGCGGGAAGTCCCATGCCGTGGTCCCGTGCCGATCGTGGTTTCCTTTTCGCTGCGAATTCCGCAGTTTCACATCGACGGGGCGAAACAGTTCACCATGGGAAATATATTTTCACTCGGTCCCGAGCAACAGGTATCCCGACGGACGCAGCGAATCGTGAAACAGCGGCACGGATCTGTTTGCCTCTGTAAGCGGCGCCCTCGAGATAAATCAGCAGGTTCGGCAACTGATT
>Ga0163217_1015947_pt1 | contig 18526 bp, 20 predicted proteins | sample SynspAceP_FD_185933 | JGI IMG/M metagenome (GOLD analysis project Ga0163217, IMG submission 185933) | Saline lake microbial communities from Ace Lake in Antarctica - Synechococcus sp. Ace-P (PacBio error correction) | ecosystem: Environmental > Aquatic > Non-marine Saline and Alkaline > Saline ...
CACACCAACCCGAAAAAAACAGAAAAGAGAGCAAATTTTTGGGTTGGTTTCAACCAACAAAATTGCTTTTTGGTCCGATTCGCACAAACAAGTGGTACATTACCCTCCAGAAAATCGAAAAAGCGCCCTGGCCGGGCCAAAGGCGAAGTAGTTTTTCCCCCGCCTGAGCCAAGAGGCTAAAGCAATCGCCCGATAATCGGGGCGTTTTTTGCTTATCTGTCGTTTCACTTTCCTGACCTGCAAGAGATGCTTGATGAAACCAGTTACACGCCGACAACCCAATCGCGCCATTGCTCACTGCGCCGGGCCAGGTGTGGCGTCCGGTAATCATCCGCGTAATCGGGCCCGGCCCAACTCAACATCGCCCCAGCAGATATAGCCCGCCCATCCAAGCCAAAGCCGGTCAATGCGCCATTACGGTACCTTCATGGCAACAGCCAAGGGTGGCGCTGGATCAAGGCCTGCCTTGTATTTTCCAGGGCCGCATTCCCCTTTTTACTGGGCGAGGACGTGCTTGAAGCTTTGCGCAAGGTCATGGTGGTCCAGGTGGTCATGGATGGCTGCTCAAGGCCTTGCCTGCAGGCCGGGCTCGGCTTTCGCACGCCCGGCGAAATTCAGCGAACGGGGCCTTCTAAAATACAAGCTCGACCTGGTCCAGCCGAAGCGATTTGCCGCCCTGATTTGAGGCAGCTCCGAGGCAGGCGGCGCGCAACGCGCTGGCATCACACTGGCAAGCGCCTTTTTCCATCGCGCTAACATGCACTGACCGAAGCCCTGATTTACACTGCGAATTTATTGTCGAAGCCGGAGTTTGATTTCCCTGAAGAAGAAATCGACTTCCCTTAGCTGGCCGGACATGTGCTCGCCGGCAAGCGTACAGAGCGTGCGTCAGGATCTAGAGCAAGTTTCAACGTCGAAAGGCCGGGCCGGGGTGCACTGCCTTTGCGTGACGGCATGACGGTAGCCCAAATTGGCGTGCAGACCCAACGCGGCAAATCCACCTGTTAATGCCTTGGCTGGCAAATGACAGCGCCATCGTCACCCGATTGCGCACCAGCGGGATATCCTGCGTGGGAACATATTCATATTATGGCAAATGGCCGCCTTGCATTCATGAACATACCGCCGGATTTGCCGCGTACGTGACAGACCAGTGGAAAAGATCGGTGTGGAGCGGCCATGGCGGGCCATCGCCCGATGCGGACGCGTATCCGTGAAATGGTCGATGCTCACAGCCAGAACAAGCTCATCAATCCGGAAACCTCTGCCCGATTTCTGCTGGCCAGCGCCCTGACCCGGCCAAGGTGACCCCTTGAAATTCACAACAAGATCGACCTGAAATGCTCAGGCTGGGCCAGGAGACCGCAGCGGGACGGCAGTGTGACGCTGGCGCTGTGCGCTCGCCACTGGCGAGGGCGTAGAGCTGCTGCGCGAGCACCTGAAAACCTGAATGGGCTACGAGCGACCGCCGAGAAGCCTGTTTCAGCGCTCGCCGTCGACACTTGGGATGCCCTGGAGCAGGCCAGCGGAGCACTTGTCCCATGGCCATTATCAATTGACCTTGAGGGGCCGGAGAGCTGTTGGCAGAGATCTACCTGGCTCAGCAAGGTACTGGTAGCAATTACAGGGATCAGTGCCGAGACCTGCTGCGGCGTATTTCTCCAGTTTTCTGTATCGGAAACATGTTCTCTGCGCGGTCATCCACCTTTGATCGCCCATAATCCTTACTGATGTTTCAGAGTCATTGAGCGTCGTGGTGAAATTCGTCCGTATTTTCTTCTCCATTAACGTCCTGGTTTTGCCTTTTGAGCCCCTGTGCACAACTCACTCTTGAGACGGGTAAATAAACATTGTGCAACAAGATCTGAAAAAACGGCTGTGATAACAACCTCTTTATCCACAACAATAACACCCCGTAACAGGACCCATCCAGCATGCAGTCTTTGATCACAACCTTTCTTCGCTTACAACCTATGTTTTCATTGAAAAATAGAGTTATTCACAGAAGCGCTTACTCATATAACAATTCACTACATAAAGCTTTTAATCTTTCTTAATTTATTCTACTAATGGCTTGGCTTGCTCAACCCCTGAACCCTCCAACACCGCGCTGTTCAAAAAACATCCAACGCATGGCTGCAATTTTTTCAGCGAGGGCCTATAATCGGCCCCTTTTCCGGAAGCCAGACTTGCCTTCTGGCACACGATGGTCCACCGTGCAATTTCCTATAGTCGTGTTTGACGTTAAATCGTTGTTGGCGGGGGCTGCGGCAACCCGAGGCCGCAATTGGCCGGCTTGCTCGTATGGGGGTAAAAACCACTGTTTGCTGAGGCCACAACGATTGAAACGCTAGGCAGATGAAGCTGCACCCGGCCATTGCGGAATTGGCAAGAGTACACCTGGTCAAAGGAAATCGACGCGCTCAGCGGGCCATGCCCGTGCAACGATCTCGCTGGTAATTCCAATTCGTGTGCTCAACAGCCGCAAGGGTCCTGCAGTGCGAGCTACCCGATCTCAAGCTGATTCGCATTCTGTACAAGGGCGGCCATTCGCGAACTACTCGAAAACCAGCTAATCTGTGAAATATCCAGCAGGCTGATGATGATGTCGAGAACGACAGGTCTTTGCGGCTTGTTACGCAAATGGGCCTGCGGCTTTCTGTCGTGCCAACTGTAGTTCTGACCACGGTACCTTTCTCGGCGTCCCGATTCCACCATAGGCCTGGATAACTACTCTGGTGGCCGCGCAGTACGCCCCCGCCATTGGCCCCTGGCTGACCGTTTCGTGAGTTCCCGGCTCGGCGCTCGACCGCCTTGAACAACCGGAACCCATCCGCGCATAGACGGCCGACGTCGACTTACGAGCAAAATGACCGTGCAGCCCGGGCGCATACGTCCGCTGCGTGATGTCATTTCTGGGCAACGTCAGCGAACACCTCCGAAACAGGTCAATGGGCTGGATTACCTTATACCAACTGAGCGCATACCCACGAGCATCAATCCGCAAATACATCTGGATCGTCGCCCGATGTTATACCGGTGTAACTCGAGGGTGTTGTCCGCGTTATTGCCATTCGATCGAAGACACCAAGATTCAATCGCTTTGCCGACAAGACCAGCATCATGTGTTTATCGAGCCCGAAGGCCTTGACTACCGTCATGAGCTCTTAAACCCAACGGCATTTCCACTTTCACTGCCGTTCGATGTGCATATTAAGATAGTGCAGTGAATCGAAGTATGGAAAATCGCCATAATCCTGCCGGCCCTCGTTATGCCAATTGATATGATTATTTCAATCCAAGGATCTGGAAAATATTCAACTGGAAACCAAAGTGAATCGGCGGCCTGTTCCCTTCGCTGGCCAGATCAATGCGGCACTACCGGTGTACGAGGAGGGCAGCTGCCCAAGGCTGGTGGCCCGGGACTGAATGCCGCGCGCCGCTCCCAGGATCAGGAAGCCTGGTGCCCCGCGGCGTACGAAGCTACTACGGCGTGCTGGTGGATGACACTGATCACCATGGTACCCGCGAGCCTATCGCATTTTACTCGCGCGCCGAGTACCGGTTCTGTACTGGCGTGAAGAAACGCCGATTCTGCGTCTGACCGAGAAGGCAGGGAGCTGGGCTTTGGGTTGACGATCATCGCGGCCGGTATTCAGCGCCAAGACCGAAGCGTCGATTGCCTGAGCGCAAGCGCCCTGAGCCAGCCAGCCTGGTGCACCCAACAATGAGTCGGCAAGGCTTTGCCGAGCGTTTTTATGGCCAACCCGCGAATCACGCAGTTACAAAGCCTGCTCGATCGCTGCGTCCCGTCCAGAGGTGGATTACCACGCGCTGGCTGAGTCTGACACAAGGTCGATATCCCGCTGACGCGGCGAGAAGGTGGAGATCCATCCAAGTACGCGGTGCTACATCGAGCGGCAGCAAGGAAAATTCTGGCGTCTGCGTCAGCATGAACCACGATCACTGCTACCTTGACATGCTTTGAATTACCTTGACGCTCAATGGCCTGTCCAAGAAGATCCGGCGATAAACCTCGCCGATGTGCGTCCCAGACCCTCGGGCAAAGAGCCATCGCGCATGCGGTATAACCCCGGCCGGCTCTCATCCCTGCTGCTGTTTCACTCGAAAAATACGCACGCCGCAGAGCCTGGCAAGAGATGCATAACCCGAATGCCGAACACACCCCGTGAATTGACCGAGGGTGCCTCCAAGCTGGGTATCGATCTCCAGCCTAGCAACGTGAGCAGTTTGCTGGCTTAAATCTGCGCTGCCTGCACAAGTGGAACACAGGCACAATCTGACGCGGTGCGTGATCCGTGATTGAGATGGCAGGCCGGCATTGCCGCGATCAGCCTGAAGTATCTTCCGTACGATTCAGGGCGATTGTTGCTGATGTGGCCAGTGGCGGCGGATGCCGGGATATTCTGGCCATCAGCTGCCCGGCACAGCCTTCACGCTGCTGGACACAAACGGCTAAGAAGACCCGCTTCCTGACCGCAGGCCAAGCTGGAGCTGGGATGCAACCTGAGCGTTTGTTGCAGAAGCCGGGTGGAAAAGTTTCAGGCAGATACGTCCTTCACGGGATCCGCTCCAGGGCATTCAGTCTCGTGGCTCGATTTTACCCATCTGACCTCGTCACTTGAGATATTGAGCACCCAGTGCTGGCGCATGACAAGGTCAGTATCGCCAGGAGTTTAAATTTGGCCGCATTGCCGGTCGACTCCAAGGTCATGACAGCTGCACAATTGCCGGTACTCGGTGCCAACGGGCACCGACATCTGCTGAACTGCGGCGAGCAGTTCTGGCTGATAACGGATAGGAGGTCATATTGGGCAAGGTTTTGCATAGCCAACCAGAAAGGCGGTGTCGGCAAGACAACGCACTGGCATCAAACCTCGCCGCTCACTGGCTCTACACGTAAGGTGCTGTTGTCGTCTCGATTCCCGCAGCAAATGGACCATGGGCAAGTGGTATCGACAAATCGACCTCTGAATTTTCAGTGTATGAATTGCTCAAGGCCGTTGTGAAACTGAAACAAGGCCCTCAGTATTCGGAGATGGCGGGTAAGACATCCCTGCGCGCCATGGCGACTAACCGCTGCCGAGTTCGAACTGCTGGGATGTGAAAATGAAGGAAATCGTTGCGCTAACGTCCCTGACGTCACCTGCGTAGCAATATGAATTCATTCTGATTGATTTGTCCGCCTTCGCTGACATGCTCACGGTTAACGTCCTGGTGCTGCCGATGGCGTGAATCAATTCCGATGCAGTGCGAGTATAACGCGCTCGAAGGCTTTCTCGGCATTGGTCAATCACCATCATCAGCGCATATCAGCTCGGTATCAATCCGTCGCGCTGCAGATCGGAAGTCTGCTGCGCACCGCATGTACGATCCGCGCAACAGTTCTGACGCTGGACGTCCTCGGGCAGTTGACAAGCCACTTGTGATCCAGCTTTACCAGGACCGTGATTCCGCGTAACGTGCGCCTGGCGGAAGCCCTGAGTCGGCAATGCCGCGTTTGACCTAGATTGACAAACAGTTCCCGAGGCGCAGTGGCCTACTGGCGCTGGCCCGGTGAAGGTAGTAAGAGCTCGAACAGGGCTTGCAATGGCAAGTGCCCCGCCACACGAACGTAATAATCAAAAAGGACATTACCGGATGGCGTTCAAGAAACGCAGGCTTGGGAGAGACTCGGATGCACTGCTGGGCAATCCAACGGTCGACAGTCAGGCAAACCCAAAAATCAGGACCAGCAGCTCAAGGAAATTGCTGTTGACCCTGATTCAGCGGGGTAAAACCAGCCTCGCCGCGATATGGACCCCCTAGGCTGGAAGGATGGCCAACTAAACACTTCATAGAGTGGCAGTCGATTCGCGTCCCAGGCGTGATGCGCCGATTGTCCGTGCGCCCAATTGCCCGAGTGGCGCTACGAAATCATCGCCGTGAGCGCCGCTGGCGAGCCAACCCCAGGCCGGACTCGAATTTCCATTCTGCGGTGACGTGACTTACCGATGTAAGCTGCCATCGCCATGCGCCTGAATCCGAGAACATTCAGCCGCGAAGACTCAATCCGACGAAGAAGCTAATCGCGCTGCAACGTCTGCAAGATGGAATTCGAACCTGACCCAGCAGCAGGTTGCTCCCGATGCGTGGCCAAGTCCGGTAAGTTATTACCAATCTATTACGTTTGATTGGCCGTTGCAGAATGATGTCAAATTTGTTACTGGAACGGGTGACCTGGACAATGGGTCATGCGCGGGCTTTGCTGGGTTTGCCCGCCGACGATCAGACCGCTGGCGCGCTCAGGTTCCCAAAGGGTTGACCGTCCGTCAGACCGAGGCGCTGGTGCGTCAATGGTTGAGACCCACGGCGCGAAGCGTGATACCGCGCCAAAATCCTGAATTGGAAGCGGCTACAGCAAGGATCTTGGCCGAATCGTATGGGCGCTTGAAGTAAAAATTCCGCAACGGCGCCAAAGGCAAGGCGAACTGGTTACAGCTTACAGCTCGCTGGATGAACTTGAATGCGTTGGTGAAATTGGCAATGCAACTGAGCCAGTTCTATTTCGATGCGACGAATGCGACGACATAGTCGCCAACTCGCTGTGAAATGTTGCCTATGTTTGAAAAGACCGGGGGCTTCGCCCGGTTTAGTCGTTGAATCGGAGGATTATTCAACCTATAACTCCTCGCGCTATTTTAGCTGTGAAAATCACCATTGTTTGGCGGGGAAAGTCCCCGGAAAAGATTCGAAGCATCGGTCGCGAGGCGGTAAATTGGACGCAAGAACGCCCAATCAGACCCCTTTCATCGCTTGTGCCAGCTTCCCGGTATTGTTCTTCAAGCTTGCGCGCTTTTTGGCAGCGTGATTCTGTGGTTTTCAGAATCCTTGTAGCCGATATTCCGGCCGTTGGGTGATTGTGGCTCTGGTCCCAATGCCTATTTTTGCTATCGGCCGTGACCGCTTACATGCAAAAGCCGCGATCACCAGGCATCGTTCGTGAATTCTATTCCCGGCGGAGGCTGGCAAATAATATTGACCGCCGCACTCTTTGTGCTGGTGTGGGTAAGGTGTAAAGCCGCTGGAGGCGACCCTGCAGTATTTGCCTGGGTTACCTCTGCGTACTGGCCGCGGGCCAGTGGCCTGCTCATAGTCAAACGATTTCAAAAGCATTAGTCAAGGCAAATATGGCAGGCACTTCAGCTGAATATATCCAGCACATTTGCAGAACCTCACTACGGCATTGCCCGCTAGGTTCGAGCGCTATGACGGCACACGTCGGTCCAGGAAACCACTTGACGCTAAAGCCCCATCAGGCGCTGAAGCTACCCGACATGGGCTTTATGGCGTTTCAGCGTGGATACCCTGGCTGGGTCGGTTCATGGGCCTTATCTTCCTGTTCTGTCCGCAGCTCGTTGCCAACGCCGCGCACCGTCGGCGTAGCCAGGCGCGCTTGCAAGAAGTGGTGAAATGACCGTCGAGTTCATCCAGGCATCGTCCAAGGATACTTCCACGGCCGTATACCGCCTGGTAGCGCCACTCGCTCTGACGCATCTTCGTCCCCTGGGTGTTTCCTGATGAACTCCTGAAATTGGGAATCCGTGATTACATGTATCCCGGCTGGGCCCGGCTTTGGGGCTGGGACTAGCTTCAAGATGTCCCCGACCGTGCTCGATCCGAACTGGCACTTCGTATTCGTCCCTGGGCGTCTTTCATCTGATCATTTTTCTACAGTTTTCAAGTCAAGGGCTTTCGGCGCTTTACTCAAGGAACTGTTCCTTCACCCCTTTCAAGCACTGGGCGATGATCCGTTCAACTGTTCCTGCGAACTGCTCGCCTGCTGACCAATACACTGATCTGGCATTAGCGACTGTCGGTACATGTACGGCCGGTGAAAGTTGGTGTTAATTCTGATTGCACTGTGCCGTTCTACCTCCAATGGGTTCTGAACGTGCCATGGGCAATCTTCATATCTTGTCATTCCGCTACGGCCTCATCTTCATGGTGCGACGTGGTGTATCTAAGCGCTGCTCACTGAAGATGCCTCACTGACGCGCTTGAACCGTGTTTCAAATCAACCAACTTGAACTCAACCTTGAACTTAGGAGAATTATGGAACTCGTAATCATGCTGCTCTCATCATGATCGGCTCTAGGCGCCGGGTACTGGTATTTGGCTTCGCCTGCTGGGCGGCAAGCTGGCTGAATCCTGCAGCGTCAGCCTGAGCTGGGCCCGCAGCTGCAAACCAAAACCTTCCTGATGGCGGTCTGCTCCGCGCGTGCGATGAATCGTGTTGGTACGCGATGTATCCTTGATCTTCGTTGTTGCCCCTGGCGGTTGCCGCTTAATCAGATGACTGATTCCGTTAGACCGCGGTTTCGAGACCCCATCATACTGGATCAAAGAGATCCGGACTCAACGGATAGCACGAGTAAATCGCTGTGAATAATTAATCTGACGCTGGTTTGGTCAAACGATTGCCTTCGCTATTTTTTGTCTGGTTTGCTGAATTATAATGTCTGCCGCCGATACACGGCTGCATGCAGAACGCCAGAAAAAATTGCTGAAGGTCTGGACGCGGCTGGGCCGCGCCCAACCGTGGATCTTGACCTGGCCAAGAGAAAGCTTCCAGAACGCCTGCGTGAAACCAAGGAACAGGCTCTTCAAATCATGAGCAAGCCCAAACAAAGGTGCAAACCTCATTGTTGAGGAGCTAAAGAGCAGGCACGTTCGCGAAGGTGAGCGTCCTGATCGCGGCGCCAAAGCCGAGATCGAACAGGAATGAATCGCGCCAAGGATGACCTTCTGGGCCAAGGTGCGTAATGGCCGTTCGGGGCCTGAGCAAATTCGGGGCTCGGAATGCGACGCCAAGGCGCACAGTGAGCTGGTCCATAAATTGGCCGTCAAACTCTATAGCGAGGCGAGCTTATGGCTACTATCAATACGCTAGCTCGGCTAAACGCAAAAAGCAAGTTTGAACACGCTTTCTGCTGCCGGTGGTGGCCTGGAATGCTGGGTCCGGCAATGCTGCCCTGGCAGCAGCGGCGTTCAGGACGACGCGTTGCCGCGATGATGCGTATCCAGCCTGACCGAGAACCAAGGCGACGACCTTGCTCATGGTGTGCGTAAGGTCAAAATGTGATGACGCTTATCGTAATTTTATCGACGCTGTCGGAGCATGACCGTTTTGCCCTTGATCCGGTTATTGCCGACCTTGAGCAACCAAGGCAGAAACATGCATCGTAAGCCGTGCAGTCGACGGTGGAACCGCCTTTGAAGCTGAGCGACGAAACAAAAACGATGCAACGGCTCTTTGTCAAGCGGTTAGACCGGACAGTAACTCCTTCATGTGACCACACCCGGCCTTGACGGCGTGTGGTTGATTCGGTGGCTTGACTGGTCATTCGACGGTTCGGTCGCGCAAGCTGGTAGGATAAGCGGCCGAGGCCGTTTGAATCCTGATTTGAGGACATGGCATGCAGCAATTGAATCCTTTCCGAAATTAGCGAAATATCAAGCAGCGCACGAGAAACTCGATGTGTCTTCGCAGTCTCTGTAATGTAAGGCACCATCGCAGCGTTCGACGGTATCTGTGCGCATTCAGCGGCCTGCGATGTGAATGTTATCGGGAATGATCGAATTCCCCGGCGTGTATACGTATCGGCCCTGAACTGGAGCCAGGATCGTGGGTTCCCGTTGTAATTGGTGATTACCTGGTCTGACGAAGGCATGACTTCCAATGTAACCGGTCGTATCTGGGAAGTTCCGTCGCCCGAGTTGCTTGTGGTTTGTGACGCGTGGGTAAACCCGAACTTGACGCAAGGGCGTAATCGATGCCAAACTGACACGCGGTAATAAAGGTTGCGCCTGGCGTGGATCTGGCGTAAGTCTGTATGACCACCGGTGCAGACCGTTTACAAGCCACGATGCGATGATCCCGATCGCCGTGTCACGAGAAGTGATCATCGACGTCACAGGTAAGAGCCATCGCGATCGACCGATCCATTAACCAGAAGATCCGTGCATCAAAAGTGTGTGTACGTGCTATCGGTCCAGAACAATCGACCACGCCACGTCCCCGTACGCAGCTGGAAGCCGCGCATAGCAACAACAGCGTGCGCAACTTCGTTCCGACGCGGGCTCTGCATTCCTGCGCCAGCCGTGCCATACCAGGGTGAATACTCGGGACGGTAAGAGCACTAACAATTAAGATATTCACAATGCTCATGCAGATCCCCTCTCTCCGCCGGTCGTGAAGCTTATCCTGGCGACGTGGTCTATCTCCACAGTCGTCTGCTGGAGCCCGTGCATGCGCGTCTCCGAAGAAGCGTTTCGAAGTTCACCCATGTGAAGTGACGGGCAAGACCGTTCTCTGACCGCTCTGCCGTCATCGAAACCTCGCCGGTGACGTATCTGCTTTTCGTACCGACAAACGTGATTCGATCATCCCGACGGCCAGATCTCCCTGAGTCCCAACCTGTTCAACGCAGTATCCCGCGCCGGCTTACCGCGGTTATCGGTATCCCGGTTGGGTGCAGCTCAGCACCAAGAATCATCAAGACTTGTCCGGTGATCGTACAGCGCTGGCCCATATCGTGACTGCGCTTCCGCCAGTTTGCCTCGGACTCCTCGATGAGGCTACCCGCAGCAAGCTGGAAGCTACGGTCAGCGGGTTACCGAGCGTGATAAGCGCAACCAAGTATGCCCATGTCGCTCGCGACATGGCCATCAGTCTGTTATCCTGCCGAGAAGGGCTTCCTGTCGATGCTCGAGCTTGAACAGATCGCGCATTCGAAGCAGCTCTGCTCGCTTACTTCAAACGTGACAAGGCCGGATCTGTTGGCCAAGATCAACGAGCAGGGCGTACTACAAGACGAGATCGAAGCCGGTATCAAGTCGGCCATCGAGAACTTCAAAGCAACCCAGAGCTGGGTAAGCCGAGCGCGGGCAATGACTCAGTCATGTCCCGCATCGTCGATCTGGCCTCGGCTAACCTGCAAGTGAGACATGCAGCGCAAAAGAGATACCGTAAAATTTCGATGATCAAGTACTCAAAATCACCAGCGCCATGGAGCAGGTGGCGGTCAGCAAAATGCGCAGAGCAGCAACAGCGCATGGGCCTCAGTCGGTCCCTACGCTGACCGTAATCCGTCAGGTTCCATTGGCTCATTCTGGCCAATGCAACCGAATATCGTCACCGTTCATGCAAGAGCTGAAGTCAAGCGGGTCGGCTATATCGTGGTCAGTACGGATCGGGTCTTTTGCGGTGGTTGCACACCAACCTGTTCAATGCACTGGTACAGAAACATGAAAAAGAGTGCTGACCGTACGTCGAGACCGAGCTGTGCGTGAAATTGGCAGCACGGGCGCGCGTTTTTCGCAGTTTATGGGGTAAACGTTGTCGCATGCGACAGTCACCTGGGAAACAGCCCCTCGTTGAATGATCGATCGGCCAGCGCAGGTCAATGCTCGATTGGTTTATCAGAAGTCGTATCGACCTGTTTTGTACTGGTCTCCAATGCCTTTGTGATACATGGTGCAAAACCGCCCAAGGTTGAGCAAATTGATTCCTTGGTCCGCTTGACAAAGCGACGTCAAAGGGCAAATTGGAACTATGTAATATGAGCCTGATGCCAACGACTGCTGGATGGCTTGCTGACTCGTTTATCGAGTCGCAGGTGTATCAGGCAGTGATCGAGAAACAAACGCCAGCCGACAGGCGCTACGGATGATCGCAATGAAAACCGCGAAAACCGACCAACGAGGGATATTATCGACAGCCTTGCAGCTTATTTATAACAAAGCTCGTCAAGGTCTGCGATCAACCCGAAATTTCGAAATCGTCGGCGGCGCCGCGAGTCTCCTGAGGCTGCGGCAGACGATAACGTTTCATACCACTTAAAGGAACCAAACATGAGTAGCGACGTATCGTTCAAATCAATCGGTTGCCGTCTCGACGTGGAATTCCCACTGACAGCGTGCCGAGTGTATGACGCGCTGCAATGTGACAGCAAAGGTCTGACCTAAGTCCAGCCAGCAACTGGTGATGCAAATTGTAAGAATCATCGCCATGGTAACCACCGAAGGTGTTCAAGCGCGCCTGGCGTCAGCAGCATACCGGTGCAAGCCATTCCGTTCCGTGGTGTCAAGACCCTGGGCCGGACATGGACGTGCTCGGCAACCCCATCGACGAAGCCGGCCCGATGGCAAGAGAGCGCTGGCATTCCCGTCTGCGCATTCCTACGCGAACAGGGCCAGCTCCAACGAACGGCTGAAACCGGCAATCAAGTTCGACCTTATCTGCCCGTTCGCCAGGCGGTAAAGTGGGTCTGTTCGGTGTGCTGGCCTGTCGCGTAGGAAGGCGCAGGACGGTTGAATGCCCCGCGCTCTTCTTGCCACGGCCGGCTTCGTCGATGGGGTTGCCGAGCACGTCATGATCCGGCCCAGGTCTTGACCCACTGGAAACGGAATGGCTGCACCGGTGCTTGCTGACGGCCAGGCCGCGCTTGACACCTCGTGGTACCCATGGCCATGGTTATTACAATGCCATCACCAGTTGCTGCGGACTTCAAGGGTCAGACCCTTTTCGTCGACATGCAGCGCGTCCATACACCTATCTGTCAGTGTGGGAATTCACGTCGTGACGGCACCGATGATTTGAACGATACGTCGCTACTCATGTTTGGTTCTCTAAGTGGTATAAACGTTATCGTCTGTCCTGCAGCCTCAGAAGACGCAGCGGCGCCCGCCGCGACCGATTTCCGAAATTCCTGTGAAATCGCAGACTGACGAGCTTTGTTATAATAAGCTGCAGGCCTGTCGATAATATCCCCTGCGTTGTCGGTCCGTTTTTCATTGCGTCATCGTGCGCTGTTCGCTGGCGTTGTTCTCGTGATACTGCCTGATACACCTGCGACTCGATATAGAGTCAGCAAAGTGCCACCAGCACTCGTTGGCATCATGCCGTATGACATAGTCCCAATGCCCTTGAGCTCGGCTTTGTCAGCCGGGACAAAGAATCTAATTGCTCAACTGGGCGTGTTGCACCATGGTATCCAAAACGGTCATTGAGACAGGTTACAAACGTCTGATACGACCTTCCTGATAACCATCGAGCATGACCTTACGCTGCCGATCAGATCATTCAAACCGAAGGGCTGTTCACACCAGGTGACTGACTCGCTGCGCAACGTTACGCCATAACGCGAAAAACGCGGCGCCTTCTGCAATCAGCACAGCTCGGTCTCGACGTTCACGGTCACGCCACTCTTTCATGTTTGTAATCAGGGCCTTGAACAGGTTGGTGTTCAACAACCACCGCAAAGACCCCGCTCCGTCTGACCACGATATAGCCGACCCGCTTGACTTCACGCTCTCATGAACCGGGTGACGATATTCGGAATTGGCATTGGCCAAGATGGCCAAATGAACCTGACGGATACGTCAGCGTAGGACGACTGGAGGCCTATGCGCGTCGTGCTCTGCGCATTTTGCTGACGCCACCCTTCTCCATGGCGCTGGTGATCTTCTGAGTACTTTTGATACTCGAAAATTTTACGCGCGTATCTCTTTGCCGCCTGCCATGTCTCACTTTCAGGTTAGCCCGAGCCGATCCGCACGATGCGGGACATGACTGAGTCATGCCCCGCTCGCTTACCAGCTTCTGGTTGCCTTGAAGTTCTCGAATAGACTTGATACCGGCTTCGATCTCGTCGTGTAAGTGCCCTTCTCTTGATCTTGGCCTAACAGATTTCGCTGTCAGTTTGCATAAAGCGAGCAGAGCCTCTCGAATGCGCCGACTGTTTTCAGCTCGACATCGACCAGAAGCCCTTCTCGGCAGCGTACAGACTTATGGCCATGTCAGCGATCGACATAGCGCAACTGGTGCTGCTTTCAATCCAGCTCGGTAACCCGCTGAACCGTTAGCTCCAGCTGCCTTGCGGTAGCCTCATCGCAGTCCGAACAAACTGTGCGAAAGGCCGCCAGTTTCACGATACTGGCCAGCGCGGTAGAAAAAACGAATCCCGCCAGCTTTCTTTGAACTGCAATCTTGGTCCCCGAGCTTTGCACCACCAACACGATACGGATACACCGGCGTTAACGGCCGGCGGAATACCTGCGTTGAACAGGTTGGACCTCAGGAAGACTGGCCCGTCGGTGACGAGATCCCACGTTGTCCCGGTACGAAAGCAGAATACGTCACCGGCGAGGGTTCGATGATCGGCAGAGCGGTCAGAGAACGTCTTGCCCGCCCTTCACCATGGTGGAACTTCAAATCGCTCTCGGAGACGCGCGATGCACGCTCCAGCAACGACTGTGAGATAGAAAACACGTCGCCAGATAAGCTTCACGAACCCGGCCGGAACGACGCAGCAGCAGGGAGATCTGGCGATAACGCCCACCCTCTGGACAGTATCATAAATGATCAGTGCTTCACGCGGTCACGGAAGTATTCACCCATGGTGCCAACTCGGCGTAGGCGCAGGAACTGCAGAGCAGCCGGATCGGAAAGCGGAAAGCCGCGACCACGATGTGTGCTCATCGCGCCCGTGCTCTCAGCTTGCGTACGAACGTGGGGCGATGGTCGACTGCTTCCTGACCGATAGCCACGTACGACACACTTGATGCGGAATCTGTCCTGTTGAATGATCGCGTCGATCGCGATGGCCGTTCTTACCTGTCTGACCGGTCACCGATGATCAGCTCTCGCTGACCACGGCCGATCGGATGCATCGCATCGATGGGACTTGTAACGCCGTCTGCACCGGCTGTTAACCGACTTACGCCAGATAACTGCCAGCGCAACTTTCTCCGCGTAGTCGTTTGGCACGAATTACGCCTTGCCGTCAATCGGGTTACCCAGCGCGTCAAACAAACGCGACCAAGCAACTCGGGGCCGACCGGAAAACTTCCCAGAATACGAACCGGTAGCACTTTTTGGCAGTCACTTGCCCCTTCGGTTCAGACCCAGGTATCACCCAAATACAACGGACCCACGCAGGTCCTGCTCAGGTCAGTGGCCATACCGTAATACCCCGCCGGAATTCGATCATTCCCGTACATCACATCAGCAAGGCCGTGACATGCGCACGATACGCGGAAAACGCTGAGAGGCCTACATTGCGAGCCTGCGAAAGACACATCGAGTTTCTCGATGCGCTGCTTTGATAATTTCGCTAGTTTCGGAAAGGATTCAATTTGCTGCATGCCATGTCCCTGCAAATCAGGAATTTTCAACGCCCTCGCCAGCCTTAATCCAGCTTGCCGCGGACCGAAACGTCGATGACCAAGTTCACCCGCACGAATCAACACACCGCCGATCAAGGCCGGGTTGATGTCACATGAGGAGTACTGTCGCGGTCTAACGGCTTGGAAAGAGCGTTGCCAGCGTTTTCTGTGATCGTAGCTCAGCTCAAAGGCGGATTCCACCTCGACTGCCCGCTACGGATCATGTTCTGCCTTGTGTTGCTCAAAGAGCTCGGCAATAACCGGATCAAGGCAAACGGTCAATGCTCCGACAGCGTCCGGAATTACAAATTAACCGAAAGCGTCATCACCATGAACCTTTCGCACACCATGAGCAGGTCGTCGCCTGCGTTCCTCGGTCAGACGGGATTACGCATTCCTCGCGCAAAGCGCGTCCGGACGGCCGCTGCTGCCAGGCCAGCATGCCAAGCCAGGCATCACGCACCGCAGCAGAAGCGTGTTTCAAAGCTGCTTTGCCGTAAGGCGAGCTTAGCGGTATTGATAGTAGCCAATAGCTCGCCTCGCTTAGAGTTGTGAGGCATATTTATTGATCCAGCTCACTGGGCGCCTTGGCGTCGATTTCCGATCCCCAGAATTTGCTTCAGCGGCCCCGAACGGCCAATAGGCCACCTGGGGCCGAAGGTCATCTTGGCGCGATTCACTTCCTGTTCGATCTCAGGCTTTTGGGGCCCGCGATCAGAACGCTCACCTTTCGGACGTCGCTGCTCCTTTAGCTTTCCTCACAAATGAGGTTGGCACCTTGTTGGCTTGCTCGATGGATTCGAGTAGCCTTTCCTTGTTTCAACCGCAGGTCCTGGAAGCTTCTCTTGGGCCAGGTCAAGACACGTTGGGTCGCGGCCACCGCGTCAGACCTTCAGCAATTTTTTCTGGCGTTCTGCATGGCAGCCGTGATCGCGGCCAGACATACTTCATGCAAAACCAGACAAAAATAGCGAAGGCAATCGTTTTGAACCAAAAAAGCGTCAAGATTAATATCACAGCGATTACTCCGTGTATCGTTAGGTCCCGATCCCTGGATCCAATATGGGTTCCCGGCAAACCGCGGTCTACCGAGATTTCACGTCATCTGAATTAAGCGGACACGCCAGGGGGCAAACAACGAAAATCAGTACATCGCGTTAACCAACTACCGATCATCGGCACGGCGTCGAGCAACCGGCCATCAGGAAGGTTTTGGTTTGCAGCTGGCGGGCTCAGCTCAGGCTGACGTGCAAAGTGATCTCAGCAGCTTGCCCCCGCAGGGCGAAGCCAATACTGGTACCCAGGCGCCAGACCGATCATGATGGAGGCAGCAAGATTATCGAAGTTTCCATAAATTACTCCTAAAGTTCCAAGTTGCGTTCAAGGTGGTTGATTGTAACAGGGTTCAGCGCGTCATGAGCAATCCCTCATCGAGCAGCGCTTAGATCACCACAGTCCAGCACCACTGGAAAGATGAAGCCTGTAGCGGAATGACAAGAATATGGAAAATTGCCATGCAACTTCAGACCATTTGGGGTAGACGGCAGCACTGAAATCAGAATAACACACTTCACGCGTAACTGTTTTACCGACGTCCGCATTGCAGCTCAAGTGTTTTTGGTCACAAGGCGAAGCAGTTCGAGAACAGGTTGAAACGGCAATCACGCCCAGTGCTTGAAGGGTGAAAGACGTTCCTTGATAAGCCGCCGAAGCCCTTGCTTGAAAACTGTAGAAAAATGATCAGTATTGAAACGCCCAAGGGAAATACGAAGGCCGTTCGATGGCGGTCGGACGATCTGAAGTAGTCCAGCCAAAGCGTGCAGCCCCGGGGATGTAATCCCACCGGTTATCCATTTCAGGAGTTTCATCAGGAACACCCAGACGAAATGGTCAGAGCGAGTGGTCTACCAGGGCGTAGCGGCCGTGGAAGGTATCCTGACGATGCCTGGATGAACTCGGACGGTCATTTTCCACCACATTCTCAGCTTGCCCGGTAACGTCCGACGGTGGCGCGCTTGGCACAGTGCGGAACAGAAACAGGAAGATAAGGCATGATACCGTACCAGCCAGGGTAGTCCACGTGAAACGCCATAAAGCCCAATGTGGTAGCTTCCCAGCGCCTATTGGGCTAGTTCCAGGTGTTTCCTGACGACTGGCGTCATAGCGCTCGTAACCTGCGGCAATGGCCGTAAGTGAGTTCTCAAATGGTGCTGATATATTCGCCTTGAAAGTGCTGCCATATTTCTTGACTAATTCTTTTGAAATCGTTTGACTATGAAGCAGGCCACTGGCCTCGAGGCCCAGTACCCGGCGAGGTAACCAGCAAATACTGCTCGCCCTCCAGGGCTTACACCTAACCCCCCACGAAAACCCCCAAAAGCCCCAAAAGAATTGCGCGGTAATATTATTTTGCCACCTCGCGGAACAGAAATTCAACGAACGATTGGCTGGCTGATCGGGCTCCGCTGTAGCGGTACACCCGATATAGCAAAATAGGCATTGGGAACCAGAGCCACAATCCACCCAACAGGCCGATATCCGGCTACAGGATCTGAAAAACCACAGAATCAGCGCTGGCCAAAAACGCGCAAAGCTGAAGCAACAATACGAAAGCTGGCAAGCGATGGAAGGGGTTTCTGTTGGGCGTTCCTTTGGCGTCCATTTCCTCGCCTCGCGGACCGCTGGCTCAGAATCTTTCTCCGGGGACTTCCGCACAAACTGGCATTTCACCGCTAAAATAGCCGCGTAGAAGTTAGGTGAAATAATCCTCCGATTCAACATAACCGCGAATCCCCCTCTTTCAAACAGTAAGGCAAATCAACAGCGAGTTTGCGACTATGTCGTCGCATCGTCCGTCGCATCAGAAATAGACAAACTGGCTCAACTTGATATGCATCAACACGCCATCAAGTTCATCCAGCTGAGCTGTAGCTATACCAGTTTTGCCCTTGCCTTGGCGCCGTGCTGGATTTTTACTTCACGCCTATACGTCTTCGCCAGATCCTGCTGTAGCCGCTCAATTCAGGATTGGCGGGGTATCACCGGCTTCGCGCCGTGGGTTCAACCATGACGCACCAGCGCTCGGTCTACGGACGGTCAAACCTTTGGCGACTACTGGCGCGCCGCAGCGTCGATGTCCGGCGGGCAAACCCAGTCAAGCCCGCGCACGACCCATTTCCAGATCACCCCGTTCCCGTAACAATTGACATCATCTGGCAAGGCCATCCAACGTAAATAGATTCGGTAAATTGACTCACCCGGGACTTGCCCACAGCATCGCACCTGCTGCTGGTCG